>JAEAMF010000453.1_pt1 | contig 51760 bp, 42 predicted proteins | sample 8958721 | NCBI WGS metagenome assembly JAEAMF01 (sample SAMN16933255, study PRJNA681124) | bioreactor sludge metagenome | isolation source: anaerobic bioreactor treating anionic surfactant - SDBS | place: India: Bengaluru | collected 2019-02-28
AAAATATTATAACGGTTCAGTGGTCTTGACGTATTCATTTTGTATTAAAGTATTGGAGCAATATTGCCAAATAAATAGTTTAAAACAAAAAGATAGATCAAAGAGTAAAAGAAAACAGAATGAATTTGCAGATTATGTTGAGCAAGTTTTTGGTCGAGCGCAAGATCGATTGAAAGAAACTCCAATTGTTTTGAAAGAAGCGGCGAAGGATTTTTTGAATAAATACAGAAAAAAAGATGAGGATGGGGAAATAATATTGTTGCCTTGGGTGATGGCGAGGTCGCCGGAAAGGGTTGAAAATCGGAAGTTGTTGGAGAATTTGAGTTTGGCGAGTTTGTATGGTTGGATGAGTTATACAATTTATGATGATTTTTTGGATGATGAGGGAGAAAAAAAATTGCTTCCGTTGGCTAATTTATGGCTGAGAGAATTGGTAAAAATTTATGATAGTTTGGAATTGGCTGGATTGGATGAATATTTTGAGCAACTGATGGATGAAATGGAGGGGGCGAATTTGTGGGAGGTAACAAATTGTCGCTGGTCGGTGAAGGAAAAATTGGTTAGAAATAAATTGCCTAAGTTTGGTCAGGGAGATGTTTTGGCCAGTAAATCGATTGGTCATGCTTTGGCTGGAGTGGCGATTTTATTGAATCAGGGGGTAAGTAAAAAAATAGTACAAAAGTATTTGTCAGCGTTTAGAAAATATTTGATTACACGACAGTTGAATGATGATGCTCATGATTGGGAGGAAGATTTGAAAAGGGGACAGATCAATATGGCAGGAGCGATGGTGATTGAAGATTATTGGCAGTCAACCAATAAAAAGCAGATTTTAATAAAAGAAGATTTGGAAAAAATTCAGTTGGTTTTTTGGCAGAAAACGATCAAAAAAATATCTCGGAAGATTGAGCAGGAGTCGGAATTGGCAAAAAAACAAATCAGTGATTTGTCTGAATATTTGGAACTGGGTTTTTTGAGTAAGAAGTTGGACAATTTGCAGTCGGCAGCCATAAGGGCGGTAAAAGAAAGTCAGGAGACACAAGATTTTATTGGGGAAATATCGAAATGATAGTTATTGTGGTTTGGATTGTTTTTGTTTGAGAGCTTCATAGAGAATAATGGCGGTAGAAACTGATAGATTGAGGCTATCGGCTTGGCCAAGCATGGGGATTTTGATCTTTTGGTGGCAATGTTTGAGCCAGTTGGGGGTGAGGCCGTCGTGTTCGGTGCCCATTACCAAGGCGGTTGGTTGGCTGAAGTTGGTTTGATAATATAATTTTTTGGTGTGGGGGGTGGTGCCGACTATCTGACAATTGTGTTGGTTGAGAAAATCTAAAGTGGAAGAAAAATTGGCCAGATAAATCGGGCGGGAGAAAAAAGTGCCACAGGCGGCGCGAATGACATTGGGGTTGAAAATATCCAGGTGGGGGTCGCAGATGATAATAGCGTCGAGGTGAGTGGCGTCGGCGGTGCGGAGAATGGCGCCGAGATTTCCCGGTTTTTCGGGTGATTCTAAAACAAGGAATAAAGGTGGATGTTTGGGGGGATCAAATTGGGGTAAGGCGGTAGCAGGCTGGCGAAAAACAGCTAAATAACCATCGGGATTTTCGCGGTAAGATATTTTGTTGAAGATTTTTTCTGTAACAATGGTTGGTGAAATTTTCAATTGACCGAACTGCTGCTGGCAATTTTCTATTTCTGAAATATTGGTTTGATTATTGGAGATGTATAGATTGGTTATGATTAGATTATTTTGGAGGGCGCGGGTAATTTCTCGATAGCCTTCAATGAGAAAAAGGCCGGTTTGGGTACGGTTTCTTTTTTTGTAGAGAGCAAGAAGATTTTTGATATGAGGATTTTGTGGACTGGTGATTAGCATTTGGTAATAATAAATATTTATTTTATTGTAAGAAAAAAATGGGGTAATTTATAGTTTAATTTTTGATAATCGTTTGTTCAAGGTTGTTTTGCTAATGTTTTATCTGCTATATTGAAAATAGATGATTATTTATGATTTGTATATGGATGGAAAATTTGATGCTTGGTCTTTTCGAAAAAAGATAGAAGAAATGAAACAAAGTGGCCAATATTTTTCCGGGGAAGAAATCAGAAGATTAGGATTATTGAGAAAAGAAATTGATTGTCCGGATATGAGTTATTTTAATAAACAAGAATTTACGATACCAGGTTATGGTTCTCATTTGGGACCGAAAATTGTGGACTGGATAGCTTATATTGAGCAGGAAAAAATAAATATAAAATTGGCCAATAATATAGGAGTTTTTTTGATGATTCGAGAGAGAGAAGGAGGCGGCAAGGAACTAATAGATGATAATATTTCCAGAATAGATGGTCTGCCGCAAACACGACAAGCAGTGGTGGTATCGAAGGGGGAATGTAGTGGGGTAATATTGTGGGATAGTAAAAGGAGAGAATCACGATTGTATAATATAAAAATGGGAAGGTTGGAATTGATATTGAATGAAAAAGATGTACCTTGGTTGGGTTTGGAGAAAATTGAAATAAATGGTAAACAAAAGACGGGAATTTCGTATTTGATATACAAGAGAGATGGAAAGGCAATTTTTGTTTATGAAGGGTTGGGTGGCTGGATAAAAGAAGAAGAGGATATTGTTCAAAAAAAAGTGGTATGGAATTGTGTTGATGGTTATTTAGGTGGAGAATTTTTTAATAATTCTGGGGATTTAGTTAGTGGTTTGGGCTGTATATTAACAGGAGAAGTTGGAGATAACGGGGAAGCAAGATTGGTAATATATGAAAAAGAGACGAATAAAAACTGGAAGAGGTTGGATTGGAAAGAATTGAGTCGAAATATGTCTGAAAGTCGGAATTGTAGAAAAGATGATTTGTTTGGTATTGTCAAAGTTAATTTTCTTGATGACAAGGGAAAATCTTTTATTTCAGTAAATGAAGCGGGAAAGATACTGGTTTGGCAAAAAGAGAAGATTTGGAGAATAAAAAGCAAAATTGAGTTGAGCAATACAAAATGTAAATTGGTTGATTGTTGTGTTTTGTCGAGTAATCGTCTCATTACTGGTGACGAAAATGGAAGGATTTGTTTGTGGTTGGGGAGTAATAGTTTAGAGATATGGGGAAAAAAAGATTTAGGTTATGTAGATAATTTAATTGGTTTAAAAGTATTGTCGGATGGTCGAATTGTTGCTTTGAATAAAGAGGGAAAAATTACAATATTTGGTGGCTCGGTGATAAAAAGAATATAATTTAAATAGTGATATAATCCAAGGTGATTTAATTTTTTTTTTGCTTAACTTTAGAGAAAAGATATGAAAATTGGTTTGGTAGGTTTGCCCAATGTGGGAAAATCGAGTTTGTTTAAGGCTTTGACAAAATTGCCGGTGGATATTGCCAATTATCCTTTTTGTACGATTGAGCCAAATGTGGGGATTGTACCGGTGAATGATGAAAGATTAGAAAAGTTGGCGGCGGTGGTTAAACCGCAAAAAATAGTGCCGGCGGCGGTAGAATTTGTGGATATTGCCGGATTGGTGGCGGGAGCAAGTAAAGGGGAAGGTTTGGGTAATCAGTTTTTGGCCCATATTCGAGAGGTTGACGCAATAGCCAATGTTTTGCGTTATTTTGAAGATGAAAATATTACTCACGTAGCGGGTCGAGTAGATCCGAAGAGTGATTTGTCGGTGATAATGTTGGAATTGATTTTGGCTGATTTGCAAACGGTGGGAAAGGCAATTGATCGGTTGGAAAAAGCGGCTAAATCGGGAAATAAAAAGGATGGTTTTAATTTGGAAATTGGTAGAAAATTGCAGTTATGGTTGGAACAAGAAAAATTGGCGGGGGAAGCAGGATGGACTGATGAGGAATTGGAAGTAATTAAACCGCTGTGTTTGTTGACGATGAAACCAATGATCAATGTGGTCAATGTGGCGGAAAAAGACGCAGCTAAAATTGACTTGGGAGATTTGTTGGGTTTGGAGGGGAAGACAGTGGTATTATCGGCCAAGATTGAAGCCGAGTTGGCTGAATTGTCTGAGGTAGATAAAAAAGAGTATTTGTCTACTTTGGGCTTGGCAGAGAGTGGTTTGAATCGTTTGGTAAAAGTGGGTTATGAAGTATTGGGTTTGTTGTCGTATTTTACGGCGGGAGAAAAAGAGGTTAAGGCCTGGACAATCAAAAAAGGAATGACGGCGCCGCAAGCGGCGGGGGTCATTCATAGTGATTTTGAGAAAAATTTTGTCAAAATGGAAGCAGTAGATTGGCGGCTTTTTGTGGAAAATGATGGTTGGGAAGGATGCAAGAATAAAGGGTTAGTGAGAATGGAAGGTAAAGAGTATGTGGTGCAAGAGGGCGAAGTGGTTTTGTTTAAGATTGGTAAAGGATGATTTATAGGTTGTGGTTTTCCAAGATTTGACAGAAACGGTAGAGTAATTCTAGTTCGCGGAGGTATTTATTATTAAGCCAATATGGCCAACTGATCAATTTATTTGTGTTTTTGGTTTCTTCGAGTTTCAGTTCTTTTTCTTGGGAAAAATAGATTTTTTTTGTATTGAGAGCAATTTGATCCGGTAGGGGAACGCAATTATTTTTCTGAAAATAATTGTTCTGGTAGATTTTCTGGTAGCGCTTTAGATTAATATTATCTTTCCATTCGGGAACTTTATTGGTTTTCCAGTATTGGAAATAAAATTCAGCTCTGATGTTTTCATTGGCTATTTTCCATTTTTTTAGACTAAGTTGGAAGTTGGATGCGGTCGATTGATCATCGATAATTGGTAAATCAAGCAGATGTTCTTTAGCATGGAAGATAAAAGTACTGGTATATTGGTCCCAGTTGGAAATAGCTAGTAAGTATTTTTGGTGGAGAAGAGGGTTTTCTTGTAAAAAATTTTCACCGCGGTAGATATCAGCGATGGTGTAATTTTTGATTAGCCAGGTTTTTTGGTAGTCGGAATTGTGTGTAAAAATCTTGATGTCTGAGTTGAAATATTGATGATTTGATTCGAGAGACATTTTTGAAAAGATAATATTTATCAATATTTACATCATAATTGATAATTGGTTTTTTAGCTATAAAAAAACCACTCAGGATGATTTTGAGTGGTTTTGTAAAGATAGAAGATAAAATTTTATTAATGAAATGCCAGGAGGTGGGATTGAACCACCGACCTTGGGCTTATGAGTCCCACGCTCTAGCCAACTGAGCTATCCTGGCAGGATGTTGTAGGGGGTAAAATGATTAGTATTGTTTTTTTGTTTTTTGAAAATCGCTAGTTTTGGACGCTGATTATTTAACGCTCGAGTTAAAAAACAAAGAAACAATACTAATCATTTTGGTTATTGGGAGAGAAAAAAGCAAGGTAAGTTTTTTGAAAATCGCTAGTTTTGGACGCTGATTATTTAACGCTCGAGTTAAAAAACAAAAAAACAATACTAATCATTTTGGTTATTGAAAGAGAAAAAAGCAAGGTAAGTTTTTTGAAAATCGCTAGCTTTGGACGTCGACTATTGAATGCTCGAGTTAAAAAATACAATATTGATTTTTGGGGTTGTTGAGGAAAAAAATAATAATGTATGTTTTTTAAAAAAAGATCTGTATGCCCTCTTGGAACCAATTAGCAATTCTGCCCTATCGTTTTTAATTATAAATTAACAATTGATAAATAACAATTATTCTTGATTGGGTTTAGTTATTTTTTTTTCTTGGCTAGCCAAGATGGGACTGGTTTGAATTTTATTTCTGGCCAACTATCAACTTCGGCTTCGGTTACGTTATAATAATTTTGATAGACAATTTCGACGCTACCGAAAAGAGCTTGAGACCAATCCAATTCCAGTTGATTTGCCAGGTATTTGACCGCTTTTTCCGAGGGGCCTTCGATTTCCATAAAGGGAGGAATCCAGGGCCAAGTATCGAGTTCTATTTCAGTTTTCTCAAATAACCAGCTTTCTCGTTTGGTTTCTTGGTAGGAGTAGTCGACAAGACTAATAGTTTTTAAAAAAAGGCAGGTGTCGGTGAAGTTGTTTACTTGAACGGAAATTTCTTTGGTACCGTGAAGGGTGCGGGTATTGAGTTGTTTGTAACTAAGGGTGATTTTATTGCCTTCATCGCGGACACGGATCCAACCGTTGCTTTTTTTTAAGCGATAATCGGGATAATCAAAATTTTGACGTTTCATTAATCTTTCGGGGTGAATTGGAGTGGCGCCTAGGTGGAGTAGTTTTTTTCTGATCTCGGAAAAATCTATATTGAGAAACTTGGCTTCAATTTCGGTTTTCATTTTTTATTGGTAAAGTGATAAATTTTATGACGCTGATTGAACAAATTCCAGAAAATAGTAAGTTGTTAGTGGCGGTATCGGGTGGCCCGGACTCGGTATATCTATTGTATCAATTGGTAGAATTGGCACAGAAAAAAAATTTTTCTTTGGTGGTAGGACATTATAATCATAGAGTACGTAAAGAAGCGGCGGATGGTGACGAAAATTTTGTGATTGATTTGGCAAAAAAAAATAATTTGTTGGTTGTTGTCGAAAAAAATGATGACTTGATGGATCAATCGGAAAATGGATTGCGAAAAAAACGCTATAGTTTTTTGCAGAAGACCAAGGTGAAGCACAATTGTGATTTTATCGTAACAGCTCATACGCGGGATGATCAAATTGAAACAATTATTTTTAATTTTATTCGGGGGACGGGGCCAAAAGGTTTAATCGGGATAAAATGGAAAAATGGGGATTTGTTGAGGCCGTTGTTGGATGTTGATAAAGGACAGATTTTACAGTTTTTGCAAGAAAAAAATTATCTTTTTTGTAGCGACCAAACAAATTATCAGTTGGATTATACTCGTAACTATATTCGGCAAATTATTGTGCCACAAATTGCCAGAATTAATCCAAATTATCGAGAAGGTATTGGCAATTTGTCGGAGATTGTGGCTAGACAACAAGATTTTGTAAACGAACAAATGTTGCTGGTTTTGCGAAAAATTATTTTATGGGTGGTGGGACCGATTGAAAAGTGGAAGGAAATAGTAGAAGTTGGTTTGGTGAAAAAAAAGAAAAGAATGATTTGTTTGGATCTAAAAAAATTTAACAACAAGCATGTTCTTTTGAGGACGTCAATATTGTATTATCTGATATTTCCTTTGGTTCCTGAGGGAAAGCAGTTGAATAGTAAACAAATTATTGAGGTGGATAATATTTTACAAAAGGCGCGGGGAGGAAGTAAAAAGATTTTATTTGATACTTTGTCTATCGAGAAAAAAAATGGTAAAATCACAGTGTATAAATTAGTTACCAAACAGAAAAATAAATGATAATATTTGTAGCAAGATAATCGACAGGATTGATTTCTTAGCTTTTTTTAAAAATGGAATAAAAAATGAAGAGTTCACCTTTAAAAAATTTATTAATTTTGATTTTGGTTACCGCAGTATTGGCGATAGCTTATAGTTTTTGGGTCGGTGGGCGGCAAGAAGTAAAAGATGTGACGATTAGTGAATTGGTTCAGGAAGTGAAAGACAAAAAAGTGCAAGAGATTGTGGTTAAGGGAAATAAATTGGAAGTAAATTTAGCTGATGGATCCAAACAAAGGACATACAAAGAATCAAATGTTTCTTTGACGGAATATGGTGTGAGTCCAACCGATGTGCCGATAAAGATTTTGGATGCGGAATCGGCGGCAATTTGGGTCAGTTTAATTTCTAGTATCTTGCCTTTTATTTTGATTGTTGGTTTTTTGTGGTTTATGTTGCGACAGGCCCAGAGTGGAAATAATCAGGCGATGTCATTTGGAAAAAGTTCGGCCAGGATTGCCAATTTTCAGAAAAAAAGGATTACTTTTGCGGATGTAGCGGGATCGGAAGAGGCAAAAGAAGAATTGAAGGAAATTGTCGATTTTTTAAAAACTCCGCAGAAATTTATCAAGTTGGGAGCAGAAATACCAAAAGGTGTAATGTTGTTTGGACCTCCTGGTTCGGGTAAGACTTTGATTGCCAAAGCGGTGGCGGGTGAAGCAGGGGTGCCGTTTTTTTCGATTTCTGGTAGCGAATTTGTGGAGATGTTTGTCGGAGTTGGTGCTAGTCGGGTAAGAGATTTATTTACGAAAGCAAAGAAGAATGCTCCCTGTATTATTTTTATTGATGAGATTGATGCGGTGGGTCGTCAGCGAGGTGCCGGTTTGGGTGGTAGCCATGATGAAAGAGAACAGACTTTGAATCAAATTTTGGTGGAGATGGATGGTTTTGAAACGGATACAAATGTGATAGTAATGGCGGCTACCAATAGACCGGATGTTTTGGATCCGGCTTTGTTGCGTCCGGGAAGATTCGATCGTCGAATATATATTGGTTTGCCGGATATTAGGGATAGAGAAGCTATTTTGGCGGTGCATGCTCGTAACAAACCTTTTGCTAAAAATGTTGATTTTAAGGTGATTGCCAAAAAAACGCCGGGGTTTTCAGGAGCTGATATTCGTAATTTATTGAATGAAGCGGCTTTATTGACTGCTAGGGAAAATAAGCACAAGATTACCCAAGAAATTATTGATCAATCTTTGGAAAAGGTAACCTTGGGTCCGGCCAAGAAAAATAAGATTTTAAGTAAGAAGGAGAAGGAAATCACTGCTTATCATGAAGCCGGTCATGCTTTGGTGGCGCATTTATTACCAAATTGCGATCCGGTACATAAGGTATCGATTATCGCTCGAGGGATGGCTTTGGGAGTAACTTGGTTCTTGCCGGGAGAGGATCGACATCTTTATTCAAAAGAAAAATTTATTGATGACATGGCTTCGGCTTTGGGTGGGAGATTGGCGGAAGAGATTGTGTTTAAGGATATAACGACGGGTGCGGAAAATGATTTGCAGCAAGTTAGTCGGATTGCGCGCAAGATGGTTAAGCAATATGGCATGAGTAGTAAATTGGGTCCGATTACATTTGGACAAAAGGATGAAGTAGTGTTTTTGGGGCGTGATTTGGCCGAACAAAAAAATTATTCAGAAATGACGGCGGCCGAGATTGACGGTGAAGTAAGTAATTTTATTCAAGTGGCCTACCAGAAAGCAAAACAAGTGATTGTCAAAAATAGATTAATTTTAGATAAAATTACTAGTAAGTTGTTGGAAATTGAGACAATAGAGGAAAACGATTTCTTGAAATTTTTTCCAAAGAGTAATAAAACAACATTATAAACTAGTAGGTAAATAATGTAAGTATGTCTAAAACCAGAAAGGGTTTGGTTTTTGGTCAGTCCTTGTTGTCAGCTTCGGTAATTATCGCAGTGTTTTCTCTATTAAGTCGAATATTGGGCTTGATTCGTGATCGTTTATTGGCCGGTACTTTTGGTGCCGGTGATAGTTTGGATGTGTATTACGCGTCTTTTAGGCTACCGGATTTGATTTTTAATTTGTTGATTTTGGGTTCATTGAATAGTGCTTTTATTCCGGTTTTTAAGGATTATTTGACAAACAATAAAAAAGCAAAGGCGTTTTTGACGGCCAATAATTTATTGAATCTGGTATTGGTGGTGTTGCTGATTTTTGGGGTGGTTTTGGTAATTTGGGCAAAAGAATTTATGATTTTGATTGCTCCCGGTTTTTCGGCAGAGAAGATAGAGCAGGCGGCTTCTTTGACGAGAATTATGGTTTTGTCTCCCTTGTTTTTTAGTTTGAGCGCGATTGTAGGCGGCGTATTGAATAGTTTTCATCGTTTTTGGTCGTATTCTTTGGCGCCGGTAATTTATAATTTGGGGATAATTTTTGGGATTGTTTTTTTGGTGCCTCGATATGGTTTGGTTGGTTTGAGTTTGGGGGTGGTAATTGGAGCGGCGTTAAATTTTCTGGTGCAATTGCCGGAGATTTGGCAACTCGGATTTGTTTATCGACCGGTTTTGAATCTAAAAGACGAAGGATTGAAAAAGATTATGCATTTGATGTTGCCTACGACTTTAAGTTTGGCGATTAGTCAGATAAATTTGACTGTGGACAATATGATTGGTTCGACCTTGAAATCGGGTAGTATCGCCGTGTTTAATTTTGCAAATAATATTCAATCTTTGCCGGTGGGGATTTTATCAATTCCGATTTGCACGGCCGCTTTTCCAAAACTGGTAGAACATGTGGCGCAAGAAAAATATGTTGATTTTGTAAATCAGATTATTCGTTCGGCTAAACAGATTTTATTTGTGATTGTGCCGGTAAGTGTTTTTACATATGTATTTAGAGCACAGATTGTGCGTTTGTTGTTGGGAGCGGGCGAGTTTAGTTGGGAAAATACGGTACAGACTTTGAATACGGTAGGATTATTTGCAATTGGTTTGCCTTTTCAGGCGATTATCCCATTGTATCTGCGGGGTTTTTATTCGTTGAAAAATACCAAAAAGCCTTTGTATTCTACTTTTTTCGCTATGTTACTTAATGTAGTGTTAAGTTTGATTTTGACGAAGTATTTGGGAGTAGCAGGTTTGGCGTTGTCTTTTTCTCTAACGTCGATTGGTCATTTTTTGATTTTGAGCTATTTGTTTAAAGGAGAAATTGAAGGTTTTTCTTTAAAAATAAATGATACTTTGATAAAAATTTTTCTAGCTTCCTTGCTGGCTGGTGGCGTGGCTTATGGTTCCTTGCGATTTTTTGAGCCGTTGTTTGTTACCAATACTTTTTTGGGTCTCTTTTGGCAGACGTTATTTTCTTCTATAATGGGAGTGGGCTTATATGGAGCTTTGACTTATTTGATGAAAATGGAGGAATTGAAATCTTTGGGTAAATTATTGAATATAGGAAAAATATTGGGTAATAGAAAATAATATCGAGGGCAAAAATGGAAAATGAAAATTTTAATCCAGGTTTTGATCCGACTAATGATCAAAAAATGCCGGAGTTTTCAAAATCTCAAAGTGAAACAGTGTCTCAACCGGTGAATAATATTTCTTCAACTAATAATGTTGATTCGAAAAATATATCGGAAATTGAAAAATTGAAAGCGACGATTGCTGGTTCGCAAACGACGGCTAATCCGACAATGCCGGTAACGAGTGTGGATAATAAATTTAAGCCGCTAATAGATATTATTAAAAATCCAAAAATATGGATTGGTTTGGTTATTGTGATAATTTTAGTAGTAGTTGGTTGGTTGGTTTACAATAATCTTTTGACCAATAAGGCAATATTGAGTGTTGATTATTCGATCAAACCGGACAAATTGGTGATCAATGAACAGGAATATGATTTGAGTCAAGAAAATATTTCTTTGACGGTTAAACCAGGTCAGTATAAAATTGTGGCGACAAAAGAAAATTATTTTCCTTTTAGTACGGTGGTGAATTTGGATAAACAACAGAGTTTGCCGGTGACGATTGATTTGGTAGCTTATCCGGAAGCAAAAGAGATTGTGGAGTATGATACTGCTTTTCCAAATTTGAATCCCAATCAAAATGAGATTACATATTTGTCAGCGCACGGGGTGGCTTTTTATAAATTGAAGATAACTGATTGGACCAAGACGATTATTTCCGAAAATATTTTTAACAATATTACTGATGTAAAATGGGCGCCGTCGGTACGTAACGCGTGTTTAATCACTTCAGTAAATTCCCCGGAAGTAAAAGAAAATCAAAAAAAAGGAAATGTTCTGTATGATTCGACTCGTTCTTTGAACGTAACTGTTTACCATTTGTATGATTTTTCCAAGTATGATTTGACATCGCAAAGTCACGTAATTTATCCCGAAGAGGTACAACATCCGACTTGGCATCCAACAAAGGAAGAGATTTTGTTTCACTATATTGATCCAAAGACAGGAGAAAATTCTATTTCGAAAGCGAAACCGAATTTGGAAAACAGAGAATTGGTGATTGAATTGCAATCACAAAAAAGTGTTTTGGCTCAGTATTCTTCTGACTTAGAAATGATCGCTTATGTGGATACAAAACCACTTGAGAACGAGCCGAACAATATATTTATTTATAAAACTGTGCCGAGAAAATTGGATAAAATTCCGACCAAGGAAGTTTATGTCGATTTTAGTTGGTCTCCTGATAGTAAAAAATTGTTGGGTTTTAAGAATGATGGAGCTATTTCTTTAATAGATGTGGCGACATTTGCTATATCGGATTTGCCTTTTAAGACGACCAAAGATCGGATTGTGTGGTTAAATTTATCTGATACTTTATTGGCAGCTATATCTTCTGGACAAGAACATGATACTTTAATTTGGTATGATGTTGAAACTGGTGAACCAAAAGATGTAGCCTGGAAAGATGCAGATAAATTCGAGACTATCAATAATTTATTTGTGTCGGCGGATGATGCTACATTATATTTTGTGGCCAATGATAATCAACATCTCTATTCTTTGCCTTTGGTGACAAAGTAATAATTGAATAATGAATTAATAACAAAAAAGACTAAAAATATTTTTAGTCTTTTTTTGTAATAGCGGGGGTTGGATTTGAACCAACGGCCTCCGGGTTATGAGCCCGACGAGCTACCAGGCTGCTCTACCCCGCATCGGCGTCGGAGTCGTTCTTATTGTTTCGTGCGAACCGGAATACCGTTTCTCACTTCACTACCAGAACGTCTCCTCCTTTTTCCCAAAAATTTCTACGACAATTTTTGGGAGATCTTACTGTGAGCGCGATCCTATCGTTTCGCGTAAGCCAAGAATACTTGTCTTTCGCTACACTACCGGATCGATTCCTCCTTTTTCGAAAAAATTCTTGGGGAATTTTTTCGATGATAGAAAAGATTTGGGAGACGTTCTTATTGTTTCGTGTGAGCCAAAGAACGTTTTGGATGGGCAAGTCATGACCTTGTCCTATTTCCAATTATAGATTAGTTTCTCTTATTAAGTTTATAACTATTATTGAATAATGACAATGGTTTGTATCGAGAGTTGGTAGTTATTATATTGTTTTGACAAGAATTTGATCGGCAGTATGAGAGTTGAGATTTGAACCAGTGACGATAATAACTCGGTCATTTTTTTTCAAAAGGCGGGATTTGATAAGTCGATTGATAGTTTGGATAATTAGATCATCAACTTTTTTTCCAGGGATTAATAAGGGAGTAATACCCCAATTGAGAGATAATTTTTGATAGGTGTCGGGATCGAAAGTGGTAGCAATGATGGGTGTGGGTGGGCGGTGACTGGAGATTATTTTGGCGGTCTGGCCACTAAAAGAAGGAACTATGATATATTTGGCGCGAGTATTGATAGCGAGATTACAGGCAGAGTGAGCCAAAGATTGTATTTGGTTTTTATTGTTATTTAAGTTGATGAAACCATTTTGTTCGGTGTAAAGATGTTCATCAGTGGTTTGACAAATTTTTGATAAAGTGTGGACAGCTTTAATGGGAAAATTGCCGACGGCTGATTCTTCGGAAAGCATAACGGCACTAGTGTGGTCGAAGACGGCATTGGCGACGTCGCTAGCTTCGGCGCGAGTGGGAATTGGATTAGAGGTCATGGAAGCAAGCATTTGAGTAGCGACGATAACCGGTTTGTGAGCAATGAGACATTTGCGGATGATGTGTTTTTGGACAAGGGGTAATTGTTCGATAGGAGTTTCAAGACCCAGATCGCCGCGGGCAACCATGATCCCGTCAGCGGTGGCGATTATTTGATCAATATTTTCTAGACTTTGCGGAGTTTCTATTTTGGCAATAATCTGTGATTTTATTTGGTGTTTTTTTAGAATGTTTTTTAGTTTATCAATATCTTGAGAATTTTTTACAAAGGATAGGGCGATGTATTCTGGTTGGTAATCTATGCCAAAAATAATATCTTTGATGTCTTTGGTAGTAAGAGAAGGAATATCAAGAAATATATTGGGAAGGTTGATCCCCTTGTTGGATTTTAAAAAACTATTGGATAAAGAAGAAAATTTGACGTAATGTTTTGGTTTATTGATAATGGTTACTTCTAATTGAATTTTTCCGTCATCCAAGAGAATGATTTGTCCTTTATGTAAATGTTGGGAAAGGTCGATAGTGCATGGGAAAAGGTTATTTTTGGTTGTTAGTTCTTTGGTTGGATGATAGGCGATAATTATTTCGTCACCCGGTTTGATTTGGAGACCGCCGGCAGGATGCTCACCTAATCTTATTTTTGGTCCACAGAGATCTTGAAGAATAGCAATGGGTTTTTCTAATTTGGTAGCTTCGGAACGAATATTTTTGATAGTTTTGGCAAACCAGGCATATTGACCGTGAGAAAAGTTTAGTCTGGCGACATTCATTCCATGACGGATAAGCATGTTGATTTTGCTTTTACTATCGGTAGAAGGGCCAATAGTGCAAACTATTTTGGTGCGACGCATAAACTATTAATTAATAATTAAGAGTGAATAATGAATAATAATTGATTTGTAGGAAACTACAAATATGAATTTAATTTTTATGTACTAGGTATATTTTATCTGTTTTTGAACAATAAAAAAACCACTCAGGAAAATGTCTAACTGAGTGGTTTTTGGTAGAAAAATGATTAGATATTAATTTTTTCGCCAAATTCACCTACTAGAGGAACTCGGAAATAGTTGCCAGTGATAGCTTTGATAAAACCAATGATGATAATAATAGTTACTGCGAAATTTAATAAGACGCCGATTCCTACGACTGGGATGAGGACACTAGAAATTATTTGACAGCCAGTGATAACTATACCTTGTTTGGCACAAGCCATGGCGAATTTTGAATCTTTTTTGAGTAGGAGGGGAATGAGAAATAGAATACCCAGGTATCCGATGGCTCCATATACTTTATTTTCTTCAATATCCTTTTTGTCAAAAGTAGGAATTTGGAATTCAACTTTTTTTTCTTCTTTTTTGTCAGCCACTGGAGGCCTCCTTTTTAAAATTTATGAAAGCAAGTAAGATTAACTTCAATTTTAATCGTAAATTAATCAGGGTTGGGAGTCAAGGAATATTGATGTTGTAAATAATGGAAAAACAATATGATTGTAAAATTGGTGTTGATGTAAGAATAAGATGGAAGAAAATAAATTGAGGTTTTTACTTTTCTGGAGTGGAAACAGTTTGGTTGAGGTAGTAATCTTTAATTTTTTGGTTGATTTCTTGGCTTAGTTTTGGATTTTGGTGAAGGGTTTCTTTGGCGGTTTCTCGACCTTGGCCGAGTTTTTCTTTGCCAAACATATACCAAGCACCACTTTTTTGGACGACGCCGATATTGACTCCAGTATCTAGAAGATCACCTTCATAAGATATGCCTTGACCATACATGATATCGAATTCACATTTTTTGAAAGGAGGGGCGACTTTGTTTTTGACAATTTTGATAGAAGTACGATTACCGGTGATGTTTTCACCTTCTTTGATTTGGGTTTGTCTACGGACTTCAATACGAATAGAAGAATAAAATTTGAGGGCGTTGCCACCAGTGGTTGTTTCGGGATTGCCAAACATGACACCAATTTTCATGCGAATCTGGTTAATGAAAATGAGAATGGTGTTGGATTTGTTGATGGCACCAGTGAGTTTACGGAGGGCTTGGGACATGAGGCGTGCTTGGAGACCCATGTGACTATCCCCCATTTCGCCTTCGATTTCGGCTTTGGGGACGAGGGCGGCCACTGAGTCGACGACGATGACATCGACGGCATTGGAACGGACCAGAGTTTCGGCGATTTCCAGGGCTTGTTCGCCGGTGTCAGGTTGGGAGATTAAAAGATCTTCAAGTTTGACACCAATGGCTTTAGAATATTCTGGATCGAGGGCATGTTCGGCATCAATAAAGGCAGCTAGTCCACCTTTTTTTTGAGCTTCAGCGACAATGTGGAGGGCGAGGGTGGTTTTACCACTAGATTCTGGTCCGTAGATTTCGACGATGCGGCCACGGGGAATACCGCCAACACCAAGAGCGAGATCAAGGGAAATGGAACCAGTGGGAATAACATCAAGGTTAACTTTTTTAACTTGACCAAGAGTCATGATGGAACCTTTGCCGAATTGTTTTTCGATTTGAGCAACGGCTAGGTCTAAGGCTTGTTTTTTGTGTTTGGATTCTTCGTTTTTGTTCATAACATAGGTGTTAATTTTTTAAACTAAATTTATTATAGCACGTGAAAATTAATCGGCCATGAATTTATTATTATTTTTAGATTAAACTTGAAAATTGGTTTATCCTAGATTATTTTTAATATTTTATTTTCTATTTTTTAAGACTCAAACACTGCTTTTATTGAATGGGATAATTTATCTCGGACAGGTTAAAAAATAGAAAATAAAATATTAAAAATAATTTTGTAATTTAAAAAGATCGGGTGGATTAAATATTGTCCAAGTCAGGGGAATTAGAGATTTTGAGGTTGTCGATGATTTGATTGTCGGAACCGACGAGACCGAGTGGTTGGTTATTGATGGTTAGTTGGGTGGCGCCGGCGTTGCTGGTGGTGAGGTAAAAGCAGTCTTGGGAAGTAAATTGTTGGGAACTACCGGCGGTAATTTTATCGTCGAAAATTATTTCTTGTGACGAATTTTTGATTCGAATCCAAATGTCGGAAGAGGTAGCATTGATGGACATGATTAGATTGTTGTTACTGGTTTGTTCGGCAATATCGGCAACTACTACTTTGGTGTAGGTGGCGGTTTTGCCCATTTTGTTTTGGGCGGAAACTTTGATAATGTTGTAGCCGTTTTTGAGTTGGATATTGGTGGTAAAATGGCCGTTTTTATCGGTGGTTAGAGCTTGATTGTTGATGTAGATAATATTTTCCGGATCGGTTTGGCCGGAGAGGCTAATTTGGTTGGAATTGACAGTAGTATAGTCAGCGGGTTCATCGATGTGTATTTTGGGAAAAGTAGTAAATTGGTTAATTTGTAGATAACCGTAGTAGCCAACGAAGCACATAAAAAGACAAATTAGACCAATGGTGATAGTTTTCGGAGTGAGAATAAGATATTTTTTAGCAGCTGGTTGATCGGGGGTGGTTGGTAGATGATGTTGATTGAGAAAATGTTTGACTTCAATTTGGTAGCGGTTGTTGATTTTTTCGGTGTCTAATTCAAGGAAACGAGAATAGGTAAGGATAAATTTATGAGCATATTCCAGATTGGGAAATTGAGAAAAATCATTGTTTTCGATAGCTATCAAATAGGAACGGCGGATATTGGTAAAATTTTCAACATGAGATAATTTCAGCTTGTGTTTCAAGCGAGTGTTTTTAAAAATTCGGCCGAGGTTATTTTCCGAAGAAGCAAGTTTTTTGGTGGAAAAAAGAGGCATAGTGGTTATTTTATTTCTTCCAATGATTTGATTAAGACTTGGCGAGGTTTATTGCCGATTTGGGTGGAAATAATTTTCTTTTGTTCGAGGATATCGATGAGTCGGGCGGCACGGGCGTAACCGATGGATAGTTTGCGTTGTAAAAAAGAAGCGGAGGCTTGTTGGGAAGCGAGAACAAGTTCGACGACTTGATTGAAGAGGTCGTCGTCGACGTCGGCAAATTGAGTGGTGGCGGTGTTGTTATCCGAAGTTGTATTTTCGGCTTGGTTAAATTGGAAATATTGAGGAATTGGTCCTTCGTTTTTCCAAAACTGGGTGACAGAATCGATTTCTTGGTCGGAAACATAAACTCCTTGAATGCGGCGCGGTTTACCGGTTTCGCGGCTGATGTATAGCATATCTCCTTTGCCGAGTAATTTTTCGGCACCAGCCATGTCGAGAATGGTGCGAGAATCGATTTGCGAGGCGACGGCAAAAGCGATGCGAGTGGCAATATTGGCTTTGATTAGACCGGTGATAACATCGACGGAAGGACGTTGGGTGGCGACAAGAAGGTGGATGCCGGTGGCGCGGGCCATTTGAGCGAGGCGACAAATGGCGGTTTCAATGTCGTTGCCGGCAGTCATCATGAGATCGGCTAATTCATCAATAATGATAACAATATAGGGTAGGGGTTTGTCGGGAAACTTTTGGTTGTAACTGGCAATATTTCGACTGTTGTTGGCGGAAAGAACTTTGTAACGATTGCTCATTTCTTCTAGTCCCCATTTGAGGGCGGCGAGGGCATTTTTGGGTTCGGTGACAACGGGGGTGAGAAGGTGGGGTAGATTATTGTAGGAAGATAGTTCGACACGTTTGGGATCGACAAGAATGAATTTGATTTGCTCGGGGGTATAACGGCAAAGAAGAGTGACTATGACGGTATTAATAAAGACACTTTTTCCGGAGCCGGTGGAGCCGGCGATGAGAAGATGAGGCATTTTGGTTAGGTCGTCGATAACCGGTAGACCGGAGATATCACGGCCGAGAGGGATGGGGACGTTTTGTTTGCCTTCGGTAACAAATGGTGATTCGATGATTTCACGAAGGCGGACAGGGGCGGGTTTTTTGTTGGGGATTTCAATGCCAACCAAGGCTTTGCCGGGAATAGGGGCTTCGACGCGCAAGGGGTGAGTGGCGAGGGCTAAAGCCAGATCGTTTTGGAGAGAAGTGATTTTGGATAATTTAACGCCGGTGGCGGGCTTGAAAGTGTATTGAGTGACGGTGGGGCCGATATTGACATCTTTCATTTCCACATCGATATCAAATTCGGCTAGAGTGCTTTCTATAATGTTAAGATTTTTATTGATGTCGCCGCTTTGAACTTCGATTTTTGATTCTTCGAGCAAAGAAGATGGAGGTAATTGCCAATTGATTTCAATTTCTTCGGCTTTTTTATTTTCCGAATTGGTGGAAACAATGGCAGATGTTGTATTGTCGGAATTATTGGTATCAAGTTTGGTGGGGGGAGTTTCGTCTGAATTTGATGAGATGGGTGTTTTGTCAGATTGTTGTTTATTTTCTTTTTCTTTATTTTTGAGAAAATTATAGAAGGAGATTTTGGGTGAAGAAGTAGTGGTTGGTGAATGGGTGGGTTGATTTTTGGTAAAAAGATTTTTTAGCTGTTTAGTGAATAATGAAAAAATTTGTTGAAGAGAAGAATTGAAAAATAAAAGGAAGGAAAGAATAAGGAAAAAGATGATTAAAATGATAGTGCCGGTGTGACCGGTGATTTTTTCGAAGACAAAATTGAGTCCGTGGCCGAGATAACCGCCGGCGTAGAACGGGGTGGTTTGAGTAAAAAGGATATTGAGTAGGCCGGGACCGAAAAGAAGAAGGAGACAAAGGCTGATAATTTGGCGGGTGGCTAAGGGGAATTTTTGTTGAGAAATGGTGTTGAGTCCAAAAATGATCAGAAAAATTGGCAGGGTGTAGGCAAAATAGCCGAAACATGAGAGGAGGAGAGTTTTGACAATGAGGCCAACCGGGCCGAATTGGCCAAAAAAACTGAGGATGATAAAGATGATAAGGAGACCGACAAAAAAAGCAGCTATTTCGCGGCTGGTTTCGGGATTGAGATCGAGGTCGACTTTGATGTTTTCGTATTTGAGATGTTTTTTCTTGGTTTTCTTTTTGGACATCAATTGATAATTAGTGATCGGTATTTTTTTAGAAAAGAAAAAAGCGGAATTATATTTATTATATCAATATTTTGGATTGTTTTTCAAAGGCAGGTAAGATCATTGTATATGATATAAAATAGCTACTGGAACTGTGTTTATGAGCTGTTTTGTATTGACTTAGTTGTTGAATATTGTTTTGGTTTTTTTTGTTGAATTTAAAAGATTAGAGGGGAAAAATTTTGGTAAGGTAAAAATATTATTGGTGATTTGCATAGAAAATATCAAAAAAAGGATTCCTCTCTGGTGAAGGAATCCTGGTGGAGAAAAGTTGAGAAATGGTGGTGGGAAGTGTAGTTGAAAATTTGTTTAAATCTCAATGGTGACGGGGATAATCATGGGGCGGCGTTGGGTGCGGTCGAAGACAAAAGAACCGATATCGTCACGGAGGTGATTGCGAATATTGGTGAGGTCTAGTTGTCCGTTTTCGCCGCGGTGATTGACTATGTTGAGGGCTTTTTTCTTTAATTCTTTCATAAGTGAATCGGCGGATTTCATGTAGACAAAACCACGTGAGATAATATCAATATTGCTTTCGTCGGATGGACTGTTTTCTTTTTTGATCTGGGCAATAATGACGATAATGCCGTCGCCGGCGAGTTGTTGGCGGTCGCGAATGACGATGTTACCAACGTCCCCTACTCCCAAACCGTCGACAAATACTAGTCCGGAAGGAACTTTTCCTTTGGTACTGACTAGTTGTCCACGGTGGAATTCGGCAATTTGGCCATTGTCGAGCATAATGGTATTTTCTTCCGGCATGCCTAGATCTTGACCGATTTGGGCATGGGCGGCGCGCATGTGGAGTGAACCGTGGTCGGGGATTAGATATTTGGGTTTTAGTAAGGTAATAAGTAATTTTAGATCGGTTATAGAACCGTGGCCAGAGGCGTGGATGTCCATGCTTTTGTCATCGATAACTTTTGCGCCTTGGCGAATAAGATTGTCGATCATAGTGTAGATTGATTTTTCGTTGCCGGGAATTGGCGAGGAAGAAAGGATAACAGTGTCTCCTTTTCGGAGTTTAACGAAACGATGTTCACCTAGAGCCATACGGCCGACGGCAGAGGATTCCTGGCCTTGACTGCCGGTGGCAATAATAACGATTTGGTCGTCGGGATATTTGTTGATTTCTTTGGGAGAGATAAGGATACCGCGGGGAATTTTGTAGTATTTGAGTTTGGTGGCAATTTCGAAGTTTTGAAGCATACTGCGACCAAGGAAGGTGACTTTTCGACCCAGTTTGTGAGCGGAATTGATGATTTGTTGGATACGGCTTAGTAGAAGGGAAAAAGTGGCAATGATGATGCGGCCGTGGCAACGGGAAAAGGCAATATTGAGGTTTTCGCCGATCTCTCGTTCGGAGATGGTTAATCCTGGTTCGGAGGCGTTGGTGCTTTCGGAGAGGAGGGCGAGAACTTTTTGGGAACCGATGGCGGCGATACGCTGCAAATCGGCGCTATCATCGTGGGCCGGAGTAAAATCGATTTTAAAGTCGCCGGAATAAACGATAGTACCTTCGGGAGTATGAATGACTACGCTGGCTGAATCGGGAATGTTGTGATTGACGCGGAAAAATTCGATGGAGAATTGTCCGAGGCGGATTTTGTCTTGCTCGGGGCGGATTGGTTTGAGAGAGGCAGTAACGTCAGGAAATTCTTCCAGTCTTTTTTTGATCAAGTCGCAAGTGAGTTGGGTGGCAAAAACGGGTACATGTTTGAGTTGAGGTAAAAGATAAGGTAAACCGCCGGTATGGTCGAGATGGCCATGTGAAATAACGATGCCACGAAGTTTACGGATATTTTTTTTGACGTAAGTGAGGTCAGGAAGAACATAGTCGACACCGAGCATGTCTTTTTCCGGGAATTGGAAACCTAGGTCGATTAGAATCATGTCGTGTTCGTATTCGATCGCGACGCAGTTTTTGCCGACTTCTTCAAAACCTCCCAGGGCGATAATCTTCAAATTTTTGCTGAGGGGATGGTTGTGGTTTTTGCGGGGATGAGAGGAAGAAAGTCTAGTGTTTTTTTTGCGATGGTGTTGCAGTTTGGCGATGAGTTTTTTTTCTTGAGGAGTAAGAAGAGGATTAGCTGATGATGAAGAGTGATTTTTCGGAGGTGTGATAGGAGTGATTGATCTTTTTGTAAATTGATTTTTGATATTGTCCATGGTTAAATTTTTGGTAAAAAAACTAAGAGTAAATAAAATAATTTATTAAACTATCCAAAATATATTTTATTCTATTTTTTAAAATCGCTGAGAATGACAAGATAGATAGCGCTTGGATTAAAAAATAGTAAAAATATTTTTTGAGTAGTTTAAAGTATAAATCTGTGTCGATTGATAAATTAGCTGATTAGTTGGTTTCTTTTTCTTCCTCTTGTTTGATTTTGGCGAGAATGGCGGGAATTTTTAAGAAATCCTGATTGATAGCGGTGCGGTTATTGGGATTGTAAAGGCCAGCGGCCGGGTGATAAAGAGGAAGATAGACTTGTCCACGGTAGCGTTTGGGTTGGCCGTGGGCGGAGGAAATTTTTAGATCGGGAAGAAAAAAATTCATGGCATGACGGCCCAAGGTGATGATTAATTTTGGTTGGAGTATGTGAAGTTGGTTAGTGAGAAAGGGGGAACAGGTGGAGACTTCGTCTGGTAGTGGGTCGCGGTTGTCGGGTGGGCGACATTTGACGATATTGGTGATGAATATTTGGGGGCGGGTAAGGCCGATGGAAGCCAGTAATTGGTCCAAGTATTTGCCGGCGGCACCGACAAAAGGTACTCCTTGCAGGTCTTCATTTTTACCTGGTCCTTCGCCGACAAAAACAATTTCGCTATTGGGGTCGCCGTTGCCGGGAACGGTATTGGTTCGTTTTTGACAGAGACGGCATTGTTGGCAAGTGGCGATTTGTTGGGAGATGGTTTGTAATTGTTCGGTTTTGGTTGAATTATTGTTCATTTGACGACTAATCCAAAATAGTTATTTTGAGTAAAATTTAGTTGAAAAGATTTGATAAAGTCCAACTGGGAAGGCAGATTGGGAAAAATAGTTTTGAGGTTGTTCCAGGGAATAATGAGGGAAGAAATATTGGTGTTGTCGATCCAAGGTTGGTAGTTGGTAATTTGAATTTTGTTGGTTTGGCAGGATAGATAAGTGTCTTGTTGTTGAAAGTTTGGGAAGGAAAATTGATTTTGGTCGGTAGTGAGTGCAAGCGGGGTTACGCCGGGAGAAGTTAAGAGGGCGGTGGTGTAGTCGGTGAGGGTCTTGGTTTGTGGGTAGTATGATTTGGTTTGTTGTAAGTGATTGGCGATATTGAAACAGTTGAAAGTTGAAGTTGAGTTTTCGTCGAGTTGGAGGGTAAGGGAATAGTGGTCTTGGTCGCTTTGATATAAAACGGAAGAAAGTTGTTTGCTGGGGACAAGAGAGGAATCAAGATAAGTTTGAGATAAAAATATGTTGAGACGATCGAGCAGAATGGTTTGGGAAATTGTCGGATTGTTCCAATCCAAGTTGGAAAAAATTGACATTTTGTTTTCGGGGAGGGGTTTTTGGTATTGATATTGATTGACGAGAATTTGGTTATTGACCCAATAAAAGTGGAGGGGCTGCTGGCTAACAATATTGTTGATTGTATTGATTAAAATTAGATTGGATTGGTCGTATTCCGGGATGATGTTGGCTGGGGGTAGTTCGAGGTGGAGGGAATAAATACTGAGGAATGAATTGCTGGGAGGCTCAGCCAGCGTAGGCAGGGGAGAATCTAGTTGATTGGTGATGACAAAGAAATTATTTTTTGTTTGACAGGTAAATGTATTGGCGGTTGAACAGAAATCGGGAAGAGAAAAGTGGTTATCAATTGGTTGAAAATAGTAGAAAGAAGGATGAGCGGTGGCAGGGTTGGTCCAGAAAAAATGATAGGTAGATGATGATTGGCTGGCGGAATTGATTGGTAAAAGATAGTCGGAATGACTGATTTGTTGAAAAATGTTGGTAACTAATTGGGAAGGGTTGGTAATAAAGTCGGGTAGATTGGCGGTTTGAATAACTAAATAATTGTATGGTTGTTGGGAAAAGTTGTTTTGGTTTTTGATATCAAGATTAGGAGTGGCAAGGCAGCCACTAAAAAGAAAGATAAAGAATAAAACAATAACTTGACGAAAGACGGCCATTTTATTGGCGTTTAGTTTTTTGGTTTTGGTCGGGGGCAAGAGCGGCTTTAAGAGATAAGTTGATGCGACCGAGTTGATCGATTTCAATAACTTTGACTTTTATTTTGTCGCCGACTTTGACAACATCGGTAACTTTGTTGACGCGATAGGGGGCCAATTCGGAGATGTGGACTAATCCTTCTTGTTTGGGAAGAATTTCAACGAAGGCGCCGAAGTCCATGATGCGGGTGACGGTGCCGGTAAAAAATTCGCCAGCTTTGACTTCTTTGGTCATGTTGCGAATAATCTCAGCGGCTTGCTCGCATTTGACGGCATCGGTGCCGAAGATAAATATGCTGCCATCTTCTTCAATGTCGATGGTGGTTTCGGTTTTGGCGATAATTTCATTGATATTTTTGCCACTCGGTCCGATAACGGTGCCGATTTGGTCTGGTTTAATTTTTAGTTTGATAAGGCGAGGAGCATAGGGTGATAGTTGTGGTCGGGGAGTTTCGATGGCGGCGAGGATTTTGTCTAAGATGTGTTGGCGTCCACTGTGGGCTTGAGCCAAAGCATCTTTGATAATATTGATATTTATACCTTTGACTTTGATGTCCATTTGGAGGGCAGTAATGCCTTTGGCGGAACCGGCGACTTTGAAATCCATGTCGCCAAAATGATCTTCATGTCCGGCAATATCGGAGAGAATTTTGTATTCTCCTTGTTCGTTGATCATAAGTCCCATGGCGATACCGGAAATAGGGGTTTTGATGGGAACGCCGGCGTCCATGAGGGCCAAGGTGCTGCCACAAGTGGAACCCATGGAAGTTGAACCATCGGAGGAAAGAGCTTCAGAAACAACACGGATGGTGTAGGGAAATTCGTCTTTGTTGGGTATGACTGGGCGAATGGCTTTTTCTGCTAGGGCGCCGTGACCAATTTCGCGGCGGCCGGGTCCACGGAGGGGCCTGACTTCACCGGTGGAGAATGGTGGAAAATTGTAGTGGTGCATGTAGCGTTTGGTGGTTTCTTCGGTCATGCCTTCCACGATTTGCTCATCGCTAGTGGAACCAAGGGTAACGCTGGTAAGAATTTGAGTGTAACCGCGAGTGAAAAGACCGGAACCATGAACACGTGGAGAGACGGCAACTTCGGTTGCGATGGGGCGAATTTCGTCGAGGGCGCGACCATCGATGCGACTATTTTGGGTGAAAATATGATGACGTAATCTTTTTTTGAGATTATTTTCCCAACATTCTCGAAGTTGATTGGGGGTAAAAGAAGGGGCAGTTTGAGGGGAATCAGGAGAAAAAAGTTGGGTTTTTAGTTGGTGGAACAGTGGATTGAGTAAGTTGTCTCTTTCGAGTTTGTCGTGAGTGAGGATTTGTTCAAAAATATTATTTTGATCAAAAAAATTGGAAACGATGGTTTGTAGTTCTTCATTTTCCGGTTGGGATTCGACAGCCAGGGGAGTTTTATTGAGTTGAGCGGCAAGATCTTGTTGAAGTTTGACGGCCTTTTTCAATTCTTCGTGTCCGCGGGCGATGGCTTCAACGATAATTTCTTCCGGTAGTTCGTGGGCGCCGGCTTCAATCATCATGACTGAATCGGTAGTGCCAGAAACGACTAGATCAAGCTCGGATTGGGCTAGTTGGTCGGTGGTCGGATGAGGAACAATTTGACCATCGATATAGGCGAGACGACAGGCAGCCACTGGCCCGGCAAAAGGAGCTTCGGCCATGATCAGGGAGGCAGAAGCAGCGATAGTGGCAACTATGGAAGGATCATAGTTGGGATCAAGAGAAAGGACGCTGACAATGACTTGAACGTCGCGACGGAAATCTTTGGGAAAAAGAGGGCGGATGGGACGGTCGATTAGGCGGGAGGTGAGGATAGCGGTATCGGAAGGTCGGCCTTCTCGTTTGATAAAGCGAGAACCGACGATTTTGCCGGCGGCATAGTATTTTTCTTCGTAGTCGACCATGAGGGGAAAGAAATCTACTCCTTCGCGGGGTTCGGAGCTAACATTGGTGGTGGCAAGGACGATGGTGTCACCCCACCGGACGGTGACGGCGCCGGCGGATAATTTGGCTATTTTACCGGTTTCGATGGTAAGTTTTTCTGATCCATATTGAGTGGAAAGACTGGTGATTGACATAATGTAATTCAATTAATAATGAATAATGAAGCTGGAAAATTAAAAGTTTGGTTTTGTTTATTATAAACTAAATTGGAGTAAAGAAACAGATTGGTTGAAGATACAAAAGGCGCGACAAGGATTGTCGCGCCGAAAAAAAGAAAATGTAAAATTATTTGCGTAAACCAAGTTTTTTGATGATCTTGAGATAACGTCCTTCTTCATTTTTTTTCAGGTAGTCGAGCAATTTGCGTCGTTTGCCAACAAGTTTTAAAAGTCCGAGGCGGGAGTGGTTGTCTTTTTTGTGGGTTTTGAGGTGATCGGTAAGTAAATTGATGCGTTCGGTAAGAATGGCAATTTGCACTTCGGGGGAGCCGGTATCGCTTTTGTGCGTTTGGAATTTTTTGATAGTTTGTTGCTTTTGGTCGGTGGTCAAAGCCATTGTTGAATTGTTTATTTTATAGTTACAATGTTTATTTTAGCATGAGCCAAGGTGGGGAAGCAAGTGATTTGGTGGTAACAAAGATATGTTGGTTAACAAAATTTGCTTGCATAGATTTGTTTGGTAACATATTATCGATGAGTATATTTATAAAAATACTGATGGAGATTAGGTTATGAGAGATAGAAAAAGTGTGATTGAGAGTAACCGCGTTCATTTATTTGAAAGGGTGGTGGGTAGGAGTTTGGGTAGATTTAAAGCGCTTGTAGATAGTACGACAAAAAGAAAGGATTTGCTGGAAAAGATGAAAAAAAATCAGGAATATTTGGTGGAAAATAAAAAGGAGATGATGCATTTATTGGGCAAAGAAGGGAAAAAGATGACTGATCGGGGATGCAATAATTTTGCCGGGAAGATGATCAAGGGTGTAGATTTTTTGAAAAATGATAGTGGCTTGGGAAGTGAAAAATTTGTTGATGCAAAAGCTTTTGCTCGATTAAAGATTTTGGCACCGGCGGTTAAGAAAATGATGGAGAATCCGGATTTGGATGCGACGGCAAAGATGGCGGCTTATAAGGCTTTATTTAATAATGTTAATGATTGTATGTCGGTGCGGGAAGAATGGAAGGAAGAAAAAAAGCAGAAAGCGATTACGATGATTAAAATGGATATTGATAATATGGATTCTGTCGAAAAAGAATATAAAGAAAACAAAAAGACGGTGAGAGAAACAATGAGGGGGGACGATGATTGTAACAATCATCCGGAATTACGGATTTTGGGAATGAGGGAAAGATCAAGAAAAATAAGATACACAGTGGGTTTGACGGAAAAAATTGTGGGTTGCTATAAGTGGACAAAAAACTGGTTGGCGGGAAAAGGAAAGGCGACTGGAAAATTGTGGGATAGAATAGCTTAGATTTTTATTTTCTGATTTAAAAAAAGAGAAACTTGATTGTCTCTCTTTTTTTAAATGTTAATAGTGGTTTAGATGATGGGTTGGTCGGGAGGATTGTTGGTGTAATCGGTCATATTTGTTGGTTGGTCAATAGGAGGATTAGTGGGAGCAGGGTTATTGTTTGTAGGTTCGTTGCTGGTAGAAGTGGTTGGGGATGAAAATGGTTCAAAAGTAGGATTGGTGTCTGGTTTGGTTGGGGAATTGGTGGTTGTTTCCGGTTCGACGATTGACTCTTCGGCCAATGGTGATTGTTGTTCAACGTTTATATTGGAAGATAGGTGTTTTTCTATAGTGGCTAGGGCAAAAGATTCAGCTTCATCCAAAGTCTGATTGTAGATGCGGAAACCGCTGGCCAAGGGGTGGCCGCCGCCGCCTAATTCGACAGCAATAGGATTGATATTGATCGGTGGATTGGAACGAAGGCTACCTTTGATAAGTTCGTCGGTTTGAACAAGAAGCATAAAAACATTGATGTCTGGTAGATTTTTGATGAGAGCATCGATGATACCACTGGTTTCGTCGTAGCTAGAACCGGTTTCCTGAAGATCGGCTAGAGAAACAGTAGACCAGGCCAATTTGAGGCTAGGTTTGATTTGTAGTTTGGTGAGTATTTTTCCCCAAATTTTCAGTTGAGATAGTGGTTGAGTTTTGAAAAGGTTTTTGATAATTGCCGGATGGTTGGCGCCGGCGGCGATCATTTGAGCGGAGACGGTCAGGGATTTGGGAGTGGTATTATTGTTTTGAAAACTGGCAGTGTCGGATAAAATTCCAGTAAGAATACAGGTGGCAATGTCGGCATCCATGAGGTTTTGTTCGGCGGAAAGGGCTTCGATGATGGAAATTATAATTTCGCAGGTTGATGAACTATTGGTGTCTATATAATTGATTTCACCGTAGTTTTGGTTGTCCGGGTGGTGGTCAATATTGATGATGGGAATTTGGTGAAAGATATCACTGTTTTGTTCGTAAATTTTGTCGAGATATTCCAGATTGGGGGTATCGAGAGTAACGATGAGGTCAAATTTGGGTTGGCCTTCGGTGACGGATAGATCCTGAGGAGAAAATTGACCCTGGTCGGGCGTGATAATCAAATGGATTTTTTGATCTTCGGTTTTGTATTTAACTTTGTGTGGGCCGGTGGTATTGGTGGTGTTGAGAGTGATGACAAATTCTCGATTGCCGGAGATTTCTGGTTTGATTTGGTCCAATTGGGGTAGATAATTGTGATGGGGGTTGCGGTGACCGGAAGCAGCGGCGGAAACATTTTTCCCTAATTTTTTCAGAGTTTGCCATAGTCCCAAACTGGAACCAAGAGAGTCGCCGTCAGGGTTGACGTGAGATACTATAAGAATGTTTTGGCTGTTTTTTAATCTTTCAACGATTTGTTGTTTGGTTGATTTTTTTTCAGGTTTTGGTTCGGTATTCATGTTTTATTAAAAAAAGAAAAATAAAGTTGTAACGTTTCATTGTAACAAAATTGATTGAGAAGTGTCAATAATAAAGGATTTTTGGTAAAAGTAGTCTTGCATTTTGGGGGGCGATATAGGATTATAGTAGATATGATAATAGATGAAATATATTTGGTGTTTGATATATGTAAATGTTTTGTCATATAATAGGGTTGTTGAGTAGTAATCATAATGATGATTTAATTTTTTGATTTTGACAGTTTTTCTTATTTTTAAGTAATTATTTTTTTTATGGCTAATATTAAAAGTGCAAAAAAAAGGATCCGAACATCGGCTAAAGCAAGAGTCAATAATTTACGCCGAAAGAGAGTTTACAAATCAGCTGTTAAGGATTTATTAAAGAAAATCAAAGGTCAGGTTGAAGTAAAAGAAGTAGAAACTGAAATGGGCAAAACACATAAGGCGATTGATAAAGCGGCTGGTAAAGGAACGATCCATAAGAATAAAGCGGCGCGATTGAAATCAAGGTTGGCAAAACAAGTGGGTAGAATGGGTATGAGGGGAAAATAAAATAATTTTTGAACAAATATGACTGAGGCTATTGAAAGAGGAATGTTTGTTTGGTGATTGATTGTTATTTTTGGGCTGGAGTTTTTTACTTCAGTCCATTTTGTTACTAAAGGAGGAAAAAGTGAGAGGTTTGGGGAGGGTGGTGACGACAATAATTGTTATCTTGTTGGTTTTGGCCATGATTTGGATGAGTCGTGGTTTTTTGCAAAATGTTTGGCCGAGTTGGTGGGGGTGGATAATAGATAAATTGCCTTGAGATAATGTATTAATTTCTAATTTTCAATTTTTAAACATATTTTGTTGGATATTAATATAATAAATAGTGAATTTGATTTGGATATCTGCTTGGAAGTTAAAAAAAATAATTGGTTGTTTTTGGAAGTTTATTGGAAATTGTTAGTAATAGTTTGGTTTTTGCAAGAGAAAATTGAGGATTGAAAATTTTAGTTTTGATAGATGGGTTTGTCAAAAAAAGAATATTTTAGGATTAAAAGTAATTTTGAAAAGGAAAATTATGGGGAGGAGGGTATTTTTCGGAGTATTGATTTTGATGATGTTTTCCGGTTGTAATTTGGTGACCAGCCAGACGACAAATAATCAGGTGGGAGAGCCGGATTTGCCAGCGATAAATTATGCTTTGTTGCCGGCTTTTCAGGTGGAAAAGCCGGAAGTTGATTTACAAAAATCGAAAGAATATTCCGCTAAAGCAAAAGAAAAGGCAATAGCTTGGAAGTCTGATGCACAGTTGGCGAGAGTGGAATTGGATTACAAAGGAGTGAGTACGACAGGGAGCGTGACAGGTAAATATTTTTTTGTTTCCGAACAAGACCAGCAGAATGTTTTGGAAATAGTAGTGACGGGCTTGGATGATAAAAATATCAAGGTGGGAACGATTGCTAAAAATTCACAAAATTATCGAGCGGATTATTTTCAGGTGTTACCTTTGGATAAATGGAAAACGACGGCAGCGAAGGCTTTGGAGGTTGCTGATAGTCAAGGTGGCGGTATGAATTGGCGATCGGCGGCGATGCAAACTGCCAAAACATATAATGGTAACTTGGATAATTTGCACGCGATTGTAAGTTTGGGAAAAATTAATGATAGACTGGTTTGGTCGGTGACATATTTGGTGCCGGTAAACGAAAAAAAGGGTTGGGGTCAGTGGGAAAGTGAATCGTTTATGTCATCAGTGTTTGCTGATACGGGTGAGTTGGTAAAATGAGTTATGGGTTTGAGTGTTGATGATTGAAAAAAATTATTTTAAATATTTCAGTGGGAAAATCTGATTGGCCGGTTTTGAGGTTGAGGTCGGCTTGAGCAATCAAGCTGAAGATTTTTTTGAGATCAGAAAGAGAAAAATTATGACTTTGTTTGAGACATTTTTCAATAACAAAGGGGTGTAGCTTGGTTTTTTCTTTGATTTTTTGTGCTGAGTTGCGGTGTTCGAGCAACTGTTTGATGGCAATAAGATTAATGAAGTGTGAAGACAGAGCAGCCAGGATCATTTCTGGTTTTTCGCCTTTTTTAAGAAGGTTGAGAGCGGTAATGTGAGCGAGATTTTTTTGATTATGGCCGAGTTGATCGGTGAGGTCGAAAATGATTTCCTGATTGGAAGCCGGGGTAAGAGAATTGACGGTGTCGAGGGTGATTTGTGTGGGGGAAAAGGTAGCTAGTTTTTTGATTTCTTGATGTAAAAATGAGGTGTGGGGATTTTTGAGGACTAGGGCACGGAGAGCGTCAGGGGCGATATTTATTTTGTTTGTTTGGCAATATTGAGAGAACCAGGGGATGAGTTCGTTTGGTTTTAGGAGGGGAAAATTTTCAATTTTCAATTTCCAATTTCCAATTTTCGATGAGTCAGGGGATTTCTTGGTGGGGGTTTTTGATTGTTTGGATAATTTTACAATTTTTTTGTAGAAAGAGGTGCGTTGGTCGATGGGACCTTGTTCCCAGAGAATGATAATATTGTTGGGGTCGGGATTTTCCAGATAACGCAGAATTATTTCAGGAAGCTCTTTATTTTTTTTGTTGGTTAGTAAATTTTTAATTAACAAAATTTGTTGGTTGGAAAATAGTTGTAGAGGTTCGAGAAAAACGGAGAGTTGTGAAGAGTCGATGGTTTGTCCGTCGATTTTTTTTACGGAAATATCCCCTACTTTTTGTCGGGTTAAAATTAGTTCTTTAATATATTGTTCGGCGCGAAAAATGTCAGGGCCGAATACTAGATAGAACATTTTTTTCAATTAACAATTAATAATGAATAATGAACAATGAATAGTGAATAATAGTATTGGGGGGGGGTAGTCCTGGAGATGGAGCCGGAAACGTAATCGTGTTCCGACATCAAGGATCTAGATTTGGTTGTCAATTTATTATCTTGTATTGTTTTGGATTCCAGGCGGGCGAGTCAAAAACGGCTATTTCTAGGTTGCTTCCTTCAATCCAATACCATTGTTGGCGAGGAAAATAGAAAGCATCTTTTGTTCTGATTTTGTAAATTCCGGTTTCGTGATGGATTTTGCCATGACCCTTGAGGATAAAATAGAGTTGGTCGCATTTTATATTGATTGCTTTGCCATCAAGTGGATAACGTCCATTAATTTTTGCGGTTGCAAAACTAATAGTTTTTGAGGGAAAAAAGTATTCTTCAATATTGCACGAAGTGGAATTAATTTTCTTAATAGTCTGTGATTTTTTTATATGAATTTTATTATTCATTGTTAACTATTAATTGTTAATTGATTTTGTTCATCTCTCCCCAGTTGGAGCCGATTTCGATGTCGACTTTGAGGGGGACTGATAATTTACAAACGTTTTCCATTTGGTGGCGGATTAACTGAGTGGCTTTTTCGATGTAATCGTCGGCGACTTCGAAAATAAGTTCGTCGTGGACTTGGGAAAGTAATTTAATTTTCAATTTCTTATTTTCAATTTCCAAAATATTTGTTTTATTATAAATATTTATCATGGCTAATTTTATTATGTCGGCGGCGGTGCCTTGGATGGGGGTGTTGACGGCAATACGTTCGGCTTGGGCGCGGATTTGGGGGGCGCGAGAATTGAGATCGGGGACAGGTCGGCGGCGAGCAAAGAGGGTTTGGGAATAACCTTTGTCTTTGGCAAAATTAACGGCTTTTTCCATGTAGTCCTTGATTTTGGGAAAAGTGGCAAAATAGTTGGTGATAAATTCTTTGGCTTCGTTGAAGCTGATGCCGAGTTGGCCGGCAATATTGCGAGCGCCGGCGCCGTAGATGATGCTAAAATTGATGGTTTTGGCGGTATAACGCATTTGATCGGTGACTTGTTCGAGGGGAACATGGTAAATCAGGGAGGCGGTGGAACGGTGAATGTCTTCACCGTTCAAAAAAGCTTTAGTCATGTTTGGTTCTTGGGCGATGTGAGCCATGAGACGTAATTCGATTTGGGAATAGTCGGCGGCGAGAAGTTGATGTTCGGGAGGAGCGATAAAACCCCGGCGGATTTGTTGGCCGATTTCGGATTTGACCGGGATATTTTGTAAGTTAGGATTGGAGGAGGAAAGGCGGCCGGTGGCGGTAATGGTTTGATTAAAATTGGCGTGAATACGACTGTCGGATTTGACGAGATCGGGAAGGGTGGAGATATAGGTGTTGTCTAGTTTGGTTAATAATCTAAATTCTTGGATAAGAGGAATGATGGGGTGGAGATTTTTGAGTTTTTCCAATTCGGAAGCGGCGGTGGAGATACCGGTTTTATTTTTTTTAACGTTTTGGCGAGAGAGATTGAGGACGTCGAAAAGGACTGAGGAGAGTTGGCGAGTGGAGGCGATATTGAATTGACGACCGGCGGCTTGATGAATTTGTTGTTCCAACTTGGTGATTTTTTTACTAATTTCTTGGTGAAATTGGTGGAGGTAAGTGATGTCTAACAAAAAACCATTTTGTTCGATATCGGCCAAGACATTGACAAGAGGAAGCTCAATTTTTTCATATATTTCGGTAAGGTTTTGAGCGGCGAGTTGAGTTTTTAATTTTTCCTGGATGAGATTGGTTACGTCGGCATCTTCCGCGGAATAAATGGTGGCATCTTCGATAGAAACTTGATCGAAACTGATTTGTTTGGAGCCGGTACCGATGAGATCGGTGATGGGGATCATACGGTGGTCAAGATAGGTAAGGGAAAGGTGATCAAGTTTGTGAGCGGTGGGGTGGTTGGGATTGAGAAGATAAGAAGCGATCATAGTATCAAAGAATGGCCCAGTTGTTTGAATACCAACTAGTTGTAGGGCCTTGAGGTCAAATTTGAGGTTGTGGGCGGTTTTGGGGATTTGGGGATTTTGAAATATTGGTTTTAGCAATTTGATGGTTTCTGGGAGAGGTAGATTCTTAATTTCCAATTTTCCCCCTACGGGATCGAACTGCTGCTGACAATTTTCAATTTTTAATTTGGGGGAAGGGAAATTATTTGATGAATGATTTGAGCTTTGGATTGATTGATGGTTTAAAGGGAGGTAGTAGGCTTCGTGGGGCTTGACGGCCAAGGAGATGCCGACTAATTTGGTTTGAGAATCAAAGAGATCCAGTGAGGAGGTTTCGGTGTCGAAGGTGAAACCTTGGGCGAGTTGGGATAGGAGTTTTTTTAGTTCTGGGATTGTATTGATAGTTACGTATTTTTTGTTTTTTACCAAATTTTCAAACAATATTGAAGATTGATTGGGTTTGGGATTTGACTTTGTAGGGGTTTGTGGTTGTAAATTTGCATGATTTGGTTGGGGGAGGCGAGGGATGAGGGATTTGAATTCGAGGTGATTAAAAATTTCAGTGGCTTTTTTGAGATCGTAATCATGGACGAGACATTTGGTTGGATCAAACTCGGGGAAAGGTTGGTTGGTGATAATAGTGGCGAGTTTTTTACTGAGAAAGGCTTGATCCTGGGTGGCCAGAAGTTTTTCTTTGATACTTTTACTGATCTTGTCGGTTTCAGGGTTTTCTTGAAGATATTGGTAGAGTTGTTCGATAGGGCCGAATTGTTTGATGAGGTTGGTGGCGGTTTTGTCGCCGATACCGGCGACCCCGGGAATATTGTCAGAGGGGTCGCCGCGGAGAGCTTTGTAATCGATCAAAAGTTTGGGCTCAAAACCGTAACGCAGTTGAACGGATTGGGGATTGTAAATGACGGTATCTTTGAGGCCGCGTTTGAGGGTATAGACTTTTATTTTGTCATCGACGAGTTGGAGTGAATCCATATCGCCGGTGATGATGATGACGGTTATACCTTGTTTTTTGATTTGTTGGGCTAAAATGCCAATGATATCGTCGGCTTCGAGTCCGGCTTGTTCAAAAATGGGAATATTGAGTGATTCGAGGATGTCTTTGCAAAGTGGTATTTGTTGATAAAGCTCATCGGGGGCTTTGACGCGGTGGGCTTTGTAATCTTGGTAGGCGATATGGCGGAAGGTTGGTTCGGGACGGTCGAAAGCGGCGGCAATGTGGGTCGGTTTCAATTCTTTGATGGCGGCTAGAAGGGTCATGGTAAAGCCATAAACGGCATTGGTAGGGGTGCCGTCTTGGGTGGTGAGATGGGGGATAGCGTGAAAGCCGCGATGGATGAGAGCATTGGAGTCAATGAGAGCGAAGAGAGAGTTCATGGGACAATTTTAATTTTTAATTTTTAATTTTTAAACGAATTTGTGTCATTCTGGAGCCGAAAGTGTAATCATGTTTCGACATCCAGAATCCAGAGATAATATAGAAGTGGATCCTGGATATAGAATCGCCCAGCAGGGCTTTCAGTTCCAGGATGACAAGAGATTGTTATTTAAAAATTAAAAATTGAAAATTGATTTGTTTCTATTTTACCATTTTTTCTTTGGGGTGAGTTTGGGTTGCAATTTTTGGGAGGATTTGGTATAATATTTTGATTTATTAAAAAGTAAAAAATATGTTTCAACCGGTGATGGGTGTAGGGGGAGATAAAGGTTTTGATAAAAAGCCGGAGACAATGGAGGAAAATCTGGCTCATAAGCCGGAAGAAACAAATTTGGATGCTTTATTGCAAAGGATGGGTACAAAAGAGAAAGAGTTGTTGGATAGTTCGGGAAATTTTGAAAATAAAATAATAAAAGGGACAAAAATTATGAAGATAGAGGATTTGCATTTGCATGGTTCGATTGAAGGAGAGAGAAAATTTGGGGAATATCTTGGCCAGGTGGAAGATGATGAGTTGAATGAGTCAAAGAGAGAAGTTGAGGAATTGGCTGGGGGCGGAGATAAGCCGAAAGAGGAAGGAGAAATAAAAAAGGATGATATTTTGACTCGAGCGATTGAGGGAGATATTACTGATGATTTGAGAAAAAGCGCTGATTGGCAGGGCTTGAGTGGGCAGGAAAAACTAATGTATGAATGGATCAATGGGATGAAATCGGAGTTGCAGGGGTTGGGTTTGTCTCAGGAAGAGATAAATAATTTTTTCACCAATAAAACTTTTGGTTATTTGATGACAGGAGTGAGTTTGAATCCACTGGAGGAAAAAGATCGGCCGAATGTGTTGGCTTTGAAAAACGCGATTGGTAATTTTTACCGAAATTCGGATGGTGGTTTGAAAAAAGAAAATTATTCGGAATCAATTGCTGATGATAATACGAAAGTGATTTTGAACAAAGTGGCGGAATTTAGTCCGCAGATAGGAAAAGATAAATTGTATGAGTATGCCGGTTATGGATTGGAAAAGATGGATAAGTATTTGAAAACGGATAATCCGGAATTGAAGATAATTTTTGATAAAAATGTGCAAGTGCAGGATAGTTATTATGATTTGATGAAGGAGGGGGTAACCAGAATGGAAAAGATGGATCCGAAACAGGCGGAGATGTTTGGTTGGTTGAATAAGTTGGTCAATACGAAATTGCCAGATCAGGGAATAAATAAAGAGAGTTTGGCAGAGATTTTTTTGAATAAAAAATATGAGGATTTGTTTGTTGGAAGTAAATGGGATGAAACGAGTTTGAGTAATTATTATGGTTTGGTGAAGGAATTACAGAAGATGAATTTACCTGAAAAATCTGGTAATGAGAATTTGTTAGTCGAATTGGCGGATGAGATGGCGGGGTTGCATAATTTGGAGGGAGCGGATAAGGATAAATTGAATGAAATTGGGAAAGTGAGTTTTGGTACGGTGGCTGATCAGCCTTTTGATGCGGAAGGCACAAATGTTGACTTGGCAGAGGTGGAGAGGGGAAAGACTTTGGAGGAAAAGAAAATTATTAAGTTGGCTTTGGAAAAACGTTTGGGTTTGGTCGGGAATGATTCTTTGAATAAAAATGAGAGGTTGCGAAAGATGTATTTTGGGGAGATGGACGATGTTTTTGCCAATCAATTTTTGTACGAGATGGATCAGAAATATGAGGTGGGTAGACAAGAAGGAAAACAAGTGGATTGGGACAAGTGGGCCAAAAATGCCGAGAGGTTATTTGATAAAAAGAAATATGATGGTCAGATTGATAATATTAAAAAAGTAATTGGAGAGACGGAAACGAAAAAGTTGGAAGATTTTATGAAAAAGGAAAGCGGGCTTTTTGTGCCAAGTACTTTGGGGTTGCCAGGAAGTTTGGTTGGAGGGAAGGAAAACGTTGGAAAGGATGAGTTGATTAAGGCTTTGCGAGCCAAAGTGGCAGCGAGCGGTTTGGATTTGGCTAATCAGGAAAAGATTGTGCAGTTTATTGGTAATTGGCACAATGTGGCGATTGAGCTGCCCAAGAAAGAGCAATCAGAAGTAGTGGCAATGAATAACGCAAGTATTCCAAGTCCGATTATGCCTGATCAGAATTTTCAGATTAATATGGAACAAATAAAAAATAGTACTGATAATAATGGTTTGCCGGGTGGTCCGCCGCCGTCTGTGCCGCCACCATTGTTTCCGTAAAATAATTTAGTTAAATTTTTTTAGAAGATATAAAAAACAAAAATAAATAAGGAGAAGAAAAATGAGTAATTACAATCTTGATAATTTTACTAAAGGGGATGACAAATTTGCAGAGAAGAATAAGAATTTAGAGCCAACGAAAAGTTTTCAGGAATTGTTTGAACAAGCCCAAAAAGAAGGGGTAACAAGAATCGATAATCAATCTGATAGTTCTTTATTAAACAAGATAGATGAAAGTCAACATGGTTTTGATACGGTTTTGGATACTGCGGCAAAAAGGTATGGTTTAAGTGTAGATAAAATTGGCGACTCGGTTCCGATTGGTACTATGGGAGAAAAATCGGAAAATAAAGTTGAACAAGGAAAAGAATACAAAAATATGACAGAAGAAAAATATCGCGAAAAACAAATTGCCGGTTTGGATAAGGCGACCAAAGATTTTTTGGCAAGTAAAAATATTAAGATTGAAGATTTATATAAAGATGCCAATATCCCGGTGGAAAATTTGAATGGTATGAGTGTAGCTATTCAGGGGTGGAAAAATAATCCAGATAAATTTGATGCTAAATTTAAGAATTTACAAAATTTGGCCAAGAAAAATTATAAGGAAGTATTTGGTCGGATTGAAAGTAAGTTGGGAACGGATTTCAAAAACAATAATCCAAAATTGTTTGAGGTTGGTTTTGTCGGTTTGGGCAAGATTGGCGACAAGGACTATTCGGAAGCTGGTTTAAAGAAATTGGTGGAACAGGCGGCGAGTGGCAAGGTGAGCGAGACGGAACAATATTATATGGTAAAAGCTTTGATGAATGCGCATGGGGTGGATCGAAAGGATCCGGTACCGATGCCCAAACCTAAACCACAACCGGTGGTTGCTTCGACTCCGACTACAGGAACAAACTCTTATGAAAATTATAATACTGCTTATAATCCTACTTCCGGTTTTGGTAATGGAAATAATATTGATGTAAAAGGTATAGGAAAAGGGGAAAGTGGTGGAAAAAAACCGGTGGAGAAGAAAGAAAATGAAAAAGTTACGGTGACAGCAAGTGCAAAAATAGGAAAATCGAGTGAGAAAAAAAAGGATAAAAATGAGAATAAAGAAGAAAAATTTTATGATGCTAAAACAAAACAGTATTTGACTGCAGAGCAGTGGGGAAAAAAGTATGGCACTATTGATAATTTGACTACTGAACAAATGGCAGAAAAATATGGGACTATGGAGGCGACGATATTTGATCCAAAAAGTAAGAAGTATTTAACGATGAAAGAATGGGCATCTCGGTATGGAACGATTTCTCCAAATGAGAATAAAGCTGTTTCTGGCCAGTAAGAAACTAAGTTTAGAAAAATATGACTACAATTGAACAAAACAAAATGATGCTGGATGAGAGAAAAGATAAAATTGGTGGGCAACCGCAGTTTAAAGAAGGTGCGAACAGTTGGGAAAAGATGGATAGCTCAAGTAAGAAGACTATGGATAGTTCCAGTAATTTTCAAAATAAACTGGGAAGGTTTGACCAGGAACTGGAAGGGGATAATAAAAATCTGGAAAATCAGGTGGCATTGACTAATTTGGATCAAAAATCAAAGGCGAAAGTTGATGGTTGGTTCAAAGTGGAAAATGGCAAGGATCAGTTTTATAAAACTTTTGCGCAAGTGGTCAATGAACGATATAGCGGTGTGGTAGGTAATTTTAAGACGGTAAAGGATTTTCAAAATTGGTTCAATAATCTACATCCTGATTTGCAAGATTCATATTATTCGGCTTTTGAAGAAGGGGTGGTGGAAAAAAAGTGGCTGACAGCTGAACAGACGGAATATTTGAAACAAAAATTGAGCACAAAAACTGGAAATAAAGAGAGTTATTTTAAATTTAAAAATATGGCGGAGGTGCAGAGAACACAGACTATTGATTCTGGCCAACCGCCGGTGGAGAACGTGAATAATCAAGGTGGTTTGACTCCATTGGAAAAGCAGACGATTAATACCGATATGCAGCAACAGGGTTTGGATACGATGAGCGGAAATTAAGATTTAAAAAAAATAATCAAAAATATGTTTTTAGAAAACAAAAATTTTAAGGTGCCGGAAGTAGATGATAAGTTTAAACAACTGAAGGAGACAACGGTTTTTGATAAAAAGACGGAAATTGAAAAAGGTTTTGATGGGAAATTATCAAAAGTAAATACTGCTTTTGGTGGTTTGAAAAAGTTTGAAAACATGTTTGATGAAGCGGAAAATAAAGATGTAGGTTATAACGAGGAAAAAATTGGTAAATTGGATAATAGTTTCCAGTTGTCTGAGTCGGAGAAAAAAGAAATGCAGGGTTGGTCGGCGGCAGAAGTAAATCAATTTGTAGCGGATGCTAATTATTATAAGGCGCATGGAAAAACTAATTTTGAAGATTATAAACAACATTTGATACGAGAACGTAATAAAAAATTGGAAGATAAGACAGGAGTGGCGGAGGAGAAGACTGGACCGACGGAAACTAAGCCGGCAGGTAGTGGGGGTGGAGTAAAAGAAAGTGGGAGTGGAGGAGGTGAAGGAAATGGAGCTGGCCAGAAAGAACAGATTAACAATGAGCCGACTGATTTGGATAGCGGTAAACAGGTGGCGAAGGAACAGGGTTTTAAGGAAAAAAGCGATGGAGAAATAGCTGGTCAAAAGTATAAATATAATGAAAAACAGGATTATTATAGCTCTGCAGATAATCGTACTACGGTAATACCCACAAAAGATGGTGGTGCCCAAGTGTGGAGAGACGGCAAGCAAGTTACATATAATGATTTGACCTCCGAAGAAAAAATGGCTTTAAATGAGTATCAAGAAAAAAAGAAGAAATAAGTTTTTTTAAAAACAAAAATAAATAAGGAGATAAAAATGAGTGGTGATGTAAATAAGTTGGAAGGATGGGAGGAGCTGGGTTGGAAAAAAACTGATAATTTGGAAGGTGAGGTGAGACAGGATAATAAAATGATCGAGATGATTAATAACTCGGCAAAAAAGGTTGAAGAATCATTGCAACAGACTAGTAAATTGGAAGAGTACGTGTCTGATGACAAGGATCCAATTGAGAAAAAAATGGTGGATAGTTTGGGAAGGAACGTGATTGATTATAAAAATGGCACCAAGGTTATTCAGGACACAAAAAATAACACACAAGAAATTTTTGGAAATGATGGCGGGTGGTCACGATATTCCAAAGAAAGTGGAGAATGGAAAAAAATCGAAGAAGGTAAATATACGGAAGTAACCAGCGAGAGTGGTGACAAATATACCCAAGTGGAGCATGTAAAAGATGGAAAGCCATTTAAAGTTAGTCGGATTTATGAGCATGGAAAGGTGGTAGAGGAAATGGTGGGAGATACAAAGGTGACTCCAGAAGATTTACAAAAAAAAGACATGCCAGATGACGGAAAAAAAGAAGAATCGGCGCAGGTGGAAGATGAACAGGAATCAGTGGAAAATGTTGTGGAGAAAATGAAAGAAGATAAAATAAATTCGACGGAAGTTTTTGCTTACATGGATAAAACTAAAGTGGGTATGAACCCGGATGGGACAAGAAAACTTTGGAGTGAGCTGACGGAAGAGGAACAAAATAAAATCTACCAAGGGGTTTTGGAAGGAAGAAAATCAAAGATTAATGGTGTAATGATGGAAGAACCAGTGGAAAAAGAGATGGCCGGTTTGCCGGAAGATAAAAAAGAAGGAGTGATTATTGATCAAACGTTGGAAAAAGCTCCTGCCGGTTTTCCTGAGACAAATGTTGTAGACAAGCCTGTTGATGAAGGGAAAAAGACGGAAGTTGTTTCGGAAAAATTGGTGGATGAAGATGAAGGTAAATTGAATTCAGAAAATGAAACAACTAACCAAGGACAAAAAATTGAGGGAATAAAAGATAATGAAACAAGCGGGAAGGTGGATAGTAAATTGACCGAGATGGCGGCGGGTTTGCCAAAGGTGGAACAAAAGACGGAAACTGTAGCTGTTTCGACTGAACAACCAACAAAGGAAGAAAAATTTGAGAAAGTGGAAATGCAGGAGATAAAAGAAAAACCTTTGACATTGGAACAGAAACAGCAAAAATTTTTGGAACAAACTATCAATGAACTAACTTATCGAGATATTGCCGATAATAGTCCGGAGCAAGATGAATTGGTAAAAGACGCAATTCAGGTGATCATTGATAATGCCACGGAATTGAATCTGGGTGAAAGTCAAAAACAATCTTTGTTTAGATCAGTTGATTTGTTGCGTTATCCGGATAAGTTGGCGACCTATCCTTTGTCAACCAAAGAAGAGGTGCAGGCGGTAGCTGATTTGGTGGGGTTAAAAAATCCCGAGTTGGCAAAAAAGATTTTGGAGAGAGGACCGATAGCGCAGGGAGTACAGACAAGCACGGTTGAAATAAATAAAGTTAATACACCTTCCAGCCAGAACGTGGAGGCTCCTTATGGTTATAATCAAGATGGGACGATAACAACAAAGGAACAGTATGACGCAATTCAACAAATGGTTACGAACGCAAAAACCGGGTTGGAAAGTGAGGGAGTTAATAAGTCGACTGAAATATTGAACCAATAATAATAGAACTATGCAAACTAAACTAAAAAATTTGATTGCGGGGCTTACGATTTCGGATGAACAGAAAGACTATTTGGGTTTGTTGATCAAACAAGAACAAGAAGATTTGGTGATGCGGATTTTGGATAGTGTGCAGGGGGTGATGAAAAATTTGGGAGAGGTAGAGAAAGAGCAATTTTCAATTTCCGATTCTCAATTTTCAGATAAGGAAAAAAGAAAGGAAGAGCAATTGCCAATTTCGAGCGAGGAAAAGAAAGTGAACGCGGAAGTAATAAAAAATTCGAGTATGGATGTGGAGGCGGAAGTAGATTTGCTGGAAGCGGCTTTTGATTATGCGGAAGAACTGTGGCTCAAGGCTGAAGAGACTTATGACAAGGTCAATTTGAGTTTGAAAAAAAATGATAAGTGGTTGGAAAAGTTGATTGGAAAAGTGGAACGGTCCAATCAGGATATTAAGGACAAATTTATTGATGTTTTGACGGAAGCGCGAAATAAATTACAGGCGATTGATGGGCGAATGGACGGATATTGGCAAGAAATGAATAAGAAAAAACAAGAAGCGGATTATGTTTTGGGTGCGCAAGTGGCGGAGATAAGAGCGGTGTTTGAGGAAACAACCAATCAGGAAATTCCGGAAAAGGTAAGTGAGTTTATCAAAAAATTATGTGATCAACACAAAGAAAAAATGGATAGTATGTCCAAGGCGTTTTCGGATATGTTGGACTCGACGGCCAAAGAGATTGATTATTTGACCAATGAGACGTCGGAAAAGATGAAAGATATCGTCAATGAGCGGGAGCAGAAGAAATTGATGGAGAAGATTATGGGAGAAGAGGATAAATAATTTTTTAATTTTTAATTTCTAATTTTTAAACGTATTTTGTTAGGATATTTGAGAGAGAATAAGGGAATGAAAGTAAAAGGGATTGGGGTGGAAGAAAAATCTGAGACGAATTTTAAGAAAACGATATTTGATAGTCGTCAGGTTGAGATTGGGTCTTGCGAGCGAAGTTTGAATGAATTGAAAGGAAAATTGGCCGGTAGTGTGGAAAGAATAAAACCGAGTGTTGATATCAATTATTTGCTAAAAGATATTCCTGACAAAAAGTTGAATAAAATGATACTGAGCCAAAATAAATTATCGGAAATGTTGAAAAAAAATATTGGAGAAGGTAGTAGAAAAGAATTTTTAAAAATATTTAAAGTTGATTCGATGGAGCAGGCAGCGGGAAAATTGTGTTTGACGGAAGAAAAATTGGATAAAATTTGGCAAGAAGGGATAGCCAAAGATATTGATCCGAGATTTTTATTGGCGGTTTTGTTTGCCGAAGGAACTGGTTCTTTTGATACGAGAGTTGATGGTCGAGGGTCATTTTGGAATATTGAGCCGGACTTTGATAAAGATTTGAAAATAACGGTGAATACTATTAATGGTTATTTATCAGATAATCCAAAGATAAACAAAAACTATTATGAATTGTCGTGGAAAAAGAATTGTCCGGAGACTGATCCGATTGTGTTTATCGGTCGTGGTTCTTGTCCGGACAAATTGCCGAGTGGCGGTTACGCCGCTGATGTTGATTGGTCGGATAATGTAAAAACAATATATGGTTTATTGGGTGGGTATGTTCTAAAAGATAGTAATGGTAAATATGTGCCACCTTTTTATAGTGAACAGAAAAAGTATTTTTTTGATGTGCCGAGTTATGCAGATTAGAAAAAAAATAACAAAATAAAAAATGGAAAATAAGGAAGAAAATTTGGGTCTGGAACAATTTATGCCAAATATTGAAGCGGAAAATGAATTAATAAAAAATACTATGGAAGTTATAGACAAATTGCCACAACAGAAGATGGAGGAAGCGAAACAAAAAATGGATCAAACGGGGATGGCGGTGATGCATGCGGGGATGAGAATGCAACACGTGTTGACCAGGAGAATGCTGCATTGATAATTAACAATGAATAATGAAGAATTAAAATTATTTAATTAATAATAAAAATAAATAAAGGAGAGAATATGCGACCGGAAGAAAAATTTGAACAGAAATTTGAGCAAAAGAATGCAGAAATTTTTCAACAAGACAATATTGGTCTGGACAAGAAAAAGTATGCCGGAGAGGAAACGTTGAAAGAAATGTATAAGTGGGTAGAAACAAAAATGGGTTGGGATAGGGTTGATTTGAAGGGAATTTTGGAAAGCAATGCCGTGCCACAGACAACTGTACAGGCTTTTTTGGAAGATAAGAATATAAAAACGAAAATTGATAAGTATTTGGTCAGAGATGAAAAAAATCCTTTTGATGTAAATAAGGATTTGGGTGGGTATATTAATTTTATTAATAAAATCGGTTCATTTTATTTGGATAAAAATGTTAGAAGTTCGGTTAGTGTTTCGGCTTCAACAAGTAGTATGTTGGAAAATTATAATAATTTAATCAAAAATGTTATTGATGGGACACAAAATATACATGGATTAAATGTTAATTTATTGGATGAAATGGATAAATATTGTAAAAAACATGGAATGCCTTCAGTGATTAAAACAAAAACTGATGGTTTTGCTATTGAATAAAAAAAGGAGAAAAATATGTCAACGCAACAAGATTTGGAAGCATTAAAAAATTTGGATAAGAAAGAAAATTTGTCAGGGGAAGTGCCAGGGCAAACGGGGGTGGGTTTTTCACCAAAAAATACTTTGGAATCTTTGTCACAAATGGAGACAGGAGTAAATAAACAAGTAGAGGCGGGTTTGAATCCAAAACAAACGGAAGTTTTTAGTCGTATGGAGATGGGTGATAATAAAAATGAATTTTCTTCATTGGAAATTTCTCAAATACAGAAAATGAGTGTAGTAGATATTAGTAGCAAAATTGAGAATTTGTCGGAAAAGGAATTGTGGGATTTGGGAAAAAAATTGGATGTGGTTTGGGCAAACGAGCAGAATAAAGCTTTGATTGGTACTTTGGCCCAAAAAATGGGTTTATCGAATGAAAAAGCTTTGAAAATAATGATTGCCAATCACGATGCTTTTTCTCAACTTTTTGGGGAGAAAAATGGACCAAGTAAGTCAAATTTATTTGAAAATAAATTTGGTTCAAAAGAAACTAGTTTTCAGTCGTTAACCGATACTTTAAAAACGTTGGTTGATGCAAGTTATGACAAAGCCAAGGTTGTTTATAGCGAGCAAAATAATGGAGCGATTTTACCGGAATATGATTATTATAAAAATATTTTTGAGTCTGTTGGTCCGGATGTTCACCAGTATTATTATCAAAATGGTATGACGAGTACGTGGCGCAATGAAAGTATTGGTGGTACTTTTATGCCGGCGTATCGGGAAGCTTACAAGAAAATCACCAAACAATTTGCGGGATATTAATTTTTTAGAAAAGCTTTAAAAATAAAAGAAGAATAAAATGAAAAACAAACATGTATTAGAGGATGGAAGAATTGAGTTTGATAAAGAAATAATTAGTCCTGCAGAAGGACAAAATATGACTAGGACGCAAAGGGATGTTGTAAAGTCTTTGGAGAATGTGCAAACAAAAATTGGTTCTATTGAAGAAAAAATGACGGATTTTAATACGGGTGTTTATGTAGAAGATATTGCCAAAGAAAAAGGTATACAACAAGTTGGTGAATTGGTGGAGATTGGAGGTTTAGTAAAAAACTATCAGGATTTATTTGAGACTGGACCAAATAAAATTTCGATGTCTAATGGTAGAAGGGAATATTTGATTTCAAAATTTATTGATTTTTATTCAGAGTGGAAGGGAGAATTTGGCAAGGATACAGGAAAGAGGGTTTATCAGATAATGAAAAATTATCGTAATTATCTATCGGCTAATCCGGAAATTAATAAATATTATGATAATCAAACGGGTGTAGTGACGAGTGTATTAAATAAATTTAAAGATGTTGTTCCAAATGAAATAACAAAAATATTGGAAAAGCGAGCCAATGGATTGATTGATGATGTTGTCTGGGAAAAAATGAAAAATGGTGCATACAGTAAATATTTAAATGTGTGGAAGGTAGTTGATAATATATTGGGAACCAAAACAACTGAAAAAAATTTAGAGCCGAGTATTTTGAATAAATATTCAAAAGAATATTCTCAACATTTGGAAGATAGATTTGGTGTTATATTGGGTGGGGCGGATATGCAAGTTAATAAATTTATTAATAAATATTATGGTAAGGATGTTGTTTCCAGTTTAGAAAAGCTTGATAAGGAAAAGATTTACAATGGTACAGAGGATACAAAAATGGCAAATGACGAATATCATTTGGTGTTTAGGAAAGTTTTATTGGATTGTAATATTAATCCTCAGATAGCTGACGTAAATAAAAGGTCAGATGTTTTGATGAGTATGATGAGTCGGAGTATGTTTGAAATGGCTAATAATTTGAAAAAAGATAAAATATCTAATGAGTTGTATGGTAAACAAATGGGAGAATTGAAGTCTTTTTTTCGCGAAATGTTGATGTTGAATGGATATAATAAGAGTCAAGCGACTTCGGCAGTTGAGATGCGCTTTGAAATGATGTCTGATTATTATAGAACCAGTGGCAGTGATAAATACCTGATATTTTATAAAATGGAAAGTAATGTTAAAGTTCCAAAATAGGGATTTGTTTTTCAAACATGAGAACCTCAAAAAAACGAGGTTCTTTTTTTTGTATGTTTGTAGGGAAAAAATGATAAAATAAAAATGAGTAGTGATTGGTATAAAATATTTTGTCTATAAATTTTTACTCATGCGAAATGCTGTGAATGACGATGATTGATAATGACGCTCGTCTTATTCGCAAAAATTTAAAGACAAAATATTTTATGCTATTAATCAGATAAGTATTTGTAAAGAGGAGGGTAAAGATGAAGTTGAATATTTTTTGTGAAAATTTGAATGAATTGAAGGCGGACGCGGTGGTGTTTTTTGTGGAAAAAGGACGGGTGGCGACGCGAGGTATGCTGGCGGAAGTAAACAAAGCGGTGGATGGTAAAATTGGTGAGATGCTGGACAGGGGCGAGTTTGCAGCTAGTCAAGATCAATTTTTTTATTTTTTTACTTTTGATAAGTTGGGGGTGTCGCGGGTGGGATTGGCCGGTTATGACTTGGCGGACAATAAACATCTCAACGCGATACGTTCAAGTGCGGCGGTGGTGGTCAAATCTTTGCGGGAAGCTGGTTTGAAAAAAGTGGCTTTGGTAGTGCCGTCGGTGCGGGAGTGGTCGACGGGTGATGCGACAAGAGCGGTGGTCGAGGGAGCGTTGTTGGGATTGTATCGTTTTGAAAAATATTTGGAAAAAAAATCAGAAAAGGATTTGGCGGAAATTATTTTGGTGGGGGAAGCGAAAGACAGACGAACTTTAGAAAAAGCGGTTTTATTGGGAGAGATGGAGGCAAGTGGAGTGTTGTTGGCTAGAGATGTGGCCAATGAGCCGAGTAATGTTTTGACACCAGGTACTTTTGCCAATGTGGCGCGCAAAGTGACTGATAAATTGAAAGTTGGTTGCAAGGTTTTGGATGAAGCGGATATTGTGCAGGAGGGATTGGGTTTGATTCACGGGGTAGCCAAGGGCAGTGATGAACCGCCAAGAATGGTGTTGCTCAATTATAATGCCGGGAGAAAATATCCGACGGTGGCTTTGGTGGGGAAGGGAATGACCTATGATGCCGGAGGAATTAACCTCAAGGTGGGTGAAGCGGGAGGAATGTGGTTGGTAGATATGAAAAGAGATATGGCGGGAGCGGCGGCGGTGCTGGGGGCGATGAGCGTGATTGGACAGTTGAGGCCAAAAATCAATGTGGTGGCGGCTTTGCCGGTTTTGGAAAATATGCCCAGTGGGCGAGCTTACAAACCAAGTGATATTCTGGTTTCGTATAGCGGCAAGACGGTGGAGATTTTTAATACGGATGCTGAGGGGAGATTGGCGATGGCGGACGCGATGAGCTATTTGCAGGACAAATACCCAGTTGATTATTTGATTGATATTGCGACCTTGACTGGTTCTATTGTGCGGGAAGCCGGTCCGGCGCTGATTGGTTTGTTTGGTAATGATGAGAGATTATTGACTAGGGTGCGGCAGGCCGGATTGACGGCGGGAGAGGAAATGATGGATTGGCCGTTGTATCCCGGTTATCGCAAGCGAGTGAAATCGCATTTTGCTGATTTGAAAAATGTTAGTTATAAAGGTCCGAGTGGGATAGTAAGCGGTTTATTTTTGCAGGAATTTGTGCGAGAAGGAGTAAAGTGGGTACATTTGGATATTGCCTCGGTGGCAACGCAGTTTGGAGAAGGGACTTATAAAGTAAGAGGGGCGACGGGAGCGGGTGTCCGTCTTTTGACTCATCTGGTTTTGGGAATGGGAAAGTAGGTTGGTTTGTTTGTAATTAGAAAAGAATATTATAGAAAATATGGGTGACGAAATATTTGATAAGGAAAAAGTCGACGGGATTGATGAATGGAGGGGAAGTTGGGAGGAAATGAGTGAAAAAAAGAGAGATGCAACCGGGGATATGGTGGTAGGGAGTGTGAACAGGATGATAAATAAATTGGATGATTTTACGGTTAGTTCGGATGGGACGATTGTTCTAAGTCAAGAAGAGTTGATGAAAAATATGGGTGGAGATATACAGATTGAGGCGGAATTGCGGAAGCAAGGTTTGAATGAAAAAGAGATTAAACAGTTTATGGTTGATTTGGATGAAATGAAAAATTTAGCAAAATCCAAAGATTATGACCAGGTATTTTCGAAAATATGGGGGAAAATATATGGTGATAATTTGGCTGAAGTGAATGAAGACAAGATGATGACTCTAAAAAATTATTACAAAGAAAGTGGTTATAGTTTTGGGTATTTGATTAATGTTTTGAATGATGTAAAAAAATTTGAGAATTCGGACAAAATTGGTAAGGTGGCTGGCCCGGGGTTTATAGATAAATATTGGGAAAGCTATGATCCCAAGGTTCTTTTTAAAAATTTGAATTCGATAAAAACTTTATTTGGAGACAGTTTTCCGGGGGAAAATAATGTGGCGGAGAAACTGTTTGGGTTTTGGACTTGGGGGACTATTGAAAGTAAATATCCGCAAGTAGTGGCTAGTAATATGGGCAAATATTTGCGATTGGCAGTGCCGAGTCTCAACGGTATTGATGATAATGAAATGATTTTGTTTAAAGAAATGCAGGAACAATTGTATCAATATGGTAAAGATATTGTTAAAGATGGAATAGATAATGGTCAAGAAAGACAAAACAAAAGACAGATTTTCAAAGAAAATCTGAGGTTGTTTATCAATAACTTGGGGATGAGTAAGTCGGTGGTGATACCAGAAAAGTATAAAGATTTTTACGAAATGGTAAAAGAGTATAAAATAAAAAAATAGTTATTATTTGCGGGTGATTTCCTGGAGAAGTTCCTCGGTGATTCTTCTTTCGTTCCAGGGGAGGGTATGATCGGGATAGACCATTTTGGTTTCGGCGCCTTTGCCGGTGATAACTACCGAGTCATTTTTGGCGGCTAGAGTGAGAGCTTTGTGAATGGCTTCTTTACGGTTGGGAATGACGAAATAATTTTGGTTTAATTTTTTTCCTGACTTCTCTACTCCGGGAATAATTTCTTCGATGATGTTTTGCGGATTTTCTGTCCAGGAATCTTCATGGGTAAGAATAATGATGTCGACTAGGTTGCCGACGATTTCACCCATGATGGGGCGTTTGCCGCGGTCGCGATCGCCGGTAGCCCCAAAGACGGCAATGATTTTGCCGAGGGTGATAGGGCGAATGGTGTCGCGATAAAGTTTTTCCAGGGAGTCGGGGGTCAGAGCGTAGTCAATGTAGACTTGAAAATTTTGGCCGTTGTCGATTTTTTCTATTCGGCCGGGGATATAGTCGATCTTGGCGAAAGCTTTTTTAATAGTATTGAGTTTAATTTTTTGGGAGCGAGCGATGCAAGTGGCCAGGAGGGTGTTTTGAATATTGAATTTACCGGGGAGATTGAGGTGGATTTTTTTGCGGAGTTTGGGGGTGTTGATAATGAAGTCTGATCCTTGAGGTTGAAGTTGAATATCGCTGGCATAGATAAAGATGGCTTTGGGATTTTTGACTAATTTGATAGATGACTGTTTGGTGAGTGAATAAGTGTATTTTTTATCTGCTTTGTTTTTGATGAATTTGCGCCAACTACTGTCTTGTAAATTGACGACCAAGGTTTTTTTGGTTTTGTTTTTGGGGGAGTTGAGGGATAAATTTTTAAATAGTAGTTCTTTGGCGGCGCTGTATTCTTCTATGGTGTGGTGAAAATCTAGGTGTTCGCGAGTAATATTGGTGAGGCCAACGATGTCGTAGTCTACACCCCAGACTCGGTATTGAGTGAGAGCGTGAGAAGAGGTTTCGATAACGGCGTATTGGCATTTGGCTTTGACCATGCGGGCTAGGAGTGATTGGGTTTCCCAGGGACCAAGAGTAGTCATTTTGGTTTCATTGACCCACTTTTTTCGGCCAATCTGAAAATTGATGGTGGTGGCTAATCCGACTTTGTAGCCTTCTTCTTCAAGAATTTTGGCGATTAGGTTGCAGGTAGTGGTTTTGCCATTGGTGCCGGTGATGCCGATAACTTTGAGTTTGCGACTGGGAAAACCGAAATACCAGGCGGCAAAAAAGGCTTTTAAAAGATGATAAGTATTGATGATTTGGGGGGGGATAATTTTTTTGATATAGTTAAACATTGATTTTTGCTAAGAATTTTCAATTTACAATTTATAATTTCCAAAAGATTTCAAAAACTCAATTTTTAAACGGACAATTTTTTTATTGGAAATTGGAAATTGTTGAGGCCATCCCTAGTATATGGGGGTGGGTAGTGGTTGTAAAGTGGTAGTAATAGCATTGAATATTTTTCTTCTTTTTTAAACTTGATCAAAGGTTAGGACCATTAATTTTTGATCTTCGGGACAGGTAAAAAAGTAGAAAAATATTCAATGCTATTACTTGAGGTGATTGAAATGAATGGAATGTTTTCTTTTTTTAACTTGATCAAAAGTTAGGACCATTAATTTTTGATCTTCGGGACAGGTAAAAAAGTAGAAAAATATTCATTACTTGAGGTGATTGAAATGAATGGAATGTTTTCTTTTTTTAACTTGATCAAAGGTGAGGAGAATTTACCACTCTTTGTTTTGTTTGCTTAAAGTAACTTACCTGGGAAAGTTGGGATATTGGTTATTTTTGGATGAATTTGGCTAGGCGGTAGGCGGTGTGCCAGAAGGGTGAAAGGGTTTTTTCCAGATGGCCGGTGGTGCTGATAACTGTACCGCCGAAACCTTCTTTGAAACGAGTTATTCCTTGCCAGGGGTGGGTGGTTGGGGCGCCTTCAGGGGCAATGCCGCCGAAGTCATAAAAACGACAGCCGCTTTTGATGGCGTCGTGGATGGCGCGCCATTGAAGCGAATAGGTGGGCATGAGATTGCGGTATTTATTGCTGGAAGCGCCATGAAGATAAGTAGCGACTTTTCCGAAAAAAGTAACCATGATGCTGGCTATTACTTTGTTTTCGTAATAGGCGTTGTAGATATAAACATTGTCTTTTGCGCTTTGAGCTTGGATGATATGTTGGTAATGAGAAAAGGGGTGAGGGCGAAAATGGTCACGGTCGCAGGTTTTTAGTAAAAGTTCGTAAAATATTTTGAGATATGTGGGAGAATTGTTACGGTCGATTCGAACATGTCTTTTGTCGGCGAGACGGATGTTGTAGCGAGTTTTTTGTTTCATCTGTTGAAAAATAGTTTCTTCGGATTGGAGTAGATGAAGGATACGAGTGTCTTTGGGTTGGGTAAATTGGTTGGTGGCTTTGAAGCCAAGTTGATTGAGACCAAGAACGAATTGGTGACAATCCTGATAAAATGGTTCAAAACGGATGAATATGGTATTGGTTAGATCGACGTATTTTTTGATTTCGTCCATCAATTCGGAAGCGACAGCGCGCATTTCGGTTGAATCTAATTCTTTTTTGACTACTGGTCCATAGGGACAATAGAGATAATTTTTGCCGGCGCCGAGGAGATGTTTGATCAAGAGGGCGGAAGAAGTAATCTGGCCACCTTTGATGGTATAGACGATATATGAATGTTGGCCGTCGGCTTTTTCGACGTC
>JAEAMF010000455.1_pt1 | contig 51736 bp, 39 predicted proteins | sample 8958721 | NCBI WGS metagenome assembly JAEAMF01 (sample SAMN16933255, study PRJNA681124) | bioreactor sludge metagenome | isolation source: anaerobic bioreactor treating anionic surfactant - SDBS | place: India: Bengaluru | collected 2019-02-28
TGGATATTTTATCTATAATATTAATAATTTACCAGTATCCGGTTGCAAATTGATTAATAATACTGATGCTCTAGTGAGAAACAATTGGAGTGTGGCGGATTATAAATATAAAGGATACACACTTTGCAAAGATAGCGAGATTGGTAAAACAAATGCCAGTTGTGCTTCCAACGTTATTACCAAAAATAGCTGGGACATGAGTACAATCAGTAACGATTCCAAATATCAGATTGTATATTACTATGACAAATTGGATGTAGAAAACAAGGTAGTTGATTCCAATCTGGAAGATAAACTTGATCAACTGATTCTCATGATTAAAAAGATTTTAGAAAAACTGGGGATTGAGTTGTAAAGACATAAAAATAAAAAGCAAATAGCTCTAAATAAATAAAAAAAGAAAAATGAGAAAATTTTGGTTATTAATTCAAGTATTGATATTGATAATCTTTGGAGTAAACTGGCAAACGGTCAAAGCAACAAATAATGATTTTGCTTATGAAATTGTTGCTCGATCGGATGATACGGTGTTATATCAGGGCAGTAGAGTAATTTTGTGGGTTAAATTGAAAAATACCGGGACAGAAACCTGGTTTAATAATAGTTTGACGGGAGATGATGGAACAAAGGTTGATTTGCAATGCCAAGATAATACCGACTGTCCATCTTTTTATACTTCGGGAAATTGGCAAGAACAAAATATATTAAGGAGAATGGATGAAGATAAGGTAGCTCCCGGAGAAACAGGTAGCTTTGGTTTTTATGCTACAGCGGGGGAAAATTTAGGGGTCGGAGATTATATTTTGAGAGTATCCCCTACTACAGATGATAATTATTTGATTAATGGCGTAAATATATCTTGGAGAATCAAGGTTTTGCCAAAGACTGTTTCTTCGGAAATATACGCGGCGGAAGTGGTGGGGCCGAAAGAGATTATTTTGGGAATCCATGACTTGGATCAATTGTGTGCTGATAAAACCAATCAAGAAGCGACTACATTATTACATATTGGGGAAAATAACAATATTGATGTTGATTGCGTTAGATATCTGCAAACTAGAGAAGTTCAGGTGAAGTTTAACATTAAAAATATTGGTAATGTGTTGTGGCACAATAATGGCGAAATACCTATTCATATAGCTACTTTTGTTCCAAGAGATAGAAACAGTACGATTTATCATGATAGTTGGTTGAGTCCAAACAGGCCAGCAGCGATTGCTGACGACAATATTGGTAATGGTCAAGAGACAACTGTTTCTTTTAAAGTAAAGGTGCCAAATTCTACATACAATGAGATGATTGAGTCTTTTTGGTTGGTAGCGGAAAATAAGCAGTGGTTCAATAATACAGGCTTGATGGATGTGCGTATAGCCAAACAAACCGGAGAAATATTGCCGACCGAAATTGACGGTTGTATGGATCCGGACGCCGAAAATTATGATCCAGATGCCACCAATGACAATGATAGTTGTATTTATGATGAAAGTGATGATGAAAACAATGACAATGATCTGATTATCGATGAAGATGATAACGGACAAGATATCAATATTGATGAAGATGATGGCGAAGATATTGATTTTAACAATGATAATGGCGAGGATGTAGATTGGAATGATGATAGTGGAGAAGAGATTGATTTGAGTGCTAGTAAAAATGAAGTTATAAATATTAATTAATAAACAAAAATGAGAAAGATTTTACAAATTTTACCGGTGCTTACGTTGATGTTGTTTGGTATCGGGGTGGCAATGATTACCCAAGAAACAAATGCCAAAACTTTCTTCAATGGAAAAGTTGTTAAGGTAAATGTTAAATTGGAAGTTGATGGAAAAACATTCGAAACAGACAGCCGGAAAGCTGATAATGTTCATATCTATATTGCTAAGGAAAGTCCAACTGTGAATTTTACATGGAATGCGGAAAATAAAGATGCTAAATGTTCGCTGGCAGCCGGAATTGATTCTCCTGACGCCTTACAACAAAATTTGCCAAGTACCGGAACAAGACAAATCGATTTTGGAGATAGAACTATGTCAGTTATTAATTTTTTCTGCAATATAGGCGATGCGACAAAATCCGAAGGAATTAATTTTAATTTTAATATTGCGAATGCGATCAATTATTCGGGTGGTACATGTAGTAACCTAAAAGATGGTTGTTGTTATAATATGGTAAATGACAGGACATTAAAAGAATCTGATCCTGATTGTGCCGAATTTAAAAAATGCGCTGATGTAGATACGGCGACTACTCCGACATATTGGAACTCAGATCCTTTGCCTTGTTGTAGTGCTGATTTGGTAGAAATGCCGAGTGGGGCTGGTGATGGAGATTTGTATTGTCGGGCAAAAGCATCTGATAGTGTAAAAAGCAAGCATATAATCGATTTGTCTATGACCGGACCGATGGAATTTGTCGAAAATAAAGTGGAAGGTTTCTCCAGTACCAAAAAATATCTAATATCAAGAAATCGTCCAGGTTTGATATATATAACAATGAGTGATGGTTTGCATGAATGTACCTCAAATTTAGATTTGGAGTGGAAAGGTAATAGCGAACCAGCTCAGGTTGGATTGTCCTACGCAAAAAAATATGAGGAAATGAAACCGGGAAAATATTACGTCAAATGTAAAATGTTTAATAATGGAAAATTTGATATAAACGATAACGGCAAGAGTATAGAAGCGAATATTGAAGTTGCTTATGACGATAGACCAGAACTGAGTGGAGAATATAAATTTGATGTTATGGTTGTGGATGAAAATGGTAATCCTAGAAAAGGAGTGCCAATTGAAATAATGGGTTTAGATGACACCAAATTTCAGCCAGGTTATCGGTATGATTCCGATGATTCGGTTAAAACATTTTCAAAGGATGTCGATTCATATTTAGCGGCTAATATCTATGTGGATGATAGTCATCCCAATATGGACACACCTGTTATTACCGATGAACAGCGTTGGTTAAAAAAAGGAGAAGGATATTATTGGCAGGTTTGTGCAAAAGATGATCCATCGGATTGTATAACTGAAAAGGACGGAGTAATTTCAAAAGGAACTATACAGGCATGGGGTGCTTCCGGTCAGTTGATAGCTTGGAATGCAATTAGTAATTATGATGTGGTAAAACTGACTATTGTTAGCAATTTTGATAGTTACTATCACGCGTATGAGAAGGTAAAAAATCAAAAAATTACTCCAGATTTTAGCGAACACACTTCTTGGCGCGATCCATGGTTTTTTAAGGTAACTAGTGGTGACAATGAATATTTTGTGGGATCTTATGGCCAATCAGGAAGTGAATATATTATCAATATTCCTAAACCGAATTATTCGATTGAATGGAATAAATATAAATACAATAATTCAGTTTTTTATCTAAAAGACGGGAAAGATAATTCTGTGGTTAGACTTAATGATGATTATAAAATTAATGCAAGTTTTATAGGTTCTGATCAAAGGGTATTTGAATTTTATAATCTTGGTGATTCATTTCATTTGACTTATAGTAATAATCCATTGGAATCATTGTCTAGCACAAAGAAGATAATTATAAAATATGATTCTACCGCAAATAATATTGATGATAATGAAAGTAATATTAATAACGACGAAGACACCACTAAAGTTAAATTAAAACTGATAGGTAATGTCCAAGATAGTGATAGCAAAGAAAAGATTGCCGGAGTAGGATCAAATGTTAAGATGACAATTGAATGTAGCGACGGTAAAGTAAGAAATTTAAATACCAAAGATGGATATTTTATCTATAATATTAATAATTTACCTAATAGTGGTTGTAAATTAATTAATAATACCGATACTTTAACTAGAGATAATTGGAATGTAGCCGATTATCAATACAAAGGTTACACCATCTGCAAAGATGGTGACATTGGTGATAATAATGCAGAGTGCATAGATAATGTTTTAGAGAAGAATACTTGGAATATGAGTAGTATTGATTCCGGATCCAAATACCAAATAGTTTATTACTACGATAAATTGGATGTAGAGAACAAGGTGGTTGATTCCAATCTGGAAGATAAAATTGATCAACTGATTCTCATGATTAAAAAGATTTTAGAAAAACTGGGGATTGAGTTGTAAGGATATAAAAATAAAAAGCAAATAGTTCTAAATAAACAAATAATCCGGTGGTAGCCGGATTATTTGTTTTCAAGAGAAGATATTAATTTAATTGATAGACGAAACTATTAAATTGTAATTTCGTCTTTTATTTTTTCAAAAAGTTTGGGGCCGATACCACTGACTTCCATAATTTCTTCGATGGTGTCAAAAGGGTTACTTTGACGATAATCGATAATTTTTTGGGCTATCTTCTCCCCTACTCCGTTTAATTTTTGTAATTCGATATTTCCGGCCGTATTAATATTAATTTTTGTGGAATTGTTGGAGTTATTAACTATAATGGCTGGATTATTGTCAGGTGATTGATTGATGCTTGGAATATTGATTGTGGAGTTGTTTTCCGCCAATGATCCAAGGTCGAGCTGAGCGGCCGTTAGATCGGCTTCGGCGGTTAGACCGCCGGCTAAAATGATGGCGTCATTGATGGTTTGACCGGGAAAAAGTTGATATTGTCCCGGTTGGGCGACGGCGCCTTCTATTTTTATAGTCAGAGAAGTTGTTTGGTAGTCTTTGAAATTATTGGCTCTGGTTTGGTCGGCAATGACTTGGAGTGGATCAACCGGGGCGGTGAATTTGAAATAAAAAAAGAAAAAGTTAACTAGAAGTCCTAAACCAAGAATAATAATTAAATATGGATATAGTTTTAAAAAAAATTTTGTCACAAAGTAAAAAAATAATAATTTGTTTTTATTTTAGTCTTTTGATATTAAATAAAAATTAATTATTGTGTCGCGACAATTTTTTTGTTTGAGAAGACGCCAGTGAGGAAAGTCCGGGGGTGGATTGTGGGGACTATATTTGAGAACAAAGAGACCAAGCGGAGCAGCTAGTTTGTCTATATTGGAAAACTCATTCCAATCGATGGTGTGATACGGCGGGTCAGCAATTATAATATTAAATTGATTATGATTATTTTGAATATATGATGATAGTGATGAAGTAATCACTTGGTATTGTTCTGGTTCAACGTTGAGATTGGATAGATTTTTTTTGACGAAATCAGTTGATTTATTTGATTGATCAACAAAAACAACGTGATTAGCTCCCAGACTGAGAGCTTCTATGCCCATTTGGCCTGATCCGGCAAATAAGTCCAATATTTTTGTATCGGCAATGTCATTACGTAAAGTATCAAAAACTTGTTTTTTGTGTTTTTGAGTTGATGGTCGAATAGCTTTGGGATGATATAGGGGACGATTTTTATATTTTCCGGAAATGACGCGCATATAGAAATTAATATTTTAATATAGTTAAATTAAAACTCTTTGAAACCCTGAGAAACTCTTTAAAACTCTTTAAAACAATATTATTTTGAGAGGTTTTTGAAGAGTTTATAAGAGTTTTTATGTGTTTAAAATTATATTCATGACATGAAGTTATTTGAGTTTTTAAGTTTTTCTTTAAGCAAAGGATATTTTTTCAATTCGGGATTTTGAGAGATTAATTCCTGGGCGAGGGAAAAGGATTTTTTGATCAGTTCCTGATTGGAGAGACTGGCCATTTTGAGATCAGGCAAACCGGATTGGCGTAAACCAGTTAGTTCGCCGGGGCCACGAAGTTTGAGATCAGCTTCGGCGATATAAAAACCATCATTGGATTGGACAAGAGTTTGTAAACGTTTGACGGTTTTGGGATTGGGTTTATCGGTTGAGAGGAAACAATATGATTGCGCGCGGCCGCGGCCAACGCGGCCGCGCAATTGATGAAGTGAAGCTAAACCAAATCTTTCCGCTCCGGAGATAAAAATAACGGTAGCATTGGCGACATCGATACCAACTTCAATAACCGAAGTGGAAACCAAGATGGATATTTTTCCTTGATAAAATTTATCCATTATGCTCTTTTTTTCTTGGCTTTTGAGTTGTCCATGGAGGAGCCCAATTGAGTATTGCGGAAAAATGTTTTTTTTCAAATGCTGATATTCTTCGATCGCAGATTTGGTTTGTAATTTGGGTGATTCGTTGATTAAGGGACAGATAAAATAAATTTGGTAACCTTGTTTGATTTGTTGATGAATAAATTGGTAGGTTGAATTTAGGGTTTGAGGGGTGACTATTTTGGTAATGATGGGTAAACGTTGGCCGGGAGGAGATTTGAGTGTCGAAATAGCTAGATGCCCCAGGATGGTTAGAGCAAGTGAACGGGGAATGGGAGTGGCGGTCATGGTTAGGACATGAGGAAAAAATACGGATTGACGAATGGACAGATTATTTCTTTGGTCAACACCAAAACGATGTTGTTCGTCAATAATAACCAAGTTGAGATTTTTGAATTGAATATCGGGTTGCCAGACAGCGTGAGTGGCAATCAAAAGATTGATTTTTCCTGACTTTAGATATTTTTTGAGAGTATCTTTGGAAATATTTTTGATTTTGGCTTGATGATAAATTTCTGACTTACTTCTTGTAAGTAGTCCGATAGATATTTTCTTAACGGAAGAAAGATATTGAATAATTTTAGTAAAATGTTGTTGAGCTAAAATCTCGGTGGGAGCGATAAAAACAGACTGATAGCCATTTTGAAAAACAATATATTGCGCCAAAGCGGCGATAACTGTCTTGCCAGTACCAACATCTCCTTCCAAGAGACGACTCATGGGTTTATCTTGACCTAGATCATTAATAATATCCCAGATAGCTTTTTTTTGCCAAGCAGTCAAAGTGAAGGGTAAATTGGAGATTATTTTTTTAAATTTTTCTAGATTGTATTTTACGGGTTGAGCGCGAAGTTGCACTTGTTCGTTTTTGAGAGAAAGCGATTGAAGTTGAAGTAAAAAAATTTCATTAAAACTGAGGCGATAGATTGCTTTTTGAAGTTCTTGATTGTTTGGCGGATAATGAATATTGTAAAGAGCCTGGGAATACGGAATTAAATTCAATTTTTTAATAATGTCGCTCGGTAAAAACTCCAGACAAGCAGCAGCCAGAGAGATAATTTTTTTTGTTTGACGCTGGAACCATTGACTATTTAGAGAACCGATGGCCGAATAGACCGGAACAATTAGCGGGGATTTGTCAATTTCATCTTTAGAAAAAATGATGGGATTGACTAGATTGAGATTACGATATTTGTCGTAACTAGTAGTACCTAAAATGATATAGGTATTTTGTTTTTTTAATTTTTTAGCGATGTACGGATTGTTGAACCAAATGATCGGTAATATATTTTGACCATCAGAGAAATTGGCTTTGATATAGGTAAAACGCCGGGGCCAGAGTTGTTTTTGTTGAAAATCTTGGAGTTTTAGTTCGATATGAAAGTTGAGACCAACTGTTTTTAATTGTTTGATGGTGTAATGTTGTGAGTAATCATCATAGCGATAGGGATAATACTGTAGCAAATCGGAGACGGTGTAGAGATTAGCCTGATGAAGTTTGGCGATGGTTTTTGGGCCAATGCCAGATAGTTGGGTGAGTGGGCTAGTCAATTTTGGATTCATGGTTGGAGAAGAATAGAAACAAATTGAAGGTCTTTTAGATCGAAATATGGCTTAATAACTGCTTTTTGAAATATGTCTTGATCGTTTTTGATAATCTCTTGAATTTCTCCCAGCAAAAGGTTGGTTGGCATTTGAGGATCGACGGGGGAAGTAACAACTATTTGTCCAACATGCAGTTGAGCGTCGGGAGGTATGTCTTCCATAATCAGTCCGTAACCAATTTGACCATGAACTATACCGTTGGAATTTATTTCGGGGATTTTGGCGACGATTTTGAGATTGGGGCTAAAAATTAATTCAGCTTTGGAAGAATTGGGCCAGACTTCGATAATTTTTCCTAAGTATAAACCGTTGTATACCAGATGATTGCCAACTTTAACTTGCTGATTTGTCCCTTTGTCTAAAAAAATTATGCTTGAGACATTGAGGGTATCTTGAGCATAGATATAGGCTAATTGATATTGACTGTCTGGATTATTTTTGGTGTAGTTGAGTATTTCTAACAATCTTTTATTTTCATCGGAAAGATTTTTGAGGCGAATGTTTTCCTGGAGTAATGTAGTATTTTGTATTTTGAGATTATTGTTCTCCTCAACAATTTCCGAGGCATACCGAAAACCTTTGACAAACATTCCAATTTGTCTAGTGACAAAATTGTAGGGGCGCTGCAGAGTGATGGTAACGGAAGAAACAAATGATAGTATGATGGAAAAATTGAGAGCAATTACTAAAACAATGAAGACAACAATCGAACCAAGAAGAATAATTTCCCGAAAACGAAATTTTGGTGATAGATTGAGTATGGGCATTTTTACTAAATACGTGGTTTAAAATCAGCATCCAATAATACGGGTTTGAGTATTTCCAGATCTTCCAAAATATAACCGGTGCCACGAGCTACGGCAGTAAGTGGATCATCGACAACATGAGTGGGTATAGTAGTTACTTTTTGGATTAGTTGGTCCAGTCCTGATAGTAGGGCGCCGCCGCCGGATAGCCAGATGCCTCTTTCCATGATGTCCGCTAGGAGTTCGGGAGGAGTTTCTTCGATGGTGTATTTGATGGCGTCGACGACGCTGGCCACCGAACCGGAAAGGGCCTCGCGTACCTCTCGATCGGATATGGGGATAGCTTTGGGTAATCCGGTGACTAGGTCGCGGCCGCGCATAATTATGGATTGATTTTCGTCTTGGGCATAGGCTGAGCCAATTTGAATTTTGATTTCTTCCGCGGTGCGTTCTCCTAAAAGAAGATTATATTTGTCGCGGGCATAGTTGATAATATCTTGATTAAATTCGTCGCCGGCAATACGCAGAGAACGCGAAACCACGATACCGCCAAGAGAAATGACGGCAATTTCGCTTGTTCCACCGCCGATATCAACAATCATGCTGCCGGTGGCGTCTTGAATTGGCAGGCGGGCGCCGATAGCGGCCGCCATTGGTTCTTCGATCAAATAAACTTCACGAGCGCCGGCATTGATGGCCGCCTCTTGGGCGGCTCTTTTTTCTACTTCGGTTACTCCATAAGGAACACCGACGACTACGCGAGGGCGCGGTAAAATGGTAAATGTTTCTTTGTGAACTCTTTCGATAAAATAGCGAAGCATTTGTTCGGTAATTTCAAAGTCGGAAACAACGCCGTCAACTAGAGGACGACTGGCAACAATGTGTCCCGGGGTGCGTCCAACCATGCCGTAGGCTTCTTGACCAATAGCCAATATTTGGTTGGTGCGATTGTTGACTGCTACAACTGATGGTTCATTGATGATAATGCCTTTGGATTTGACATAGACCAGAGTATTGGCGGTACCAAGGTCAATACCAATATCGTGGGAAAAATAACCAAGGATTTTATTTAACATATAGCTTAATTTTCAATTCACAATTTTCAATTTCTAAAATTGGAATGATTGTTTTTTATTAAAGATATTTATTGATATTATCCAGATGTTCGTCATAGGTTTTGGCATATTTGGTTTCTTGCGAGGGGGTGTGCAGAAAGTAATAATAATCGGTATCTTGGGGGTTGAGAGCGGCTTTGATGGAATCTAGGCCGGGATTACAAATGGGAGTTGGGGGCAAACCTAAATTTTGATATGTATTGTATTGTGAAGGATAGTTAATTTCGTAATCTGAGAATATCCGTTTTTTATCCGATAAAACATAGTTAAGGGTAGAATTGACCCCTAAAGCTATCCCTTCCTCTAGTCTTTTTTGCAAGATACCGGAAATAATCTGCTTTTCGTTGTAATCGGCATTGGCTTCTTTTTCAATTATAGAAGCTAATGTCAAAATTTCATAGTCTGTCAGTTGATTTTGGTTTTTTTGTTCTGATTTGGCTTCTTGCCAGCGGCGGGAAAAATTTTCAATAAAGCGTTGTAGGATTTCTTCGGGTGAGCTATCGGCGGCAAAACGGTAGGTGTCGGGAAAAAGAAATCCTTCAAAATTATCATCGATAGGCACAAAAGGTAGTTCATATTTCCAGTTGTTGGTGGTAAGTTCTTTTTCTAAATCTTGTTCAGTAAAAGAATAGTTATCAACAATTTGGCTTAAAACTTTTTGATTGGTTTCACCTTCGGGAAAAGTCATGACGATTTCTCGATTGGGATCGGATTGCAGGTAGGAAAATATTTCTGGTATTGAGCTGTTGGCGGGAATGGTATGGATGCCGGGCAAAATTTTTTCTCGGCCGGGATGAGTAAAGGAATAAAACAAAAATGCATATGAATTGGAGATGATTTTTTGATCATTCAATTTGAAGCTAATGTCGAGAATATTGTTTCCCGGTTCAATGCTAATTGCTGCTTGTTGTGGATTATAATATTGCAGGGTGGAGTGATAAGAATACATGAGTCCAGCAACGACGATGATAATTAGCAAAAAAAACGCGGAGAATGAATAGGATAAAAATTTTTTCATGATGATAATTTATTTTTTTGGTGCATTAGATAATGATTTAATATTGTTGCGGCGGAATAGCTATCATTGAGTTCGTTTTCGGAGAAAATTTTTGAACTGAATCTTTCATCGGCCAAGGTAACCGGAATATTCAACTGGGCAACTAATTGTTTTTTGAATTCGATGGTTATTTGTGATTGATGTCCAATCTCGCCTTTGAGATTGAGTGGCAAACCGATGACAATTTGCTGGATTTGATATTGTTGACAAAGTTTGGCAATTTGTTTGATAAGTTGTTGGTTATTGGAAAAAGGAATTACGTCGGTGGGGACTATGGGATTTTCGGCTATCTTGTAGGCAATACCGATATTTTTTTGTCCATAATCTATGCTAAGATAATTGGTCATAGGTGTTTTTAAAATAACAAAACTCTTAAAAGATCGACAAAAAGGATATTTTTGTTGTCTTCAAGAGTTTTGTTTGTAGTTTTTTAATTTATGAAATGTGATTATTTGTAGATAATGTTGATGCTAATTCGAGATGGAATTTTGCTAACGCGTTTAACCCAGTCGGGCCAAAAATGGATATCGATTTGCTGAATTTCTCGATATTGGTCACTGAGAAAATAGGCTTTTACTTCTTCTTCGGATTTACCAACTAAATCTTTCTTGATTTTTTCCAGGTTGTAGGCGGGAGTAGTTTGAGCAGAAGAAGTAATATTGACCGTTGCGTGACCGGCGGCAACGTCAGTATTGAGAACTTGTTGATTATAATTTTGGTATTGATCATCAGTAACAGTGCGAGTTTTGGACATATTTTTACTCAAATGATTTTTTATCAGACTAATTAAATCTTTATCTTGGTAGATCATAAACGGAACAGTAGATTTGGCAACCAGATTAAAAGTTTCCACTTGGTCACCAACTTGATGATCGGGATTTATGGTAACTGTGATTTGATCCGGAGATAGGGATATGTATTTGCGATCTGATGGTAATTTTGTTTTTAGATCATTGATAGCTTTTTCGTATATTTTGTTTTTTATTTCTTCGAGGGAATACTGAAGATCGTTTTCAGTAATAACATATGTGATTTCGTCAGTTCCGCCGCTGAAAGTGGCGTTTGATTGGCCATAGATTAGTGATTCCAATCCGGGTAAAGCAGGCAAGGTGAATTTGTCGGCGCCAATATTGCCTTTTGAGCCAATAAAGTCGGCGGCGACATTGACGTTGGCTGTGCCGCCGGCCGGAACATTAACCGAAGAAGTAGTGCGATAGATAAGACCTTGAGATGAGGCAAAGCGACTATTGCCGACTAGAGGCAAATCACTGGCGGATTGATTATAAACTGTGATAACCCCGGTGGCTCTTTGGCCATTATTTACTTCACCGGTAGCTCTTTCTTCTTGAGTTAACTCTTCATCGATATTGATCTGTTGAGCGGGAATAATGTTATTGATGGTATCTACTTCGGTTTGCTTGGTATCAAGGGTAATAGTTGTGTCGAGATTAACTTTTTGGGCTTGTGTAGTGACGGTGATATCGGTGGTAGGAACAACTAAAAGAAATACTAAGACGATAACGATAATACTAATTAGGGAAATTATACCTAAGACAATTTGAGAGAAAAATGATGGTTGTTGAATATTTTTATTTGCCGAAGAAGATTTTTTTGGTTCGGAGTCGGAAGTAATCGGTTTTGTCACCGGTGGTTTTTCGGTGGTTAATTTTTGTTCGGTGGATGATTTGCTGGTTGAGGTTTTTTTGTAGACAATTTTTATTTTTTTCAAGGTTGATGGTGCTGATTTGGTGGGAGCGGTTTTATTGTCTTTTGGATTGGGGTTTGGATTGTCGGTAGCCGAAATATCGAGACCATTTTCTTTGGCTAAAAATAAGCCATCGCTATCATTGGAAAAGATGGTAATTTTTTTACCCAAGTCCACTAGTTGCTTAAGATTTTTGGCGGAAAAAATACTGGATTTTTCGGGAATAACTAAATTGATATTCTTTTCTTTGGCTCGTTTGATTTTTTTGATCGCGCCAGCGACGTCTTCATCTGGTTCGAGATAGATAAAATTTTTCATATTTTGCCCTCATAGATATAAAAACGCACTAGGTGCGTAAAGTACGCATTAATTTTTTGACTATTTTTTCAAATTGACTATCTTGATCGGAAAAATTTAGTCCCATTTTGGCTAAACAAACTGATGTGATTTGAGTGGTGTCTTTAATTAATCCAGTTTTATCAACTATGTCTTCGATTTCAATTGGAGAGAAATGGTGAATTTCGGGAATGTTGGAAAAATATTTTTGTTTGGGTAATTCGGATTGAATTTTGTGTTTAATTTCGGGAAGAAGAGAGCTGCCACCGCTGATAAATATATGATTAATATCAAAATTGGTTAGTTGTGAGGAAAGATATTGATTGAGATTGTCTAAAAATATTTGAGCTTGAGGTATGAATAGTTGGGAAAATTCTTTTTCGGTTTCTGCGCTAAGTAGTTCGGAACAATAATCAAGTTTGTATTGTTCCGCTTTGGCGTGTGATACTGATAGATTTTCAGCTAAAAGATTGGTAAATTGTCGACCGCCGGATTGATAACTGCCAACATGAATAATTTGTCCGGCGGATATTTGGCTGATATTGGTTAGATCATCGCCGATATCGATAAAAAGAGAATTTTTGTATAGATAATTTTGTTGATCGATAGATTTTACTAAGCTGTATGGTTCATTGATAATACTGACGAGATTTAATTTGCATTCATCGATAACTGATTGGAGAGCATTGAGTTGGAGTGAAGGGGCATACGATACAAAATAAGTAATATTTAGGTCTTTGCCGGTAAAATCGAGTGGATTGGTTATTTCGGTGTCGTCAATCGTAATCTTAAGAATAGCGGCGTTGATTAATTCGACATGATTGGCATTTTGTTGGGAATTGATGATTTTTCTTGATTGGCTTTCGATTTGGCGGAAAATAATTTGTAATTCGTCGGTAGTAATTTTTTGTTGAGGTTTGGAACGAGTGAATTTTTGCTGGTTAATATGATTAATGATTTTTGGCCCGGCTAAACCGGTAATGGTGTTGATGGGTTTTTGTCCGGCTAAATTTACTGCTTTGTCGATAGCCAAAGAAACGGCGTCGGTATAGGCATGAATATCCAGAATTTGACCGGCTAGATTGGAGTTTGGTGGCAAGGAATGTGTGCCATAGCCGATAATAAATCCCTTGCGGTCAGTGATACTGTTTTTGACTATTAGACATTTGATTGCCGAGGTGCCTAGATCAAGAATTAGGTAGGTGTTTGGTGGTGTTTCTGATTTTGGTTTAAGAAAAGAAAAAATGCCCATCTTTGTTTTTTTCGACAATAAATTTTTACTGAATATATTATAGCAATTTCTAATTTATAATTTCCAATTTCTAATGAACTTTTTTGCCACAATTATTGGAAATTATTTTTCTAAGACTGCTTTGATTCTTCTTATTCCGGCCGAGGAGCTTTCTTCCTTGATAATTTTAAAGTGCCCCAATTCTTGTCCCGAAGTGACATGAGGGCCGCCGCAGATTTCTCGGGAATAGATTTCGCCGGTGTTTTTATTTTTGATTGTATAAACACTGACCTGCTCGCCGTATTTACTGGTGAATAAACCTATTGCACCGGAAGCTAAAGCATCTTCGAGAGTCATTTCTTGTTTTTCGACAATCAAATCATTGGTTATGGTTTGATTGACCCAATCGGCTACTTGTTGGATTTGTTCTGGAGTCATTTTGTCCGGATGGGAGAAATCAAAACGCAATCTTTCGGCCGTGATATTGCTGCCGCGTTGTTCAACGTGATTTCCGAGAATTTGCCGAAGAGCGGCGTGTAATAAGTGGGTGGTAGTGTGATAAGCGGTGGTAATCTCGGAATGATCGGCCAGCCCGCCTTTGAATTTTCCTTCAGTTGATTGACGAGATAATTCTTGGTGTTTGTTGAAGGCTTCTTGATAGCCTTCAAGGTCAATTTCCAAATTATTTTCTTTAGTCAATTCCTGGGTTATTTCAATCGGGAAACCATAGGTGTCATATAGTTTGAAAGCGGTGCGACCGCTAAGAATTCTGGATTGTCCGGGTTGATGATATTTATTGATCTGTTCAAGGTTTTTTTCGAACTCTTTGAGACCTTTTTCTAGGACATGAGTAAAACGATCAACTTCTTTGGTTAACTCAGATCGGATAAAATCCTGGTTGGTGATCAATTCGGGATAATATTGAGAATATGGGTACGGGTGATCTTGACTATTGATAAGTGAGTTGGCCAATTCTTGAAAAAGAGAGTTGTAGTCGGTAATACCGATTTTTCTCATGTGCCTGATGGCGCGACGAATGACTTTACGTAAAACATAACCTTGTTCGAGATTGGAAGGCACCAATTTTTCCGATAAAAGCATAATTGCCGTGCGAGAATGATCAAGTATGATTCTTTCGGATTGAATATTCGTTTTATCTAAATCAAGATGTCGCTGTAAGATTTGATACATTTCCTGAAATAAATCGGTAGCAAAAACTGATGTTTGTTTTTGCATAAACATAACTAGTCTTTCAAATCCCAGACCGGTATCAACATTTTTTTGCGACATAGGATCGAAAGTTGCCTGTGGAGTTTTGTTGTATTGCATAAATACATTGTTCCAAATCTCGACATATCTTTGATCGTCAGCATCTGGCCCAGTCGGGTCTTGATCGGGATGTGAGTCATAGAATATTTCCGTATCGGGACCGCAAGGACCGGTTTGTCCCGCGGGGCCCCACCAATTGTCTTTTTTGGAATAGTAAAAAATTTTGTTGACGGGGATTCCAATATTTTGCCAAATATCGGCTGATTCGGTGTCGCGCGGAGCATCTTGATCACCGGCAAAAACGGTGACGGTAAGACGATCGTGAGGGATGTTCATTTCTTTGGTCAAAAATTCATAACTCCAAGTGATAGATTCTGATTTAAAATAATCTCCCAATGACCAATTACCCAACATTTCAAAGAAAGTTAAATGGGTGCTATCCCCTACTTCATCGATATCATTGGTGCGAAGACATTTTTGAATATTAGCTAATCTTCGGCCGGACGGATGGGGTTGGCCAAGCAAAAAAGGAACGAGTGGATGCATCCCGGCAGTGGTAAATAAAGCGGTGGGATCATTTTCCGGAATTAAAGGAGCAGAGGGAATAATGACATGATTTTTTGACTTAAAGAAATCGAGGAATTTTTGACGGATTTCCTGGGAAGACATCATAGTAATTTTCAATTAATAATGAATAGTGAAGAATGAATAATCATTTATTCACGGAGATAAAATTATTACTTAATAGTAAGATTCTATCCGGGTATTATTATATCGAATATCGGGATACAAAAAAACCCCGCTTTAAAAATAAAGCGGGGAAAATTATTTATATAATTTTTTTTGGATTACTCAGTAATCATTAGCTGTTGTTTGTCCAGTTGGTTGAATCCAAAGGCATGAAGTCAACTAAATGATCATTGATATAATCTGCAGCAGTACCATCATCGATGCTTGGGCGGCCGTAGTCGCTCAAGTCAGACCAGATGATATTGCCAGCACCGGCAGCAGCCAAAGTAGTGCGATTGGCATGAGCGGCGGTAGGATCAGCAATACGCAAGCTTAAGCTGTCACCATCATTGTTGTTGGAGACATCAACCTTGACCAAGTAGGTCTTGGTAGTGCCAGCTGAGATCTTGCGATCAGCAGCATTGACAGTCAAACATGGGCTGAAGCCATTTTGAGAGTTGCTAATTGTAGTAGCGTTACCATCTTGGTAAAGTTTCCAGTTGTTTAAGTCACCGGCAACAAAACCAGAGGCGGTAGTAGTAAAGCAAACTCTTCCGAGTTCGATATCACCAGCGGCATCAGCGGAGACAGTGAATTTGTAGACAGTCTTTTGGATATAGCTGCCTGCTTCAAAGTCACCGGAAGTTGACAAAGCAACTTGTTGGACGACTGGTTTGGAACGATGGATGTCCATAGTATCACCAGTAGCCTCAACGCCAGCGTTGTGAGTCTTGTATTGAGTGCGGACTTCGCCAGAAGCAGCACCAACACCTCTAAGCAAGATATCATCGTCGATACTAACAATGACTTGTTTGTCACTGTAGGCATCTTCAACGGTATCAGATGGATAGATTTTCTTGAGGATAACTTTCACTTCAACAATCAAACTACCGTCTTTTGGTACGGTCAAATTGCTGATATTGGTGAAAGTAGCTTGACCAGTACCACCAGCGACAGAGTCGAAGTTGGTAGCTAGTTTTTCGTTGCCATCATAAACGATGTAGACATCTTTGATAGCGACTTGGTTGTTAACACCATTTGGATTGACCAAAAGACCAAGTTTTTCAACCTTGAAGGCTTCACGTTCGGTCTTCAATTTGAATTTGGCTACAGTCAATTTGGTAGTGTTAGAACTACCAGTAGCAGTCAAAATATCAGAAGCTGGTCTACCGGCGTCTAATTCGACATCCAAAGTACCAGCTTGATTGATGGTGACATAAGTAGTAGGAGTGGTATTGATAGCGCCGCCGGAAGCGTTGACATTGTCTCCGTCTTCATTGACAGCATCAATATCACTTGATGCACTACCGATACCAAAAGCGACGATTTCAGCATCGCTGTCGCTATAAGCAGAAGAACTTACATCGAACCAAACTTCCACAACTTCGGTGGTGTTGGCTGGGATTTCCCAGTTGAGGCCACTAAAGGTGACAGTTCCGTCAGTGTTGACGTTTTTGGCGCCAGAAGACAAAGTTTTGGCAGTAGCCAAGACGGTGCCATCTTTGACCAATCGTACGTTTTGTACGTAGTTCTTGAGGTAGGTGCTATGGCTGGTAGTATCTTGACCAGTCCAAGTACCAGTGCCGTCAGCAGCATCATCCAAATAACCTTGTAGTTTTACTGAGTTAACAGTAACAGCATCGTTACCGGTGCTGAATTTGAATGAAGTTGATTCGACATCAGTTTGGTTTTTAACAACAGTCTGAGAAGAGACAGAGCCATCCAAAGAGACGGCCAAGGTGCTTTCTTTGACTGTCATGTAGTTACCAGAATGATCGCTAGCAGGGACGATATCGGCAGTAGAAACATACTGACCAGTATCGGTGTAGCGCATGCTAGTAGAACCCATAGCCAACAAGGTAGCTCGATATTCTTTATTGACAGGATATGTTTCATTGGAAACATCCCAAGTCAATTGCAGATAGCGAGTTTCGCCGGCATCGACATAGAAAGAATCATTGAAAGTGATAGTGCATTCGTCTTCACCAGCATTGCAAGTAGCGCTTGAGAGGGATTTTGGACCCATCAAGGTGCTACCAGTTGACTGAGTAGAAGCGGTATAGGCACTATCAGTTTCGCGAACTTTGATGTCGCTGAAGTAGTAGGTAGAGCCATCTTTCAATTTATCTGGAAGAGATGGTTCACCATTGAGTTTAAATTGCAAAGTTTTAACTTCTACTTGTCTAGAAGCAGAAGTAATGGCAAAGTTCAACATAGCTTGATCTTGACCATTTTTGGTGATATCACCAGTGGCTGGACCACTATAAGCAATAGTGATGTCGCCGCCTTGCAATTCAACGTAAGAATATTGACCAGCTGTACCATCGTAGTTGTTGTTGATCATGGCACCATAGCCATATTGTTGATCAATAACCAACATATCGGAGGTATATTCAAGATACATCTTGACACTGCGATCGCTGCGACCGGCGGTAGTACCCTTGACAGTGAACATGCGGGTAGAACCATCAGGCATAGCATATGGAGTATCTAAGACGAAATTGATTTTGTCGCCGTCCAATTCGTCAACTTCGGCAATTTTTTCACCGTCGTTGTCGCTCCAAAGTTCAAGATTGCTTAAATCAGAGTTGTTGATGTCGCCAACTTGAACTAAAGTGATGCGATACAATTTGGTATCGTTGTCGCCATTTTCAATTTTGAATTTGGCCAAATCAGCTGTTTCGCCAACATTGGGATTAGCTGGATTGGTGCGATTGGAAATGGTAACTTCGCTGGAATGTTCATCACCAATAGCGAATAATTCGCCACGGATTGGGAATGAACCATTGACAGATGACAAAGAAACATCATCAGCTGATTCGATTTCGAAGCCATGTTGTCCTTGTTTGCCATCGGCAAAGTCAGCAACGATAGTCAAATATTTGGTTCCGCTAACTTCATAGTCGAGATTGTTGAATTCAACCATATGAGTGGAAGAAGAAACACTGCGACCATTGGTCAAGCGTTTGTCGCCTTCGTAAAGATAAACATTTTCGAAAGCGTCAGTAGAACCGACACCATAACGATGAACTTTCAAGCTAGAGATTGTACCAGTACCGATCAATTTGAATTTAGCCATTTCGACTCCGGTAGCTCCTTGAGGCAAAGTTTCGCCAGAGGGAGTATCGGAAGCCAAGGAAATGGTAACGTCGCCGGTAGAGGTGCCTTCAACATTGATAGTGAAGGTAATTGGCAGGTTGAGCCAGCCAAGATTTTCGGAAACTAGATTGAAAGCTTCGGTATAAGCGCCATCGTCTTTGCTGGAAGGAACTTTGATATTGAATTCAAAGGTTCCTTGAGCGCCTGGAGCAACTGAATCTTCTTGCAAGCCAGCTGGGCGATTGGTAGAAAGCCAGGAGGCATCATAGAAGCTAGAGCTGCGATCTTGGGAATTCCAAGTACCAAGGTGCATTGGATTGGCACCGGTATTGGACCAAGTGGCGGTTCCAGTGTTTTTGACGACAACTTCCAAAGTAGCTGTATCGCCAGCAGCGACAGTAGGATTGTCGGACTTGCTGATCAATTCAGCATCGTAACCGCTAGTGCCAGCACCAGGAGTTACGGTGATATTCCAGTAGATACCATATTTACCTAGTGGAGTGGCATTGAAGTCATCCATCCAAGTAAGGTTTTCGATAACTGGGGCAAAATACTCCGGATAGGTTCCAGGAGCAGGATTGCCAACGATAGTGAAAGTAAAAGTACCGATTTCGCCAGGAGCAACTGATGATTCATTCAAAGTAGCAGCACGGTTGGTTGACAACCATTCGCCACTCTTGAAGAATCCGCAATTGCGATCAGCTGGGTTGATAGCAGCCAGGTGCATAGGGTTGGAACCACTATTTGTCCAGGCGGCTGTACCGGTATTTTTCAAACTCAAGGTTAAAGTAGTACTACCACCTTGGGAAATAGTTGGCCAATCGGATTGACCAGCCCAAGCGTAGTCATACTCTGCAGCCTTGGCAGAAGACAAAGCAAAAGCAAAAGAAGCTACCACGATGGCAAACATGCCAAAGATGCTAGCCAATTTGCCGAAGCTTGATTTGTTAAATTTCATAGCAAATAGACCTAAATAAAATGCGGATAAATATATCAAAAAGGAAACTTAATCTTTGACAATCCAACCAAAGGTACTATATAGATTAAATACCTACCGACCACTTGATGTGGACATAAGTAACCGTCAAAGATTAGCGTTTGCCAGGGGGAGACGTAGATTAATAAAATTCTCAATTATCAATTTTCAGTTTTCAATAGATATTGAGAATGTATATTGATAATTTTTTACAATTTTGCCTGATTTTTAAAGTGCAAATGTTAACCGGAGTATATAGTAGAGAGATAATTGATAAATTAATAATGATTATAGAACGACTTGTTCTTCAGTGATTTCTGGTTGTTCGGGTGTGGTGACGGGAGAATTTTCAATCGTTGTATCTACCGGAGTTGGAACAATTGGAGTTTCGGCTTGTTTGAGGATATCGTTTTCTTCTTTTTTGGTTAGATCATCAACATTTTGAACATATTTGCCGTCTTTATAAATATACTTGGAAAAAAATGCATGATCTTTGGGCAAAGAGGAAACAAGAACCATTTCTTCACCGCAAACCGGATCTTTGCCAGGTTTATCAGAGATATAATCGCAAGTAGGAGAATAATACCAGGATGTTCCTGTGGGATTATCGGACGTAGTGATATTTTCTTGACTGCTTTGGTCTTCATTTGAATTGTCGGGCGAGACAATAGTTGTTTCTTCTGTATTTATGGATGGATCTGACGAATCAGTGTTTAATGAGTCGGTATTTTCATTATTTGATTCAGTCGTGATTGGATTGGATGTATTATCAGTGGATTTATCTAATAACTCTCCATGGTTATCAATATTGATTACGGTCTGATCAGAACTAATTTCTTTTTTAACTTTGAGAGTTTTTTCATCTTCAACAATTTCCGCGGCTAGTTGATTTTTTTGCTTGTTGAGATTTTCAATAGCGGCATCTAATTTTTTGACAGCTTCTTGTTGTAGTGGTTTGTCGGTTGATTCTGGTGAAATATCTTGGTTGTTGACCACTTGTTCTTCGATAGGTTTTTTTACTTTGACAACTGCTTGCATAAGATCAACTTGGGATTCCTGGATGGTTGATTTGACAATAATTTTAACTTCTTCTTGGGCGGGGTTTTCATTGATCTTGGTAACGATCTTGGTCTGGATAGCTTGCAATTCGTCAATCTTGGGAGTTAATTTTTGCGCTTTTTCAGTGGAATCGGTGGTTTGATCTTGACTGATGAGTTTGGAAAATTTGTTGATATTTTTTTGATAATCTTCAGAAACAGTAACAATATTATTTAAAGCTAAATCATTTTTTTCAGCCAAATAGTTGAGTTCATTTAATCTTTCTGTTCCATATTGTAAATGAAGTTGGGCTAGTTTTTGATTGTCGGAAGCGGCGGATAACAGATTGACTTGTTCCAAATTGAGATCCAGTTGATATAAAGGACTATCAGGCATAATTCCCTTAGAAAAATCCAAGCTGGACGCCAAAGTAGAATGACTAGTCAAAACCAGAATAAAGGCAAACAAGACTAAGCTATATGATAATTTTTGAAGAAATTTTTTCATCGGAAAATTGCTAGTACCAGTTATGAAATAATAACTACTTTTATATTAAAACTTGAAAGATTAAATGAAGATAAAATTTTATTTATTTTTTAAAATGTTCTGGGGAAAAATCATTACTAGTTTTGTTCCTGTGCCGTATGTACTCTTGATATCTATTTGACCTTGATGACGATTAATAATTTCTTTAACTATAGATAAACCAAGGCCAAATCCTTTTTTGAGACCGGTTTGGCTTTTGGCTGATTGAAAATGACGATCAAATATATATGGAAGGTCTTTTTCCTGAATACCAATACCGGTATCTTGAATGGAAAATAGTATTTGATGATTTTTGGCGGATAATTTGATAATTATTTTTCCATCGGATTGGTTGTATTTGATTGCATTATCAAGTAGATTGGTAACTAATCTTTTGATTTGAGCATTGTTGCCACTAAAAATAAACTGTCGGTAGTCAACTGGTTTTTTGTAAGTTAGATTCAAATTGGCTTGCTGAATTTTATGTTTATTCCCCTCCACTACTTCGTCGACAATAGCGGCAAAGTTGATTTTTGCTTTGGCGGTTTGAGCTTGATGTTCAAGGTAACTTAAGTCGAGCAAATCACCGATAATCACGTCCATTCTTTTGGTTTCTGATTTGATAGTATTAATGATTTTACCAAATTGGCTAGGAGTAAGATTTTTTTTGCGCAAAGCCAAATCAGCATTTCCCTGAATAATAGTAAGTGGAGTGCGAAGATCATGCGAAACATTGGCGGTAAAATTTTTTTCCCTGATCAGTTCTTGCTCGATTTTGGCTAGCATTTGATTAAAAGTGGAAGCCAAGCGAGTTAGTTCGTCATTATAATTATGTGGAATTGGTAGCCTTTTTTCTAAATCTTGAGAATGGGTAATCGCATTGACATTATTAATTAGCTCATTGACATAGCTTAAAGTATTGCGGCCAAGGAAATATCCACTAATTAAGCTAATAATGATAGACAATAAAATTCCGGCAGCTAGTATGATAATTAGCTGATTGAGTGCATCATAGGCGGTATCAACTGGTTGACTCAATTCGATAATACCGATTATTTTATTATCTTTTTGAATAGGAGATATTTGATAGATATTTTTCTTGTTGGATTCATCTTCGATAACCGCCACATATTCTTGTCCGGTCAATAAAACAGTATTGATTTTACTTTGACTGGGTTTGAGTTGATTCTTAAAAGTTCCTAATTGGACTATGATATTTTTTTCCTGATCGATAATGCGCAAAGAAAGACTACTGGCGTGCAATTTATCGGCCAGAATTGTGTCTTGGTCTTGCGGTTTTAAGGAAATGGTTTGGTCGCTAACTTCGACAAACTGATTAACGATCTCTTGGCTTTGATGACGGATGGAATTTTTCAGATTGTTGGTGATATTATGACTCAAAATAGTATAACTAGACACAGCAAAGATAGCGACGATAATTGTCGTTATCAAAGTATACAAAAAAGTAAATTTTGTGCGAATACTTTGCATTTATAAAGAATATTAAAAAACTATTCCGCCAATTTGTAACCGGCGCCCCGGATAGTTTTGATCATTTTATGATCAAAACCTTGATCGATTTTTTGACGCAGAAAACGAATATGAACTTCAACGGTATTACTAAAAGGGTCCATATCGGTTTCCCAGACATGCTCTAAGATTTCCTGGCGATTGATTACTTCATTGGGACGGCGGATAAGGTATTCGAGTAATTTATATTCTTTATTGGTCAGATCCAATTTTTTCTGGCAACGAATTACTTCATGAGTTTTGGTATTCAATTGCAATTCGCCCAAGCGTAAAATATTGCCTGAGGCATTTTTTTGACCACGACGAAGCAGAGCGCGAATGCGAGCCAATAATTCGTCAAATTCAAATGGTTTGGTAAGATAATCGTCGGCACCGGAATCCAGGCCAGTAATTACATCGTCAGTAGTTTTGCGGGCAGTCAGCATTAGAATTGGAATGGAAATTTTGTTTTTACGTAATTCTTTACACACAATCAAACCATCAACATCCGGTAACATCAAATCCAAAATAATCAAATCATATTGATTAATGAGAGCCATATCGATACCATCTCGTCCATTGTAAGCGGCATCTACCAAAAAATTATCCAGATACAAACCTTCTTTGATGATATTGGATATTCCCTTTTCATCTTCGATGATCAGTATTTTCATAATGATGATTTATGATAATAAGGCTAGGATTTTTGGTCCAAAAATAATTATACCAATTATGACGCTAACGGCGCTGGCAAATAAGACTACGCCGGCAGTAGCATCTTTAATAATTTTTATCTTGTGATGATGATCAGGGTGCATGACATCCAAAATATTTTCCAAGACAGTATTAACGATTTCGGCCATAGCTACAAAAGCAATGATTATCAAGATAATCAAGAATTCATAATAATCAATTTTGAGTATCAAGCCGATTAATAATGCAGCTATGCCAAAAAATAAATGAATTTTAAAGTTTTGTTCATATTTCAAAAGATAGGCTAAACCATGAAAAGCATGCCGAAAACTGGAAAATAATTGTTTAAAATTAATCATTGAACTTGTTGCAATAATTGATTAATACTATCTTGAATAATTAGCCAACGTTTTTTTTGGAGAGAAGTAGTATGATCGTGATTCATTAGATGCATAAACCCATGAATAATATATGGTTCCCAGTCAAAAACTCCACCATCTTGATTTTGGATATACTCCGGACATAGATAAATTGTTCCCAATAGGCTGGGGAGTGAATTTTGTGGTAAGCAAGAATTGTCTAACGGAAATGATAAAACATCGGTGGAATAATTGTGATCAAGAAATTTTTTGTTTAATTTTTTGATAGTCGACAAATCGACTAGGATAATTTCTATTGTATGTTCCGACGGAAGTTTAAAATACTGAAATAGCTTTTTAACTAATTTTCGGATTTTAGTTAAAGAAGGGTAAAAATCGGTCGAATTGTAGAATTTGATCATAAAAGTGGTCTTAATATTTTTATAGAGACTTAAAAAACATTAAGTCTCTATAAATTTAAGATTATTTCAACAAACGACGTTTTAATCTGGCAGCTTTTTGAATAGCGACAATGCGTTTGAATTTTCTTTTTACTGGTTTTGATCGTCGGTGTCGTTCTTTGGCGCTTGTAATAACTTTGCTTTGTTGAACGTTACGAATAAAACGGCGTAAAAGACTTTCTACATTTTCATTATCGCGACGAATTACTTTAGTCAATTGATATCACCTCCTCAAGGTTAAAGTAATTTAATCTGATGCATATATATTATTTAGGAAAAATAACAAATAGTCAATTCAATATGGTTTAAGTATTTAAGCCATACTACCTAGCTGGTGGCCACCGATCAGGTGAAGGTGTAGATGAGGAACTTCTTGGCCACCATGGGAACGAATATTAAAAACCAAACGATATCCCTGTGTATTTATGTTTTGTTCCCGAGCGATTTGTTGGGCAACCTTAATCATATTACTTACTAGATCATAATCATCTTCAGTTGACAATTCTTCGATGGATGGAATGTGTTTTTTGGGAATGATGAGAATATGGGTAGGCGCTTTGGGATGGATATCCGGTAAAGCAACGATATTTTCATCTTGATAAATAAAATTGGTCGGAATTTGGCCGGTGGCTATTTGGCAAAAGATACATTGTTCCATAAATATTGTTTAATTATATTTTTTTAATCTAAACTTTCGACTACCATAGTTTTGGCCAAAAGGTCACCCAGTCGTTGGGAGTTTTGGGTATAAGTAACAATAATAAAACCTAAAAGATATAGGCCAGTAAAATCTAAGGGACGTAATAGATTACGAAGAAAAATGGAAGAAATATTTGCCCGATAACCTTTTTGATTAATTACTTGCAATTTGAAGATTTTTTTTCCAATTGTCCAGCCAAACAGACCTTCAAAGAAAACAAAATAGAAAAAGATAATTGCCAAAAAGAGCAAGAAAATATTGGTATCCAACGTGACAGATGAAGGCTTTGAATTTATAAAACGTAAATATACGGCTAAAAGTAGCGAATTGATCAACAGATGATCAAAAATAACAGCAAAAATGCGTTTATAAATATTAGCCGGAATTGGTGTGATCATAGATATACCTCTTAAGATCAGGATAAATTATTTGCTCAAGAAAAAAAATACTTCTTCGGATAATATTAACAGGCATGTTTAGTATTTATTACAAGTTAGTTATATATTGGTGTTCCGACAAGCTCACCAGATTCGTATTTTTCAATTTTTATATCGTAAAAATTATTAGCCAGCAATGTTTTTTTAGAAATAATTTTTACTGGAATATAGGTTGAGGAATAGCCGCGATATATATTTTTTCCTTGGTCATTTTTTTTAGTTTTTTCTACGAGAATAGAATAATTTTGTTTGATTTGGGAAAGAAGAATATTTTTTCTAACTTGATTGGCAGTTTGAGATAAAAGATGGTATCTTTTTTTGATATTGGCCACTGAGACTTTGTCCGGCAAATGAGAGGACGGTGTAAGGGAGTGATCGGAATAAGAAAAAAGGTGTACTTTGAGAAATTGCATTTCTCGAATAAAATCTTGCGTTGATAATATGTCGGACATGTTTTCTCCGGGAAAGCCGACAATAATATCAGTGGTTATAGTACTGGAAGGTAAAATCATTCGAATATCATCAACTACCTTTCGGTATTTACTAATATTGTATGGTCGTTTCATGGCTTGCAAAATTTTGTCCGATCCGGACTGAAGAGCTAAATGAAAATGAGGACAGATGATTTTAGAATATTTTTGGTATAAATTTAACAATTGATTATCAATATCACAAACATCAATTGAGCTGATACGTAATCTGGGTATCTCCACATAATCAAAAATATATTCAATCAGGAAGGGTAACTTTTTGTCATGATAATTGTATTGCCCAAGATTTGTACCGGTTAAAACGATTTCCTGATAACCTTGGCTGATGTATTCTTTGATTTGATTGGTTATTTGAACGGGAGAAAAACTGCGAGAACGACCGCGTTGATAAGGAATAATACAATATGTACACCTAGTGTTGCAGCCGGTTTGAATTTTGATAAAACTGCGGGTTTTGGCAATTTGCCGAAAGTCAGGATGACTGTTTGTGTCAGATGATTGATCAATTATTTTTTGCAAAAGTTGCGGGATGGTGCCTTTTTGAGCAGAAGGAACAATAAAAAAATTCTCGTTTTTTTCTTGATTAAATCCCGGAGACAAACAACCGGTGATGATTATTTTCCGCTTGGTTTGATGATTTTTTTTAACAAATTGTTCAATTTTGGAAAAAGCGGTTTGGGTTACATTGCAGCTATTAACCAAAATCAAATCAGCTTCACTGATTTGATTGGTTAAAATATATCCGAGCCGAAGAGCCGCTAATTTGATTTCTTGCAATTCGGCTAAGTTTAGCTTGCAGCCATAATTTTGACAAAACAATTTCATTAACCCAACCGATTCCTTATTTCTTGTACGGCGTAGTCCCAATCGATTACGTCTTGAACGCCGGTTTTCATATCTCGCACAATAATTGTGTTATCAATCGCTTCTTTTTGTCCGATAATAACCGCAAAACGGGAATGAAGTTTATTGGCGGTCTTGAGTTGAGAAGTGATACTTTTTTTATTTAAACTAGAGGAAACCTTTAGGCCGGCACTACGTAATTCGTGCAATAGTTTAAAACACTTTTTTTTGGCTTCGTTGCCAAGTTGAATCAGAAAAACTTCGGGAACCAGTGATACTTCCGGAAGAGTGGTATTTTGAGCAATCATTTTTAAAACTACTCTTTCCATGCCAATTCCGACTCCGATGGCGGGAGTGGCTTCTTCGCCGAAAAGGCCAATCAGATCATCATAACGACCACCGGCTGCGACAGTCAGATTGTCATCAGTGGAAATAAATTCAAAGACGGTTTTGGTGTAATAATCTAAACCACGAACCAATTTGGAATCGAGAACATAAGGAATATCCAACTCATCAAGATATTCAAGTAATTCATAAAAATGCTTTTTGGCGTCTTCGTCAATATTGTCGATAAGTTGGGGAGCATCAGCGGTGATTTTTTGACAGCTTTTTTGTTTGCAATCCAAAATGCGCATCGGATTTTTTTTGAGTCGTTGTTGACAGTCGGCGCAAAGTTGATTTTTGTAGGGAATAAAATAATCCATTAGTAATGAAACTAGTTTTTTGCGGCTAGACGAGTTGCCAATAGTATTGATGTGTAAATTGATGTCTTTTAGACCTAGTTTGGCAAATAATTGCCAAACTAGACTGATTACCTCGGCGTCAGCGGAAGCGCTTTCTAGTCCAATTTGTTCCAAATCCAATTGGTGCAATTCACGGACGCGGCCAGCCTGGGGTTTGCTATAGCGAAACAAGGCTCCGTGAGTATACAGTTTAATCGGTTTGGGCAAGGTTTTTAAGCCGTGTTGAACGTAGGCACGAGCAATACCGGCCGTAAATTCCGGGCGCAAAACCAATTTTTCGCTAACATCTTTCTTTTTTTCCAGATAATACATTTCTTTGGAGACGATATCCGATGTTTCACCGGCAGTGCGAACGTAGAGATCTTCGGCTTCAACCATGGGAGTATCAATGCGATTATAACCGGAGAAAATGGCAATTTCTTCAAAGGTTTTGAGCAGATGTTGCCACTGCGGCTGATTGGCTGGCAAAATATCGTGCATTCCCTTGGGAGCCTGAACCTTGATCTTTTTTGACATAAAAAATGATATTTAATTGATATTACTCTTTATTGATTTTTTTGACACCGGGAAGACGGATGATTTTATTGATTAGATTGGTCAACTCTTCCCAGCTGTTTATCTGAATTGCGATTTTTAGTTTAACACAGTTTTGGGCTTTTTGCATTACGTCTATACCAGTTAGATTTATCTTGGCTTGCATGACGATTTCTGTTATATCGTGTAACATACCGATTCGATCTTCGCAGTTGATAATCAAATTGGCGTCATAGAGATATTGATTGGCCTGATCCCAACGGGCAATAATCAACCTTTGCGGATCTTTGTGGGTAACATTTTTACAATTGAGTCGATGAATGGTTATTCCTTGACCGCGAGTAATGTAGCCAATGATCAATTCAGGGAATTTGGGTTTGCAACAATTATTGGCCAACTTATACGATAGTTTTTGGTTTTGACCAAAAGATATAGTCGGATTGATACTGGATTTCTGATATTTGACGACTTTTTTACGGGGCAAAATTTCTGATTCGGGAAAAAGTATTTTGACTATTTTTTGGAAAGATAAGTCACCTTGATATATCGCCAAAAAGACTTCGTCGAGTTTACGATAATTGAGTTCATCGAGCAGTAATTTTATCTTGGAATCAGGTAAAGTTTTGAGTTTGGGCAAATTGAGATTTTGCAGGTTGTCGCTAAGAATTTTTTCTCCTTCCAAAACATTTTCAGTGTAGTTGGCTTTTTTGAGAAAAGAGCGGATTTTGCTTTTGGCAAAATTTGTTTTAGCAATATCGAGCCATTGACGTTTAGGGCCGGTTGAGTTTTTGGAAGTTAAAATCTCGACGATATCGCTATTTTTTAGCTCATAGTCCAAGTTTACGATTTTTTGGTTTACTTTGGCTCCGATCAATTGGTCACCGACGTCTGAATGAATGCTGTAGGCAAAATCAATTGGAGTGGAACCAATCGGCAGATCTTTGACATCGCCTTTGGGGGTATAAATAAAAATACGATCTTCGAAAATATCGATTTTCAATTCATCGGATAGTTCGGTAACATCCAAGTCTTTGATGCGAGATAATTCTTTAACCCAGTCCAAATCTTTGGTTTGGTCGGATTTTTCTTTATATAGCCAGTGAGCGGCAACCCCGTATTCATTTTGTTGATGCATAGCCAAGGTACGGATTTGAATCTCGAGTTTTTGTCCATTTTTGGCAAAAACGGAAGTATGCAAGGATTGATAACCATTGGGCTTGGGTACGGCAATGTAGTCTTTGAATCTACCGGGGATAGGTAACCACAAATTATGAATAATTCCCAAAATAGTGTAGCATTGCGGAATGTCTTCCGTAACAATACGAACAGCATATATATCATAAATATCAGCTAGATTTTTGTGTTTATTGATAGTCTTCAAATAAATACTGTAAAGATTTTTAGTGCGACCGGAAATAGTGAAGTTGGTAATCCCAGCTAAAGACAATTTTTTCTTAATAATTTTGGTAATATCATTGATGTATGATTTTCCTTTTTTGGTGATATTTTTGACACTATCATATATTTCCAGATATTCTTTGGGATACAAATATTTAAAACAATTGTCTTCGAGGTTGGATTTGATGTGCCACAAGCCAAGTCGATTAGCCAAAGGAACATAAATTTCCATGGTTTCTTGGGCGATTTTTGTCTGTTTTTCCGGGGAAACATATTGCAATGTTGTGATATTGTGCAGTCTATCAGCAAGCTTGATAATAACTACCCGAATATCTTTGGCCATGGCCAAAAATAATTTACGCAATGATTCCAACTGTCGATACTGTTCTTCATTTTTTGCTGAGAGAGTAATATTTTTCAAGCGAATATGGCTTACCTTGGTAACACCATCAACCAAATTGGCTACCTCTTCGCCAAATTGAGTAATAATTTGTTCTTTGGTAGTTTCGGTATCTTCCAGAGTATCATGAAGTAAACCGGCAATAATCGACTGATAATCCATTTTCATATCGGCTAGGATTATAGCGGTATTTAAGCAATGAGAAATATATGGTTCGCCAGATAATCGTGTTTGACCAGTATGAGCTAAAGTCGCAAAATCAATCGCCCGGGAAACAATTTCTCGTTGTTTGGCAGGCATATAGGTGATTTTGCCTTGAAGAAAATTGTTTAATGATTGCTGATCGGTTTTGGACATAAAATGTGATTTGTAAATTAATTGTAGTATACACAAAAATATGACTAGACAAAATTGAATAGTCATATTTTCTAAGGAAAAATGAAAAAGTCTATTTCTTGGTTAACTTCAAAGTATTTTTGTATTTGTTGACCAAAATAGTGTTTCCTTCTTGAAATTTTTCATCTAGTAATCCTTCCGCTAATGGGTCTTCGATCAATTGTTGAATTACTCGGCGGATCGAACGAGCGCCATTTTCCGGTTCGTACCCGAGAGTAGCGATCAATTTTTTGGCGGCGGGAAGAGTTTGCAATTTGATTTTTTTGGAGATTAGTCTTTGGTTTAATTCTGCCAACTGTAAGTCGATGATTTTGTTTATGTCTTTAAGATCTAGTGGTTTAAAAACAACTATTTTATCCAGGCGGTTAAGAAATTCGGGTTTAAAATTCTTTTTTAGTTGCTCCAAAACATGGGTTTTGATTTCGTTGTAATCCAGTTTTTTGTTTTCTGTCGAGAGTTCGAAACCCAATTTGGCTTGTTGATTAAACTCCCTTAATCCGAGATTGGAAGTGAGAATGATAATTGCATTTTTGAAATTAACTTTTTTGCCTTTGGCGTCGGTCAATTCACCATCTTCTAATATTTGCAGTAGCAGATTAAAAACATCGGGATGAGCTTTTTCTATTTCATCAAATAAAATAATCGCATAGGGACGGCGGCGGACGGCTTCGGTAAGTTTTCCACCTTCTTCATAGCCAACATAGCCGGCGGGAGCTCCTACCAAACGCGCAGTTTGGTGTCTTTCCATGAATTCACTCATGTCCAATTTGATCAGAGCGTCTTCTGATTCGAAAATCTCGCGCGCTAAGACTTTGGCCAATTCGGTTTTGCCGACGCCCGTGGGCCCCAGGAACATGAATGAACCAAGTGGCCGTTTGGGATTGGAGACACCGGTACGAGATCTTTTGATGGTTTTGGCAATACTTTCTATGGCTTCATCTTGCCCGATAATGTTTTTCTTTAATAATTTCTCGAGGTTGGCATATTTTTCTTTTTGGGATGATATGATTTTGTCCGCGGGAATCTTGAGCCAGCGAGCAATCACTTGGGCGATATCATTGGGGGTTAAAGAAATCTTCTTGGTTTTGAGCTGTTCTTGATTTTGTTTGATTGCTTGGGCAATCTTTTTTTGAAGTTTTTGTTCTTCGTCACGATGTTTGGCGGCAGTTTCATAGTCTTGATTGGCTACAGCTTGTTCTTTAGCCTGAGATAAATTATTTAATTTCTTGTTTAAATCTTTCAAACCGGTTTTATCAGAAATATTATATTTTAAAGATAGAGCGGAAGCAGCTTCATCCAAAAGATCGATGGCGGAATCGGGATGACGACGATCAGTAAGATATCGTTTGGATAAACGTACGGCTTCTTCTATAGCTTCATCGGAGATCAAAATATGATGATGTTCTTCTAGTCCATGTTTTAAGCCGTGCAAAATTAAAATTGCGTCTTCATATGATGGCTCTTCGACCATAATTGGCTGCAAACGTCTTTCCAGAGCGGAATCTTTTTCGATAAATTTGCGGTATTCTTCAGTGGTAGTAGCTCCAATAATTTGTAGATCACCACGAGCTAAAGCAGGTTTTAAGATATTGGCAGCATCAAGTGCTCCTTCAGCACTACCGGCTCCAACCAACATATGCAACTCATCAATAAATAAAATAACATTATGTCGCTTGATAACTTCATTGACAACTTTTTTCAGGCGGTCTTCGAATTCACCGCGATATTTGGTACCGGCAATTAGTAGGGGCAAATCGAGGGTGAGAATTTTTTTATTTAGGAGAACATCGGGTACTTCCTCTTTGACTATTTTGATGGCCAAGCCCTCAATAATTGCGGTCTTCCCTACTCCAGCTTCGCCAATCAGTACGGGATTATTTTTGGTACGACGATTGAGAATTTGAATTATTCTTTCAATTTCTTGATTACGACCAATTACCGGGTCCAATTTTTCTTTGGCGGCCCGATCGGTAATATCTACGGTAAATTGGTCAATAACGTCATTTTTTCCTTGATTACTGCCGGGATAATTGGGATTTGGTCCGTTCCATTCTTCCGCTCCGGGAAAAGAAGTCATATCTTCCATTTCTTCAAATTGGTCATTTTCTGGTGTCTTTTGTGATTGTTCAAATAAAAATTGGATTTGGCGTTTGAGTTTTTTGATATTTACGCCTAGATTTTTGAGAACCAAGCAGGCTTGTGAATTTTCGTGTCCAAGCATGGCATACAATAGATGCTCAGTACCGACGTATTTGTGATTAAAACGTTTGGCGGTAAAAAATGCTTCTTCAATAATAGTTTTGGCTTGTTTGGTTAGAGTACTGGTCTCCTGGTCAAGTTTGGGTGTACCCATTTCTTCTTGAATTAGATCCAAAACTAACTGAACTTTTTCAGCGGTAATATTTAAGTTGGCCAAGATATCGTTACCCAAGCTTTTTTTAACCAATAAAATACCTAGCAGGATTTGTTCACTGCCAATATTGGTCAAACTATCTTGAGAAATATCTTGGGCATTGTTTAATGCTTGTTTAGCATTGGGAGTAAAGCGATCAAAGAAATCATTATTTTTCATAGTTGACAATGATTATTTATGACAATTGTTTGGCTTGTTCGATTATTTTTTGCGCGGTTGCCTGGCCGATACCCGGGATTTTTACAAGATCATCTTCGGTCATATTTTTTATTTCGGCGACAGTCTTGATACCGTGGGCCAAGAGTTTATCGATTATTTTTGGAGTAAGAGACAATTTTTCTAAAGGCATATCTTGATCTGATGGTTGTGATTGTATTTCCGGTTTCGGAGTTGAAGTATTTTCTACTGCAGTGATTTCGTCTGATTTTTTTTCTTCACTTGAATTGTTTTCTTCCGGGGTTTGTAATTTGGTCAATACTTCTTTTGATGCTTCAACAATATCCAATTTCCAGCCGGTTAGTTTGGAAGCCAATTTGACATTTTGTCCATTGCGGCCAATAGCTAGTGACTGTTGATCGGCTTCAACATAAATAGTAGCTGTTTGTTTTGCTTCGTCCAAGGCGACTTTGGCAATTTTGGCCGGAGAAAGAGCATTTTTGATATAGACTACTGGATTTTCATCCCATAAAACGATGTCAATTTTTTCATTACCGACTTCATTGATAATAGCTTGGACTCTAGTGCCTTTTTGACCAACACATGATCCGATTGGATCTACTCCTTCTTGTTTGGCACTAACTGACACTTTGGTCCGAACTCCGGCCTCGCGAGCAATAGACTGAATAACGACTGATCCCAAATCGATTTCAGGAATTTCCAAAGTAAATAATTGACGGATAAAATCCGGATTGCTGCGAGATAAAACAATTTGCGCACCTTTGGGAGTATTTTCCACTTTTTCCAAGAAAAATTTATGGCGTTGTCCGATAGTGTAGTGTTCTCCCGGAACTCGGCCGGTTGACAAGACAATGCCAATGGCTTGTCCGATATCGACAAAAATGTTTTGTCCTTCAATGCGTTGGATTGAACCGGAAATGATGGCATTTTCTTTGTTTTTGAATTCATTAAAGATATTTTCCCGTTCGGCCTCTCTTAACCTTTGAATAATTACCTGTTTGGCAGTTTGAGCGGAAATACGACCAAAATTTTCGGGCGCGGGCGCAGGTATAACCAATTTGTCTTCTAGTTCTAGTTTAGGGTCGGTTTTTTTTGCTTCGGAGATAGTTACCTGAGTAAGTTCATCTTTGATTTCTTCTTCATCAGGAATAATTTCTTTCAGAATAAAAAATTGAACGTCGTTGAGTCCTCCTGGTCCCATTTTGGCTTTGATCTCCATTTGTGGCCGACCATAATCTTTGCGATACGCTACCGCTAAAGCGGCTTCAATGGTCTCAATAACTTTTTCGCGAGGTAATTTTTTTTCTTCACTAATCGTGTCAATGGCGGAAAAAAATTCCTCTTCGTTGAATTGTTGATTCATAATCTTGATTGAAAAAATAATCTAAAAAAAATGGAAGCTTTCAGTGTGAATGCTACCATTTATCTAATATTAATTTATCACATTTTTCTATTTGTGACAAATTATGACAAATTGGAGTTTTCTTGACTAAATATAAATATTATTGTTTTATTTTGGCGATCATAACTTGATAAGGGAAAAGAATTACTGCTTTGATTATCCGATTGATGCGCTGAGGTTGAATAAACAAACGATATAACCATTCCAAATGTAATTTTCTTAGCCACAGGGGAGCGCGTTTGGCGGGTGGACCACCATAGATACTTGACGCCTGAGAAATATAATCGAAAGCACCACCAATACCAGCCGCCAGGTGAACAGACGGAATTTTGATTAAATTACGCGATATCCATATTTCTTGTTTTGGCGCTCCGTAGGCAACAAGCAAACAATCAGGTCCTACTTGGTTGATTTCTTTAACAATTTGGGGTTCGTGTTCTGGATGATTATCAAGACAAGATACGCCGGAAATTATAAGACCGGGGTTTTTTTGGGCTAAAATTTTAGCTGTCTTCTCCCCTACTCCAGGCACACCACCAAGCAAAAAAATTTTTTTATTTTTTTGAGCACAAAGTCGTGCTAGATCGGGAACAAGGTCAGTGCCGGTTATTATTTCAGGAAAAACCTGGGTAGCATATTTTTTGTCAATTGAGAAAAAAAATAGAGAATATAGTAGTTGATAAACAGCTTGAATTGACCGGATAACAGGAATAGTGGTTATAGGAATTTGATTGTATATGGCAGCCCAAAGCAATCCACTACCATCAATAATGTTTATTTGGGCTTGATTAATAATCTGTCGATATGCGGGATTATCTAAAGTTTGGAGTATGATTTCGGGATTTGGGGTAACGAGATGACATTGTTTATTGCCATCAAGGATTGTAGATATTCGCGACATTACTTCATTTCGGGATTGAATATCTAGCCAGCATCCGAGAATATTTATCTTTTTGATCATAGAATAAAACGATCAGATAAACGAAATTTTTGGGGGTCGGCCATAATTTCTTCGACTAGCGCCAGAATTTGCTGGCGAAATACTTGATGATCAAATTTTTTGGCCCGGGAAATACATAGATCAGAAGTAAATTGGTCTTTCTTTTTTTCGAATCGCCGCAGACAATCAACTAAAGAATCGACAGTTTGTTCAGAAAAAAATAATCCAGTTTTATTTTCAGTCACACTTTCCAGTAAACCACCAACACCATAAGCAATAATAGGTGTTCCGGCAGCCATCGCTTCTACTGGCACGATCCCAAAATCTTCGTCACCGGGGAAAATAAAGGCCTGAGCTTGTTGCATTAGTTTGATTTTTTCTTGATCACTGACTTGTCCTGTAAATTTGATTGTTGGACCGGCAATCGCCTTTAGATCATTATAAGCAGCTCCATCACCGGCAACTATTAATTTTTTTCCAAGACGATTGCAGGCGTGTATGGCCAAATCAAATCTTTTGAAATGTTGAAGACGAGAAAGAACCAAATAGTAATCTTGTTTTTTGATATTTTTCGGAAGAAATGTTTTGGTGTCAACTGAGGGATACACGACTCGGTAAGGTTGACGACGATAAAATTTTTTAATCCTTTCACCAACATAATTTGAGTTGGCTAATAGAATATCGGGACGATCGGCGGCTAATTTGTCCCAGAGACGTAGACTATTAAAACGCCAATTGATTATTGAGGCAAATATATCAATTTTTTTTTGTTTGGCCCAGTTATGAGTCTGATCCCAAAGATATCGAGTAGGAGAATGAATATATGAAACGTGAATTGTATCTGGTTTGGTAATTAATCCTTTAATAAAAGAATGACTATCCGAAATTACAATGTCGTATTCTGAAAAATCGAATAGTTCGGTAGCAATTGGAAAATAATTCAGAAAAAGTTGATGACGATCAGTCAGCCAAGTTGGCCAGTTGCGCAGTGGACTGCAAATAATTTTGGCTTGAGGTAAAAATTCTTGAACAAACCGAGGATTGGAAGTAAGGGTATAGATTGGGGCCTCAGGAAAAATTTGATGAAGCTGATACAGTATTTGCTCGGCACCACCGATATTATTTAAAAATTCGTGAGCCAGAGCTATTTTTGGTTTTTTCATAATTTTTTACCTAATTTACTAATTTCCGAGAAAACCGTGGAAGCAAAATCGGACCAGGAATATTTTTTGATATTATTGAGACCTTTTTCGATCAAGGTCTGACGCAAAGAAGGATTATCAATAATTTTTTTGATAGACTGAGCAATTTCTTCTGTATTGCATGGATCAACAAACAAGGCCCCGGATCCAGCTACTTCAGGCATGGAGGTCAGATTGGAGGTAATAACGGGAGTTCGACAGGATTGAGCCTCAAGTATCGGCAAACCAAATCCTTCATACAAAGATGGAAAAAGAAAAATTTCCGCTTCGCGATAAAAAACAGGTAAATCCGATTGAGGAATATGATCAGTTAAAACTATCTCCGATTCTAAATGATGTATTTTGATTAAATCGATAATTTTTGGTTGATAATGTGTTTTTTTACCAGCTAAAACTAATATATGCGGATATCCAGTTTTTTTCTTGAACAAAGAAAAGGATTTGATTATATTGGCCAGGTTTTTTCGTTGTTCTAGTCTGCCCAGAAACAAAATAAATGGTTTTTTGGTAATTCGAGCGTCATATTTTTTCAGGACTCGGTTGATTTGACTTTGGGATTGGTTGGCATGAAAGGCATTATGATCAATGCCAAGGGGAATATGGACAATTTTATTTGGATCGGCAAAATACTTTTTAATAATCGTTTTCTTGGTAAATAAGGATGGGGTGATAATCAATGAAGCATTTTTGACATCAGTAGCGGTAGTTTTTTGCAAATGGAGTAACTGCTGAGAAGAATAATTATCGGGATAATCCAAAAATCCAATGTCGTGAACTATAATAACATTTTTTGGGGGTTTTACCGGAGGAAGACAATGGGAAGGAACAAAAAGAATATCTGGTTGGTGCCAGTACATTTCCCAAGAAAGAGCCAAGGTATTCCACAAGAATGGGGTTGTTATTACTTTATTGCTAACATTTTCCGGCAACTTACTGATAATATTTTTGGGAAGTGGTTCTTGGGAATAGAGAATGATTTTTCTGAAATTATTGGCTAGAGAAGAATCAAGATATTTTATCAGGTAATATGACACGTTTTCGGTGCCAGTCTTTTGTTTGAAACTTAATTTGTGAGCGTCAATTCCTAAAATCATTAAAAAATTATGCTTTTATCGCACTACGCTTATATGATTCTAAATTTTCTAGGGCAATATTGCAACCGCGAATAACACAGAATTCCGGTTCGTCCGCAATATGTACCGGCACTCCAGTAACTCGACTAAGTAGTTGATCCAAGCCGCGCAAGGTACTTCCTTTGCCAGTCAAGATAATTCCTCTATCAATTATATCAGAAGCCAGTTCGGGAGGAGTGTGCTGCAAAACCAGTTTAACGGCTTGAATAATTTCCTTGATGGGGTGTTTTAGAGCTTCAATGGTGTCTTCTGTTTTAATGGTAATAATTTCCGGAAGTTCCGAGATGGTATTGTTGCCACTTACTTCTATAGAAGAAAAATCAACTTGGGGAACAATGGCTCCAATAGTGGTTTTGATTTTTTCTGCAGTTTTTTCACCGACGGACAAGTTATATTTTTTCCGAATATAATCAATTATGGCTAAATCCATGGCATCACCACCGATGCGAATAGAATTGGATGAAACAATATTACCTAAAGAAATAACGGCAATTTCACTCGTGCCTCCACCAATATCGATCACCATATTGCCGTGAGGTTCAGCAATGGCGATACCAGCACCAAGAGCGGCCGCCAAAGGAGCTTTGATAATATAAACATTACTGGTGCCAACTGATTTGGTAGCGTCAATAATTGCTCTTCTTTCCGTGCTAGTAATTCCCGCCGGGACAGAAACCATGATTTCCGGACCGATTAAGCGTATATTGGGTAAAATTTTATCGGTATAGTATTTTATTATGGCTTCGGTGATCCGATAATTGGCTATTACTCCATTTTTGAGTGGTTTAGCAGCCATGATATCATACGGAGTTTTTCCCAGCATATTATTGGCCTCTTCGCCGATTGCCATAATCTGATTGGTACTTTTGTTGACAGCGACTACTGCCGGCTCATTGATTACTAGGCCTTTTTTGGGAACACACAAACGAATATTGGTTGTACCAATATCAATTGCGATTTGTTGTTGGAGAGAAAACATATATTAATTTTCTGTTGATTAGTTGATTTGATGACGAACGACTGAGGCGCCAAGAGATTGTAAGCGTTCGTCTAAATTGGCATAACCACGATCAACCAAATCGATGTTATCGATTTGGCTTTGACCTTCGGCAATAAGGGCGGCGATAACTAAAGCAATACCGGCGCGTATATCCGGACTAACGATTTTTTTGCCACTTAAAGGAGTTGGTCCGAAAACAATAGCGCGATGCGGATCACAAGACACAATATTTGCTCCCATTTTATTTAGCCATTCAACATAATTTAATCTGCCTTCGAAAATAGTCTCGTGAATCATGCTAAGACCTTTTGTTTGGGTCATAAGAATAGTATATGGGGCTTGAAGGTCGGTAGGAAAACCAGGATAGGGATTGGTGACCATATTTTTGGCTTTAATATCAGGCGAATGATAAACATGTAATTGATGTTGGTCTCTAGTATATTTGATACCAATTTGATCCATAAAAGACAAAAATACTTCCAAATGATTTGGATCACAATTATTGATTGTTATATCTCCCCCACCGACTGCACCTAGAATGAAAAAAGTACCGGCTTCAATACGGTCGGGTATGGTTGTAGTTTGCCCGCCAATTATTTTGTCAACACCTTCAATAATAATACGAGGACTGCCGGCACCGGAAATTTTGGCACCTCGACTATTGAGAAAATCGGCTAAGGCAATCACACTGGGTTCACATGCGGCGTATTCGATAGTGGTTGTTCCTTGTGATAAGGCGGCAGCCATTATTATATTTTCCGTTCCGGTAACACTAACTGTATGTGGAGATATTTTTGCCCCAGATAGTTGCGAAGCTTTGATAGTATAGCTATCTTCATGGTATTCGATTTTTGCTCCTAGTTTGACAAAGGCATCGAGATGAATGTCGATTGGTCTTTGACCGATAATGCAGCCACCGGGATGCGGAAGAGTTACTTCACCAAATCTGGCCAACATTGGCCCAATGAGTACAGTAGAGGCACGTAATTTTTTGGCTAATATGGGGTCAATGACGGTCTTATGAATATTTGAACAGTCAAATTCATATTTTTGAGAATCAAGAAGAGTAATTATTACTCCAAGATCTTCCATTATTTCCAACATGATTTTTATGTCAGTAATATCGGGAATATTGGATATAATTGATTTTTCCGAAGAAAGGATAGTTGAGGGAATAATTTTTAAAGCGGTATTTTTATCTCCAGAAATGTCGATTTGGCCGGATAATTTTTTTCGACCATTAATAATGTATTGATACATACTTTAAATAATTAGTGACAATTAATAAACATACCATATCAATCATAATAAATTTTCCAAATATTACCAAGATTATATATTTTTTGCTTATTGTTTTATTCTAAAGACGATTTTTATGTAATCTTGACCAGATTGAGCTTATTATGTTATAATAACAAGATTTTAAACAAAAATGAAAAAGAAAATCAAAAAAAGAAAAAATGAATTATTACTAATACTTTGTTGCTGTTTGGCAATGATATTTGGTATATTTTGGCAGCCTTCCGATATAGCCAGAGCGGCAAACGATATAATAGTTTTTGAATACCCCCCCAACGATACAACCATAGTTAAGAAAAACGATGAAGTGACAATAAAGGGCTATATAAAGAAATCACCCAAAGAGATTAGTGAGGTAAAAATCAGTTTAGATGGACAGATTTGGCGAACTGTTTTGCGCGATAATGCAAAAGATGATGGCTATTTGCACTGGTCATATCCATGGACGGCGGCCGGGAAAGGAAAAAATTATATACAAGTCAACGCAAAAGATAATCAAGGTAATGAATCAATCGGTTTAAAAATGATCGAAGTTTCTTCCATAAATGACGATGAAGAGCAAAATTTACGGTCATTTTTGGAAGATTATAAACAAGATATTTTGAATGAAAAAAATAAAAAAGCGAATACGGCCCCTACTTCATACAAAGACAATCTTGTGTTTATTGGCGAATATTTTTTAAACAAAAACTTCGGGGTTTGGATTGAAAACAATTGGCAAGTTTTGTTATTTACTAAAAGTAGTTTGGAATATGGTTTACAATTATTTCTCAAATGTGATGAGATAATTAGAAAATACCCTATAGGAATTGATCTTTTGAATGTAGTTGCTTGGCCGATTATTTTTTTCGATTTGGTAATTGCCATCTGGTTAATTTGGCTAGAAAAAATACCACAATTAACCGAAATTTGGTGGGCAAAAATCAAGAATATCGGCAATACCGGAAAAAATAAAATAGTAACTATTTTCGATTTATCAACTCTTGATGTAATCAATTATGCAAAAATTTTGCTGCGCGGCCAGGATGGCAGAGAATACGCTTTTTATACCAATCAGAAAGGACAGATATTTTTAGATAAATTGCCCCTTCAAATTTATTCTTGGATTTTTGATAAAAAAGGTTACAAGAAATATATTCTCGAAAATATTTCTTTGGAAAATTTTCGGGGTAAAAATGTTATTAAAGATAATATCGTACTTGGACAGGGATCATTTGAGGTTGCCCTGCCAGTTATGCCCGAAGTTGGGCAAGATCGGGCTAGCAAGTTCGCCAAAGCGAGTTGGATTTTTCCGATTAAAAAGTGGTTAACGAACAATTCTTTGAGTCTTTTAGTGATCGGAATTGTATTAGGGATTGATTTATATTATTATCAATCTTCTCAACAGTTATTAATAATATGTATTATTCTATTAGTAAGTTGGATTTTTAAAATTATTTTATCTCTTCAGTCATACTGGGGCGTAATCAGGTATAAAACCGGAATGAGATTAGCCTGGACGCCGATCACTTTGAAAAAAGGTGAGGAAGTTATTGCAAACACATGGACGGACTGGGAAGGAAAATTCGATTATGATGGCATAGAGTCTGGCACTTACCAACTTTATGCTCAAAAAAAAGGAAAGGTAAAAAATATTGAAATTGAAGTAAATAAAGAAGGTCGGCCGAAAGAGAAAATTGATTTTTGTTTTTAGATTTTTTTCTTCGACAAAAGAGAAAAAAGGTATTTTGTTAATTCGGGCAAACCATCATGAGAAACAGCCGAGATCGCGAAAACTTTATTTCGTGGTTTTTTGATATCTTTTTTAAATTGAGTGATGATCTTTTTTATTTCCTGGCTATTTGACTTAAAACCTAGGGCATCGATTTTGGTTAAACATATTACTTCTTGTTTTTTCAAAAGTGATTTATTGTATTGTTCTAATTCCTGGCGGATAGTTTGATAGTTTTGGACACAATTTGGGTCAAGAATATCGATGAGATGAAGAATAATATTGGTTCTTTCAATGTGTTTCAAAAAATTATGACCCAAACCCTTTCCCAGACTGGCGCCTTCGATCAAACCCGGAATATCGGCAATTATTACTTGTCGATCGAAAATATTCATTACTCCCAAGTTGGGAATAATAGTGGTAAAAGGATATGAGGCAATTTTCGGTTTGGCGGCTGTCGTAACTGATAAGAATGTCGACTTGCCACTATTGGGTAAACCAACCAGACCTATGTCGGCAATTGTTTTTAATTCTAGCCATAGTTTTTTTTCTTCTCCAGGTAAACCCGGCTGAGCGTAGCGAGGAGAACGATTGATGGAAGTGGCAAAATGAGTGTTGCCCAGCCCCCCCAAACCACCTTTGGCAATAACGATATTGCTATTTTCTGTTTTAAAATCGTGAATAAGTCGATGATGTCCATCATCCATTATTTCAAATATCGAAGTACCAACGGGAACTTCAATAATCATATCTTGACCGGACTTGCCGCTCTTATTTTGTCTCCCGCCATTTTCCCCATCGGGAGCAATAAATTTTTTATGGCCCAAAAAAGCAGAAAGGGTATTGAGATTATGGTTGGCCACAAAAATAATATCGCCACCTTTGCCGCCATCCCCACCATCTGGCCCGCCTCGATAGTTTGATTTTTCCCGAAAGAAAGAAGACAAACCCCGACCGCCGTGGCCAGCTAAAACTTTGATTTTAATTTGATCACAAAATTGACTCATAAAGAAGAAAAATAATCGATTATTTTTTGAGATAAATATGATTTGAATGTTTTATTGGTTAAAGAAGGATTATTTTGATTATAAAAAGTTGGATTATCCAGTCGATCTTGCAAAAACATTTCTTTTAAAACTCCAATGATTTTGCCTCCATGAAGATTGTTGAGACTATCAGAAATGATTGCATATTGACTGTCAGGAAGATTTTGAGAAAAATATTTCTTATTTTGTTGAAATAATTTTTTAATCAGATCACCGGAAATAGGATAGGGTGTTTTCTTGGAAATTAGTTTGGTTAATATTGGTCGGGCAGGATTATTGCGTTTTTGCTTGGCCAGCTGATTTAATATCTCGTGAAGGCAATGAATATCTTGATCATTCGGTATTTGATTATTGGCAATTTTTTCATAAAGTATCTCGACATATTCTTGTGAAAAAAGGCGTATATATTTTTTTTTGGATAGCTCACGTTTAATAACTGATAGTTCCAAGGCAGAAAGAGGAATAACTAGTTTATTTTTTACTTCTTGAATACGATGCAAAAATTGAATAATACTATGAAAATTGGGTGGTTTGTTTCCAGCTTTTAGGGCGGAATTGGCATCAATGTAAGCTAACTGCAAAAGTTCGAGTCCTAGGTTTTCGTCTTCCAAGAAATATTTGATAATTTTTCTTTCTTTAATTTCTGTCGCTTTAACATTGAAGGGCAACATGTGTCGAGCTACCAAAAAAGCAACTTTTTTTCTATCAATATAAAGTTTATCCTGTTTGGCAAAGGGACTAGTGAGTTTTAAGTGTGAGATAAATTTTCGACTTAACTCGGAAGATACTTCTGGATGATTATAATAAGTGTAATTATTGTCCTGAAGGACAAAAGTAGAAACTTTACCAAAATCATGCAATAAGACAGCTAGTTTTAGATTTATCGAGGTTGTTTTCGGCAAGCCAATTGAATTGTTAGTTAATTTTTTTAAATTTTGCAAGCCGAGAATGGTATGATTCCAGACATTGCCCTCAGCATGAAAATCGGGAGGTTGTTCGGTAGTTTTGAGACCTTCCCAGGCAGAAATTAATTCTGGAGTAAGAATACTCCGATAGATTTTTGTATCATCAAGCAATTCAATCATTTTTTCCGGGTATGCATCGAAACCCTTGAGAAATTCAGCTGCGAGCATTTCGACGGCGACACGAGTTTGTGTTTGTGATTTCCCAGCTTGATCTTTGATAGTAAATTTTCTGGCAATTTGGTCTTGATGCTTCTTGATAGTTTTATACGTATCAAGATCAATATCAAAATTTAATTGGCAAGCAAAACGTAAGGCTCTTAACATGCGGGTGGGGTCTTCTTTAACCAAACGCTCATATGGATCACCGACCGCTCGAATAATTTTATTTTTTAAATCCTTCTGGCCACCAAAGGGATCAATAAGTTTTTCTGATGATAAATCAATTGCTAAGGAATTAATAGTAAAGTCGCGGCGAGATAAATCGTCAATAATACTAAGATCCTTATGGGTAACTGTTGTAACATTGGCATGGCCGAGAAAATATTGCTGATAGACATCTACCCTGGGAAGAGCAATATCGATAATCATTTTGCTGTTTGGTGGTCGATATTTGAAAACGCCAAAGTTACGACTTTGAATGTCAACCAATTTGCCTGGCAAGCTAGAAATATAATCATAAACTTCTTTTTTGTCTGCTTTTTCGATAACCAAGTCATAATCTTTATAGTCACGAGAGAGTAGAAAATCACGAACAGCCCCACCCACCAGATAGACATGAGGATAGCGACTGGTTAATCTTACAATTAGATCATGGAGAGTAGTTTCTCGTCTAATATTATCCAGCAATGGTTTCAGATTGTAGTTGGAATTATTGCTCACAGTTTTTTTGTAATATTTATCAATTTATACTAACAAAGTTGGAATAAAAAATAAAGGGAGTATATAAAATATATTCCCTTTATTTGACTTAAGATATTTATCAGTTTATAGGTAGTTGAGCGGGTTCAAAAATGAACCATTGTATCGTATTTCAAAATGTAAATGAGGACCGGTAGACCAACCGGTAGAACCCATGGTACCAATTCGTTGTCCTTGGGAAACATACTCTCCTACTGAAACATCAAGAGCGGAGAGATGGCCATAAAGAGTTTGATAACCATTGCCATGATCAATAATGATATGATTTCCATATCCCCCACCCCAGCCATATGAGGCAGTACTAATGGTGCCACTATCTGAAGCGAATATATCCCAACCAGAACGGCTATCCAAATCGAGTCCGGTATGCCAAGGATTGAAACTAGTAGCCCCAAAATATTGACTAATAAACATACCGGAAGTTGGCCAACCAAATTGTCCACTACCGACTAGAGGTGTAGCGCCTGGATCGGATTGTGATTGATAATATGAATTATCGGAATTGGAAGAGGAGTCGGAATATGATGGCGTAGTAACAACAGGAGCCGGAGGAGGCGGTACAGTTCCACCAGGAAGAATTAGTTTTTGGCCAATTGACAAATCGCCATCTAGATTATTCCAAGCTAATATATCGTCCAAATTACTTTCATATTTCTCCGAAATCGAGGATAGACTATCACCATCCTGAACAGTGTAATATATGCCATTCATCGGCATAATATAAATCTCTTGTCCTTCCAATAATGTTCCACTATCATCCATGCCGTTGGACCATTTGATGGTATCGGTGGAGATTTTGTATTTATCAGCAATTGACCACAGTGTTTCGTCAGATTTAACCAAGTGAATGATAATGTTTTTGCGGGGAGTATCGGAGACCTCCGTTACTGGCGTGTTGGTTTTTTCTAGGTATGAGTTTTGGATCAAAGCTAAGTCAGATTTTTTATCATCGGCTTGAGCTTGGATTGCTTGGTTGATTTGATTCTTTTTCTCATCAGAGGCAGTATAGTTGGCAACCGTCGAAGCTATTTGAGCAATATCTTTTTGAGTGACAAGATTGTTTTTCGCTTGACCATCTTCTAAGTTGATTTCAATTAGATCAGATTGATTGGAATTGGCTAAGGCATAACTACCGGGATTAAGAGTTTTATTACAGGTTGGACCAAAACAACTATTGGTAAGTATGGTAAAACCCGCAACGGCGACAATACCAGCGTGAGTTAAATATTTTTTTAGATTGTTGAGACTAATTGGTTGTTTTAGGCGAGAATTGCTAGCGGAAAAAATTTGACTTTGATCATCATAAGAATTCTGAGTATGAATTACAGAGAAATCACGATTTTTTTGTGGTGAAATTAACTGTGAAAAAAAACTTTTGACCTGAGAAAAGTAACTGGTTGATTGCGCTCCGGTATTGTAGTGTCGGAGAAGTCGCGATCTTTGGTTGACTTTTCGCATAATTGACCTCTTGTTTTATATATAAGCGGTTTTGGTGTTTATTTTTTAATCTATTTTTAATTTTACAGCTTTTTAAGTGTATTATTTTCGGGGCATTTTGTCAATGTAGGCAATCCAATATCCTTACCAATAATTGATCTTGGTCTGATTGGCTTATTATGATATTTTTTGACTAGCTAAAACAATTCGATCAAGGATATTTCTTCCTAGTTTCTTATCTATAATTTTTACCTGGGAATAATCAATGATTTGAGTAGGGACTAAATCCGTGCTGATAATTTTTCCATTAACTATTTCTACCGGTAAAAGCACTCCTTCAGTTGTTTCTTGAGACCACATCTGGTCCATAATAAAATTACCTAAACTATAAATAATATACTTACCTTGATACACCTCATCTGCCTGAACAACGTGGGGATGGGTGCCGATAATCAAATCTGCGCCGGCATCGATGGCGGCATGAGCGAATTTTATTTGGGCCGGGGTTGGATCGGGTGTATATTCTGTTCCCCAATGAAAATTTACAAATAGTAAATCACATTTATTTTTTGTGTCGTGGATAATTGTTTGAACCCGGGAAAGATCAGTTTCGGAATTGAGATCGATCCAAGCGGTACCTGGCTGATCCAGGGAAGCACCATAACTATCCGGCATAATACTAACAAAACCGAGAAATCCTATTTTTTGATTATTTTTTTCGATAAACTGCGGAGAAAAAGCTTCAGAGATGTTTCGACCAGCACCGGAATATTGAATATTATTTTGTTTTAAGATTTGAAAATTTTCCTTCATACCATCAGACCAAGCATCGCCAAAATGATTGCTTGAATTGAAAACCAAATCTATACCCGCATTGGTAAGGCCGGTGACGGTTTCTGGTTGGGCAACCAAAATCATTCCTTCCGAAGTAAGCGGAACATTGCCTGATAAAGGAGCTTCCAGCTGGGCAACAGTAATATCAAAAGAAGAAAGATAATTGGCAGTATACTCAAACGAGTGATTGGGATTGCCGGAACGGGCAATCTTGACTCCAACATATCGGCCCATCATAATATCCCCTACTACTAGAAGTCGGGTAATACTCGTTTCCGAAAATTGATCTTGAAGTTCTTTAACTATATCTTTTTGAAGAGACTGATCAGTACCAAAAATATATGTCGATAATCGTAATGGATATATTTTTGGTTGATCAAATACGGATATTTTGTTGAGCGATAACGGATGGACTTCGATTGTTAATTGAGATAAAGGTATCAAACCAATGGCCTGGGGATTTTCTTGCAGATAATCAATTGTTGATTGATTATCTGATAATAGACCGATATTTTGCTGATTGAGGTTGGGAAAATAATTTTTGATTGAGTCAGAATATTTTTGGGCAAAAACAAGTTGACTGAAAATATATCCATCAACTTCGATTTTTTCCGAAATGGTTGCCAATTGATCGAGCGATATATCATCAAGAAATATTTGCCGATTGGTTACCACCACAAGAGGTTCGGAATACAATTCGATTGAATTATCGTCTTTCTTAGTGTTGTCGATAACAATATCTGGTGATGGGGAATTGGTAATCCAAAAATTATCTGGATGGGAAGAAAAGTATTGAGAGAGGACAAGATCATTGGGATTTTTGTTTTCCAGTGATAGTTGTACTTGGTATTTTTGGGGAGAAAAAATTGATACTTTTTTCCATTGAGGGAAAGAAAAACCAGTTTGCCCAAAAAGAAAAATAAGACTAACTAAAGCAAATAAAAAAAGGATTGGGGCAATAAAAAATAGAATATTTCTTGATTTTTGCATATTAATTTTTTAGCCAAAAATCTGGTCCAATATTTGATAAATTTAATATGATTTAGCAAAGATTACTCTTTGTTTGGATACCTGACCGCATTTGATACATTTTCCATCTTCAAGACAACTAGAAAAAGGAATGTTACGAATAGTCGCTTTGGTAATTTCGTTGACTGATTGTTCACATTCCGCTCGACCACACCAATGAGCATAAATAAATCCGGGGTCGGTATTTAAAATATTTTTAAAATCCTCCCAGTCGTCAACATAATGAGTTTTTGACTCTAAATATTTTTCAGCGGCAGCATAGAGATTATGATGAATATCGTCCAATGTTTCGGCAATAATTTTTGACAGACCGGTTAATGGGATAATCTGTTTTTGTCCCAAGTCCCGGCGATATAAAACAATTTGTTGCTTGGTAAAATCTTTCGGACCAAATTCTAATCTTATGGGGACACCTTTTTGTTCCCATTCATTGAAACGCCAACCTGGCGACTTATTGTCGTCATCATCGATTTTGACTCGATAATCAGATAATTCCTGGGTAATGTTTTTTATTGCTTGATTGATATTGTTTTTTTCTTCAGATGTTTTGTAAATTGGGATAATAACAACTTGAATAGGAGCAATACGGGGCGGCAATCTCAAACCCTGATCATCGGAATGGGTCATGAATAAACCACCCAAAAATCTAGTACTTACGCCCCAGCTAGTTTGATGAACATATTGTTGCTGGTTTTTTTCATCCAAATATTGAACGTTGAAGGTTTTGGCAAAATTTTGACCCAAAAGATGCGAGGTACCGGCTTGCAGAGCTTTTCCGTCTTGCATCATGGCTTCGATGGAATATGTATCCACTGCACCCGCAAATTTTTCGGACGGAGTTTTTTTACCGGGTATTACTGGCATAGCTAGATATTCTTTGGCGAATTGAGTGTAGACATCAAGCATTCTTAAAGTGGCATCTAAAGCCTCCTCATGAGTAGCGTGAGCAGTGTGACCTTCTTGCCATAAAAACTCAGTAGTACGTAAGAACAATCTAGGTCTTTTTTCCCAACGAACAATATTGGCCCATTGATTAATAAGTAAGGGCAAATCGCGATATGATTTAATCCATCGAGAATAGGCGTCATACATTATGGTTTCCGATGTTGGACGAACGATCAAAGGTTCTTCTAATTTTTTACCGCCAGCATGGGTAACGACGGCCACTTCGGGAGAAAAGCCTTCAACGTGTTCTTTTTCTTTTTCCAGAAAACTTTTGGGAATAAACATAGGAAAGTAGGCATTTTGCACTCCTTCTTTTTTGATAAGTTGATCCAAGGTAGCTTGAAATCTTTCCCAAATAGCATATCCATATGGTTTGATAATCATACAACCTTTGACCGGCGCATGTTCGGCGAGGTCACATTTTTCAACCAAATCATTGTACCATTTGGAGAAATCCTGAGAGCGAGGAGTGATTTTTAAATCAAAATTTTTATTCATATGTTCAGGTTAATAGTCCCATGGCGTATATGGCGATCACGGCCATGGAGTTTTTTAATACGTGGGTCAAATAAGAAGTCCAAAGTGATTTGCTGTAGATATATTGATAGGAAAGAATAATTCCAAAGATGAAAGTAAATATTATAACATTCAATTGAAAATGCAATAATGACCAAACAAGAGTACTAACAATGACCCCAAAATACAGATTAACTTTATTACTGAGAGTAGGCAAAAGTACTCCCCGAAAAATTACTTCTTCAACTAACGGGCCAACAATAATTGCATAGACGATCATTAGAATTTGTGCGAGAAACGTCATGTCTTTTTGAAAAATATCTTGCGATTGAGCCAAATCAACTCCCGGCAGAAAGACGATAATAAATGGAGCAACGGCAATCCAGGCAGCGAAAGTCATGACAAATCCTAGGGCAACATAGGCAAATAATTTGATAAAAGATATTGGCTTAAAACCAAACTCTTTTACGGATAAATGATTTTTTTTAATAATAAAAAAGTAAGTAGCCAGAAAAACACCGAGAGCAACTATCAACTGCAATAAAATTGATAAAGAGTGGCTAGAGATGTGTAAATACGAAGAATAGCTGGCAAGATGAAAAACCGCCTGGATAATATACAAAACTATACTAATGATCAGACCTATAAAAAAACTACCCAAAACGATAAGGGCATCGATAATCCGATAAGGACGAAGATGGGGATATTTGATCATAGCAAGTTTTTGATGTCAGAGATGGTCACCAGGAGAATAACACCAATTAAAACAATAAAACCGGCAGTATGAATAATGTTTTCCAAATTGGCGGATATTTTTCGACCACGAATTTTTTCCAGAATGATAAATAAAATTCGACCACCATCAAGAGCAGGAATGGGTAGAACATTAATCAAGGCCAAATTGATACTCAACATGGATGTCAGCTGGATGAGATATATTAGTCCCATTTTGGTAGCAACGGCAGCAATTTTATAGATTCCTACTGGTCCGGCGATAGCTACAGGAGTTTGATGAATGATTATCAAGTCGCGGAAGATTTCATAAAGAGCTAAAATCATTGTTTTAAGCAAGCGCAGCATTTCGACAAAACCCATAGGAATCGCCAGATAAAATGGGTATTTGATAGTTTGCTGTTCGGTTAAAACAACGCCGATTTGATAGGCCTGATTTTCAGCGGAATAATTGGCGTGTCCACTGATATTTTGTACTTGTCCTTCTCGTTTGATTTCTAGGTTCATTTCATTGGTTTGATTTTCTTGAACCAGGGAACGAAATTGATCGATTGAGGATATTTCTTGCCCATTGAGAGTAATGATTTGGTCACCAGATTGAATTTTGTTGATAAAGTCCGAATCCGAGTTGGCGTTGTAGGCGATTACACTGGTTGATACTTGAGAATATGGATAGTTTTGTTTGTAGGAATTGTCGTTTACTGGTAGTCCCAACATAAAACCAAGGCCCAACAATATGCCACCAAGAATTAGATTCATGGTAATTCCCGCCAAAATAATTGCTGAGCGGGCTAGCCAGTTTTTGGCACCAAAAGATCTGGGATCATCTTGATTGGCTCCATCTTCACCTAGTAGTTTGACATAACCGCCAAAGGGAATGAGATTGATCATGTATTTGGTTTCGCCCTTTTGCTTTGACCATAAAGTGGGAGGAAAACCAAAAGCAAACTCCTCAACTTTGACTTTGAAAAATTTGGCAACAATAAAATGTCCAAATTCATGGACTAAAACTAATAAACCCAAAATTAGAATGAAAACGAGAGGAGTAAGCATAAAATTGTATTAGATTGACAATAACTCTGATTCTTTTTTGTCGGCTAGTTCATCAATAGTTTTATTAAAATCATCGATGATAGTTTGTATATTTTTTTTGCCTCTGTCGAAATCATCCTCAGAAATTTCTTTCTCCACTTTATCCCATTCCGACATCATATCTTGGCGGATATTGCGGATAGAAATCCGAATTTCTTCAGCTTTATCTTTAACAATTTTGACAAATTCTTTTCTTCTTTCTTCTGTCAAAGGGGGTAATTTGATAAATATTCTTTCGCCATCATTGGAGGGGCTCAAATTGAGATCAGAATTACCAATAGCTTTCTCTATTTCACTTAAACTATTTTTGTCCCAAGGCTGAATAAAAATAGTCTGGGCATCGGGAATGGTGATATTGGCCATTTGAGAAATAGGAGTTTGGGTCCCATAGTACGGCACCCGAATATTTTCTACCAAACCGGCGGAAGCACGACCGGTGCGAATCGCGGCTAGTTCGGATTTGAAAAATTCAATCGTCTCATTGAGCTTGGGGCGATAATTTTTGATAACATCATCGATG
>JAEAMF010000456.1_pt1 | contig 51543 bp, 52 predicted proteins | sample 8958721 | NCBI WGS metagenome assembly JAEAMF01 (sample SAMN16933255, study PRJNA681124) | bioreactor sludge metagenome | isolation source: anaerobic bioreactor treating anionic surfactant - SDBS | place: India: Bengaluru | collected 2019-02-28
ACGAGCATATCTCTATTTTAGCATAGAGTTTGCTAGTCTAGAGCCTTATTAATTAATGAAGTTAGTTCTGTTTACCGGCGGGGATTGTGGAGCCAGATGGAGTTTTCGCTTAAAGCGTAGTCTTTGGGAGTTATTTCTTCCATTTGAAATAAAAAGTTCAAATGTTTACTTTTTTTGCGCATTAAGACTTTTTCGCGTTTTTCTTTGGAGACGGCCAAGTAGAAGGCGCGCTGGGCGAATGAAGTGCAGATGAATTGGTCGAGATTGATGACTCGTTTGGTAATCCAATTGACAATAGACCGGCCGAATAAAAAATTAACGCTGGATTTGGTGAAATACGAAAATAAACGCGAAAAATCATAAGGGGTATCGACCGCATCCAGAAAAAATCCGCGGAAGCGATCGCGTTCTTCGGCCGTGAGGATGGGTATGCGTTTAAAGCCGACGTCGTATTTGTCGGGATAGCGTATGTAGTTTTCAATGCGGTGGATCTCGATTCCTTTTAAACCGGCTTCGATAATCAATATATCCGGATAATCGGTATTGTTGGGAATGATATCAAAAACCAAAGCCACATGGCTCCAGTATGAAGCCGTGGATCGGCGGACCAGCCGAGGAATAACAATGCCTTTGGTATGAATCAAAAGAATGTCGCCGATGCGCAAATCGGGAAGAGTTTGCTTGATGGATCCGTAAAGCGCAGAGGCCATAATCAATGCTTATTCCAAATCCATTCACAGGCATCGCTTTTGGCGATATCGGCCGGAGAAGTTGTTTCTTGAATTTCGATGGGCGTGTAACCGGGGCCTTTAAAGATTATATCGGCACGATCCTTCCAATCCGTTGCCTCGTAAAAAGATTTTTGCACCAAACCGCTGCATGAATAGCGCTGACGACGCAACAAATTTTTACGATAAGTTTGAAAAAACAAAGCCAATAAAAATTTGGTGGTGGCCAAAGGGTAGTAAGGAGTATCAACGTTTAAAAGCATGTAAGAGCGGACTCTGGTTTTGAGGCTTTCGTTAAGCCATGATATGCGCTTGATGCCGACATCGTATTTTTTCGGATCATCAAGATATTTATCGAGGCGGTGGATTTCGACCCCGCGCCTTAAAGAACTGTTTAATCCGTTTTGGATGGCCTCGATTAAAATATCATTGGAATAGCCTTTGGAAAAATCACGTGGAAAGATTATCAAGCCCGCGTGATCCCAATATGAGCCGGTTACTTTACGGAGCAGACGGCGCATCAAGCCTTTTTTGTGACGGATGAGTATGATATCGGCCACATCCAGAGCCGGCAAAGGCCCGTTGAGTTTTTCCAGCTCGGTTAAATTGGTGCGCCCGCGCGGTGATTTATTGCCCCTCTGTTTAATGCTCATAATTTGCTTATATGATACAATATTTTGACTATGAATACAAAAAGAATTCCGAAAAAAAATCACGCAACATGTTTTCCATCGGATTGGTTTGATGAAATGCCGACGCCGATTTTTATTTTGGATGAAGCCGGAAGCATTTTATACGCAAACAATTCATTCTGCGATTTGATCAGAAAAAGAAAAAACAAATGCCAAAGCGTAAAGCCGCTTGATATGATGATAGATGAACAAGAGAATAAAAAGTTTTTAAAAGATTTATTGCAAGTATACAGAGGCGTGCCAATCAACAGAAAAATATACAAACTCTGTATAGCGCATAAAGATTTTAACGCCCTGCTTGATATCACTCCGGTTTACGACGCCAAGAAAAAACTGGTTCAATACGCGGTTGGAGCGGTGCTGGATAATGACGCAAAAAAAGGATTGCGAAGATTAAGAGAGATGTTTGGATAAGTACCGTGATTGTGCCAGGGATTAAATGCTCGACTGTGCTCGTGGCCTAAGACGGGATTACCGGGATTTAAACTGATATGCCATTGGAGGGCACTTGGGGTTTGCGATAAGATTATTTCAAATAATTAGATAAAATCAGAGCTTATCGGCTCTGATTTTGTATCGAAATCCAAATCGCTCGCTTTAGTGTGCTTTTCCCTCCAAATAATGGTTGGCGTCCAGCGAGGCCATACAGCCCGTGCCCGCGGAAGTGATGGCTTGACGGTAGACGCGATCCATAACATCGCCGGCCGCGAAGATGCCTTCGATATTGGTTTTGACTCCTTGCGTGGTGATGTAGCCTTCGCGATCGCAGGTGATTAAATCACGGCAGAAATCGGTGTTGGGACGGTGACCAATAGCTATGAATACGCCGTCTATGGGCATTTCGGTTGTTTCGCCCGAGACATTGTTTTTAACGAGGATTTTTTCCAGTTTGGCATCACCCATAAATTCTTGGATTTCGGTATTGAATACGAATTTAACTTTGGGATTAGCCTTGGCACGCTCGAACATTATTTTACTGGCTTTGATATCTTCTTCACCTTTGCGAACCAGGATGGTGACCGAGGTGGCGTATTTGGCCAAAGTTTGAGCATCTTCCATGGCCACATCACCGGCGCCGACCACGGCTACGTTTTTGTCGCGAAAAAAGAAACCGTCGCAAGTGGCGCAACCCGAGACTCCCCTGCCTTTAAACTTTTCTTCGGACTCGATGCCCAGCCACTTGGCTACAGCGCCGGTAGCGATGATAACTGTACGGACACGACCCGAGGTTTTTTCGCCGTGCAAAATAAATTCTCCGTCAACCGGTTCGATTTTGGTGACTTTGCCTTCCAATAATTGCGTACCAAAACGCGCCGCTTGCTCTTTGGAGCGCTGCATAAGCTCGGGGCCTTTGATGCCCTCCGGAAAACCGATAAAATTTTCGACTTCGTTGGTTGTGGTAAGCTGACCGCCCGGTTCGGGGCCGAGCCAAAGAGCTACGCTGTAGCCGGCTCGCGCGGAATAAACGGCGGCCGAGTATCCGGCCGGGCCGGCGCCGATAATACCGATATCGGCGGTGATCATTTGGTTGTTATCCATAGAAAAAATATATTTTTATATATTTAAGATTGGTTGATACTGTAGTATCTATTCGTTATTTTGGCAAACCCGTATATCTGGAAAAAATACGAATTTTACGTTAGGATGTATAAATATGAAACGAAGACTACAAATGATGACGGCACTGACGAGCTTGGTTATCGGAGTATTTTGGGCACAAGCAAGTTTTGCGAAAACAACAACAGCGGAAATTTTTGCAACGACATCGGCAAATATCATAAGCGAAGGATTGGAAACGGAGATTCCGAAACAGCAAGCGACGAGCGATGCTTTGTTTGAGGCGAAAGTGGTTGAGATCGTCGAGCAAAAAGAGGTTGACGGGCCGAATGGAGCAAAAATCACGCAACAAAATGTAAAACTGGTTGGATTGAAAGATGAATGGAAAAATAAAGAATACATTTTTTACGGTATTTCGGATGTAATAGCCGTGGGATCCAATACATACAGAAAAGGCGATAAAGTTTTGGCGAGCAAGCAGGTTGATATTAATGGAAAGGAAACGGTTTATATAGTTGACTTTGTGAAAAGATGGCCGTTATTGATTTTATCTTTATTGTTTGTTTTGGCGATTGCGATTGTAGGCAGAGCGCGCGGATTACGATCGATCGCGGCTTTGATTTTGAGTTTTTTTATCATACTTAAAGGCACAATACCTTTGATCTTGGCGGGATGGAATCCTTTGGCGGTAGGGATTGCGACTTGCGTGTTGATTTTTATTTTACTGATCTACATTACCGACGGCTGGCATAATAAAAGCCATATCGCGATTGTCAGCTTGGCACTCTCGATGGTGGCGATAGCGTTGCTTTCGTGGCTATTCACTTGGCTGACCAGATTAACGGGAATGGCGGGAGATGAGGCGATGTTTTTAATTAATATTGGTAAACAAGCGATTGATTTTAAAGGATTGTTATTAGCCGGAATCCTTATCGGAGCTTTGGGTGTATTGGATGATATCGTGGTTGGGCAAATTGAGGCTGTGGAGCAAATCAAAAAAGCCAATCCCAAATTGCCGGCATCACGCACATTCAAATTAGCGCTTGATGTTGGCAATGCGCATATCGGAGCCATGGTGAACACTTTGTTTTTAGCTTATGCGGGTGCCTCATTACCTTTACTTATTTTGTTCAGCGTTAAAGAACCGCCGTTTTTGACTTTCGGGCAAGTGATAAATAACGAGTTGGTCGCCGGAGAAATTGTACGAACATTAGTTGGCAGCTTGGGTATAGCCTTGGCCATGCCGTTGGCGACCTATTTGGCCGCGAAATTTTATCGAGAAAAACAATCTTAATTAATGCCTCGCAGATGAGAAGTATCGTTGATTCGCACGACGGAGGCACTGCATTTACCGTCCGCACAAAGAGAAGAGAAATTACCGTTGTTCTCCAAGATAAATTCCGAAATGCCGGCATGAGCCAATTGTGATCCGGATCCGGCTCCGAAACATCCCAAGATAGCGGAAATGACATCGGAATGAGCTATCAACAAAACGGCGCCTTGCTTGGCTTTTGACTCCAAACCGCAAATAAATTTACCGACGCGAGCAAAAAATTCAGACTCTGTTTCTTCGGGAGATTTGATACGCAAATCTTTGGTAAGCATAAGAGTAACATCGGGTATGACATCTGATACGACGTAAGCGGTGGCGACGGCACGCAAAATATCACTGCTGTAAATGTAATCGATGCGCAACGAACTCAAATGCTTGGCCAAGGCCTCCGCCTGTTTGTTGCCTTTTGCGGATAATGCATCGGCCACCATGCCATCCATGGAAATATCATGCATGTCTTTTTGGGTATCAGCATGACGCGCGATTAATAATCTCATAGTTTTATCTTCCCACTGATAAATAAACAAAACCTTGCGCACGAACCCGTTCGGGTTCGAGCAGATTACGGGTATCCAAAATTACAGCGCCGGATGCGGATTGCTTGAGCCGTTCAAGATCCAAAGCGCGAAACTGTTCCCATTCGGTGGCGATGATTACGGCATGAGCTCCAATGGCGGTTTCGTAAGGGCAATCCAAATGCTCAAGATCAAGTCCGTTCAAATCGTGAGATGCCAGTTTGGCAACCGGGTCGTGAACGCGGATATTGGCTCCGCTTTCCATGAGGCGTCGAATAAAATCAACAGCCGGAGATTCACGCGTATCATCGGTATTGCTCTTGAAGGCCAAGCCCAGCACCGCGATATTTTTATCGCGCAATCCGCCCAAATGCGATTCCAATTTGTCCATCAAACGAGTTCCCGCTTTGCGGTTCATGGTAAAAGCGGCGTTGACCACAGGCAATTCCAGATTATGCTCATCACCCATTTTTTTGATCGCTCTGACATCTTTTGGAAAACAGCTCCCTCCCCAACCCGGACCGGGGCGCAAAAAATCTTTGCCGATGCGCGGATCGGAACCGATGCCCAAAGCAATATTGGATATATCGGCGCCAAGAGCTTCGGAGAGCATGGCCATTTCGTTGATAAAACTGATTTTGGTTGCCAAAAAAGCATTGGCCGCGTATTTGGTCAGCTCGGCCGAACGTCTGTCCATAACCAACTTGGGACAATCCACATGTTCGTAAACGCGCAACATATGCTCCGAAGCTTGCGATGAAGCTGAACCGATGACTATGCGGGCAGGATGCAGAAAATCGAAAACCGCATGACCCTCGCGCAAAAATTCGGGATTGGAAACAACATCGATGGCAATGTCCGATATTTCGCGAATAATGGATTCGACTTTTTCGGCGGTGCCGACCGGAACCGTGCTTTTATCGGCGATTACAACGTAATCGGTTAAATGTTTGGCGATTTCTCCGGCGGCGGATTCCACATAACTCAGATCGACCGATCCGTCGACAGCGGACGGAGTTCCGACGGCGATGGAGATCAACTCGGCTCGCGGTATGGCTTCGGCATAAGAATCGGTAAACAAAAGCCGGCCCGCCAAAGCGTTGCGGTTAACCATTTCATCCAATCCGGGTTCGTAAATGGGCAGGATACCTTGATTAAGAGCTTGGATTTTTTCACTTTGCACATCAAGGCAAGTTACCTCGTGGCCAAGCCCGGCCAAGCACGCTCCTGATACCAAGCCCACGTAACCAGTACCGATAACAGTGATCTTCATATAGCCGACATTCGTCAAATGACGATATTTAATATTTTACCGGGAATGTAAATAACTTTTTTGGGATTGGCGGATGCAAGGTACTTGGCGATATTGGCATCTTGGCCGGCAAGATTCACAGCTTCCGCTTCCGCGGCATCAGGCGCAATGGCGATCTGACCGCGGACTTTGCCGTTTACCTGAACTCCGATAACAACAGTATCCTCGATCAACAAATCGGGATTATACTTTGGCCACGGTTCCAGATGAATTGAAGTTTCATGACCCAAATCGTGCCAAATTTCTTCGGTGATGTGCGGAGCGAACGGAGCCAAGAGTTTGAGATATGATTCGAAATCGGAATTGGAGACGGAATCGGCATCCAAAAAAGCGTTGGTTAAAATCATGAGCTGTGAAACAGCGGTGTTAAAATGACGTGAATCGATATCCTCGCCGATTTTTTTTATTGATTTGTGCAATATTGATTCGTATTTCGTATTTCGAATTTCGTATTTCGCGTCGGAAGCTTCTATGATCGTATTTCGAATTTCGTATTTCGAATCTGGAGAAATCTTTGTTATTTGTTCATTGTTATTTGTTATTTTGTCACGCAGTGACCAGACTTTTTCGAGGAAGCGTTTGATGCCTTGGATTCCTTGGGTGCTCCAGGGGGCATCTTGGTCGTAAGGGCCCATGAACATTTCGTAGCACCTGAAAACATCGGTGCCGTATTCGGCAATAACATCATCCGGATTAATGACATTGCCTTTGGATTTGGACATTTTGACTCCGCCTTCGCCCAAGATCATGCCGTGTGCAATGCGCGAAGCATAAGGCTCGACTCCGCATGAAACGGGAATGTGGCCGAGATCAAAAAGAAATTTGTACCAAAAACGGGAATATAAAAGATGCAGGGTTGTGTGTTCCATGCCTCCGTCATACAAGTCGACAGGCATCCAATATTTTAAAGCTTCGGGTGACGCAAATATTTGTTCATTGTTCGGATCACAGTAGCGCAAATAATACCAAGAAGATCCGGCCCAATTGGGCATGGTATCGGTTTCGCGTTTGGCAGAGCTTTGGCAGACGGGGCAAGTTGTATTGACCCAATCTGTCATGATGGAAAGCGGCGACTCTCCGCTGTCGGTTGGTTCGTAGTTTGCAACTTCGGGAAGCATGATGGGCAAATCGGTTTCGGGCACGGGATTCCAACCGCATTTATCGCAATGCACCATGGGTATGGGCTCGCCCCAATAGCGCTGACGCGAGAAGACCCAATCGCGCTGTTTGTAGCTGACCTCTGCGTGACCATGGCCATTCTCTTGAAGCCAAGTAATGATTTTTTGTGTGGCTTCGGAAGTTTCAAGACCGTCCAGAAAGCCGGAGTTCATGGAAGTGCCGTGGCCTGAATAGCAATCAGCAACGACAGAGAGCTGTTCGGGTTGGCCTTTGGTGAACATGGAGATGGAAGCTATGGCATCGAGTGATGGCGGATGAACAACGGAGATTATGGGAAGATCAAATTTTTTCGCAAATTCAAAATCGCGCTCATCGTGAGCCGGGACAGCCATGATTGCACCCGTGCCGTAGCCGGCGAGGACGTAGTCCGCGATCCAAACCGAAATTTCTTTGCCCGTGGCCGGATTAACGGCTGTGATTCCTTGGATTTTGACTCCGGTTTTTTCTTTGTTTTCCTGACGTTCGATGTCGGATTTTTTGCGGGCTGATTCTTGATAGGATTCCACTTCGGTGATGTTTTTGATGACGCCCTCTCGCTTCCAAGTTGAGATCAGTTCGTGCTCCGGAGAAAGGACGAGATAAGTGACGCCGAATAATGTGTCGGGGCGAGTGGTGAAGACGATAATATCGTCGCTCGTCGCACGTCGCACGTCGCTCGTAGACGATTGGGACGATTGGGACGAGAGACGTGGGACGAAACGTATCAGGGCTCCGGTTGAGCGGCCGATCCAGTTGATTTGCTGGGTTTTGATTTTTTCGAGATAATCGACTTCAGCAAGTTCGTCGATCAGGCGATCCGCGTATTTGGTGATACGGATCATCCATTGTTCTTTTTCGCGTTTTTCGACAGGCGTGCCGCAACGTTCGCAAACTCCGCCTTGAGCCTCTTCATTTGCCAAACCTATTTTGCATGAAGGGCACCAGTTGATTGCGGTTTTGGCTTTATAAGCCATGCGCTCCGCATCCGTAAATGCTTTAATGGCGGACTCTCCCCCGTTTTTTATATCCTCCGGTATCGTTAATTCACCAATGGGACGAGCTTTGTTTTGAGTTTTGTCGAAATATGAATTATAAAATTGGATGAACATCCATTGTGTCCATTTGTAATAGACGGGATCAGTTGTATTTATTTCGCGCGACCAATCAAAACCGGTTGCCAAAGATTTGATTTGGCGTTTAAAAGTCGCGACATTTTGCTCGGTGACTTTGGCAGGCTGCATCTTTTTTTTGATGGCCGCGTTTTCAGTGGGCAAACCGAAAGCATCCCAGCCTATGGGATAGATAACATTCAAGCCCTGCATCCGCTTTTTGCGCGACAAAATATCCAAAGCCGTATAAGAACGCGGATGGCCAACGTGCAGGCCATCGCCGGACGGATAAGGAAACTCGACCAAAGCGTAAAATTTTTGAGCAGTTGTTTGTTGCGGATTTTTGGCTTGATAGGTTTTAGTATCTTCCCACCATTTTTGCCATTTTAATTCGATATCTTTGAAAGGATATTGGTTTGCCATAATGCACACAAATTATCACGAGACGGCTTGATTGTAAATGAAAATCATGAAAATCAAAATCCTCCGATTAACGGAGGATTTTATTTTTTGATCGGGATTAGCGAGCTTCTGCCGGACGGGCCATATTGACCACGATTTGGCGTCCACCCATGTCCGTTTCGTTGAGCATTTCGATGGCTTTTTCGGCAGAGGCTTCGTCTGTCATCTCCACGAAAGCGAATCCGCGGGGACGACGTGTTTCGCGGTCCAAGGGAATGAACACGGAAACGACTTCGCCGGCTTGGCTGAAAAGCTCTTCGAGCTCAGCTTCGGTCGCACGGTAAGGGATACCGCCGACAAATAATTTTGTAGGCATGCGTTTGTTGCATGAAGAATTAAACTGGACTTCTTTGCGCACACCTAGACGTAAAACACATCTTTACTCCTTCGACCCTGTCACGCTAAGCGCGATAGGATGGCATTCGCACGAACATTCCACGGATAAGATAGCATAAAAACACGAATTTGGCAAGCCCTGCAACGTATATGAGGATTTGGCTTATACTTAGCCAAACATCAACCATTCGGGTTTAAAAATCAACAGCAATCCGACGATAACCATAATGGCTCCGCCGATCAAATGTGAATAACGTGCATATTTACTGCCGAGACCCGTCAGTTTGAGCGTGGACATGGCTATAATAAAAACAATCAAATCATCCAAAATGAAAATGAGTATATATAATATAAGGTAGGCGTAATATTGCCAGGCCGGCAGATTGTTTAAAGCCAGAATCTGCGTAAATACAACGGGCAAGCCGGCCGAGCAAAGCAGTTCGACCAGATTGACGGCGACAGCCAAGGCGATAATACCAACAAGCGCAAACCAAAAAGATTGGCGCTGTGTAATTTCTTTCAGCTTGGCAAAAATTCGCTGACGATTTTCCGCGCCGGTTACCTTGCAAACGTTTTCTTTATTTACGAAAAACTCACGAAGATTGTAAGCTCCCCCGCCCAAAGCAACCATACCGATCAATAAACGCAACCAGAAGAGAAAGCCGATAAATAAAATCAGATTAAGCCAAGCGGCCATGAATAAAAAATATACGGAACCCGAGGCTATGATAAAGACAGAACCCAAAATCCACATGCGCCGTTTGTTTTGCATGCCCAATAACAATCCGATTAAAAAAACCAAAACCCACATGGCGCAAGGATTGAATCCGTCCAAAGCTCCGAGAGCGATGGTTAAAACCGGCAAAGACATGGCTGACAAATTCAATTCGCCGATTAAAGGAAAGTTTATGATTTTGGCGGCTTCGGAAACAACTGCCGGATTTTGAGCGGCCGCGTCTTGGAGATTGCCCGACGAATCAGCAGCCTCATCGTCAACAACTTTACCGTCAGTTGCGGACTTGGAATCGGTTGGGATTTCTGTCGGGTCTGAAGCGGGAGGATTAGGTTCTGCGATATTAGCGGGATCTTGTGCGGGAACATCGGGAGGTTGCACAGGCTCTTGAATTTGCGGCGGAGAAACGGGTTTAACCGGCTTTCCGATAAGCGGTGCGACGATATCGGTGCAGCCTGCAGTGAGACAGCGGTTAACAGCCAGCCTTATTTGTTCGCCGGTTACCGCTTCATTTAAATAACCTATGATAATTTGATCGCCGATTATGGTTAGAGGCACACCCTGAACATCAGCTCCGGTTTGCTCGCCGATTTTAATCATAAGATCCAAATTGGCGCGATTCTTGTAAACCTCAAAATCGGTAACTTGAATGTTGGGATTTTCCGATTTAAGTTTTTCCAAAAATATTTTTTCCGCGGCGCAATGCGGACAGCCATCACCCCAAAACAAATAGATGGGTGCGATTGTTTGTGCGATTGCGACATTTGCAAAAACCAAAATGGAAACCACGAGAGACAAAATTAAACCGGTGAATAATTTAATTTTCATAGACTATTGATTTGAGATATCGATACGAATAGCTTTACCCTGAATAATGGCGCAAGCGAGTTTTTTTTCTGCGGATTGGATGAGACGATGAAAAGTGCTTTGCGAAATATTCATGCGTGAGGCGGAAGTTATTTGATCCAGATCGTTAACGTGATAAAGACGTAAAGCCTCGACTTCGTCGACCGAAAGAATCTCTTCTTCAAGAGATTTTAACGGGATTCCGCGGGGTTTGAAATATAAGACGTCCGGATTGCTCCGGATGCGTCTTATTTTACGGGGACGCACCATAACTTAAGTATTATACCTCAAATTATGCACTGCGTCTGCCGCGGCCCAGGCCTGTTGCTTGACCCGTGCCCCTGATTTTATCTGCGCCGGCACCTCTTCCACGAACGCCACGGCCTCTGCCAAGAGGGCGATCTTGGGGAACATTGAACGAATTGTCATTACACGGACCTAAACCAAGCCCGGTTTTTGGTCCTTGGCCTCGAGGGCCTGTTTTATCTTGATTGGGCATAACTGTATTAAATAATAAATAATAAATAAAAAATAATAAAGAATAAAATTTGACGACCTTTATTATGAATATATATTCATAACTGTATTTTGTCAAGTTTTGGACGGGTGTGTTAATATGGGCGGGATATGAAGAGATTATTTTGCTTATTTGCGTTTGGTTTTGCCATAACTTCTTTTGGAGCTGGTTGTGGCGAAAAAGAAGCGCCGGTAAGTGTTGGAACTCAAAAGAAAGCTCCGGTGATTTCCGCTTCCGAGGCACTTGTAAGCCCTGATGAAGCCGATTCCGCTAAAGATGAACCGATACCAAACATACAAGGCGCAATGCCGTGCTTGCAATTTAAGCATAGCCAAGGTTTGTTGAAATGGTTAAGTGATTATGAGGCAAAAGAATCAGAAGCCGCGTTGAAAATGGCGGAGCGGATACATCTGCCGGAAAATCCGGATGATGATTTTTTGCAGGCTCTGAAACAATCACAAACCGAAGGATCGTTGCAAACAAGTTTGTGTAATATACACAATGAATTACAAATTTTTACGTGGGCTGTGGAATTTAAGGAAAAGACGATTGTTTATACATATAGAAAGCCTTTATCAGAAGTTTTGGATGTTGTGATTAGCGCAAGAACTCAAGAATCTATAAATGAAGAGGTTGATCCGCTCGATGCCGGCTTGCCTGTCTGCCTGCCCAAAACAATTACGGATACGGAATTGATTTGGTTTTGCGGCACACCGCATGAAACTTGGAAGGAGGTTCATGTGAACCGTAAAATGGGTAATATGGTGCAATTGCTTTGCGAACCCGATTCCACAGGAAGACCGAGCGCCGGATGTCTGGATCCTACAGCGGGACAATAAAAATCAGAACTCTTTTAAACACCGGAAACTTGGATATCAACGCCTTCGGTTTTGCGAAAGCCGATGCGGTCGGGTGCGTAATCCGAGCTTAGGCCCATCATGGAGGCGAAAATGATGGATTCTTCGCCATGACGGTCGCGGATGGCGTCGATGGAATCTCCCAATCCGACGCGACGCGTCGAATATCCCTCTTTATTAAAGAGGGTTTTTTCCAGCGGAAAGTGGAGTTGGTGGTTAGGCGGGACCAGATCAGAGAGAGTGATGGCGAGGAAAGTTACTTGCTCGCCGTGCCAGATTTGCTCGAGAGCTTGCGTAGCCGCGTGGACCAAACTGAAAGGGTCGTTGGCGGGGTCGACAAACTTGACTGTTGTTACTCGTCCTACGGTTTCGCTCAAATCCCCCAATCCGACGCGTTGCGCCGGATATCCCCCTTTGACGAGGGGGTCGCTTACGAAGTTGGCTTGGATGGTCATGGTGCGGGCGTAGTAGCCGAAACTGCGGAGGCGGCGGCCGGCGCGTTCGGTGAGGCGGAGCAGGATTGGTAAAATCAAATTTTGCTCGTTGGCGCGTTTGGGGACGCAGAAGGAGTGGCCGACTGACTTTGGAACATTGTCGAACGTCAAACGTTTAACGTCTAACGTCGAAGGAGATTGTTCGAAGCGGTCGATTTCGTTGCCGGATAGGCGTTCGTGCCAGTAGTGGCCGGCGATGCCGAGGGCGCGGATGAGGTTGCCGACCGGATAGGTTTTTAAATCGATAAGAGTGAAGATGCCGAGTTTATTAAGACGACGGCGAATGCGTTTGCCGATTCCGCAAGCATCTTCGAGATCACATTTTGCCAAACATTCATCGAGATTATCGGGAGTGATGATAGTGAGGCCGTTAGGTTTTTGCATGTCCGAGGCGAGCTTGGCGAGGAATTTGTTGGGCGCGATGCCGATTGAGCAAGTCAGCCACTCGCCCACTTCGGCTTGGATGCGCAAGCGTGCTTTGCAAAGTGCCCAAGATGCCTCGGCTTCGTCGCGGTACCAGCCGGTTAGATCCAAAAAGACTTCGTCGATGGAGTAGTGCTCGACCTTGTCTGTGAGTTCGTGGAAGAGAGAGAACACGCGCGAGCTAACGGCGCGATACTTGGCCGGATCGTTTTGGATAAACTTCATTTGCGGGCAAACTTGTTTGGCCTCGCTCATACTCATACCGACCTTGACTCCGCACTTTTTGGCTTCCACTGATGCGGCGATGACGCAACCGGCTTTGTGCAGGTACGCGCAAACACCAAGAGGACGCCCGCGAAGCTGGGGGTTGGCTTGTTGCTCCACACTGGCGAAGTAGGAGTTCATGTCCACATGCGCGTATAACGCGCGTACATCGTACCTCATACATCGTACAACGTTGAGGTAATTTAATGAGGAAGGCATACTAGAACAAAAATAGAACAGTATCCTCAACACGTCAACCTTGCTTTTGTGGATAATACTCTTTCCAAATCATAAGCATCAGCATGCTTGGACAAGCCCGAATATGATGCATAATTTTGTTGATCGACCTTCTTCATCATTCTATTACGCGTTTTTGTTCTTATCGCAGTTGCGTGAGGCAGTAAAACATACCCCAGAAAATCAATACCTTGCATCCAAGATCTGATACATACTTTTTTGGGATGTAAATTCAACTTGAGAGCTGATGAAAGAAAGGCGGAAATCTTAGGAATAAGATTTTGCAGTGTTTTATGATCTAGATTTAAAATTACAAAATCATCACAATAGCGAAGATAATATTTTATTTGCATTTTGTGCTTTACATGAAAATCCAATTCATGAAGATATATATTGGCGAATAGTTGACTGGTTAAATTACCCAGAGGCAAACCTGTTCCCTCGGATACATGGAAGCTGTTAATGATAGTTGTTAGCAGGCAAATTGTTTGATGATCTTTTACGCGCCTTGCGATTAGATTTAGTAAAATCTCGTGATCAACACTTGCAAAAAATTTTCGAATATCACACTTAAGTGCGTAGATTGTTTTTGTATTATTCTTACCGGCTTGGTTTAAAAAACTTCTTAATCTAAGGACCGCCGCATGAGTCCCTTTGCCGAGACGGCAGGAATAGCTGTCATGGATGAAGCCTTTATCAAACAATGGTTCTACAACATTTAGAATGGCTTGATGAACGAGCCGATCTTTGACCGTGGCTTTGTGGATTTTGCGTTGCTTGGGATCGAAAACGATAAATGGTTTATAATTATCATGCCGATAATTGCCGCATAATAATGAATCCCGCAAACTAAAGATATTGTCCTCAAGATTATTTTCAAAAAGCATTACATCCGCCTTTTTATGCTTGCCTTTGCTAAACTTTTCCCAAGCTGAAACTAAGTTCTCCAAAGATACAATTTCTTCAAACATGATATCAATTGTTAATTCCTGACCCTCGAAGCTCGTAGAGCGAAGTGGGTCGTAATTGGTAATTCGTAATTCTATGAGTCTACCCCCCCCGACAGATTTCAACAATAACAACCGCACATCACGAGAGCTTGGAGAGATTCCCATTGTGCGCTCCGTATATATTGCTTATGCGTATTGGAACGAATTATTAATAAAATTTCCCAAATCACAACGGCATACGCTCGGCACCAAATGTGCGGATTATATTTTAGAGATTCTTGAATTATTAATGACAACAGCGGAACATACCGATAGAAACGAGAAAACCCGTCATCTTCATGCAGTCAATGTTAAGTTAGATGTCCTAAAATTGTTAGTAAGATTATGCAAAAACTGCAAATGCATCTCAAACAACGCATATTTGCAGATGGAATCACAATTACAGGAAATAGGGCGGATGCTGGGCGGTTGGCTTAAATCGCTAAAATAAAAAACCCTCCGCTTATGTTGGCAGAGGATTTGATGGGGATTCCCGGACAAGCGAGGCTACAGCCCAGTTGGAGTTGTAGTTGTCGTACCAATTGTAGTTCAGCTTGATCTTGCGATCGCTCCGATTGAAGTTCAGATCAGGCAAGTTCTGCCACGGATTCTCGTCGGAAACGCAAGCTGTGTTTTCTCCTTCCATACCACCGGACCCAGACGCATCCAAGTCCTGAATTTTATGCGGGACAAACTCTACGCTCTCCTCACGTAGCCAGTTCCAAAAGAAAACACGGAGTACCCATCATTCGCGACGCGCTCTTGCCGCATTCGTAAACGCGGTAATTCCGGCATCATTGCGTTAGATAAGAGATTTCGGTGATTAATGCCCTTGAGCATTAATTCATTAACCTACTCTCCATGTCGGATTATAACGCAACCATTACAAAATAAAAAATGGGATTCATGAAACCAAGGTCCGAAGACCAAAGTTCCATAAATCCCAAGTACCAAGTACCGAGTACCGATTACTCCCGGGCGAACGACGGCACAGACCAGCGGGGATTGAAGCGACCGTACCAGTCGTAGTACTGCTCGATCTTGCGATCGCTCCGATCGAAGTCCAGATTAGGCAAGTACTCCCCCGGACTCTCGCCGGAAACATTGACCTCGTAGCCAGGCGCCCAAACATAGGGCACCTTGTCACCGTCCATGGCTTTGACCCACTCGGGATGAAGTGCGGCCGAAGCGAGGATGCCGGCGTGCGGCGAAGTTTCGAAGTTGCGGACATCTACCGGCGGGCGGTTGCGGTTGCAACCCAAGTCGATAACCTCCCAGCGCAGGACGGGCTTGCCTTTGACTGGGTGTTCGATGCCTTCGAGGAGACGGAGCTTATCCGGTCCGGCTTTGTCGTAGCCGTCCCAGCGCCAGTTGGCGTGTTGGAGAGAGGCTGCAACCTGCCAGAGCTCCTGGAAGGTGCGCTCCACTCCACCCATGCCGTTGCCATCTGGCAGGTACGGGACGAGAGTGACGGCAACGAGTTCGCCATCCGGCCACTCGGGCACGGACTGCTCAGCCTCCGCAAAATCCTCGTCCGTGAAGCCCCAGTTGCGCTCGGCGTTGAGCTCGCGAACGCGGGTGAGCTGGGCGGAGATGGGGGTGAAAAGGGAGTGGATGAGCTCAGCACCGGAGCTTGCACCCCCGCGGTATGGGTGGCCATCTTCCGGTACGCGGAGGGCCGCGACCATGCGTTTGGCCATTTCCGGGTTGTGCCGGACCTTCTCGGCCAGCTCGGCGGTGAGGCCGGCTTTATCAAGAACGCCGACGAGTGCATGAAAACTCCCTACTTCCATCTTGAACAGGCTCGTCATGTGACTAACCCATCCTTTCATCCGTGGATTCCCTTCTTCCCTCTTCGCATAAAGCTCTGAGGGACAGGTCAAGAGAATGACGGAAAAACGCCGTCGGTACGCCCGAGGTCTGCAACATGCAGAGATTCGAGCTTCCCTTTGGTTAAAAACGGCTTGACGGACACAAATCCCCCAATCCTATGCTTTGCATCGGATGTCCCCCTTTGACGAGGGGGTCGCTAAAGTAATAGTAATTTTGTGCAAATTAAGCCGTTTTTAACGGGTTGGATATGAAAAGGACGATGGCTAAATATAGCAAAAAATGGAGGTTTTGTCAATATCCGACCTTGTCTCTGAGCTTTGACTATCAAATCCCCCAATCCCGCATTCTGCGGGATATCCCCCTTTGCTAAAGGGGGTTGCTGTGAAACTTATGGTTTTTTGTGTGAATTAAGCCGTTTTTAACGGGTTGGATATGAAAAGGACGATGTTTAAATATAGCAGAAAATGGGGATTTTGTCAAGATCTTATCATGTAACTTGTAGCATGTAACATGTAACAAACAAATTATAAAGAGTTGAATCAAAATAATCCTTAACCTAGGGCAAAAAGCCGTATGTAATAAAAAAATACGCTCAGATGCATATTGCACTCGCCCGGCAGATGGTGACGTTACCGAATTCAGTAGGGTAGTTCTTTAATGTCTGAATCTTGTGATTGAATGGAGTTTTTTGGAGAGAGCACATCCTCGCCCGTCTGCTCTTCGATTGCTTTGCGTGCGTTGCCGGCGATTTGCCCGCCGGTTTTTGCGACTGCTTTATTTTCATCAAGATCTTTTGGCCGTTTCTTTTTGGAAATGGCTGTTGTGGAGGCTTCGGCAAGCAGGTTTAAAACCAGTTCCAGATTAGTCATATTATCCCGCAAGTTTTCTTTTTTGAGGCCTTTGAAATTTTTGTAATCCCGAACGCTCTTGCCTGACCAGGCTTTTGTAATCTCGTTTGTTAGGATGGCGAATTCCAAACCCTCTTTCATTCCTCTTTCTTGCCACTCGTCTGTTAGCTCTTTTCTGACTTCGATGGTTTTAAGTCGTTGATTGATCCATTCTTTGGAATAGCCTTTTTGCAAGTAAGTGCGCATGGCGCGGTTAAAAGCCAGTTCAGGATCCTCGGTTTCTTCGATGCGCTCGTAACCAACCTGAGCAAGCCAAAGCTTTAAAGGCTCGGCTTTTGGCGAGGGTATGGATTGGATAAGCCTTAGAATTACCTCCGTGTCCGCAACATCAGTAAGATATTTCTTACCATCAGAAGATGTTAGTTTCAGTTGTCCCACTTTTTGGGACAACTCACTACCCTCGTCTTTGAGCTTTGTCTTTAGAGCGTTCCAATATTTTCTAGGACGCGGGCTCTCGGTTAAAACCTCGATAATATCAACGATCGAAAAATACCAAAGCTCACTATGGCCATCCCAGTGACGGCGAACTTGTTTTTCGTGAAAGAGGATGATCGAACCATGCTTGGAAGCTCGATCGTCTGTATTTTGATTATGCATATTTCATGTAGCTTGTAGCATGTAACATTTTTCATGTAACTTGTAACATGCAGCATCACTCTGATGTGACGCAGTGTTTTATTGTTGACCAGAGAATGCTGCCGATCTCATCTACAAAAGTTGATGGTTAGTCTTTGAGTAATTGCAATGCTTCAAGCGCGCACATGCGAACGTTGGGTGGCATGTCTTTGGAATTGACTTCTTCTTGGGTAAGCCACATAAAACGCTCCATTTCACCGTGCTCGGGTATTAATTTATCCGTCTCTGTTTTGGCGTAGTAAATAAAATCAATGTGTTGGTGATGAGGATTGATGTCTTCAAGCAAAAGATGCATGGGCATATGCAGCTGCTCAACACCTTCAATCGAATCGGATATTTTTGTTCTATGCAAGAGAACATCCAAACCGCACTCTTCTTTAACTTCTCTTATGGCCGCTTGTTCGGGCAGTTCATCCCGATCGATATGACCGCCAACCGGCAACAAACACCCTAACTTTTTATGAAGATGCAATAAAACTTTGTCATTAAAGACTATGTAAGTAGTGGCGGTAAAGTGTCTTGTTATTTCCATATCATTCTTTGAAGTTTCCTGATTTATCAATATTTTGTTACATGTTACAAGTTACATGCTACATGTTACATGATTAAAGTATTGCCATTTCCTCCAACTCCCACTTTAATGTTTCGGTATAAAAACGCAGACGAAAAGCATTGGCTTTATCGGTGACGGAATAGATGTACATTTTGTTGCGGCCTTGGCGCTCGGTGTGAACGAGGTTGACCGAGGTGATGCGGTAGTAGCGATTGTTCCACTTAAAAATCACAGGCTCTGCTCGATCCTGACGGAAGGTCGCGATTACATCGACCGGCTCGTTTACGGCTTGATACATATTATTGTCTTGAACCATATTGTCTGAACCTTGATTACCGCTCATATTCACGCTCATATTTTCTTGATTACTCATTGAAACTATATAATATGTAAAATGATAATAATCCTAAAGTTATCAAGATAATTTGAGCGTGAATCAAGTTAACCCCACTTCGCCGTTGGCTACGAGGGGCACGGTCAAGGTTCAGACATTTTTATTTTATTATTATGAACTTTTTTGAATTCCAAACTTTTTGCGCCGAAATTGATTAATAAACCAATTTCCAGGTTATAAGCTTCCAAATAATTCATGGCTTGAGCAAGTTGAACATCTTCAAGTTCTGCCAGCGCTTTTATTTCTACCATGACGCAATTTTCAACAAAGAAATCCGCTCTGCGAGTACCCACCTCTATCCCATCATAATAAATCTGCATCTCTTTTTCTCTTTCAAACCCTAAACCCTGCTTTTTCATCTCAATCTCAAGAGCACGCTGATAAATAACTTCTTGAAAACCATTTTTAAGAGCGCTATGCACCTTCATAGCACAACCGATAATCTTGTGCGTAATCTCCCGCGTATCCATATATAAATAAATTCCTTTAGTAATCAAGTTAATATGAGCGTGAATCTGAGCGTCAATCAAGGTTCAGACAATAAGTAATCAAGTTAATATGAGCGTTAATCCTATGAATCGTGGTTCAGACAATTATCCAAACTTCCTAATCACCGCTTTGACTGTACCTTGGATCACCGGATCATAACAGTAAATAGGTTTCATGGTGGAGTTGGCGGGTTGGAGGCGGATGCGGTCGCGTTCGCGGTAGAAGCGTTTGAGAGTGGCGTAGGCGTTATCGAGGAGAGCGACGACCACATCGCCGTTTTTGGGTGATGGATTGCGCTCCACGACCACGTAATCGCCGTCGAAGATGCCGTCTTCGATCATGGATTGGCCTTTGACGCGGAGAACAAAAGAGTTGGCCGAGTTGGGGGCGAGATCCACGGGTACGGCGATTGTTTCGCGCTCTTCGATGGCCTCGATGGGTTCGCCGGCGGTGATGAGGCCGGCTAAAGGGAGCATAATGCTTTTGCCCCAGCGCACGGCTTTATCCGTAGGCTCGAGCTCGCGCGCCGCACCGCCGGCTTTTAAGAAACCGCGGGAGCGCAAAGCTTGGATGTGTACGTGTACGGTTGAGGGAGAGGCGAGATTGAGGCCATCCGCGATTTCGCGAAAAGAAGGCGCGTAACCGCGATCGTTGATGAAATCGATGATGAAATCAAGGACTTCTTTTTGCTTTGGTGATAGCTTGGGTAACATAGTTTTGCAATTATGAAGTTATACTTAATGCCAAATGACGAATGCCAAATGACGAATGATTGTATCGCTATGCCATGCTATGAAATGCCAAATTACGAATGCGTAATGCCAAATTATTGTATCGCTTCCGCGATATTCGGAATTATATATAATACATGCCGTGAGGCCTCGAATATTTGGCATTCGTAATTTGGTATTTGGCATTGCTGTAAGTTTGGTATTCGTAATTTGGCATTTGGCTTTTATTTGATATCTGCATATTTGGTTTTCATGGTAACTTGAATAGCCGATAGAATTCTACAAATCTCAATACATAAATTCTCTAATTCATTAAAAGACTCTTGAGAGATATAACCGGAATCGTGTAATAAATTTAACCAATACCTACTCTCACGAGCTTCTTTGTAAGCGATTGTCATCTTACAAAAGAAATCTTTATTGGTTTGACCTCCTATAGCCTCCTCTACATTTGCGCCGACTGAAGTCGCTGAACGTAGATATTGTTTAGACAAGACAAATTCTTTTTGTTCTGTAATTAGAAATTTATAAAGCTGAACAGACTTTAAAGCGAAAATATAACTTTTTTCTTGTATTGCATTATTATTCATATAATTTGGCGTATATATATAATTATGCCGTAGGCCACCTATATTCGGCATTCGTCATTTGGCATTTGGCATTTGGCATTATTAAGTTCAGTATAGAACAAAAGTAGAACACTTGTCGAGGGGGATAAATTGCCTTAATAGAGGATAAAGTTGCAAACTTTCCACACCCGTTGTTCCAAAGTTGTTCGGTTTATCCACTGCCGGAGGTTGGTGGGCTACTGTTGCATTGTATGGGAGTTGGGAATAATATGTGTTCCTTGAACAATAATGGATTACAATATGCAAAACGATCAAAAACAAGCGGCTTTGAAATATCACTCGTATAAGAAGCCCGGGAAGATAGGATTATCGATTACCAAACCGTGTACAACAGCCGAGGAATTGGCACTCGCCTACTCGCCGGGTGTGGCATATCCTTGTTTGGAGATTAAGGATAATGCCGAGGATGCTTACAAATATACGGCCAAGGCAAATTTGGTGGGTGTAATCAGCAATGGAACGGCTGTTTTGGGATTAGGAGATATTGGAGCTTTGGCGGGTAAGCCGGTTATGGAAGGCAAAGGAGTTTTATTTAAAAGATTTGCGAATATCGATGTATTTGATATTGAGGTGGATGAGCATGATCCGGATAAATTTATCGAGACGGTGGCAAGGTTGGAACCGACATTTGGAGGAATCAATTTGGAGGATATCAAGGCACCGGAATGTTTTAAGATTGAGGAAGAGTTGAAGCGACGCATGAAGATCCCCGTCTTTCATGATGACCAGCATGGAACCGCGATTATTGTGACCGCGGGATTGAAAAACGCTTTGGAGATTGTTGAAAAGAAAATCGAGGAAGTGAAAATCACGGTGAATGGAGCCGGGGCGGCGGCGATTGCCATCTCGCATATGTTATTGAATGCCGGAGTGAGGAAAGAAAATTTATTTATGTTGGACAGCAAGGGTTTGGTTACTATATCGCGAGCGGATCTTAATGAGTACAAAAAGTATTTTGCGCAGGAAACGGATGAAGCGGATTTGGAGCAAGCGATAAAAGGAATGGATGTGTTTATCGGAGTATCCAAAGGAAATGTTTTAACAGCGGAGATGGTTAAATCCATGAATCCCAAACCGATCATCTTCGCTTTGGCCAATCCGACTCCGGAAATTGATCCCCAGACGGCGCGAGATGCTGTGCCTGATGCGATTATCGCCACAGGCAGAAGTGATTATGCCAACCAAGTAAACAATGTATTGGGATTTCCATATATATTCAGAGCCGCGCTGGATGTGCGAGCCGTGGAAATCAATAAAGAGATGAAGCTGGCCGCGGTTGATGCAATCGCCAAGCTTGCGCACGAACCTGTTCCGCAAAGTGTTCTCGATGCTTATGGACAAGAGTTTGTATTCGGTTCCGAATACATAATCCCCAAGCCTTTTGATCCAAGATTATTGGAGCGGATTGCTCCGGCGATTGCACGGGCGGCAATGGATACGGGTGCGGCGAGAAAGATGATTGATGATATGGATGCTTATAAAGCTGAACTCGCAAACATTTCGGAAGCGCTTGGGAGAGGCAATTTCTGCTACAACTGTACGGTGAGAAAAGGAGGGCTGGATGGTTTGATGATCATGGAGCCATGAACGTCCATACTTCGCTGACCCACTTCGCTTAAGCTACGAGGGCCACGAAGCTACGGATGGCGGGCGAACGTCTAACGTCGAACGTAGAACGTCGAATTACGAGCTTCGAACTCCGAACCACGAACATCTGCGCCATAGGCGCATTCGCCTCAGGCGAAGAATCAAGAAACTCGAACATCGGGCATTGCGACCGCATCATCAAATCATTCAACATGATAACCCACTTCTTAAATGAGAGATGTTGGCGATTGTGAATAGCAGGCTAAAGATTATTGTTGTATTATGATCACATATGAAAAAATCCAAACATGTTTTTTACGAATTGATTTTAATCGTATCCGGCGTGTTCATTTTCCGCGGATTGTGGACTTTGATGGACAGAGTTGAATTTTTAAACAGCTCGTCCATGCACGCGATTTTACTTTTGCTTGGAATTACGGCAACAATTTATGCGGTCGATAAATTGACGCACAAAAATTAATTTATGCGCAAACAAATGGATTCGGTAAAAGAATTTCATGCGAAATATAAAGTGTTAATCTCTAAAAATCCGAGTCTTATTGCCGAAGACAGATATAATAATCGTTATAGATTGATGAAAGATGAAGTCGATGAATATCTGGAAGGAGCGCGAAATGGAGATTTGGAAAATATTGCCAAAGAATTGGCCGACATTTTATATGCGGTCTACGGAACCATTTTGGAACATGGCTTACAGGATAAAATGGAAGATATTTTTGCGGAGGTACACCGCTCCAATATGAGCAAAGATTATCATGAGTATAAGCCTGTAAAAGGCGCGGGTTATTTTAAGGCTGATATTAAAAAATACTTGAATTCATAATTTTGCCATTAAACATTGACCTTTAATGATTTGATTGGTATTTTTGATTTAACAAGGCAACCTGATTATGAAAAATATTGAAGTTGAAGCGCGGAGTTTTATTTCCAAAGAGCAATACGAGCGGTTGAAAGAGTATTTTCATAATAACGCGCAATTTGTGAAAGAAGACAAACAAGAGACTGTTTATTTTGATCGCGATCAGGATCTGCGGATTCAGAAAAATGATTTTTATGCCAAAATTTGGTTGAAAAAAGGATCTTTGCACGATGATTGCCGCGAGGAGCTGGAAATCAAGTTTGATAAAGATGACTTTGTAAATTTGGAAAAATTATTTGGAGAATTGGGATATAAAACCGAGATAAAATGGTACAGAAAAAGGCTTGAATTTGATTGGGATGATATTAAAGTTTGTTTGGATGATACAAAAGGATACGGTTATATTATAGAATTGGAGAAAATGGCGAATGAGGATGAAAAAGATAAAGAATTCGACAATTTAGTGGAAAGAATGAAATCGTTGGATGTGGAAATTACTTCAAAGGGAGAATTTCAGCGAAAATTTACGGAATATAAAGATAGCTGGAAGCTTCTGACGGAAGAATGATTTTGATTAATGATGATTAACGCTCCGGCGCAATTAAACAAAGTATAAATTTGATTCTTAAATCATCTTCTTCATATGTTTAAAAGTATGTTTAAAGAATTTAAAGAGTTTGCGGTTAAAGGCAATGTTATGGATATGGCTGTCGGCATCATTATCGGCGCCGCTTTTGGAAAAATAGTCAGTTCCTTTGTGTCGGATGTAATTATGCCTCCGATCGGCCTTTTGGCGGGCGGAATAGATTTTTCCGGATTCGCTTTGACTCTCAAAAAGGCAACGGAGACGAGCGAGGCAGTTACTCTGAATTACGGTTTGTTCATAAATTCGGTTGTTGATTTTGCCATTATAGCTTTTGCCATTTTCCTCATAGTCAAACAAGTTAACAAATTCAAAAAGAAAGAGGAGGCCAAGCCGGTAAAAACACCGGAAGATATCATGTTGTTAAGAGAGATAAGAGATGCGCTGGTTAAAAAAGACTGATCTGCAAACAATATCGATTCATAATGCACAATGCATAGTGCATGATGTTGGTATTTGATTAACGATATTAATGTACAGTGCATAATGCATGATAATGGTACTTGATTAACGATATTAATGCATAATGAATAATGCATGATGCATAATTTTGGAACTTGATCATTATATAAATAAATATCGCGCCAGCGATTCAATCATTTTGCACTATGCACTATGCATTATGCATTGATGGTAGGCGATTCCAGCATTCATAATTTTAAGTTTATCCGTCTCTGTTTATTTTTTTGTTGAAATGGTAAAATGAGATGGAATTTTTATGAGAGATAACGGGTTTCCGCAAACACTTCGCGCAATAAGCTTTGCCGGAAAAAACCGCATGCGGGTTTTTATTGAATTGCCCGATGAAAAAAAAGCTCAAATATTATTAAAACTGTCCAAAAATATCAGCGCTTCCATCATAGATGACCTGAAAGATCCGGAACTGATAAAAATATTCGAACATTTGGATCCGGACGAGGTTACGGATTTGATACAGCTGGCTCCAAAAAGCCGACAAAAACGCGTGATTAAAAAAATGACCTTGGAACTGCGGCGGTCGGTTCAGTTTTTAAATCAGTTTGATCCGGAAACGGCGGCGGGTTTAATGAGTTTGGATTATATACAAGTGGATCATACGGACAATTTCGAGGAAGTCGCGAAACAGTTTAAAGTTCATGAGACACGCACCGGAAGATTACCGGCTATTCTTGTTTTGAAAGACGGATTTTTAAAGGGCTATCTGCCGGGGCATGAACTGGGGTTTGCGAAACCGGCGGAAAATATCGACGGTTACATAAAAAAAATCCCCGAAGTAAAACATAATGCACTCAAAGAAGAAGTTTTGCAGATATTCAGAGCTCATCCCCATAATAAAATAGTTGTCTTGGGGCAAAAAAACAATATCGTCGGTGTAATTTATTCGGACGACCTGTTGCGTATCATAAATGAAAGTACGGCCGAACATCTTTATGATTTTGCGGGTGTTAAAGAAGAAGAAAGCATTTTCGACAATATCAAGCAAAAGGTGGGAAACCGTTATAAATGGCTGATTATAAACTTGGCAACAGCTTTTTTGGCGGCTTTTACAGTGAGCTTGTTTGAAGACACAATTTCCAAATATGTTCTTTTGGCGGTTTACATGCCGATCGTGGCCGGCATGGGTGGAAATGCGGGAACGCAAACTTTGGCGGTTTTGGTCAGAGGAATAGCGTTAAAACAAATTGAGCTGAAAACCGCTTGGCCGACGATAAAAAAAGAAATTCTCGCCGGTATTATCAACGGCGCGATCACGGGAGTCTTGGTTGCCATTGTTGTTATTTTGGTAAACCGAGACATTAAAATAGCGCTTGTCTTGGCTATGGCCATGATAATCAATTTACTGGTGGCCGGGTTTTTTGGAGCGTTGATTCCATTAATTATGAAAAAACTGGGCAAAGATCCGGCAACCAGCGCGACCATATTCATCACAACCGCAACCGATGTGCTGGGTTTTATAGCATTTTTGGGATTGGCGACTCTTATCTTGCGATAATCCAACAATTAACTTATCGTTATTACTAATATTAATTTAACCATTTGCAATTATGAACAAAATCGCAATATTGTTTTTTGGAGCTTTGCTGATCACGGGCTTTGCTGGATGCGGACAACCGGTTCAAGAAGAGAAAGATGAATTTGTAACAAGTACGATAAATATTCCGGAAGCTCCACCAATCGCAAATGACTGCGCGAAAGCTTGCAGTAATTATGTGAATAAATGTCTTACCTTGGTGCCAAACGCCAACCAAGCCCTGTTTCAAGAAGGACAAGAATCCTGCGAGCAGGAGTGCGCATCTTGGAGCGAAGAAAAGATTCAATGCATGTTGGAGGCGCCGATTTGCGAAGACATGACAAATGTTTGCGGTCTGTAAAGTATTTTAGAATATTTTTATGCGTGTAAATCAAAATGTTTATTACTTCTTTATCGTTTGTTTAACGGCATCGCTCGCGGTTGTGTATTTTATCATACAGCCGTTTCTGACGGCACTTATACTGGCAGCGATATTCGCTTTTATTTTTCAGCCCGTTTACAGGCGATTCATGAGCATGACGCGCGGCCGCTCGGGAATCTCGGCGCTGTTCTCGACCTTAACCGCGATTGTGTTGGTAATGCTGCCCATTACGTTTGTTGGTACTTTGATACTGAAAGAGGCCACGGATCTGTACCACGACTTGGCGCACGGAGATACGAGCGGATTAATCGGGGTAGTCGAAAGTGTTTTGGATCAAGCGCGGACAACCATAACCATACCGGAGTCATTTAAAGTTGATTTTGGACAATATATACGCCAAGGGCTTGAAATAATGGTGAAAAATTTAGGTGTTATTTTTTCCAGTTTCGCCAGCATGCTTGTTAATGCCATAGTCTTTTTAATCGCCTTTTACTTTTTTCTCAAAGATGGCGGTAAACTCAAAGATTATTTGGTAAAATTAAGCCCGCTGGATGACAAAGATGATGAACTGATAGTAACAAAATTGCGTTTGGCTATTTCGGCTACGATAAAAGGCAGTTTAACAATAGGATTGATTCAAGGAACTCTGACCGGAATAGGCTTTGCGATTTTTGGCGTGCCGAATCCCGTGCTTTGGGGCAGTGTAGCGGCTGTGGCGGCGTTGATTCCGGGTGTGGGAACTTCTTTGGTGTTGATTCCGGGTATTGTCTATCTATTTTTAACCGGAAGCTTATTTGGCGGAATCGGGCTATTGGCTTGGGGATTGCTTGCCGTGGGTTTGATAGACAATCTTTTGGGACCAAAACTGATCGGTGAAGGAATGCAGTTGCATCCACTGGCCGTTTTTCTGGCCGTTTTGGGAGGCTTGGCATTCTTTGGTCCACTGGGATTTATACTCGGCCCCATGGCCATGAGTGTTTGCATGGCTTTGATTGATATCTATTTTTCTTTAAAAGCCAGAGATAAAAAAATGATCAACGCTAAATAAATATACAATTGGAAGATAAAATATTAAAAAGACGCATTGTTGCGTCTTTTTGGTATTGTCTGCATAATTGAAACATTGATATATATGAAAACAATCAAACAAAATTCGGGCTGGATGTTAATTGGAATTTTAGCCGTAATTCCCATAATTCTTTGGTACATGGCGCCGGCTTATCCTCCGAGATTCAGCGGTTTCGAAGTTACGCTTGCCAATTTGGGGCAAATCTTCGGACTTGCGGGACTGGCGTTAATGTCGCTTAATTTTGTTTTGAGCATTGATGCGAAGTGGCTGGAAAAATTATTCATGGGGCTTAATGACGCTTACATCAAACACGGGCTTATCGGTAAAGCCGGTTTTATATTATTACTTTTTCATCCGTTGCTGTTGGTTAATAAATTTACGGAATTGACATTTAATGGAGTATTGGGATTTTTATTGCCCGGTAAAGACTGGGATGTAAATTTTGGAATCATATCTTTATGGATAATGATGTTGCTCATTGTTTTAACCTTATATTTACGGCCAAAATATCATATTTGGAAAATAACGCATAAATTTATGGGCTTAGCGCTTATATTCGCAGGCCTCCACGTATGGCTGATACCGGCCACCGTGGGATATTATAAACCGTTAAGATATTACATGCTGGCGATTTTATCGGCCGGAATCGGAGCATTTATTTACAAAACTTTATTGGGATGGCTGTTGCAACCGAAACACATTTTAACCGTATCTGATGTAAAAAAACTGAATGAACAAATTACGGAAATAACTTTGACTCCGAAAAAAAGTTTTGCGTATCAAGCCGGACAATTTCTCATGATCAGTTTTTTGGATAAAGAAATCGGCCAAGAAGAGCATCCATTCAGCATTGTTTCGGCACCGCATGAAAATGGGGTTAGAATAGCAATTAAAAACTTGGGAGATTACACGAGTAAAATCGAGAAATTAACAATCGGTGGAACAGCCAAAGCCCGAGGACCGTTTGGAGTTTTCAATTATAAAATCGCGAAAAGCAACAAGCAGATTTGGATTGCGGGCGGAATTGGGATCACTCCGTTTGTTGGAATGGCTGAAGATTTGCGCAGCAACGGCGAAGAGTATGAGGTGGAATTATTTTACGCGACAAAAGAAATGAAAGATGCGGTTTATTTGCATCAATTGGATGCAATCTCCCGGCAAATGAGAGAAAATTTCCGCGTCTTTCCGATGTACTCTTATAGAAATGAAACTTTAAGCGCGGAGAGCGTGCTGTTAAAATCAGGCGGGTTCGAAAATAAGCATATTTTCATGTGCGGTCCCGCGAAAATGATGGAGGCTTTGGAAAAACAGTTTAGGAAATTGGGAATCAAAAAGAAATTTTTGCATACGGAAAAATTTTCATTGTAATTGCACTCACTGGCATTTTTTCCGCATTAGAGCAATAATCATCCAAACAATTAAAGACTTAACATATTCATCTATGAACAAAAAACTATTCTTTCTTGCCGCGGTCGTTGTTTTTGCTTTGGCGCTCGCGGCTTCTTTGTTATGGTATTTCAACCAATCGGACAATGGTCAACGCCCCAAGGCTGATACATCCTGGAAATACGAAAAAGTAATAAGCGAACCCAAAACCGGGACCGCCGGAGAAGCGGATTTGGAGTTGGGAGATTTGAAAACGGACAGAGTCGCCATCAGTATACCCAAGGGAGCGTTTGAATCCGCTACGGAAGTGGAAATTTCGACTCCCGACAAAGCGCCCGATTACTCATCTCTGGAGGCGACCCCGATAGGATCTCCGGTTGAGATCAAATCCTCGGGGGATGTGAGGTTGAATGAAAAAATGACGGTTACTTTTGCTTTTGATAAAAGCCAATTACCGGCTGATACTTATCCGGATCAGATGCAGGCCGGTTATTACAACGGCGAACGCTGGGATTATTTGGTTCCGACCATGGTGGATTTGGAAAAAGGTTTGATGACGGTTGAGTTGTATCATTTCAGCTTGTTGGGAGCCAATAAAGTCAGCGATGAAACAACCTTAACCGAGCAATGGATACATTCGCAAGCGCTGGATAATACTCTGCGCGATAACATTAATGATGTTTCAGATGAAATCGCCAATAAAATGGTTGAGATGACGTTGGAAAAAATGGGTATCAGCGACAAGTCGATAACCGGCAGTATTGTTAACGATATTTTGACGGATGACAGCTATAAAGACATGTATGATGATTATCAAAAAGGCGATGTGGAGGGATTTAATCAAAAACTGGCGATGTTAATGGGGCAGAAAATAGCCACACGAGTTCCGGAATCGGCATTTCAATCCGCATTGAGCGCAATTTCCGGAGACGCCTCTGAAGACGTGGAAGCTGTGGCTAAAGCCGCGGGCTATGCGGCCGAGGGACAATACCGCGAGGCGGCAAAAATAATCGGCGAACAGATAGCGGATAAATTTTTAATTACGACCGCCGGAAAAATCGCCGTGGAAATGGTTGATTACCAAATACAAAGCTGGAAGAATGACGAAGTTGAAGCCGCGTATCAAGCTTACAAGAACGGATCCGACAGTTATTTTTATGGTTACAATAATGACAAAGGAGATTTTGCCACGGTTTGGAACCAAATGCGCGGGGTGCGAAGACAGTTGGAAATAGAGGCTATAGCCAAACAAAATGAAGCGCGGCGTGATACCGGAATGCCGGAACTGGATGAGGGGGAAATGGACAAAATTCGCAACGGCGTTCAGATGTCTTTTGAGAGACAGTTTAAAAACAGATTGGAGCGCGATATTGAGGTGGAAAAGCAGGAAAAGGATCTTAAAATGTTGATCGACGCTTTTAAAGAGGCGGATTTCTTGGAGAGATCTTTTGGTCCGAAGGGATTAAGTGAACATAGCGACTTAAAAATCCGTATGGATGTTTTATGGCATTTTACGGAAAGAATGATGAAAGATACGGGAAGATTTAATTTGAATGACAAACAAGGATTTTTGGTTGACGGCGCTTTATCAGTCCATGATATTACTCAAGCGGCACGATACTATTTTTCGGAGACGGGAGGCAAGGAAGCCTATAAAAAATTCTTATTCGATCGTTTTGGCATCTCCATGTATCCGGATTTCAAGGAATTGGGCGGGGTGTGGCAAAACGGCAAGCTGGTAATAACGGATGTAATTTTATCCGAAGAAGCTAAGCGCCTAAAAGAAGAGCAGTTATCGGGAGCTGAGGAGGAAGGCTGTGATTTGAACTTTGATCCGGAGGCTTTAAAAGGAGAATCTTCGGATATCTCAATTTCAATCACTCCAACAAGTGAAAACTCGGGAACCATGACATTTAATAACGATGATGAACCAAAATCAATCAACGTTAAATACGAAGGAGGCGTTATAACCGGATCATTTACTGAAGAAGGCGCTGTAGCCGCATTCTCTTTACCCATAGCGGAAGACGATGCCGGATACCATATGAACGGAACAGTAACAATAAACTATCAAGGCGATATGTTAAAAATTTTAGCAAATATGACAGCGGATAAGGGTAAATAACCCACTACTCATCCTACGTCGCTCGTCCCATCAGTCCTCCCTCTTTTCGCGAAAGCAGGGATCCCACGTCACAATAACATATTTTGTATATCGCGATAGCGATTCCAAAATTGGTAATTTGTAATTCGTAATTTGTAATTATTTTTAATGCATCCAACTTTAGTTGACACAATGTTATTTGGATTAGCGATACACATAAGTTCGTATCGCTTTTTTATGTTGCTGGCGATTTTGATTGCGGCCTTGGGGAGTTATTGGATGCTTAAGCGATCAGAGCTGAATCTTAAAAAGTCACTGACGGTTTTGGTGATTGCGATAATGGCTTTTTTGCCGGGGGCGAGGCTGCTGAATATTTTGATCAATTTTGATCTGTACTGGAATAATCCTGCGCGGATTTGGAGTTTTAATGCGACCGGCTTTTCGGAATACGGCGGGATCATCTTTGCGGTAATTGCGGGATGGATCGCCGCGCGGCGATTGAAGATTGATATTTGGAGGCTGGGTGACCTTTTGGCGCCGAACTTGGGAGTTGGGATTGCAGTGATGAGGATCGGGTGCTTTTTAAACGGCTGTTGTTTTGGAGTTGAGACGAATCTGCCATGGGGAGTCAGGTTTCCCATGTTGAGCGACGCACATTTGCATCAGCTAAGCGAAGGGACGACATCTATTTTAAGCGTTAAGCCGGTTCACCCAACGGAGATTTATGAAATGATTGCGGCACTGATTGGAACTGCGCTAGCAATGGTAATCTTGAAGAAAAAGATGGCGCCGGGCGCGGCGATTTTGGTTTATGCAATTTGGTTTACCGCTTTTAGATTTTTTAATCACTTTATTCGTGTGATGCCGAATAGTTTTGATGCGCCTTTCTTGTTCTACCCGATCTTCTACTTATTACTTATTGCGATATCGAGCATGTTGCTTTTTAAGCGAATTAGACATAAACCGTAATTCTTGGTCGTAGTTGCAGGGATGCCAAGTTGGCTCTTTGCAGTTTGTAGTTTTTAGTTTAAAGTTTGGTTTATATGGATGGAACAATAAGAAAAGATATCAAGCCCGGTTCAGTGGTTGTGATAGTGCAAAAACATCATCAAAAAACCGGGGAGATGACGCAGGGTATTGTTAAAGATATTCTGACGAGCATCCCCGTGCATCCGAGGGGCATCAAAGTGCGATTAACTACGGGAGAGGTTGGGAGGGTGCAACACATTCAGACCTAATTAACAAATAACAAATAATAAATAACAAAGCGAGCGGATTTTATTAATTAACAAATTTAATTAACAACTAATAAAGAGACTGGAGTGATTGATCTTTATTATTTGTTATTTATTATTTGTTATTTCGCGAGCAACAGCGAAGCGTAAGTATGCCCGAAGGCCCGGAAGTACAATCCATTGTAACCGATTTGAAAAACTTGATTGTTGGCAGGCGGATTTTGGATTTGGTTACAAACGATTACACGCGAAGACTTTTTGGCTTTTATGATATCGACGAGTTGCGCGAGCAAATTCGCGGCGCGGAAATAGCTGATGTTGCAAGGCGAGGCAAGAATATTGTTATTCAGTTGGCGGGTGATGTTTATCTGGTTTTTCATTTGCGGATGACCGGGCAAGTGTTTTTGCGTAATGATGTTCCGCGGTTTTGCCGGCTGACGATAAAGTTGGACGGCGATGGAGATTTGCATCTGGCGGATGTGCGGACTTTTGCGACTTGCGAGATTTATAGAGCGGATGAGATGATGGATTTTGAAAGTAAGAAGAAGATTGGAGTGGATGCGCTCTCACCCGCTTTTAGCTTACGCGACTTGGAGTCGGTTTTAATCGGAAAAAGACCATTGCACTCGGTTTTGTTGGATCAAACCAAAATATCCGGGCTGGGGAACATTTATGTTAACGAAGCTTTGTTTGAAGGCGGGATTCATCCGTTGCGTAAAGCGGATAGTTTAAGCGATGACGAAGTTAAAAAGTTATATAAAGCTATAGTTAAGATATTATCTAAAGCTGTTAAAAATCGCGGAACGACTTTTTCGGATTACCGGTTGCCGGGTGGAGAGATGGGAAGCTTTCAAAAGCATTTAAAAGTGTTTAGAAGAACAGGAGAGCCTTGCTTTAAATGCAGAACAGCGATAAAGCGTGAAAAGTTGGGTGGAAGGAGTGTGTTTTATTGTGAGAGATGCCAGAAAGAGTCAAAAAAATAACCGCCGAGAATGGCAGTAAAAAGTTATTTCTTTTCTTGTTTGACGATGGAGTAGATTCGACGGGCATAATCGACCGTCATAAAAAACAAGATAGTAAATGCTATGGCAATGGCTATGTATTCTGCGATATTGATGCAGAGAAAACCTCGTTTGAACATATGTTCCAATAAAATCAGAATCGCTGAAGCGGAAATAAATGCAATCGCCATGATTGGCGTTTGCTTTTGACGCCAAAAACGCAAAGCTTTATCCGGCAAGATCTTCATGTTCCTCCTCCATGAATTCGATGCCCGTGAAATCGGCGGCCCAAGCGAACCATTCGCTTAGGTTTTCACTGTCTTGAGGCGCATCTTCAGCCTTGAGTTTTTCCGCAAAAAAGCCAATCATGATATGCCAAGCCTCAAGCACATCCTCGTCCATGGCGCGAGTTTGCACGGACTCGTAGATATGAAGCACCAAATAACGCAAGCCCTCCAAACCAAGATCAAGAATCGTGTCCATGGTGCCGGAAATAAGAATCCGATGATGTACGGAACTTGTGCCGACGCGGATTTCCAATTCAAATAAGCGAAACAGCTTGGCGACTTCTTCGGGAATCACCGGAATTTCGGCTTCAAGCTCATCGGATTCTTTAGGAAAATCCTCATTTTCGGCTTCAATGTTAGCCAAACTCATGATTCTTTGAGCCTCCCTTGTTAAAGTGCCTGCTTATTAAAGCCCTAAAAACGCCCAATGTCAATCGTGACCAAGCCGTGACTGTTGACAAAAATCGAAAAATAGTGTATATTTTGATGATTAATTAGTAATGATATCGTAAAAGTCTTAACGTCATAACGTCTTAAAGTAATAAGGTTAGCCGAAAAAACCACGGATTTGGAGATCCGTGAAGATTCAAAGATAAATCCGCCGAGGGCGGATGCGCCGAGGGCGCGGATGTTCGATGTTCGCCCCCGTTAGAAACGGGGCAAGGGTTAGACGATAAATCTATGAAAGATTTTAAGAGAGGTGGTTTTGAGAGAAGGGGCCGCGATGATCGCGGATTTGACAGAGGAGGACGCGGTGGAGACCGCGGTTTTGAAAAAAAGATGTTTCCCGCAACATGCGCCGAATGCGGCGACAGATGCCAAGTGCCGTTTAGGCCCACAGGCGACAAGCCGGTATTGTGCAACAATTGTTTTCGCGGAAGCGATGACCGCGGTTTTAAACCGCAAAGACGCGAAGAACGTTTTTCACGCGATGAAAGACCGGCTCGCGGAGACGGTAATCGCGAACAATTTGAGCAATTAAATGCCAAATTGGATTTGATCTTGAAAGAGATCGATAAATTGAAACAAGCTGGTAAAATCCATACGGTTGATAACAAAGACGCTTTTGAAGCGGTGGGTGAAAAGCTTTCCAAAAAAGAAAAGAAAGCCAAAAAACAAGAAGTTGAAGAAGTTCTTGAAATCGTAGAAGAAAAACCTGCCAAGAAAGCGGATAAAAAAGAAGCCAAAAAGGCAGCTAAAAAAGCAGCCAAGAAAAGCAAATAATCTCCCAATTCAACGCTTTGCGTTGAATGTCCCTCTTTGCTAAAGAGGGTGAGCAGAAAGCGAAAAAATCAGACTCGAGAGAGTCTGATTTTTTTATAAATCTTCTTTTCCTTGCTACATGTTATCCCGCACCAATTAAAAATATATTGACGGGATCCCGTCCGGAGGCGGGACATGCTACAAGCTACATGCCTATATCTTTCGGCCATCGTATGCCCAGTGCAACACAGCTTGGCGTTGTTTGCGACGGCACTTGAGATCGCGAGGTTTGCAATTCTTTTTGATTTGAGAGATGTGGCGCTTGATAGCCTTCCAACGTTTGATTTGACGCTCATCGTCCGCGGATCTACGACCCATGTAGTAACGGCAGTACCATTCAAACCAGCCATGCGGATCTTGTTTGTTAATCCAGCCTTTGGCTCGCCAATATGCAAGAGGCATGCTGGCACGGATGCCAAAGAAATTAAGTTCGGCATGTTTTTCTTTGTCAGGAGAGAGTCTGATGCCGGCAAACCAAGATTTGGGGTATTCTTTGGGTATGAGATTATCAACCCCGATAAAATATGCGCCGCCAAAGACTCCGATTTTCAACATTTCACGAGGTGTTAGTTCGGGCTTAAAATCGGGATGGAAGTTTCGACCAGCAGGCTCGGTGAGATGATAGACGTAATTTTTTTGGAAGTTGTTTGAAACGGAAACTTTTTTTCCTTTTTTGGCTATTGGCATATTACACATTATATCAAATTGGCAGATAGCCGATAGTTATCAAGTAAAACCAATACTTATTGGCATTTACGAACGTCTTTTTATACTAAAATACCAAGCAAAGCTTGGTGAGATACCTAATACTCAGGCGAGAGTTGGCTTCTGCGGATTGATTCCGCGCGCTCAACCGGATCGAAGGTCAACAAGCTGAATTCTCCTTCAACTTCTATGTACTTTGGGCAATTGAGATAGCAGGTTGGGATAAATAATGTTCGACCTTCAATATACTGCCATCTGCAAGAAATACTTTCGCGCTTCAGTTCTTCCAAGAACTGATCCCGATGAGCCAAGAACAGCGACTTGGCCTCTTCGAGTGTTTGTGGAGGATATTGAGTTTCAACGGTCAACTTGTGCATGAATGCCGATCCATGAGGGTAACCGGGCAAATCCTGCACTTGTTTTACGTGAAAATAAAAACTCACTTTACAACTCATCGCACTTTCTCCTTTTCAGCTGAATATCGATTATGTAAACATATTTTATTGATCATGTCAAGCAATGATACTCCTAATTTCAAATCGAAGATGGCGTAATAAGTCACATTAAAAAGAACGTTATCCATAACACAACTTTGACCGGTTTAATCAGTCGGTCAAGCGCAATTCGATGAAAGATTGTTTTTCGGGGATCTTGTGAGATGAGTCGATTGTATAATCATGATTCATGAGTTTGAATCCTTTCTTTTCAAATTGCTCGATGTACCATTCGGCGGGACGAGTAGAAAATGACATGCGTTTTTGATATAATGGATAATGTATGAAGAGGAAAAATAATTTATATTTTATTACCGGAAACAGCAAAAAATTCAAAGAAGTCAAAGCTTTAATGCCAAGTATAATGCAATTGAATTTGGATTTGCCGGAAATTCAAGAATTGGATCCCAAGAAAATAATCCAAGCAAAACTACTGGAGGCGGTAAAGCATAAGAAAGGATCTTTTATAGTTGAAGATACATCTTTATACATAAAATCGTTAAAAGGATTGCCCGGGCCATTGATCAAATGGTTTATGCAATCACTGGGCAATAAAGGAATAGCCGAATTGGCATTAAAAAACAAAAATACCGAGGCGCTGGCCGTTACATATATCGGATATATTGATTCAACCGGTCACATTGAATTTTTTTCCGGCAGTTTACGCGGAAAAATAGTTAAACCCCGTGGAAAGAATACATTTGGCTGGGATCCGATTTTTTTGCCAAAAGGTAAAAATATGACGCTGGCGCAAATGAGTTTAATAGAAAAAAATAAACTCAGTATGCGGAAAAAAGCATTTACCAAACTGATAAAGCACCTGAAAAGTGCAACTAACAATTGAGCATAATCATATGCGACAAAAATAATTTTATTTATTATTAATCGTGCCGTTCGTATTTTCCGGATGCACGGTAATCGGAGAAGCCGAAGAAGTGGCTTGCGGTTTTGTGAGCGGGAAAGATCAAGATCATTGTTATCAGGATGCGGCAAAACGCAAAGAGAGTTTTGAAACTTGTGCAAAAATCAAAGCCGAGACTTTTACGGCCATGGAAGGGCCGGCCACCCGCGACAAATGCTATCTGCAAGTGGCTGAAAAAACAGGCGATGCTTCGGGATGTGAAAAGATCGAAGGAGGAATGATAAGTTATACCAAAGAAGAATGCTACATAGCCGCCGCAAAAACAGCCAAAGATAAAAATATCTGCAATTCAATATCCGGAGACGAAACGGCAAAACAAAACTGCCTGAATCAAGTGGAATAATAAAATCCCGCGCAAAACGCGGGATTAAAATTTACGCAACAAGATTGCTATAAAGGCAGACGAAAGGCGGAGAATGTTCCTTCCACATCTTCGCCGGCCAAAATGATGCCGTTGATTTCGATGCCTGTATTTTCGTTTGTACGATAACCGAGATTATCGATGTAAAAATTCATTTGCTTTTCATAGATGGTGCCGTCTCCACGATTGGCGATGGAAAGAAAACGTCCATCTTGCTTGATTGTCAGCGCTTCGCAATCAACTCCCGGATCGGGAATGAATTCTTTTCCGGTAAAGCACCAAGAACCTTCCATGTTCGCTACGGCGTAGACGGGCAAAGAACGGCACAGGGGCGGATCATTGGGATTCTGCCAGCCGTTTTTGGGAGTGGCACAAACGGTTAGTGCAGTGCGCGGTTCGGATGTCAAATCAGGCTCGGAAAAAATGCTTGTGGACGCTTCGAGTACCACTGTGGAAATCAGCGGAGAATGGGATTCGCTCGAAATTTTGACGATGGTTGCATCATCGATTTTCCAAGTGAAATCGGCCTTAATCGCAACAATGCCTTTAGGACCGGCATAATATGCCTCGGCGCTGATTTTATGGCATTTTTTATGCTCGGCGACATTGATGGGAACCGGGATTTCGTCCGGCTCGCGTTCGCACCCGGAAATCAGTATTGTATTCATTTCCTTGCTCGGCAAAGCCGGGAATTTTGCAGGCAGAGCTTGATCATTGCCCGCAACTCCGGCATCCAAAGAAGCAAAGTTCTTTAGCGGATCAATTGCGGGAACAATGAATGCTTCACCGGTTTGTCCTTGCGATGCTTCCGCGGTTTGTTGCTCCGCGGAATCCAACAGGCAACCAAACTCGCCAAAGAACACAACCGAGCCAGCGACCGAAGCAAACAACCAACGCATGTGACTATTCATGACATCCTCCAATCTTGTTAATAAAAAGAGCGACGAAAGTTTTAAACTTTCACCGCCCTTACACCTGCTTTTAAGTGTGAATGAATTTGGAAAAATGTCAAGGGGATAACTATAGAGTTTATCAAGATTAAAGTTTAAAGTTCATCACGAATTCATCCCACTACGCCTCAAGGCTTCGCCGGACAGGTCAAGAGTTATCAAAGTCACTCTTGATGGACTTTAGACTTGATGAACTTTGATCTATTTACTGCAGTTTGCCTATTTCCCAGTTCGCGAGGTAGCCGCGGGCTTTTTCGGAGTGCGGAGTGCCGGAGCCCATGGGGCGGGTGTTGAAGAGTTCGGTGGCATCTTGGCCGCAACCTTCGAACACGGCGTCTCCGCCCGGATGCTTGGTGTACTCGGTTACATCGTATACTTTGCCGTCGATGACAAACCAGCAATCATCCTTGTTGTCGTGCTTGGCTACTTCTTCCATGGTGTAGACACCTTCGGCCGTGGAAAGATCTTCGGTTTGCGCTTCACCATCGTTTGTATTTTGAGCTTGTTCAGATTCAGTTTCTGCCGACTCGTCGACTTCACCGGATTCATAATCAACAGAATCGGAAGTTTCGACCGGAGCGTAAGCATCGTTACCGGGAACATCATAAGATTGTTCCGCGGGCGCTCCGCATCCGGCACCGAGAGCGAATAAAGGGATTAGTAAGAATGCATAAAAGAATTTTTGCATAGAGAATGTTTAAAATTAATAATTAACTTGATTAATAGTCGTAACGACTAAAGAGTTCATCAAGTTGAAAGTCTAAAGTTCATCAAGAGTTACTTTTGCCTCTCTTGATAAACTTTAGACTTGACCTGTCCCGCGTAGCTTATTGCGTAGTGGGATGAACTTGTTACTTGGTTTGATGAACTTGTTACTTAATCTTTGAACTCTTTACGACTTTATTACTTTTTCTATCGTCGTATGACGATAAACGGCCGTGATACGGCGTTTGGGCTGGCCGGATTTGGTGCCAAAGGTGAAATGATGGCGGGCGGGTTTGCCGGTTTTGGAATTATTGCTAATGGCTTTATTTTGGCCAACGAATATTCCCACATGAGCATGATTTATGCCAGAGCCAAAATCCACAGGCTCCCAAATAAGGATATCCCCTATTTTGGGTTGGCGAACTTTGCGCCAATTTGATGCTTCCATGTCTTTGAGCAAGCCCCTGACGGTTAAATGCGGATCGTTGATGAGTTTAAAGAAATGCAAAAGCGTGGAAATGAAAAATGCGCAAGAAAGATTGCCGTTTTTTACCAAGTCTTTGGGTTTACCGTTGATTGTGCCGTAAAAGTTTTGAAACATTTTGGCGCCAATGCTGTTTTTGGCCATGGCCAAAAAAGTTTTTGCGATGTTTATCTCGACGGTGGAGTAATTGTTCATGATGTAAATGTATCCAATATGAATATTTTGAGCAAGACCAAAATAAAAACCCTCTTTGACAAGAGGGTCTCGGGCAAGAGCTAGAGAATGCCGGCAATGGCGTCCAAATCTTGTTTGACAAGGCGCCAGTCGTCTTCGGCGATGTGTGTTTTCGCGAAATCCAGCAGAGCCAGCACTTCGTTTTTTACCGGATGAGCCAATACCTCATCCTCGCACTTGGCGAGCTTGGTTCCGAATTCAACGATTCGCGTTCCAATATCAGCGAATCTTTCAGGAGCCAGTGCGGATGAGATGATGATGCGGGTGTTTTTTCCAGCATGTCTGCGTTTGACGCGTTCCCGCCGAAGCAAGTCGGCAATCAAATATGATAACGGAAAGATGATTCCTCGTTGCAAGGCATCAAGAACAAAAACCCAACGAATACCTTCGCGCAAACGGAAAAGCGCCTCGCCGTAACCACTATCGTTGCCATCCATAATGTTTTTGGCGGCGGATTCGATATCTCGGATCGTATGAGATGCGTTTTTGCGGAAAGGCAATAAAACGACATCGCCGAAAAATCCGCGGAATACGGACAGCTCGTAAATTTGACGCTCCGCGTCGTGCATCATGGTTGCGGTTCGCTGTTTTATGGCTGCCGTCGGGCAAAAACCGCTCCATAGGCGTTGATACAAATCGATTTGCGCGGCGATAAGCCTTGAAGTTTGCAAAGCTTTTTGATCCATGTGCATGGAAAGCCATTGCACGGCTTCTTCACGTTCCAAGAGATTCCAAATCGCACCGCCCATGCTCATGGCTTGAGCCGGGATATTGGCTCGGCCCAAAGAATCCTCGCGAATCAATCCGCGAATCATTCTTGTTGTCGCTTTGCGTTTGTTTTCGTCGACTTTCCAGCCATAACGCAGAACCAAACGATTCATACCGACAGACAAATCGCGCAAGACATGCTCCAAATGCGGACCCATGCGGAGCAAGAAAATCACGTATTCACGCAAAGCCGATACATCGCCGGCCAAATCCGAAGATTCTGTGCCTTTGGCATTGGAACGCAAGCCGTAATTACGCACCGCGTGCTCCGCTCCGCGTTCGGCTTCGTAGGCATCGCGATAGATGATGTGCGTCGAAGCATTGTCCGTGCGCTTGGCCAAACCGCGGTTGGGGCGAAAGATTACACCCGGAAAAAACAATTCGTGTTTACGGGAACCATCCGGAAAAACCAAAAACGCTTTTTTCAGCAAAACCGCGTCGCCCCATGGCAATTGTTGCAGTGGAGCTCTGAGGAAACCCCCGCGATTTCTAATAAAACCGTTTTCCACCCGATTGCCGTAATTGGGATGCATCAGCGTCTCCTTTTGTGATGGTACAGGATTGGATTTAAGCAATTTTTATTGTTTTTGTCAATGACGAAACGACGTAAAAAATTATCCGCATGACACAAAAGACGCTTGTTGGCGTCTTTTGTGATTTTTGAGTTCAATTTTTATTTACCGCGGGAGGCTTCAGCGGTATTGCCGTAAGCGCCCATGTTGATTCTGCCTCCGTTTGGAGCTGTTTCCAAGGCGTAGGGAGATGACGGGTTGCCGGCATCGATTGCCGGGCTGTGTGCCGTATCAATTACCCAAGCTCCGTTTTGCGGATTGTAACGACCCGCTGTTGAGCGCAAATGATAGTCATTATTGGCGGAATCGGCAAACAAAGGATCGGAGCTGATATTGCCGGTACCCGACCACGTCTCGGAGCTTAATGAATACGAAACATTGATTGCACTGCCGCTGCGCACATAGAAATCATCACCATTGCCCCATAGAATGGAATTGCTGATTGTGGCGGTTGAAGCGTTGTCCGCGTAAACGCCGTTGCCTCCGTTGCCGGAACTGCCGGATGGATTGTTGTTGGCGATAACACTGTTGGTGATATATACATGCGATGATGATGGACCGTCATCAACCGCAACTCCGGCTCCTTGACCGTTGCCGGTGCTGTTACGATATACCAAATCATTATCCATATAGGCCGTAGCGCCTTCATCGATAAATACTCCGGCTCCGTAAAGAGGAGAATAGTTGTCGTAGATCTTGTTGAAGCTCATGCGTGCGACCGTGCCTTGACTGTGGAACAAGACTCCGCCTCCCCAACCATAGCTCATGGAAACACGGTTGCCGGATACAATATTGTTGCTGAAAGTAATGGGACCGTTCAGATATACACCTCCGCCATGATCATCATAAGAAGTGTTGTTTTGCACCTTGTTGTTGTCGACTAAAATTCCGACGGATGCCGAGCCGTAGATAGCCGGACCGCGTCCGCCTTGATTGGAGCGGATAATATTATTTACGATTTTGGAACTGCCTCCGCAAACGATTATTCCGGCACCTCTGGTGGTGACGCCGCTCGCACCGTTATTCTCGATGATGGAGTTGCTGACTATGATGTTATCGGGATGAGGCCATGATGTTACCGTGTCGCAAACCACGCCTTTCGAGCTATTGGCAATGCGGACATTGTCCAAGACACCGTGATAGGCGTTGGAACTGAATCTGGTAAAGGTTACACCGTTTTGATTGGCGCCTCCGCTGATTGTTGTAGCCGAAGGGTTATATGAGCGCGTGAAAAAATTACCGCCTTGACCGGAGGCGTATGCGGTTGAATTGGCGCCACTGAAACCTCCTAAAAATGTTAATGCTTTTCCTTCAGTGTTGATGGGTCCGTAAGTACCGACGGCGAGTTTAATGGTATCACCGCTTGAAGCGCGAGCAACGGCATACTGAATGGACGCATCGGGATATTGAGCCGAGCCGTTGTAAGTTCCGGATTTATTATCATCATCAACATGCCAAACATTGCCTGTATTTTGAACGTAGTAACCGGTCAACGGGGCAATGTAACCAGAACCGACAGTGACTTCCATATTGGCCGGAGATGACCAACCGGTTGTATTGCTGAATTCGATGAGATGTGTGCCGGCGGGAATATTTATTTCGGATTCACCGCTGTTGCGCCAAGCCGAAGTTCCGGCCCGGCGCCATTTGGCGCCGGCTGAACGCGCTTCGGAAGGTTGAATGAATACTCTCAATTCACCGGGCACAACTTCGCCGGATCCTGATGATGGAGGTTCAGTTCCCGATGGGGGAGGCTCTGTGCCCGAAGGAGGAGGTTCATTTCCGGATGGAGGGGCTTGGTAGCCGGCTAAGTGACCGCGGCCGGCACAAACCGAATTGGTGGGAGCGTAATTGGAATCCAAGCCGGGATTCGCTTCAATAGAACCATTGTCACCGTTAATGTGAGTTTTCCAAGCCGATAAACCTCCGCTCCAACTTGAACGTCCGTCCTCGAAAGAAGCGGCTCTGCCGGATTGATAATAACAGTTATTGCTCATGTTCGGATTTCCGGTAAGTGCGCTCAGACCGCCCAATTCGTTGGCATAACGAATGCCGACAATTGCAGCGCGATTTACCGTTTCTTGTACAACTATGTTGTCGCGCACAATCGGATTAACGTTGGCCGGACGTCCGGCACTCGCATCCCAATCTTGGAAAGTGATACCGAAGTAAATCGGGCTGTGATAAGTACCGGCAGCGTTGATGATTGTGTTGTTATAAACCTGCGCGTCTTTTGAAGCGTATAAGCCGATACCGGACCAGCCCGTGTTGCGAACCAAGTTATAACGCGCTATACCGCGGAAGTTTTCATAATACTCGGGATTGACGGTGAGATCAAAGAATTCGGGACTGGTATCAAAACCGAGCAAGATGCCGGCACCGCCCGTATTTTCGACCAAGTTGTATTCGATGATACCATCCGCGGCTCCGCCTTTCAGATAAACTCCGTTGGAGCAAACATGATGGATATGATTGTAAGCGACATGAGCTTTATCGCCGTTTACATTATCGATGCCTTCGGCATTGCAGCTTCCCGTCATTTGTCCGGCATTGGAATTGTAAATTTCATTATTGCGAATGGTTATGTTATCCGAGCCGGGTTTGATTTTAACCACATCGCGATATGAGTTGTGAAGCTTGGTGTTCTCGATCAATAAATTTGATGCACCGGAGCGATCATTAGGGTCTCCCCAATCCCATTTTGTTTCCGTGGATACGGCGTAAAATCCACCAATAACCTCGATACATTGCAGTGAACTGCCGTTGGATCCGACATACATGTTGATACCGACGTTTGAAGTATCGCTCGAACGATCGATTATCGCCCATTCACCCGGATAAGAACGAATGGTCACGTTTTGGACGCGAATGCGGATTTCTTGAGGCTCAACATAAGTACCTCCGCGAACCACAATTGTGGCGCCGGCAACGGCCGCATTAACCGCGGCGCGGACAGTGCGGTAAGGCCGGGAGGCGGAGCCGTTAGCCGTTGAATCATTGCCTGAGGTGGAAACGTAGATGGCGTTAGCGGGAACGGTTGCCGAATTACAGACCGCGGTGTTTACGCCATAAACAATTTCTCCGGCCGGAGGTTCGGTTGGAGGGGGGTTGACCACAGGCTCGTTGACGATTAAACGAACAGCTGCGGAACCGGTCATTTCACCTTGATTGTCTGTTGCCACAGCCGAGATGTGATATTCACCGGAGCTGACATTGTTCCAATTGAATGAATATGGAGCAGTTGCATCTTCGCCGATTTTGGTTGTGCCTCGGTAAAACTCGACACGAGTAACCGAGCCGTCCGGATCGGAGGCGGCGGCGTTGATGCTTATATTTGCAGGAGCCGTGAATTCAGCGTCATTTGCCGGAGATGTTATTGACACAGCAGGAGGACGGTTGACGGAGCCGACAATGATATGAACAGCTTCCGAACCGGTCATTTCACCTTGATTGTCGACGGCGACCGCGGAAATGTGATATTCACCGGCACTTACCCTGCGCCAATTATAAGAATATGGAGCTGTTCTGTCTTCGCCGATTTTGGTTGTACCGCGATAAAAGTCGACTCTCGCTATGGAACCATCCGGATCTGAAGCGGTTGCGGTGATGGTGATGTTTGAACGCGGAGTAAACGTTGCGCCATTGGACGGAGAGGTTATGGAGACGATTGGCGGAAGATTGTTGGCTATCACAACAATACGGACAGCTTCCGAGCCGGTCATCTCGCCTTGATTGTCAACGGCGACAGCGGAAATGTGATATTCACCGGCACCGACATTTTGCCAATTATAGGAATAAGGAGCGGTTGCATCTTCACCGATTTTGGTTGTACCGCGGTAAAACTCGACGCGAGCGATTGAGCCGTCGGGATCGGAAGCACTTGCGGTGATTGTGACAGAGGCCGGAGAGGCGAATTCGGCGTTGTTACTTGGTGATGTGACAGATACTACCGGTGGTTGATTAACCGGAGCAGGTTCGGGTTCGGGCGTGGGATCCGGCGTCGGTTCCGGTTCAGGTTCAGGTTCAGGTTCCGGATTCGGAGTAGGATCGGGGGTGGGATCTTGAGCGGGATTAACTACAACGGAAACTGAAAGAGAATTACCGGATAAGCCGAGATTATCCGTGGCCTTGGCACTGATCGCATAAGTTCCGGCTGTTACATTACTCCACATTATTTGATAAGGAGCGTTTGTATCTTCGCCGATTTTGGTATTGCCTTGATAAAATTCGACTTTTGATATTGAGCCGTCATCAGTGGCATTGGCTGAAAGCAAAATTTCAGCCGGGGCGGTGTAGCTATTGCTTGCAGACGGACTGGTCAAGGTGACAACCGGCGCTTGATTGGGAGCAGGCGTTGGATCTTCGATGACCGTACCGTCAACCGTGTAAGTTATCTGTAATTTTGGACGCTTGCTTGCAGAAGATGATTCGGAAGAATGAATTGTTGGCGAACCTGCACCGGGGCCGGTTTCGTTAATCAAAATAAAGCCGTGGTTGGATGACGGATTGTTTATCCAGTTTTGAACTACGGCCGGATCAAGAGCTACGGTTTTGGTTTGATCTCCGGAAGCGTTAAAACCGCTGATTGTAAACGACTTGCCCGCGATTACATCGCCCGTACCTTTCCCTCCTTCGGCAGACCAAGCTACGGATGGATCATCGCGATAAAGCCAACCTAATTTTTGAGCATTAATATTCCAGGGAGTATTCATGTAATAACCACGGAGTATTGTACTTGGAATATTATTATATCCGCTTTCCCAATCCGTCACCACCAGGGTGAGATTGGCGCCGGTTACAGCGGCTCCGGCCGGCAAATTGAGATTGGTGAATTTTACCAAAGCTCGTTTTTCGTGCGTGAGGTTGCTTGTATCCACCTTAATATAAGAACGAAGAACTCCGGTTGTTTCCGTGACGCCCGTATCACTCCACTCTATATATTGATTGGAGATATTGGCATCAAGTGTGCCTGTGTAACCGTTTGCTCCTTGTTGAAAGGAAGCTACGGAGCTTTCGGCGTTCGCCGTTTGCATGACTATGCCGCTTGGATCAATGCCCAATGGCATGGCAATCGCGGCTATCAGCAACAGAATTAATGATTTACGCATAGATAGAAAATAAATAATAAATAATAAATAATAAATAATAAATAATAAATAATAAATAATAAATTACAAAGAATAAAGAATTGATACCGAGTAATTGTATTGTATAAGGAGCGATTAATCCAGAGTGTACTCATTGAAAATACCTGTGAATAACGGCGTATAATTATGCATTTTTTTAACCTTGTCAAGGGGTCATGCCATTATTTGCTTAAATTGCCACAATTTTATGACAATTTTTCAGATTACACCGTCCCGTCCAATATAAATAGCAGTCAAAGCGGGATAACAAGATGAATCATTTTTGGAGACAATGCTTGAGTAATACCCAGCTTATCCACGGCAAAAATAAAACCCATGCCATACTAAAATTATAAAGCACGGGAACATGTATTTGATTCGAGGAGGGATCTTTTACGCGGACCGTGCCAAGATAGATTATGAGAATCAATAAAATTGTGTGCCGGTTCGTTTTAATGGTTCAAATTTTAATTACCGTGCTTTTGGCCGTTCCGCTTAAGAGCGTAAACGCAAGCGAAACAATTTATTTCAGCGAGATTGCTTGGGCGGGCTCATCGCTAAGCACAGCGGATGAGTGGTTGGAATTGGTTAATCCAACAGGATTTGATGCCGATGTCAGCGGATGGAAAATTTCGGGCGCGGGAAGCAATGAAACCGATCTTGTTTTGCCTTATCCGACAGTAATACCGGCAAACGGCGCTCTCTTGGTCGCGAACTATGATTCAAGCAATCAAAACGCGGCATCCACCGTGGCGCCCGGCGTGGTTTCGAGTACCGTTTCACTATCAAATTCAAAAATGCTGATCAGGCTTTTTGATGCGAATGGCGTGCTTGTGGATCAAGCCGGGGACGGGAGCGCGCCGTTTGCCGGATATTCGGCGGAAATCAAAGCCACAATGATCAGAAATCAAACTGACATATTGGGAGACGTCGCGGAGGCTTGGCGCACTTGCGATTTACCGCACAACATAAGCACTGATGATTGCGGAACACCGGGATTTATTGATGAGGTATTCGTTCAAGATGCATTGGATGTACCAACTGAAGAATCGATTGATGTTGTTGATGATAATATCAGTGCGGTAGACGAAATTTCAGATATCGAAGGAACTCCGGTTGCCGATGTAAACGATTCCGAAACGGAAACCATGGAAACGGTTGTTTCCTTTGAAGATGATGTCGATAACAATGAAGCTGTTTTATCCGACTTAGATTTAACATCAAACACTATTGCAGACAATATTTACGCGACAACTTCCGAAGATGTGATTAACCAAGTGAGTGAAAATGACGATGATGCGGAATCAGTTTTAGATCCAATAATCCAAACAACGACGACGGTGACGGCAGAGACTGCAACGACAACGGTGACGACTACGACGATTTCTGCGATGATGCCGATGACAACTGAATCAATAACACCGACTGATATAACTGCTTTACAAACAGATCTATCCGAAAATACGATAGATCCGCAAACCAATTTCAATAATGCAAAAATGTATTTGCGCATTAACGAAGTAATGGCGGCGCCGGTGCTTGGCAAAGAGTGGATTGAGCTCATCAGCTTGAATCAAAATGTGACGATCCATCTGGAAGGATTGGCGATTCATGACGCGGTTGGAAGAGTTGTGAATTTGACCGGATCGGTTGGCGGTGGAGTCAATTATAAAGTTGTCGAGATCCCCTCTTCCAGACTGAATAACAGCGGAGATTCTGTTCATATCGTATCGGCCGATGGGATATTGATTGATGCCATGGATTATCAAAGCCATGAAAAAGGAGTGTTGTTGGCAAAAGATCAAGATATGAAATGGCAGTTCACGCAAATCGCGACACCGGGCGAAGCCAATGCAATTTGGATGCCGAAAACCGAAGAAGAAATTGATACTTTGGACACTCTCGAAGATCAGGATGTTGTCGAGCAAGGCCAAACGGTAAGTACCACGACGGAATCGGCTGATGAGAAAGCTTCGTTGATAAATCATAACAATATAAATGCTCAACTCTTGATTAAGCTGAATGAAATTCAGCCGAATCCGGCCGAAGGTAAAGAGTGGGTAGAGTTGATTTCATTTGCGACAACAAGCGTGGATTTAGCGGGGCTGGAATTGCATGATGGAGCCGGAAGAATTATGAAATTAAAAGGCATGGTGGAGGCGGGGGCGGTTCATGTAATCGAACTTAGCTCGGCAAGACTTAATAATGGCGGAGATAAAATTCTTCTGGTTGATGATAAAGGAGTTGTTATTGACGAGTTGGAGTACACAGGTTCGCAAAAAGGTTTTTCCTATGCACGCATGCCAAACGGCGCATGGAAAGAAGTACCTTTACCCACAAAAGGTTTGCGCAATTACGAAGTCGGCGAAGAGGGTGCCGACGATAAAGCGATGACCAGCGTAATTTCATCGACAAGCACAGCGAGCATCACCTCTAAAAGCCAAGCGGTTACAAAAACCAAAACTTCGACAAAGGCAACGACTAAAACTTCGACTGCCAAAACAACAACCGCAATCCAAAAATTATTATCATTAACCGATTATTCTATGTTGCACCAAGAAGAATTCGGCGGAATGCGCTTACAATTGCGCGGTACCGTCGGCACCTTGCCCAGACATGTTTCGGGCAGAGGATTCATATTATTAAATCACGACGGACGCGGACTTTTGGTGCGGGTTCCGAGTTATAAAAAAATCCCGGCATATGGAACTTTTATAACAGTTACGGGTTCATTAAAATTTGACACTCGTGAGTTACCTTATTTATCGCTGACAAAAAACGATGATTGGAAGCAAGAAATGATGAATGCCGTTACACCATCCATTCGAGAAGTATCGTTACTCTCCCCCGCTTCGGAAGATGCTTGGAGTTTGGTGCAAGCGACCGGAACAGTAAGCGGAGTGTCGGGTAATACGGTTAATTTGATAGTGGATAATATTGATGTTGATATGACGATAAAATCCGGCGTCGAGTATAGAGCCAGCCGGCTGAAAAAAGGAGATGTTGTCAATATCAAAGGAATTCTGGATATTTCCAATGACCGGCCGGTCATCTTGCCGCGTCATGCCGATGAAATAGTTTTAATTTCACATGCCGAAGAATCGTTGACAGCGACGGGCGGACAAAAACAGGGTATTCCGGGATGGACGCCTTTTGGAGCGGCGGCCGTGGCCGTGGGAGCTGTTGAGGGCTTGAAAAAGTTTAAACAGCGCTTTAAACACCAAACACTCAAGCAAATCGTCATTAAACAAAAGACTCTGGAGACTAACTGATATACACCTCTCTTGCATGATTTTTGACTTTTTGATATCCTCATCAGGCAAATGGAACAATAACGATAGACATACAAAAAACGTTGACCATTGCCATTTGCGGGTATCGTATAGCGGCTATTATGCTACCTTGCCAAGGTAGAGATACGGGTCCGACTCCCGTTACCCGCTCCATCCCCCTTCGCGTGAAAGCTTCGGGGGATTTCACGAGAAACCAGCCTGAAGGCTGTTTTTTCGATTCTTTCCGGCAATTCCTTTATGTCTGCGCAAAATGATCATCCAGCCGGATACTTTTGCATATTTTATGTTTTTGGTGCAGAATGCGGAATATCTTAAACATTTAAGCTTATCCCAATAAGAATCAAGTTCATCAAGAGTAAATTAAGCATCTCTTGATGAACTTGTGACTTTTGTCTTGATAAACTGAAACATTATTATGACCCCAGATGAATTAAAACAGAAAGAGCTGTTGATTTTGGAAAAAGATCATATGCTGGCTCTGAAAGAATATTTGGAAACCGCAGAGGAGAGAGAGGCGAGGATTGAAAAAGCGTTGATTATTCATGTTACATGCATGGACGAACGCGACAGATTTGCGATTGACGCAACCGGAGAGCCCTACGGATCCGCGGAAATGTTTGCTTCGCCGGGAGGCTGTTTTACGCAAGACAGGGATCCGGTGAACGGTGCGAAAAAGTTTTTGGAGATTTACAGCAAAAAAATTGAACAAGCAAAAAAAGACGGGCGTGAAGTTGTTGTATATTTAATGCCCCACACTTGCTTTGCGGACAATCATGCGGGATGCGCGGCTTTTGCGGCGGATGAAGAAGCGGAGTATAACCATTTTTCAGCGCTTGCGGATGAGTTGGCAAAATTACCTGAAATGGAGGGAGTGGTTATACATACAGACATGTATGATACGGATACGCATGAATTGGTGCCTTTTCATGGCGATGCGATGTTGCCGGCATACAATCAAGCCGCAGATTATTTGCAACAAGAGAAAGGGATAGCGACAAATGCGGAAGTTGATGAGTGGGACAGGTTCCATGCCGGTTACAGAATATATGTGGGAAATGTTCCCTTAGCATGGACTCCGCGTCGAAATGTTGCCTATCATCTGCACAATAAAATGGATAAAGAAGAACTGCTGGAAGGGATTGCTTTAGCTGTCAAAATCATTAAAACGCACTCCCATGCGGATTTGGAAGAACATGTTATGGTGTTGCAGTTGGATCATGCGTATGGCGATGATACCGACATAAACATGAGTGACGAAGAGTTGATCGGCCGACTGAATGAATCGTCAAAACTCAAGGAAGCCGGCGTAGAATTAACAGCAAATGACATACTGATTGTGCGCACCGAAACAGATCCGGCGACTTGGGAAGGACAAGTGATAAAAACATCAATTGACTCTTGACATGAAGCTATCAGCTTGGTAATCTTGAGCCGCACCTTCAATAAAAAAGCAAAAAATCCGCGTAAGCGGATTTTTTGTATTCACATATATCGTGAAACACATCTCATGACTCGATCGTAATCGAGCGATGAAAGCCCTTCTTCGCATAAAGCTACGAGGGGCATCCTTCGCTAAATCTACCGATGGCTGTGCCATCCGTAGCTTTAGCGAAGGATGGTGGGCCCGGTGGGACTCGAACCCACAAGCCTTGCGGCGACAGATTTTAAGTCTGTTGCGTATACCAATTCCGCCACGAGCCCAAAAATGATTGCGCGAACAGTTTAACTCGAACCACTTTTTTAATCAAGAGCTCGAAAATAGCGCATGAAAAACAGAATGCAGACATTATCCCCTTGCCGATTGACATTTATCGAGCGTATGATACATTATTCATTCGCACTTTTTTTGGGGGGAGAAAGATGAGCACAGAAAAACCAATGCCGCCACACCGAAACAGCAGCAGCCGTCCGCCAACCATCACTTTGGTTGCAGACAACGATTTGTTGCGTGATGTAATGGTAAAACTGCGTCATCCCAAAAAAGTCAGCGGTTTGGGAGATCCTTGCGAAGAGTTGGCGCAAACCATTTCCGAAGCGGTAAAGCCCGAAGGCTCGACCGAGCAATTAAAAAGCGCTATCCGTACAATGATGGATAGAAAATTGCTCGGCTACCAGCCTGAACAACGATCTTTCCACCTGACCCAAAAGGCGGTAAACGTATTTGAGGAGTTGTATGTGGTAATTTGTTCCAAGTGCGGTGCTTCAAATGTAAAACCGCGCGGCGCGAATTCCACACATATCGCCTGTCGGCGATGTAAACAAAATATCTAATCTCTCTTTAGGCTCGATGGTTTCGAGCTTTTTGATTATTTAATGACGTCCTCCCCGGGTTCCGCTACGCTACACCCGGGGTTTCCATTATCTATA
>JAEAMF010000457.1_pt1 | contig 51513 bp, 46 predicted proteins | sample 8958721 | NCBI WGS metagenome assembly JAEAMF01 (sample SAMN16933255, study PRJNA681124) | bioreactor sludge metagenome | isolation source: anaerobic bioreactor treating anionic surfactant - SDBS | place: India: Bengaluru | collected 2019-02-28
GCCCGACACCTTCATCGACTTCAAGAAGCAGCGCTTCCGTTGGGCCTATGGCGCGATTCAGATCATCAAGCGGCACGCTGCAAGCCTGTTGCGCGGCAAGGACACCGAGCTGACACGCGGCCAGCGCTACCACTTCCTGGCCGGCTGGCTGCCATGGATCGCCGACGGCATGAACATCTTCTTCACCGTCGGGGCACTGCTCTGGTCGGCAGCGATGATCATCGTGCCGCAACGAGTCGACCCGCCGCTGATGATTTTCGCCATCCCGCCACTGGCATTGTTCGTGTTCAAGGTCGGCAAGATCGTGTTCCTCTATCGCCGCGCGGTCGGGGTGAACCTCAAGGATGCCTTCGCTGCGGCGCTGGCTGGCCTGGCCCTGTCGCACACCATTGCCAAGGCGGTGCTGTACGGCTTCTTCACCAGCAGCATTCCGTTCTTCCGCACCCCGAAAAACGCCGACAGCCATGGTCTGCTGGTGGCAATTTCCGAGGCGCGCGAAGAGCTGTTCATCATGCTCCTGCTCTGGGGTGCCGCGGCCGGTATCTACCTGGTTCAAGGCATGCCGAGCGCCGACATGCGTTTCTGGGTGGCCATGCTGTTGGTGCAGTCGCTGCCCTACCTGGCCGCACTGATCATGGCGATGCTGTCGTCGCTGCCGAAACCGTCGAATGAGGTACAGCCGGCCACCGCCGGATAAAATCTGCACAACCTCTAAACGGCGGCCTTGGGCCGCCGTTTTTGCTATAAGATAACGCCCCTAATTTTGTGCCTTGCCTTGCTTCCGGAGTCTTTCATGACGGCCCCAGCCGACCTCTCGCCTACCCTTGAACTGGCCTGCGACCTGATCCGTCGGCCCTCGGTGACCCCGCTCGACGCCGACTGCCAGAAACAGATGATGCAGCGCCTGGGCGATGCCGGCTTCATGCTGGAGCCAATGCGTATCGAAGACGTCGACAACTTCTGGGCCACCCACGGCACTCAGGACGGCCCGGTATTGTGCTTTGCCGGTCATACCGACGTAGTGCCTACCGGCCCGGTACAGGCCTGGCAGAACGATCCGTTTGAAGCGCTGATCGACGAAAACGGCATGCTCTGCGGCCGCGGCGCAGCCGACATGAAGGGCAGCCTGGCCGCCATGGTCGTGGCCACCGAGCGTTTCGTGGCCGACTACCCCAACCATCGCGGCAAGGTTGCGTTCCTGATCACCAGCGACGAAGAAGGCCCGGCCCACCATGGCACCAAGGCGGTGATCGAACGCCTGGCCGCCCGTCAGGAGCGCCTGGACTGGTGCATCGTCGGCGAACCGTCGAGCACCACCCTGGTGGGTGATGTGGTCAAGAACGGTCGACGTGGCTCCCTCGGCGCGAAGCTGACCGTACGCGGCAAACAAGGCCATGTGGCCTACCCGCACCTGGCAAAGAACCCGATCCACCTGGCTGCTCCGGCATTGGCTGAACTGGCCGCCGAGCACTGGGACGAAGGCAACGCCTTCTTCCCGCCGACCAGCTTCCAGATCTCCAACCTCAACTCCGGCACCGGCGCCACCAACGTCGTACCCGGCGAACTGACCGCCCTGTTCAACTTCCGCTTCTCCACCGAATCGACCGTCGAAGGCCTGCAGCAGCGCGTCGCGGCCATCCTCGACAAGCACCAGTTGGACTGGGATGTGGAATGGGCGCTGTCAGGCCTGCCGTTCCTGACCGAACCGGGCGAACTGCTCGATGCGGTATCGGCGAGCATCAAGGCCGTCACTGGCCGCGAGACCCAGCCGTCGACCAGCGGCGGTACCTCCGATGGCCGCTTCATCGCGACCCTCGGTACTCAGGTCGTCGAACTGGGCCCGGTCAATGCCACTATTCACCAGGTCAACGAGCGTATCCTGGCCAGCGATCTCGATGTGCTGACCGAGATCTACTACCAGACCCTGACCCGGCTGCTTGCCTGATGCTCATCTGCCCTCTTTGCAGTGCGCCACTGGCCAGCGTCGATAATGGCGTGGCCTGCCCCGCAGGCCATCGTTTCGACCGTGCTCGCCAGGGCTACCTGAACCTGCTGCCAGTTCAGCACAAGAACAGCCGTGACCCGGGCGACAACCAGGCCATGGTCGAGGCGCGTCGTGACTTTCTCAGCGCAGGCCACTACGCCCCGGTTGCACGCCGCCTGGCCGAACTGGCCGTTGAGCGTGCGCCTCAACGCTGGCTGGACATCGGCTGTGGCGAAGGCTACTACACCGCGCAGATCGCCGAAGCCCTGCCTGCGGCAGAAGGCTATGCCCTGGACATCTCCCGGGAAGCGGTCAAGCGTGCCTGCCGGCGTAGCCCCGCAGTCACCTGGCTGGTCGCGAGCATGGCCCGGATACCGCTGGCCGATGCCAGTTGCGGCTTTCTGGCCAGCGTCTTCAGCCCGCTGGACTGGCAAGAGGCGAAACGCCTACTGGTGCCGGGGGGTGGCCTGATGCGTATCGGCCCGACCCGTGAGCACCTGATGGAGCTGCGCCAGCGTCTGTACGATGAAGTACGCGACTACAGCGACGATAAGCACCTGGCGCTGGTCCCCGAGGGCATGGTTCACGATCACAGCGAAACCCTGACCTTTCGCCTGACCCTGGACACCCCAAAGGCCCGTGCCGACCTGCTGGCCATGACCCCTCATGGCTGGCGTGCCAGCGCAGAAAAACGCACCGCGGTCATCGACCAGGCCGAGCCCTTTGAGGTGACGGTGTCCATGCGTTACGACTATTTTGTACGGCAAGGCTGAGCCGAACCTGGAGGATTGCCCCATGCGTCAACCCGATATCGAGATTTACCTCAAGGATGCGGACGTCGACCACAAAGCCATTGCTGCCTGGCTAAGCGAAGCCCTCGGGCCATGCACTGAGTGGGTGCAGAAAGGCCAGACCTGGAAATGCAAGGCTGGAAACGTGCCTGTGACCTGGCTGCCGAAAGCCGTTGGCAAATGGAACAGCCTTTACCTGGAAAGCGACCAGACCCCGTGGGAAGACGACATTGCCTGCGCGCGTGCAGCATTTGCCGTGCTGAACGTCGAGGTACGCTGCGCACCGGGCAGTTGGGTAGAAGAAGAAGGCGAGGAAGACGCCGATCGCTGGATTCGCATCAGTGCCGACGGTGAAGAGGAAATCACCTGGCGCACGCAGTAACCTGCACTCTCGAAAAGGCCCGTCCCGGTCGTCCGGCGACGGGCCTTTTCGTTCAAGGCTTAGAGACCAACCACGTCTTCAGCCTGAAGGCCTTTCTGGCCCTCTACCAATGCGTACTCCACTCGCTGCCCCTCGCTCAGGGTGCGATGCCCCTCGCCACGAATCGCACGGTAATGAACAAATACATCGGCACCGCCTTCACGCTGAATGAAGCCATAACCTTTGGCGTCATTGAACCACTTCACGTTCCCAGTCTCACGAGACGACATCTTTACTACTCCGGTTTTTTTATTTTGGAATCGCCTTGCAGGCAGGGGTCACCACCCTCTACCGACGCAGCTTGCAACAAAAAACCTGCAAGCTGCGGACCGAGTATAAGGCAGCCTTCAAAGAATTTTTATGACCTGAGTGCTTTTTGCTGAACTTGCGCAGATACGGCACACTAACCTGCTTGAATTCAATATCCAGAGCAGAGCCTGTATGACCCGTTCACCTTTGCACCGCCTGATTTTTGGTGCTCTGCGCCGCCTGCTGTACCTATGGGTTCGCTCCGAGACAATCAACCAGTCGTCTTTCACCCTGAACCTGGACCGCAGTCGCCCGGTGTTCTATGCCCTGCAATCACCGTCGCTGGCCGACCTGGCCGTGCTGGACAGTGAATGCACCAAAGCCGGGCTGCCACGCCCCGTGTTACCCGTTTCACTCGGTAACCTCGAAGAACCGGCCGCTTTCTTCTATTTGACCCCAGACCCGGACTGGCTCGGCCGACATGACAAACGCGGCGCACCACCAACGCTGGCTCGGTTGGTCAACGCGGTCAGCCTGCATGATGAAAACGATGCACAGATCATCCCGGTCAGTGTGTTCTGGGGCCAGTCACCGGCCAGTGAATCGAGCCCGTGGAAATTGCTGTTCGCCGACAGCTGGGCCGTGACCGGGCGCCTGCGCAAGCTGCTGAGCATTCTGATCCTGGGGCGCAAGACCCGCGTGCAGTTCTCCGCACCGATCCATCTGCGCGAACTGGTGCAACACGAAAAAGGGCAGGCGCGCACGGTACGCATGGCCCAACGCCTGCTACGGGTTCATTTTCGCAACCTCAAGACAGCCGTCATCGGCCCGGACATTTCTCACCGGCGCAACCTGGTCAAGGGCCTGATCCACGACCCGTTGGTACGTCAGGCCATCGCCGAGGAAGCCGAACGCGAGAACATCCCGCTGGCCAAGGCCGAAGCCCAGGCACTGCGCTATGGCAACGAAATCGCCTCGGACTACACCTACACCGCCATTCGCTTCCTTGAGGTTGTGCTCAGTTGGTTCTGGAACAAGATCTACGATGGCATCAAGGTCAACCACATCGAGCAGGTGCAAGGTATCGCACCAGGACATGAGGTGATCTACGTCCCCTGCCATCGCAGCCACATCGACTACCTGCTGCTGTCGTACCTGCTGTTCCGCAATGGCCTGACCCCGCCGCATGTTGCCGCCGGCATCAACCTGAACATGCCCGTCATTGGCAGCCTGCTACGCCGAGGCGGTGCATTCTTCATGCGCCGTACGTTCAAGGGCAACCCGCTGTACACCGCCGTGTTCAACGAATACCTGCACACCCTCTTCAGCAAAGGCTTCCCCGTGGAGTACTTCGTCGAAGGCGGACGCTCGCGAACCGGGCGCATGTTGCAACCCAAAACCGGGATGCTGGCAATTACCCTGCGCAGCTTCCTGCGCTCCTCACGCACACCTATTGTCTTCGTACCGGTGTACATCGGCTACGAACGCGTCCTGGAGGGGCGTACCTACCTCGGTGAACTGCGCGGTGCGAGCAAGAAGAAAGAGTCGATTTTCGATATCTTCAAGGTCTTCGGTGCCCTCAAACAGCGCTTTGGCCAAGTGTCGGTCAACTTCGGCGCCCCCATTCGCCTGGCCAGCTTCCTCGACGCGCAGCAGCCCGGCTGGCGCGAGCAGGAGCATGGACCACAGTTCCGCCCGGCCTGGCTCAACCAGACCACCTCACGCCTGGGCGAGACAGTCGCCCGGCACCTGAACGAAGCGGCGGCAATCAACCCGGTCAACCTGGTGGCCCTGGCCCTGCTGTCGACCAGCAAGCTGGCCCTCGACGAACGTGCCCTGGCACGCGTGCTGGACCTGTACCTTACACTGCTGCGGCAAGTGCCCTACTCACCGCACACGACGCTGCCAGAGGGTGACGGCCTGGCGCTGATCGCCCACGTCAGGGATATGGACATGCTTGCTGAACAGCGTGATGCGCTGGGCAAGATCCTCTATCTGGATGAGCAGAACGCCATCCTGATGACCTACTACCGCAACAACGTCCTGCACATTGTTGCCCTGCCCGCCCTGCTGGCGAGCTTCTTCCAGAGCAGCTCGCGGATGAGCCGCGACTTGATCCTGCAATACGTACGGGCACTGTACCCATACCTGCAATCCGAGTTGTTTATCCGCTGGTCGCTGGACGAACTGGACGCGGTGGTTGACCAATGGCTGCAGGCGTTTGTCGACCAAGGCCTGCTGCGCCTTGAAAATGGCGTCTACCTGCGCCCTGCCCCGAGTTCGCGCCAATTCGTGCTGCTGACCCTGCTGGCCCGGGCCATTACCCAGACCCTGCAGCGCTTCTACATGGCCACCGCCCTGCTGCTCAATAGCGGCCAACACAGCCTCAGCGCCGAAGCACTGGAAGACCTCTGCGTGGTCATGGCCCAGCGGCTGTCGATCCTGCACGGGCTCAATGCCCCGGAGTTCTTCGATAAAAGCCTGTTCCGCCACTTCATTCAAACCCTGATCGAACAGGGAGTTCTGCGCCCCGATACCGCTGGCAAACTGGGATACCACGAAAAACTCAGTGAGTTGGCAGAGGGGGCGGCCAAGCGTGTGCTCTCGGCGGAGGTGCGCCTGTCAATCCGTCAGGTGGCCCTGCATCGCAATGACGATAACCCCGAAACGACGACATGAACCCTACGTGGTCTTGCCCGGAGCACGACCACGAAACAACGTGGGCGCCGACGTCACGGCGCCTTCGATAAGGAGATCCTGATGAAAAAATTGACCCTGGCCCTGATCGGAAGCCTGCTGGCAGCGTGCAGCAGTACGCCCCCAACCCCCACGGCCAGCCTGGCCGGCGAAGTGTTCTACCTTCAGCGTATCGCCCTGCCTCCAAGCGCCACCCTGAGTGTCAGCCTGCAAGATGTCTCCCTGGCTGACGCGCCAGCTGTCACGCTGGCCAGGCAGAGCGGCCCGGTAAACGGTCAGGTTCCGCTGCCGTTCCACCTCACCTACGACCCGAGCCAGGTCAAACCCGGCCACCGCTATGCCGTCAGCGCACGTATCGAGCTGGACGGTAAACTGATGTTCATCAACACCGAACAGCATGCCGTGCAACTTGATGGCCACGACCCGCAACCCGTGCGCATCAAGGTCGACGCGATTCGCTGATTTCCCCCTTCGTTCACAGAAAAGGATGCTGCCATGTTTCGCCCCGTTCTCACCTTTACCAGCCTGTGTGCAGGCCTGCTGCTCTCGGCCAGCGCCATGGCCCTGTCGTTGAGCGATCTCTCGCAACAGGATGCCAGCGGTGGCCTCAAGGATGCCTTGACCCAAGGCGCCCAGATTGCCGTCAAGCAACTGGGTACCCCAGGTGGTTTCAGCAACAACCCGGATGTACGCATCGAGCTGCCTGGCAACCTTGGCAAGGCCGCCAAAACGATGAGGAAGTTCGGCATGGGCGCCGAGGTTGACCAACTGGAAGCCAGCATGAACAAAGCCGCCGAGGCGGCCGTACCGCAAGCTCAGGCACTGCTGGTGGATGCCGTGAAGAAAATGACCGTGGCCGATGCCAAGAGCATTCTCAGCGGCGGCAACGACTCGGCGACGCAGTACCTGAACAAGACCAGCCGTGAACAGATCCGCGCCAAGTTCCTGCCAATCGTCAAGCAGGCTACCGACCAGGTTGGCCTGGCGCAGCAGTACAACAGCTTCGCCGGCCAGGCTGCGAGCCTGGGTGTACTGGACTCGAAAAATGCCAACGTCGAGAACTACGTGACCGAGCAAGCGCTCAATGGCCTGTTCGAGATGATCGGCAAACAGGAAGCCAGCATTCGTGAAAACCCGGCCGGTGCTGCCACCAGCCTGGCGAAGAAGGTGTTTGGCGCGCTCTGACACGGTAGGGGTCGCCACATAAGGCATGACACCCCATACCATCGCGGGCAAGATCCGCTCCCACACATGTTGCGCACTGTGGGGGTGGCTTGCCCGCGATGCCGGTCTCTAGGGTTTCTTGACCCTGAACCAGGCCGCATACAGCGCTGGCAGGAACAACAGGGTCAACACCGTCGCGACGATCAGGCCGCCCATGATCGCTACCGCCATCGGCCCGAAAAACACGCTGCGCGACAGTGGAATCATGGCCAACACCGCCGCCAACGCCGTCAACACAATCGGCCGGAAACGCCGTACCGTGGCTTCGATGATTGCCTGCCAACGGTCAAGCCCTGCAGCGATGTCCTGCTCGATCTGGTCCACCAGGATCACCGAGTTGCGCATGATCATCCCTGACAACGCAATGGTGCCAAGCATCGCGACGAAGCCGAACGGCTGTCGGAACACCAGCAGGAACAAGGTCACGCCGATTACGCCCAACGGGGCCGTCAGGAACACCATCACCGTGCGCGAGAAGCTGCGTAACTGCAGCATCAGCAAGGTCAGCACCACCACGATGAACAACGGGAAACCGGCTTTCACCGAGTTTTGCCCTCGCGCGGAATCCTCGACCGTACCGCCCACTTCCAGCAAGTAGCCATCCGGCAGTTGCGCACGCACGCTCTCAAGTGTTGGCAGGATCTGTTGAACCAGGGTCACCGGCTGCTCCTTGCCGTAAATATCGGCGCGCACGGTGACCGTCGGCAAGCGGTTGCGGTGCCAGATCACCCCTTCCTCAAAACCGTATTCCAAGGTCGCGATCTGCGACAGTGCAACGCTGCGGCCGCTATCAGTCGGTACCGCGAGGCTAGGCAGGTTCGCAAGCTCACGCCGTTCCTGTAGCGTGCCACGCAACAGTATCTCGATCAGCTCATTGTCTTCCCGGTACTGGCTAACCCCTGAACCGCTCAGGGTGCTTTGCAGGAATTGGGCGAGGTTGGCCGTGCTCACGCCGAGTGCACGTGCTCGGTCCTGATCGATGATCAGGTGAACCACCTTGCTTGGCTCCTCCCAGTCCAGGTGCACGTTAGCCACATGGGGGTTCTCGTGGACCTTGGCCGCAACCTTGCGCGCCAACGCTCGCACGACCTCAATGTGCTCCCCCGTGACCCGGAACTGCACCGGATAGCCCACCGGCGGCCCGTTTTCCAGCCGAGTGACACGCGAGCGCAGTTGCGGGAACTGTTCGTTCAGGTTTTCGATCAACCAGCTACGCAGCGCCTCACGGTCTTCGATGGTCTTGGCCAACACCACGAACTGGGCAAAACTCGCTGCGGGCAGTTGCTGATCCAGAGGCAGGTAGAAGCGTGGCGAACCAGTGCCGACATACGCCACATAATTTTCAATATCAGGACGCGCCTTGAGCATCGCCTCCAGCCGCTCGACCTGCTCAGCGGTATTGCTCAGCGAGGCGCCTTCAGCCAGTTTCAGGTCAACCATCAACTCCAGACGCCCGGAAGCCGGGAAAAATTGCTGAGGGACGAAACGGAACAACAGGATGCTCGCGATGAACATGCCGATGGTGAGCACAATGACCGTCTTACGCCGCTGCACACACCATGCCACCACTCGCCGAACCCGTTGATAGAACGGCGTGCCATAGGGGTCAGGTGCATTGCCGTTCGTACCGTGTTTAGCCGCATGCAACTTGGCCAGGTCCGGTAACAGCCGTTCGCCCAGGAACGGCACAAACACCACCGCGACTATCCAGGACGCCAGCAACGCAATCGTCACCACCTGAAAGATCGAGCGGGTGTACTCGCCAGTACCCGACTGCGCTGTTGCGATCGGCAGGAAGCCTGCCGCAGTGATCAGCGTGCCGGTGAGCATCGGAAATGCCGTACTGGTCCAGGCAAAGCTGGCGGCTTTGAAGCGGTCAAAGCCCTGCTCCATCTTGATCGCCATCATCTCTACCGCAATGATCGCATCGTCCACCAGTAACCCCAGCGCCAGCACCAGCGCCCCCAGGGAGATCTTGTGCAGACCGATGCCCAGGTAGTACATGGTGGCAAAGGTCATTGCCAATACCACAGGAATCGCCAACGCGACCACCAGCCCGGTGCGCAGGCCCAGGGAAAAGAAACTCACCAGCAACACCACGGCCAAGGCTTCGACCAGTACGTTGACGAACTCACCGACACCGGTCTTCACCGCCGCAGGTTGGTCAGACACCTTGCGCAGCTCCATGCCGGCAGGCAGGTTGCGGGTAATCCGCGAAAACTCGGCTTCCAGTGCCTTGCCCAACACCAGAATGTCGCCACCGGGCTTCATCGACACTGCCAGACCGATGGCGTCCTCACCCATGAAACGCATACGTGGCGCGGGCGGGTCGTTGAAACCACGACGCACGTCGGCGACATCGGCGATGCGGAAGGTGCGGTTATCGACACGAATGGGGAACTGCTCGATCTGCTCAACCGTCTCGAACTGACCACTGACGCGCAACTGCAAACGCTCGGTGGGCGTTTCAAAGAAGCCCGCCGTGCTGACCGTATTCTGTTCTTCCAGTGCTTGCTGCACCGCCGCCAATGGCAAGCCAAGGGTGGCCAGCTTGACGTTCGACAGTTCGATCCAGATCTTCTCGTCCTGCAACCCCAGCAGCTCGACCTTGCCCACATCCTTGACCCGTTGCAGCTGGATCTGCACACGGTCGGCGTAGTCCTTGAGCACGGCATAATCGAAGCCTTTGCCTGTCAGGGCGTAGATGTTGCCGAACGTGGTACCGAATTCATCATTGAAAAACGGCCCCTGAATGCCCGGTGGCAAGGTGTGGCGGATGTCCGCGACTTTCTTGCGCAACTGGTACCACAACTCAGGGATCTCGTCCGAGTGCATGGAGTCCCGGGCCATGAAGGTGACTTGCGATTCGCCGGGGCGGGAGAACGACACGATCCGTTCGTACTCGCCGGTTTCCATCAGCGTTTTTTCAATACGTTCGGTCACCTGGCGCGACACTTCCTCGGCACTCGCGCCAGGCCAAAGGGTACGAACCACCATGGCCTTGAAGGTAAATGGCGGGTCTTCACTCTGGCCCAGTTTTGTGTACGACAATGCACCGACCATGGCGACCAACAACATCAGGAACAGGACGATCTGGCGATTACGCAACGCCCAGGCAGAAAGGTTGAAACCCATCGGGGACTACTCCTTAGTCGCCAGATTGACCACACGGTTGGAACGGTCCACCGGGCGTACCTGCTGGCCGTCGTGCAATACATGCACACCCGCAGCAACCACCCAGTCAGAGGGGCTCAAGCCCTCAAGCACCGGTACGCTGGTCTCGCCATAGGCACCGACACGTACCGGCGTTCGCTTGAGCGTATTGTTGGCGTCCACGCGCCAGACGTAGGTCTTGCCATTCTCGGCAGTCAACGCCGAAAGCGGCACCGCCAGCGGTACCTGCTCGACGTGCTGAATGAACACCCGCGCACTTTGCCCGAGTTCCGCGTGAACCTTGCCGACATTGAACGCAATACGGGCGGCGAACGTACGCGAGCGTGGATCAGCAGCAGGCGACAGCTCACGGATGACCCCATCGAACCGCTCTTGAGGCTGCGACCAGAGTTCCACCGACACCGGCAGGCCCACCTTGAAGCGGGAGAAATTCTGCTCTGGCAGGCTGATCAACACCTCACGCTCGCCATCGGCCGCGAGGGTGAACACCGTCTGCCCTGCCGCCACCACCTGCCCGACCTCGACCTGGCGTTTGGCGATCACCCCATCCTGCGGCGCGCGTAGCACCGCATAGCCGGCCTGGTTGCCCGCCACATCGAACTCGGCACGTACCTGCTTGAGCCGAGCCTGGCCTGCACGGTAGAGGTTCTCGGCGTTGTCATACTGGGAGCGACTGACCATCTGCCGCTCCAGCAACTTCTGGTAGCGATCGCGCTCAGCCTGCACCAGGCTCAGGTTGGCCTCAGCGGCCGCAACCTGGGCCCGCGCGGCCTCCAACTGCAAGCGCACGTCCTGCGGGTCAAGCTCGGCCAGTGGCTGATTGGCCTTGACCCGCTGCCCCTCCTCCACCAAGCGCCGGCTGACCTTGCCAGCAATGCGAAATGCCAACTCTGGCTCAAACCGCGCGCGCACTTCCCCCGGATAACTGGCGACCGCCGCACTGGCCGGTTGTGGCTGAACCACCATGGCCGGCCGAATGGTTACCTGTTGCGGGCCTTCCTGGCCACACGCGCTCAGTAACACGGCAAAACTGACGGGCAAAGCAAGGGGCAGGAAATGGCGCAACATATGGAAAACCCTTTCGCGAGTGGCGCTTTTAATATTTGAACTGATCGGTATATTAATCAGAGCCCATAGCGCTGGGAAGCGAAAGTCCCGTTTTTTTGTCCGACAATTTTTTGAGCGTGCTTGACCGGCCAGTCGAATTTCCCGCTCGCACAAGGAGCACGCGATGTACCATAAACGCCCTTTAACCGCTGCCTAAGGACACCATGCTCAACGAAACCCCCGCACCCAACGGTCCAGGCCGGCCGAAAGACCTGGCCAAGCGCCAGGCCATTCTTGAAGCGGCCAAGCGACTGTTCCTGACCCATGGCTATGCCAGCACCAGCATGGATGCAGTCGCGACAGCGGCAGGTGTTTCGAAACTGACGGTCTACAGCCACTTCACCGACAAAGAGACACTGTTCTGCACGGCAGTGGTGGCAACCTGCAAGGCACAACTGCCCGAGTTGATTTTCGAACTGCCCGACGGCGCCTCACTGCAACAGGTGCTGTTGAACATTGGCCGTGGCTTCCAGGGGCTGATCAACGGCGAAGAGTCGGTCAAGCTGCACCGCTTGATCATGGCGCTGGGCAGCCAGGATCCCAAGCTCTGCCAGATTTTCTTCGAGGCAGGCCCGATGCGCTTGCTAGGGGAAATGGAGGCACTGCTGCAGAAGGCTGACGAACTCGGCCTGCTGCGGATCGAGCATCCGGGCAATGCTGCAGAGCACTTTTTCTGCCTGCTCAAGGGCGCCCCCAACTTCCGCTTGCTGCTCGGCTGCGGCGAACCGCTGGATGCCGAGGGCGCCGAGGCGCACGTACAGGATGTGGTCAGCCTGTTCATGCGCGCCTTCGCGCCCTGATCAGGCCTTGAGGGCTTTTTTCGGATAGATGTCGTAGCGGCTCGACTTGCCTTCCAGGCTATGGCTTGGCTTGGCGCCTTCGATGATCGGCGCCTTGCGCGGGCGCTTGACCACGACCCGGTGAGTGGCCAGCGCCAAGGCGGCCTCAAGCAGCGCCGGGGCATCGAGATCGTCACCCACCAACGGGCGGAACACGCGCATTTCCTTCTTGACCAGTGCGCTCTTGTCCCGGTGCGGGAACATCGGGTCGAGGTAGATCACTTGCGGCGCCTCCCCCTGCCAATGGCGCATCAGGTCAATCGCGTTGCCGGTCTGCAGGTGCATACGTGCCACGATTGGACCGACCTCGGCATCACCCCGGCCTCGCGCCAAGCCGTCCTCAAGCAACGCGGCGACCAGCGGCTGACGCTCGATCAGTTGCATCTCGCAACCCAGGCTGGCCAAGACAAAGGCATCCTTGCCCAAGCCCGCCGTGGCATCCAGTACACGCGGGCGCACGCCTTGGGCGATGCCCACGGCCTTGGCGATCATCTGCCCGCTTCCGCCGCCGAACAGCCGTCGGTGAGCGGCTTGCCCTTCCACGAAGTCGACCCGCACAGGGCCGGGCGCCTGCGGGCCCAACTGCTGGATCTGCAGCCCTTCACTCCCAACCTGAACGGCGAAGCCAGCAGCGTCGTCATCCAGCGGCAAGCCCAGGCGTTGTGCCCATTGCTCGGCATGCCCCTGATACTCGGGCGACAACGCCTCGACCCGCAGACGGCTGTCCGCCAGTTGCTCAACCATAGTTCGTGCATCCAAAAAAAATTAAATGATCGGCGGCCGTGGCCGATAACGGAAGTACTCAGTATTTTGCCAGACCCGGACAGCCTCCGACTGCCATGTCAGACATTCTTCAGCTCAATTCAGGCTACCTGTCGCCCGTTGGCGATTACAGCCGCCACAACACCCAGGCATTGGGTGGCGTAAGCCACCTGTGGCAAGACTTCTTTGCCCGGGCCTTGGCGGAGCAACAGGCTGAAGGCACTGACGCGACAACGCTGACGAGCGCCCCAGTAGATGCCACCACAGGCGAACCCGTAGGCGGCAGCCAGACCCTGGCACAGATCAATAGCCAGCGCGACTGCGATGTTCAGGACAGCGAGATCATCCCACCTGAGCCCCTGTTTCTGCCGATCGCCGAGTTCGAGCCGGAACTGCTGGAAAAACCGGCTCCGCCCTTCAGCGCCGCCGAGTTGATCGAGCAACAACGCCAACTGGACATCAGCAACAGCTGGGTTCGGCCAATCGTACTCAGCGCCGGCCAGCCCACACCTGAGCCAGGCCCGGCCCCTCAACCACGCCCACTGCACCTGCCAATAGCCGAGTTCGAGATGGACCTGCTGGACAAGGCTGCAGAACCATTCGATGAGCACACGCTGATCGAACAACAGAAGCACCTCGACTTCGACCTGCGCTGGGCTCGCCCGGTCGTCCTGAACAACGTACGCCTCGCCGCGTGACGGCAAGCCGTCCACTAACCGACTAGAGCAGGCCCAGTTGCTCGGCGAGTGGCGCCCTTTCCAACTCCGGCAATGGCACCAGACCCGGCAGCCGCTCCATCAAGCCCTGATGAAAACGCTGAGCCAGCGCAGCGGCCAGGCGATTGTCGGCGGTGTGCAGGAAAACGTAGGGGGTGCGCCCCTCTTCGATCCAGGCCGCTACCTTATCCAGCCAAGGCCGCAAAAATGGCCCATTGGCAGCAAGTTCGGGGTGGCCGATAAAACGCACCTGCGGGCACGCTGTGAATGCGGCAGGCCGTGGAGGTACCTTGGGCTTCTTGGCCTGGGCATGCAGCACCGAGGCCTCGCGGGATGTGCAACTGAACAACGCACGCGGGTCCAGACAAATACGCTCCACGCCCCGCTCCATTAGCAGGCGATTGAGCAGGCGCTCCTCCTCCCCCCTGGCAAAGAAGTCCGCATGGCGAACCTCTACTGCGACAGGCACACCGACTTCGTCCAGAAACCCGACCAACTCCGCAAGCCGCGAAGGCCCGAAACTGGCCGGCAATTGCAGCCAGTAAGGGGCTACCCGCTGCCCCAAAGGCCGCAGCAACTCGATGAAGCCCTGGGCAGCACTCAATTGCTCGCGCAGGTCGCCGCCATGACTGATGTCGCCAGGAAACTTGGCGGTAAAACGAAAGTGCTCAGGCATGATCTGCGCCCAGCGCTGAACCGTGGCACTAGCCGGGCGGGCATAGAACGTGGTGTTGCCTTCTACGGCATTGAACACCTGGCAGTAAAGCCCAAGGAAGTCGGTGGTTTTCGCGTCAGCGGGGTACAGGTACTCGCGCCAGGCGCTTTCACTCCAGGACGGGCAACCCAGAAAATAAGGAAGGGATGAGGGAATCATCCGTCAAATGTACAGGTCCAGCCCGAGCACTTCCATCTCCCAATCCACAAAGCCAGCGGTGGTCAGGTAGCTGCTCAGGGCCTTGGCAGTGCGCTTGTTGCTGGCCCGAGGAAAGATCATGTCTTGCTGACGCACGGGAAGCCCCGCACTACGGCTGGCGCCTGCAGCCGCCGATGGCTGCGCCTGGGTTTCAAATTCACCCGGAATATCGTCGTCCAGCTCTTCTTCACGCAGCGGCGCCTTACGCGCGGAGCGTTTGACCGGATAAGACTGCGAGGAAAAACCGTCGATACGCATGGCGGAATACTCAGGAGCAATGATGGCAATTTAGCGGCACCCGAGAGCCTTCGCAAATGCCTGACTGATAACTGGACCACAGATCAGGCAAAAGATTCGGGGTTGCTGGCGCTAACTGACCGGCGGCGCTCAGCGCGCCTTAGGCGTGGCCACCTTGTCGCGCAGGTAGACCGGCTGCGCCAGATCAGCTGCGATTGCCTCGCCACGCTGCCAGGCAAACGTTGCCAGGCTGAGCAGATCCTGGGCATGAGGCAGCAGGCTGGCGTCCTGGGCACTGACCTTGACCGCAAGGCGCTCGGCATAGCCCCAGCCCGTACCCGCACCAAACCAGTCCCCGGTAGCACCTGCTGGCAAGGCTACCTGCTCCGGTGGCAGCACAGCCTCTTCACCCAGCAGGCGCATTTCACCTGCCGTCGACTGGTAGCAGCCCCAGTACACTTCATCCATACGGGCGTCGATGGCAGCAGCGACCTGCTGCACACCCTGTTCACGCATTGCCCGCTGCGCCAGCACGGCCAGATTCGATACCGGCAGCACCGGACGCTCCAGCGCGAAGGCCAGGCCCTGAACCACACCAATAGCGATACGGACACCGGTGAAAGCGCCTGGGCCGCGACCGAAGGCAATGGCATCAAGCGCCGACAACGCGATACCAGCCTCGGCGAGCAGGGTCTGGATCATTGGCAGCAGCTTCTGCGCATGCAGGCGCGGAATCACCTCGTAGTGGCTCAACACCTTGCCGTCATGCAGCAGGGCAACGGAGCAGGCTTCAGTGGCGGTATCCAGGGCCAGCAAAGTGGTCATCGGTGATTCCAGGCGAAAGAAAAAAGAGCGGCATTATAAACAACAACGGCCCGCAAGCGGGCCGTTGTTCAAGGGCTGGAGCGATAAATCAGCTCAGCGCTTCCAGCACCTTGGCAGTGATGGCCTCAACAGAGCCAACGCCTTCAATGTGGCTGTACTTCGGCTTGCCATTGGCGGCAGCCAGCTTCTGGTAGAAGTCCACCAGCGGTTTGGTCTGGTCGTGGTAGACAGCCAGGCGGTGACGTACGGTTTCTTCAGTGTCGTCTTTACGCTGAACCAGCGAATCGCCGGTCTCATCGTCCTTGCCTTCAACCTTTGGCGGGTTGTAGATCACGTGGTAGACGCGACCCGAGGCCTCGTGAACACGGCGGCCGGCAATACGCTTGACGATTTCTTCGTCAGCCACAGCGATCTCGACAACGGCATCCAGCTCAACACCGGCAGTTACCAGGGCTTCGGCCTGGGGAATGGTGCGAGGGAAACCGTCGAACAGGAAGCCCTTCGCGCAGTCAGGCTGAGCGATACGGTCCTTGACCAGGTTGATGATCAACTCGTCGGAAACCAGCTTGCCAGCATCCATGATCGCCTTGGCCTCGAGGCCCAGCGGAGTACCCGCCTTGACGGCGGCACGCAGCATGTCACCGGTGGAGATCTGTGGAATACCAAACTTTTCGGTGATGAACTTTGCCTGAGTACCTTTACCGGCCCCGGGAGCTCCCAGCAGAATTACACGCATCTTGTGCTCCTCAATTTTTATAAGCAAATCAAAGGATTCGCCGCTAGGGCAAAATCCCGGAATTAGGTCATGACCACAATTCGGTCAAAAGGCTGCTCAAGATACACAGCAGCTTTCGGCCACACAAGCGCCCCAAAGTCGGAATAACCTGCTGCCGAAGGCCCTGTCATGCTCTGGTTGCGCCGGGCGCAACCCGGCGCAAGCACGCCTCAACCCGTGTTCCGCAAGCCTGCCGCGATACCTGCCACCGTCACCAGCAATGCCTGCTCCAAAGGGCTGTCCAGAGCGGCATCACGGGTGCGCGAGCGGGCCAGGAGATCCGCCTGGAGCAGATGCAACGGGTCCAGATAGGTATTGCGCAAACGAATGAACTCCAGGGTATCGGGGCTGTGTGCAAGTAGCACCGGCTGCCCGGTCAGCCCCAGTACAACCTGGCACGCCTGCGACAATAGGTCGCGCAGTTGTGCACCCAAAGGTCGCAGTTGCGATTGCACCAGACGCTCATCATAGGAACGCGCAATTTCAACATCGGCCTTGGCCAGGACCATTTCGAGCATGTCGATACGGGTACGGAAGAACGGCCATTGCTCACGCATTTCTGCCAGCAGCCCACCTTGCCCGCGCGCCAGTGCATTGCTCAACGCCGCCTCCCAGCCCAACCAGGCCGGCAGCATGAGCCGCGTCTGGGTCCAACCGAAGATCCACGGAATCGCCCGCAGGCTTTCAATACCGCCAGCACGGCGTTTAGCCGGCCGACTGCCCAACGGCAAGCGGCCCAGTTCCTGCTCCGGCGTGGCCTGACGGAAATACTCAACGAACTCCGGGTTGTCACGCACCACACTGCGGTAAGCCTTCAGACCATCCGCCGCGAGTTGGTCCATCAAGCCGCGCCAGGCCGGTTGTGGGGGTGGCGGTGGCAACAGGGTCGCCTCGAGCACCGCAGCCAGGTACAGGTTGAGGTTCTGCTCCGCGATGTCCGGCAGGCCGAATTTGAAACGGATCATTTCGCCCTGCTCGGTGGTGCGGAACCTGCCGGCCACCGAGCCCGGTGGCTGCGACAGGATCGCCGCATGGGCCGGGCCACCGCCACGGCCCACAGTACCGCCACGACCGTGGAACAGCAGCAATTCGACGTTCTGCCCTCGACAGATCTCCACCAGGGTTTCCTGGGCGCGGTACTGGGCCCAGGCCGCTGCCGTGGTACCGGCATCCTTGGCCGAATCGGAGTAGCCGATCATCACTTCCTGAGGGCCGTGCAACCCCGCACGATAGCCCGGCAGGCCCAGCAGACGCTGCATGACCGGCCCGGCATTGTCCAGGTCGGCCAGTGTTTCGAACAACGGCACAACCCGCATCGGACGGGCAACGCCCGCCTCCTTGAGCAGCAACTGTACCGCCAGCACGTCTGAAGCCGCGCCGGCCATGGAGATCACATAAGACCCCAGCGATGCCGCCGGGGCGGCAGCGATTTCACTGCAGGTCGCAAGCACTTCAGCCGTCTCGGCCTGAGGCCGGAAATGCCGTGGCAACAACGGACGACGGTTGTTCAGTTCGGTCTGCAGGAAGGCGATACGCGCCTCTTCATCCCAATCCTCATAGCGCCCCAGCCCCAGATAATCGGTGATCTCACTCAACGCCGAAGCGTGCCGTGCTGCGTCCTGACGCACATCCAGGCGCACCAGGAACAGGCCAAAGGTCACCGCCCGACGCAAGGTGTCGAGCAGCGGGCCATCAGCGATAACGCCCATGCCGCACTCATGCAACGACTCATAGCAGAGCCGCAACGGCTCAATCAGGTCGTGATTGTCGTGCAAGACCTCGGCGGATGCCGGTTGCGTAACAGCCAGTGACGACTGCGCCCAGCTTCGGGTTGCCCGCAGGCGCTCGCGCAGTTGCTTAAGCAACGCCCGGTAGGGTTCGGCATGCTCGCCCACCCTGGCCCGCAGCGCCGGGCTGGCCTGCTGCATGGACAACTCGGCGGCCAGAAAATCGACGTCTCGCAGGAACAGGTCTGCCGCCATCCAGCGGGCCAGCAACAGCACTTCGCGTGTGACCGTGGCGGTGACATTGGGGTTACCGTCACGGTCACCGCCCATCCACGAGGCAAATCGAATCGGCGCAGCCTCTAGCGGCAGGTGCAGACCCGTGGCCGCGAACAAGGCCTTGTCCGCCTTGCGCAGGTGGTTGGGGATAGCCTGCCAGAGCGAGTTCTCAATGACCGCAAAGCCCCATTTGGCTTCATCGACCGGGGTGGGTCGAGTACGGCGGATTTCTTCGGTATGCCAAGCCTCGGCAATCAACCGCTGCAGGCGCTCGCGGACCTGCGCACGCTCGGCAGGTGTCAGGTCGCGGTGGTCTTGAGCCGCCAACTGCGCGGCGATGGCATCGTACTTGTGAATCAAGGTACGGCGGGCGACTTCGGTCGGGTGCGCAGTAAGCACCAGTTCGATGCTCAGTTTGCCGAGCTGGCGGGCCAATGCGTCAGGGCTATGACCCGCCTTTTTCAGGCGATCGAGCAATTCGGGAAGCACCCTGGCCTCGAACGGCTCGGGCTGATCCGCGTCGCGGCGGCGGATCAACTGGTACTGTTCGGCGATGTTGGCCAGGTTGAGAAACTGGTTGAACGCTCGGGCCACCGGCAGCAACTCGTCCTCGGACAAGCCGTCGAGGCTGGAGCTCAGTTGCTCGGCACTGCCACTGCGGTCCGCCTTGGCGCTGCGACGAATGTCCTCGATTTTCTGCAGGAAAGCTTCGCCGTACTGTTCGCGTACGGTGTCCCCCAACAATTCGCCCAACAGATGGACGTCTTCACGCAAGCGCACATCAATACCAGTCATCAGCCTTCATCTCCAACGCGGGCAAACAGCGATGACATCAGAGTGCCGCAGTACCGCCTGTGCTTCAAGGCAGACCAAAGTGCGACCAGTAGCTACGCTGAAAGAAGGCCATCCGTCTTCAACGAGGTCACCATGAAAATCCGCGAACTTGCCCAGAACTGGGAACAGACCGCCACGGGGCGCATGAGCCCTACCGGTTATGTGTTGCACCTGGATGTCGAAGCCGCGGCGCGTCTGGCGGCGCTGGCCGAGATGTACCCCAAGCGTCAACCCGAGGAACTGCTCGGCGAACTGCTTGGCGCCGCGCTCGAAGAGCTGGAGGCCAGCTTCCCTTATGTCCGCGGTCAACAGGTCATCGAAACCGATGAAGAAGGCAATCCGTTGTATGAAGACATCGGGCCAACACCCCGGTTTCTAGCGTTGTCCCGACACTACCTGCAGACCTTAAGCGCGGAAAAAGAGGCGTCCAACGACTGAAACCGGTAGGTGCCGGGCTTGCCAGCGATAGGGACGCTGCCAATTGACGGTATTACTGTACCTGCTGCGGCGTCTCCTGCCCCATGCAGCGCACCGCCTGCTTCTTGTTGTCGACCAGTACGCCGGTCAGGCCCTTCTGCTGGGTGTCGAACAGCACCAACACGCCATCGATGCATTGCGCCACCTGTGGCGCCGGGCTGAGCGAAACCTTGTAGTCTTCACCGGGAACAGTCTTGAGCATGGTGAAGTCGGACAGCAGCAGCGCATCCTCCGGCTTGGCAAAATGCAGGTAGCCGTAATACCAAAGCGCACCGACAGTGCCAATGATGCTGCAGACACCGGTGATGATCAGCGGGATGGCGTTGCGTTCTTCACTCATTACTACTTCTCGTCAGGGTAATTGGGGACTTCGGCCAAACGTCGCAGTCCATTGAAATGTTCAGGGTCTTCCAGAAAGCGCAGCATTACCTTACGCCAAATCGGGTCGTTGAAGGTCTGCACATGACCACCACGGGTCAACTGCAGCACGCGCGGTGGTGGGGCCGCCTGATACAGACGGATACCATTGACCATGGGTACGGTGGTGTCGTCGATGCTGTGGTAGATCAACTTCGGAACCCCGGACAATTGCCCGACCGAGCGCACCGCGCTGTCGCCATCCGGCACCAGCCATGACAGCGGAACCTGCAAAGGCCAGGTCAACCAGGTCGAACTCAAGGCACTACGCCCGACATCCCGGTAACTGGCCGGCACTCCGTCGAAGACCATGGCCTTGAACCGATGTGATTGCTCAGGGTGTTGCGCCAGGTAATGGATGGCCAGGGCGCCACCCAGGCTTTGCCCCAGCAACACCAGCGGCTTGCCCTGCGCTTCAGGCGCCTGCTGCAGCCAGTCCATCGCCGCGGCAATGTCGTCATAGACTTCAGGCAAACTCGGCGTGCCTTCCGACAAGCCATAGCCCCGGTAGTCGATCATCAACACCTGATAGCCATGCTCCGGTAGCCACCAACTGCCGCCCAGGTGCAACGCCAGGTTGCCACCATTGCCATGCAGGTGAAGCACCGTCCCCTTGACCGCTACACCCTCCTTGGCCGGCAACCACCAACCATGCAGGCGCGTACCGTCTGCAGCGATCAGGGTGAGGTCACGGTACTCAAGCTTGGCCCGCTTCGGTGTGAAGGGCTCGCCCGGCTCGGGGTAAAACAGCAAGGCACTGCAGCCGGCCAGACTCAACAGCACAAGAAGCAGGCACAGCGGCCTGCCAAGGACGTCAGAGAATGTTCGAGTAGTCGGCTTCAATACGGTCCAGGCTCAAGTGATTGAGGAAGTTGGAGAAGCACATCCAGGCCGACAGCGCGTTCAAGTCGCGGAACTGCTCGGGCAGGTACTTGGGCGGCTCCACCAGGCCTTCGTCGACCAATTGGCGAAGAGTCCGCATATCTTCCAGCGTCGTCTTGCCGCAAAACAGCAAAGGAATCTGCTCAAGCTTGCCTTTACGCACGGCCAACTGAATATAGTTGTAAACCATGATAAAGCCCTTGAGGTATGACAAGTCCTTGGTAAATGGCAACCCATTGGGCACCGAGCCACGAAACACGCGGCTGGCATTGCCATAGCTCTCCTGCATGCCAAACCCTTGAGCGCGAAAGAACTCGAACACCTGGAGGAAATCGGCCCCCTCCTCGACCATGTGAATGGCACGGGTGCGGTTGGTCAGCTTGCGCAGCCGGCTGGGGTACGAGGCGAAAGCAATCACCTCCATGAGGATCGCCAGCCCCTCCTGGGTGACCGTGGAAGAAGGCGGGCCTTTGGACAGGAAGGTACAGATTGGCTGGTTCAGGCCGTTGAGGGTGGTGCCGACATGCACCAGCCCCTCATGGACCTCCAGCGCGCGGACATCGCGGTTGTTGAACATCGCGTCAGCGCGGATCTTGATGTAGTCGGCACCGGCCGCCGCGTCGGCGACGATACCGTCCGACTCGAATACACGGATGGTCTCTTCCGCCTCACCGAACACCTTGTTCAAGCGATGCTGGAGTATTTCCACGGCCTGCTTGGCGGTAAGGTTCTTCGGCTCGTCCTTCAGGTCACCCAGGCAATCGATGTTGTTCAGGTAGTCGGAGAGCATCAGGCCCAGATCGGACAGGGTCGGGTCACCGGCATGAAAGGCATCGGATGCGGCGCCATAGAGCTCCTGGGAGATCAGCCCGAAATCCTCGGTGCCGCGCGCTTCGAGCATGCGCACCACCATGCGGTACTCCTTGCACATGCGTCGCATGATCTGCCCGACCGGGTTGAACTGGCCAAGCTGGCGCGTAATGTCACGCTCGATGTTCTGAAACTCAAGCTTCACCGCACTGGAGTCAAAGGACAGTGGTCGACCTTGATAGTACTCACGGTCCACCTTCGGCAACTCTTTACCCTTGGCCTTGAGGAACCCCTGGCGGATGCTATCGTCCCACTTCACCGCATCGAGCACGCGGATCGGCGTCTGTGCCTGAACAATGCGATCAGACAGGCCGCGTATCGTCTGCTGGTACTCGTCCACACCACACTCCTTGCTTCGAATCGGTTATTTGCCTGCGCGCTGGAACCGCGCGACTTCGATGAACAGATCGGAGTTGGCAGGGTCATCCAGATAGGCGAAAACCTGTTGTGCAGGGCTGTCGATCAAGACACCCTCACCATTATCTTCCGGCACTTCGTAACGTTGACCACTGAGTGCCTTCTGCTCCAACGCCTGGTTGATCCGTTCAACATCAAGGTTGTAGAGCACTAACTCGTTGCTACCGATCACGTCAAAACCAGCAATCAGGAAGTTTCCGCCGAGCTTTTTCGGCACACCAGCCGAGAAATACCAGCGATTACCGTGACGCGAGACCGTGAAGGTGTATTCCTGGCGTGGCTTGCCCTTGGCCGTGGCCACTGCCTTGTAAGCATTGCCCCCCGTGCGACTGATCAGCAGTTTCAAGGGTTCGCCCCAGGCATCCTTGCTGCTCCAGTTACCGAGCAACGCCTTGGGCGCCGGCTGATTCGCCGGAATGGGTTCATTGAAGGTAACCAGACAACCGCCAAGCAGTAAAAACGACAAGGCCAACAGCACACGCCAGGCTTTCATCAGGTTCTCCTTGAAATGGATCGTGCCTTAGACCGCAGCCAATACCAGATGCAGGTATCGCGTAAGAATAGCGAGCATCTGTGCTTCGGCGTGCGGTCGTTCAGCATCGAGCAGGCCCTGATATTCCATCTGCTCGATTATCGCCGTCAACACCAAGGCATCCTGCTGAGGTTCACGCGACCCCACGACCTGAAGCATCTGGCCCGCGCCGCGTAGCAAAATCTGCTCGTGCGACTTGACCAGCTCGGCCAATTTCGGACACAGCAGCGCCTCCTGGCGAAAGGCCTGCTCGGCCATCAGGAAGTTACGGCGGTTATGCAGTTGGCGTTGCACATACTCGCTCATCATCTTCGCCACTTCGTCGGCCAGGCGCGCTCGGGATTGTGGACTGCCGTCGCCCTGAGACAACAACTGACGCAACACCACTTCGGTGTGCTCCCAGAGCTTGGCCATGTACGCAGCGCTGCGCTCCACGTACTGGGCAAAACTGTCGATCAGCAGGTCTTCGATATCCTTGAAGTAGTAGGTGGTGGCCGACAAGGGCACCCCGGCCTCGGCGGCTACTGCACGATGCCGCACACCCCGCACGCCATCACGGACAACGATGCGCATCGCCGCGTCGAGAATCTCCTGACGACGCTGCTCACTGCCACGACGGCTCGCCTTGCGCCCCTGGTACTGAACACTTTCCGCCACCGCTGTGGCCACGCCAGCAGCACCTTGTTGAGCCATTGCAGGAGTCACTACAGGTCTACCTCTATGAATTACTGTCGATTCGATCAACTTATTGCGGGCAAGAAAAAGCCGCCCCGGAAGGCGGCTTGTTCAGTACGCTCAGGCCTGTGGGCGCATGTGCGGGAACAGGATCACGTCACGGATCGACGGCGAGTCAGTCAGCAGCATGACCAGGCGGTCGATACCAATGCCTTCACCGGCGGTAGGCGGCATGCCGTACTCCAGGGCACGTACGAAGTCGGCATCGTAGTGCATGGCTTCGTCGTCACCGGCATCCTTGTCGGCCACCTGCGCCATGAAGCGTTCGGCCTGGTCTTCGGCATCGTTGAGCTCGGAGTAGGCGTTGGCGATTTCACGGCCACCGATGAACAGCTCGAAACGGTCGGTGACGTTCGGGTTCTTGTTGTTGCGACGTGCCAATGGTGACACTTCGAACGGGTATTCGGTGATGAAGGTCGGCTGCTCGAGTTTATGCTCGACCAGTTCTTCGAAAATCATGGTCTGCAGCTTGCCCAGGCCCTCGAAACCTTTGACGTCGGCACCGGCCTTCTTGGCCAGGGCGCGCGCCTTGTCGATGTCCTGCAAGTCGGCAGCGGTGATTTCCGGGTTGTACTTGAGGATCGAATCGAACACAGAGATACGCTGGAACGGCTCGCCGAAATGGAACACCTTGCCCTGATACGGCACGTCAGTGCTGCCCAGAACCAGTTGCGCCAGTTCGCGGAACAGTTCTTCGGTGAGGTCCATGTTGTCTTCGTAATCGGCGTACGCCTGGTAGAATTCCAGCATGGTGAACTCAGGGTTGTGACGAGTCGACACACCTTCGTTACGGAAGTTGCGGTTAATCTCGAACACACGCTCGAAACCACCGACCACCAGGCGCTTGAGGTACAGCTCCGGGGCAATACGCAGGAACATTGGCAGGTCCAGCGCGTTGTGGTGGGTTTCAAACGGCTTGGCCGCGGCACCGCCAGGGATGGTCTGCAGCATCGGCGTTTCGACTTCGAGGAAGTCGCGCTTGGCCAGGAAACTGCGGATGTGGCTGATGACCTGCGAGCGAACGCGGAACGTCTGGCGGGTGTCTTCGTTGACGATCAGGTCAACGTAGCGCTGACGGTAGCGGGTTTCGGTATCGGTCAGGCCGTGGTGCTTGTCTGGCAGCGGGCGCAGCGACTTGGTCAGCAGGCGCACGTTGGTCATTTCCACGTACAGGTCGCCCTTGCCGGAACGCGCCAGGGTGCCTTCAGCGGCGATGATGTCGCCCAGGTCCCAGGTCTTGACCGCAGCCAGGGTTTCTTCCGGCAAGGTCTTGCGGTTGACGTAGACCTGGATACGACCGGTCATGTCCTGAATCACCATGAACGAACCACGGTTGAGCATGATACGGCCGGCAACCTTGACCGGGATCGCTGCAGCTTCCAGCTCTTCCTTGGTCTTGTCGACATACTGTTTCTGCAGGTCGTTGCAGTAGCTGTCACGGCGGAAGTCGTTGGGGAAGGCCTGACCCTGTTCGCGCACAGCGGCAAGTTTTTCCTTGCGCAGGGCGATCAGGTTGTTTTCTTCCTGTTGCAGGTCTTGCGGATCGAGTTGTAGGTCGCTCATGTCTTCACATTTTCCATCACGGGTTCGTTGCCCTCGCCCGTCGGGCGAGGGACTTGTGGCAGGTCTCGGAGGGGTTATAGCCCCTGCTTGAGACTGGCCTCCAGGTATTCGTCGAGATCGCCGTCGAGCACCTTGTCGCAGTCGCTGCGTTCGATGCCGGTACGCAGGTCCTTGATCCGCGATGCATCAAGCACGTAGGAACGGATCTGATGCCCCCAGCCAATATCGGACTTGCTGTCTTCAAGGGCCTGGGAGGCGGCGTTACGCTTCTGCATTTCCTGCTCGTACAACTTGGCCCGCAGCATTTTCATGGCGGTGTCCTTGTTGGCGTGCTGGGAACGTTCGTTCTGGCAGCTGACCACGGTATTGGTCGGGACGTGGGTAATCCGCACCGCCGAGTCGGTGGTGTTAACGTGCTGACCACCGGCACCGGACGAACGATAGGTATCGATACGCAGGTCGGACGGGTTGATATCGATTTCGACCTTGTCGTCGATCTCGGGCGAGACGAACACCGCCGAGAACGAGGTATGACGGCGGTTGCCGGAGTCGAACGGGCTCTTGCGCACCAGGCGGTGAACACCGATCTCGGTGCGCAACCAGCCGAAGGCATACTCACCCTTGATATGCAGGGTGGCGCCCTTGATACCGGCCACTTCGCCCTCGGACAGCTCCATGATCGTGGTATCGAAGCCGCGCTTGTCGGCCCAGCGCAGGTACATGCGCAGCAGAATGTTGGCCCAATCCTGAGCCTCGGTACCGCCGGAACCGGCCTGAATGTCCAGGTAGGCGTTGTTCATGTCCATCTCGCCGCTGAACATGCGACGGAACTCGAGCTTCTCGAGCGCGACGCGCAGGCGGTCGAGTTCACTGACGACGTCCTCGACAGCGGCTTCGTCGTCTTCTTCAACGGCCATGTCCAGCAGGTCACGGCAATCGGCCAGGCCACCGGACATTTCGTCCAGGGTCTCGACGATCTGCGCCAGCATGGCGCGCTCACGGCCCAGTTCCTGGGCGTATTCGGGCTTGTTCCAGACGTTGGGGTCTTCCAGCTCGCGGTTGACTTCGATCAGGCGGTCATGCTTTTGATCGTAGTCAAAGATACCCCCGAATAGTCTCGGAGCGCTCGGTCAGGTCCTTGATGGTGTTCAGGATCGGGTTGATTTCCATGGGCGGGCAGCTCTCGTGCGTAATCTGTCAAAAGCCGGAGAGTATAACGCACTCAAATGCCTGCGGCAGCCCGCCCGACGGCCTGCCGCAAGAAAACTCGCCTCAGGCCACCCCGACCTGGTTGCGCCCGCCATTCTTGGCCAGGTACAAGCCTTTGTCCGCCGCCGAAATCAGCTGCCGGCAATGGCTACCAACCGCAGGGATATGCGTCGCCAGGCCAATGCTGACCGTCAGGCAAGAGCCGGCCTCTGGCAGGGTGTGCGCAATCTGTAGCGCTTCCACGGTCTGGCGCAGTTTCTCGGCCACCAGGCGGGCGCCGCCCGGAGAGGTGTTGGGCAGCACCAGCGCGAACTCCTCACCGCCATAGCGCGCTGGCAAGTCGCTGGGCCGGCTGCAGGAACTGCGAATGGCCTCGGCGACCTTGCGCAAGGCCTCATCGCCGGCCAAGTGACCAAAGGTATCGTTGAACGCCTTGAAGTAGTCCACATCGATCATCAGCAGCGATAGCTGTGTCTGCTCGCGCATTGCCCGCCGCCACTCCAGTTCGAGGTACTCATCGAAATGACGGCGATTGGACAACCCGGTCAAGCCATCGGAGTGCATCAACCGCTGCAGCACCAGGTTGGTGTCCAGCAATTGCTGCTGGCTGACCCGCAAGGCCCGGTAGGCTTCGTCACGCTGCAGCAGGGTGAGGTAGGAGCGCGAGTGGTAACGAATGCGCGCCACCAACTCGATGTTGTCCGGCAACTTGACCAGGTAGTCGTTGGCACCGGCAGCAAACGCGGCGCTCTTGACCAGAGGGTCTTCCTTGGTGGAAAGGACGATGATCGGAATGTCCTGGGTGGCCGGATTGCTGCGGTACTCACGCACCAGCGTCAAACCATCAAGACCCGGCATGATCAAATCCTGGAGGATCACGGTCGGCTTGATACGGATTGCCTGGGCCACCGCCTGATGAGGGTCGGCACAGAAATGAAAATCGATGTTCTCTTCCTGGGCCAGGCCGCGTCGCACCGCTTCACCGATCATGGCCTGATCATCTACCAGCAGAACCATCGCTGAATTCTCATTGGTGCTCGGAAAGCCACTGATCGGTAAATCATTCATGCGCTGTCACCTGGCCTCTGCCGGCCAAACGGCCTGCTTCAATAAATATTGTCATTTTGAAAAAATTTCCAGCAGTCGGGGGGCAATGCGTTCCAGCGAACGAACCTCCACCGCTGCATCAATGGCCGCAGCAGCCTTGGGCATACCGTAAACGGCGCTACTTTGCTGATCCTGGGCGATCGTCAGAAACCCCTGCTGGCGCATCAACTTCAACCCCTGGGCACCATCACGGCCCATACCGGTAAGCAACACTCCGACCGCATCACCACGCCAGAACCGTGCCACGCTCTCGAAAAACACATCGATCGAGGGACGATAGATTTCATTCACCGGTTCAGCGGTATAACCAAGGGTGCCATTGCTCAATAACCGAATGTGGTGATTGGTTCCCGCCAGCAACACCTGGCCGGGCTGCGGCGGCTCGCCCTCAAGTGCCAGGCGTACGTTCAAGCCAGAAGCACTCGCCAGCCAGTCGGCCATGCCGGCGGCAAACACCTGATCGACGTGCTGAACCAGAACGATCGCGGCGGAAAAATTGCGCGGCAGGCCCTTAAGTAACACTTCGAGTGCGGCCGGACCACCCGCCGAAGAGCCAATGGCAACCAGCCTCTGACGCTGCGCCGCATCCCGCAAGTGTGTGTTCAACGGCTGCAGCGCGGCATTGCGCTGGCCGATCAGCCAGCTGATGTTGAGGATCTTGCGCAACAGCGGGGCCGCTGCCTCTCTGGGGTCACCGCCGCCCAAGGCGGGCGTATCGACCACATCCAGGGCGCCATGCCCCATGGCCTCAAAGACCCGGTGCACATTCTGTTTACGGTCGACCGTGACGATGACAATTGCGCAGGGTGTTTCGGCCATGATCCGCCGGGTAGCCTCAACACCATCCATCACCGGCATGATCAGGTCCATCAGGATCAGGTCCGGGAGCAACTCGGTGCAACGCTGCACCGCCTCGGCACCGTTGCTCGCGACCCAGACCACCTGGTGCGCGGGCTCAAACGCCAAGGCTCGGCGCAAGGCCTCAACCGCCAAGGGCATATCGTTGACGATGGCGACTCTCATCCCTGTGCTCCCCCGATCAGTTCCGCCACGGCATCGATCAAGGCATCATCGTGAAAACTGGCCTTTGCCAAATAGTAGTCGGCACCGGCATCAAGTCCACGTCGGCGATCCTCTTCACGGTCTTTATAGGAGACCACCATCACCGGCAGCGACTGCAATCGATTGTCACGACGCAGCAGGGTAACCAGTTCGATACCGTCCATGCGCGGCATGTCGATATCGGTAATGAGCAAATCAAAGTCCTCGCCGCGCAGGGCATTCCAGCCATCCATGCCATCGACCGCTACCGCGACGTCATAACCGCAATTGCTCAGCAGCTTGCGCTGCAGCTCACGCACGGTCAGCGAGTCATCGACCACCAGAATGCGCTTGCGTACGCTGTTGCTGGCAACGCCCCGACCACGCTCAATGCGCTCCAGGCTACCGGTACTGAGCAGCTTTTCAACCGAGCGCAGCAAGTCCTCCACATCAATGATCAGGACCACCGAACCGTCATCCAGCAACGCACCGGCAGAAATATCCTGGACCTTGCCCAAACGGGCGTCGAGCGGCATCACCACCAGCACCCGCTCACCGATCAGGCGCTCGACCGCAACCCCATAGAGTGTCTCGCGCTCACGGATCACCACCACCTTGATGCCTTGCCCATCAGAGGCGCTAGTCGGCCTGTTCAATAGCTGGCTAGCCGCAACCAGGCCGATATGCCGGCCTTCATGCCAGAAGTGCTGACGCCCGTCGATCTGCACGACCGCCTCAGCCGGCAACTCCAGCGTGCGTTCAATATGGGCCAGCGGGAAGGCATAGGCCTCTCCCCCCACCTCAACGACCAGGCTGCGCACCACCGACAAGGTCAGCGGGACTTCAAGGTGGAAACAGCTGCCCTGACCGCTGACCTGGGTCAACTCGATTGACCCACGCAGTTGGCGGACCATGTGCTGCACAGCGTCAAGCCCAACACCACGGCCGGAAACTTCAGTCACGGTATCGCGCAAACTGAAACCGGGCAGGAACAGAAAGGTGAGCAGTTCGGACTCACTCATCTGCGCCACGGTTTCCGCAGGGGACAACTGGCGCTCGACAATGGCGTGACGTAAGTGCTCCAGATCAACCCCGGCACCGTCATCGCGCAGTTCCAACACCAACAATCCCGCCTGATGCGAGGCGCGAAGACGAATTCGCCCCTCCAGGGGCTTACCCGCCAATAGCCGCTGCTCAGGCGTTTCAATGCCGTGATCAACGGCGTTGCGCAACAGGTGCGTCAAAGGCGCTTCGAGCCGCTCAAGTACATCGCGGTCAACCTGCGTTTTTTCGCCTTCGATCTCCAGCCGCACCTGCTTGTTCAGCGAGCGTCCGAGATCGCGCACCATGCGGCTCTGTCCTGTCAGTACATCGGCGAAGGGACGCATCCGGCAGGCCAGCGCGGTATCGTAAAGCAGCTGCGCGCGCTGGCTGGCCTGCCAGCCAAACTCGTCAAGGTCCGCGGCCTGTTGCAGAAGGATCTGTTGCGTTTCACCCAACAGGCGCTGTGCCAACGCCAGCGCTTCCTGCACTTCAGCGCTCTGACCGCTTGCTTCCAATTGATGCTTCAGGCCATCAAGGGCTCGAATACTCTGGTTCTGCATGCGCTTGAGCCGCTGCAGGGTGGCCAGGTAAGGCTTGAGCCGCTGCATCTCGACCAACGACTTGCTCGAGAGGTCCAGCAGGCTGTTCAAACGCTCGGCGGTCACCCGCAACACGCGCTCCGAGCCCTCACTGCTGCGCTTGCTCCGACGCCCGCTGACCGGCACGGCAACAACGGGCTCGTCTGGCGGCGCCAATGGCGCAGGCTCGGGCATCGACAGGTGCTCGGGCGCGCTGGACAGGAGTGCCGGCGGACTGACAACTGGGGCGCTGGGGATGGGCGGTTCGGGAACGACCGCAGCAGTCGCCGCCGGATCCAGCAGCACCGCCATCTGCACCAGAAACGCCTGGACCGCCGCATCAATCGAAACATCGCCTGGGGTGGCGATACGCATCAACAGGTCCGTGCCCTGCAGCAGGGCGTCGATATGTTCCGGGCGCAGAAACAACCGCCCCTCCTGCGCACCGACCAGGCAGTCTTCCATGACGTGGGCAACGCTGACTCCGGCGTCAACCCCGACAATGCGCGCTGCGCCCTTGAGCGAGTGCGCCGCACGCATACAGGCTTCCAGTTGATCCGCCTGCCGCGGATTGCGCTCCAAGGCCAACAACCCGGCGCTCAGCACCTGGGTCTGCGCTTCGGCCTCAAGGCTGAACAGTTCGAGCAACGACGCATCACGCATTTGCTCTGGGGTCATGACAGGCTCCGGCTCACGGCAGACAGCAATTGTTTTTCATCCAGCACCCGCACCGTGCGCCCACGCCATTGCAAAACAGCCTCGGTAAAGCGCTCTTCGGGCGGGCTGTCCTGAGTCAGCCGGGACAGCTCAAGGGCATGAATGCCCTCGACTTCATCAACTGGCGCCACGACAGAGCCACCTTCGGCAGCCAGAATCAACATCCGTGGCACCACTCGCGACAACGTCGAGGTTGACGCGCCCCCCTCAAGTCCAAGCAAGTACCCCAACGACAGGCATGGCACCAGCGCCCCCCGCACATTGGCAACCCCCTGGAGTACCCGGGAACGCTGATGCGGCAAGGAGTGCACCGATTGCAGCGGCGCGACTTCCACCAGGCAGCGCGACGCCAAGGCCAGCCACTCATCACCCAGTCGAAACAGCAGCAAGGAACGCGTCGGGCCAATGTTCTGGACACTCTCCGCTTGCTGATGCGCATCCTGAGACAGGGCATAACGGTCAAGCAACAGCGTTGCAGCATCCGCATAAACCGCGCAATTACGGCAATGAACATGCTCGACCAACAACGCGCACTGCTTGTCGCCGTGAACACCGATGCGATTCCAGCAGTCGTCGATACTCGGCTGGTCGCTGGCAATTACACTCCATGCGTTGTGCTCGTTCATCGTTCAGACTCCCGTTCCAAGCGTCCCGCTCGCTCCTGCAATCGACGCGCACCGACCAGGTCACCCTGAGAGGCCAACAAGGCGGCCAGATGAACCAGCGCCTCAGGGTGCTGCGGCTCCAGATACAGGGCCTTGCGGTAGTACCGCACAGCGTCAGCACTGTCACCGGCAGTATCGGCAAGCAGCCCCAGCCAATAGAACACCTGGGCGCAAGGCTCATACTCGCGCAAGTAACGCTCGCACACGGCACGTGCTTGCGCACTGCTGCCGCTATTGGCCAACTGGGCAATCTGTGCCAGCAATTGCACAGCGGTCTCAGTGCTGGCCTGTGGCTGTGGTTGCGGCTTGAGCTGAGGCGCGGTAAATGGCCGTCGCGCAGGTTCCAGCACCGGGCGGGGTACAACCACTGGTGCCGGTTTCAATACCGGCACAGGCTTGCTGACCGGCAGCTCCGCCGGCAGTTCCACCGGCGCCTGACGGACATAGGCAAATGATTGGGGAATACCCAAGGGACGCATACCCAGGCGCGCCAGCAGGCTGCCCTCGGCCGGGCCAATGAACAAGACCCCTTCTTCGTGGGTCAGGCTCTTCAGCACTTCAAAGACCCGTTGCTGAGTGGGCACGTCAAAATAGATCAGCAAATTGCGACAGAAGACGAAATCGTACGTCCCTTCACGCGTGCGCAGCATCGGGTCCAGGACATTACCAACCTGCAAGTTGACCTGTTGCCGCACGCGTTCATCCAGTCGATGCCCCTCGGCACACTCACTGAAATGCGTCTGGCGAAAATGCTGCTGCTGGCCACGAAACGAGTTTCGGCCATACACAGCCTGTTTCGCACGGGCTATAGAGCCGCCACTGATGTCGATACCATCCACACGAAACGCTTGCGCTGGGACGCCAGCATCCAGCAAGGCCATGGCTATCGAGTAGGGCTCTTCGCCGGTCGAACACGGCAGGCTGAGAATACGCAATGGCCTGCTACCCGCGATCACGGCCAGTCGCTTGAGGGCCAGGCTGGCCAACGCCGCGAACGACTCCGGGTAACGAAAGAACCAGGTTTCAGGGACAATGACCGCCTCGATCAGCGCCTGCTGCTCTTGGCTCGACTGCTGCATTTGCAGCCAATAGTCGTCCAGATCACGTGCCGAAACCGCAGCGCAGCGCTGATGCAAGGCGCGCTCGACCATTGCTTCACCCACCGAGGCGACATCCAGGCCAATACGTTCCTGAAGAAAGCGAAAGAAGCGTTGCTGGCTGCTCATGCCTGCTGCTCCTGGCCCGCATCGACTACGGCCGGAAACAGCAACTGGCGCACCTCATCGCTCAACAGCGCCTGAACCCCAATCCACTGCAGCAGGCCTTGCGCATCTTCGCGCACCGGCCCCAGGTAAGGCGCTTGGCTGTTATCCAGGCCATAGGGGCGAAATTCGTCAGGATCACAGCGCAAGGTGTTGCTGGCCTGCTCCAGAATAAGCCCCAGCAGCAAATCTGGTCGTTCGGGATCGACACGGTAATGCACCAGTACCAGTCGGGTGCTGGTGCGCACAGGTGCCGGTTGGCCAAAGCTCAACGCGCCAACATCAATCACCGGCACCAGAGCGCCCCGGTGGGCCAGCACCCCGGCCACCCAATGTGGTGCCTGGGCAATAGGCTTGAGTGGCAAACGTGGCAACACCTCAACCACTTCATGGGTGTCGAGGGCAAAACGCTGATCACCAATGCGAAACAACAGGAAGAGTCTGCCCTTGTTGGTCGCATCCGCGCTGCCGTGTGCCGGGAGGTCGTTCATCGGCGTGTCAGACTTTGAACCGTGAAACGCCGCCACGCAGGCCACTCGCGACCTGGCTCAGCTCGTCGATAGCAAAGCTGGCCTGGCGCAGCGACTCCACCGTCTGGCTGCTGGCATCCCCCAACTGAACCAACGCATGATTGATCTGCTCGGCGCCGGTGGCCTGGGCCTGCATGCCTTCATTGACCATCAATACACGCGGTGCAAGGGCTTGAACCTGCTGAATGATCTGGGAGAGCTGCTCACCGACCTGCTGCACTTCGAACATGCCGCGGCGCACTTCCTCGGAGAACTTGTCCATGCCCATGACGCCCGCCGAAACCGCCGACTGGATTTCTCGCACCATCTGCTCGATATCATAAGTCGCCACGGCGGTCTGATCGGCCAGACGGCGCACCTCCGTAGCCACCACCGAGAAGCCGCGACCATACTCGCCCGCCTTCTCAGCCTCAATCGCCGCATTGAGCGACAGCAGGTTGGTCTGGTCGGCCACCTTGACGATGGTCACGACCACCTGATTGATATTGCCGGCCTTCTCATTGAGGATCGACAGTTTGTTGTTCACCAGGTCCGCAGCCCCCATGACCTGAAGCATGGTCTCTTCCATGCGAGCCAAGCCCTGCTGCCCGGAACCCGCCAGAACAGAGGCCTGGTCGGCAGCGCTGCTCACCTCGGTCATGGTGCGCACCAGGTCGCGCGAGGTTGCCGCGATTTCCCGTGAGGTAGCACCAATTTCAGTGGTGGTCGCTGCGGTTTCCGTAGCGGTTGCCTGCTGCTGCTTGGAGGTGGCGGCAATTTCAGTGACCGAGGTGGTCACCTGCACCGAAGAATGCTGGGCCTGGGATACCAGATTGGTCAACTCGACCATCATGTCGTTGAAACCGGTTTCGACCGCACCGAACTCATCCTTGCGGTGCAGGTCCAGGCGCGCACTGAGGTCACCACTGCGCAGCCCATCCAAAGCGCGAACAATCAGTTGCATCGGCGTACTGATCGCACGCATCAGCACCAGACCGCAGACGGTGGCTGCCACAATCGCCATCAACAACGAAATGATCATGCTGACCTTGGCGGTAGACACGGCACTGACGATCGACGACGTCGCATCTTCGGCCATATGACGGTTACGCTCGATCACCCCATTCAGGTTTTTCCGGCCATTCATCCAGGCAGGTGTCAGCTCCTGCTCCAGCAGACGCCGTGCCTCTGGGTAGTTTTTGCTGCGATAGGCCTCAAGTACTTTGTCAAGGGTAGCCAAGTACGCTTGTTCAAGACGCGCGAACTCCTCGAAGTTGGCTTTTTCCTCTGCGTCCTCGATGGTTGCCTGGTAGCTAGCCATGTGTTGCTTCACGCGCTCGTCAAAGCTTTTGTAGAGCGCCATGTCAGCACTGGCGATTTCACGGTTGTCGCTCAACCCAACCAACTGTTGGGTGGTCACATAGCTATCGACCCAGGCGCCACGAATCATCGAACTGTAGTAGACACCCGGGATGCTGTTGGCACGCACATCCTCCTCACCGGACTCGATCGTCACCAGGCGTGAGTAGGCAGCAACCACCATCAACGACATGATGGCGATGATCACGGCGAAGCTCGCCAGGATCCGTTGGCGCAGTGTCCAGTTATTCACAGTCAGCCCTCAAGTGTTCTACGCGAGCGGAAAAATGGGCGGATTATAGCCCGCCACTCGTCGCTTTTGCGGCTGACATAGCGCATGGAACTGGCTGAAAGCCATAAATAATGGCAATCAGCCCATACTTTTTGACCTCAGGCCTCGCGAACCTGTGCCTCCAGTGCCTGCTTCAATGCCGGGTCGAGCCCCAGTTGCCTGGCCAATTCATCGAGGTAGGCGCGCTCCATGAAATGCTCTTCATCCACCAGCATGACACTGGCAATGTACATTTCAGCAGCCATTTCCGGAGTACTGGCTGAACGTGCCACATCGGCCGGATCAAGGGGCTTGTTCAGCTCGGCATGCAACCAGTGCTGCAGCTCCTGATCGGGCGTCAGTTTGACGAACTCGCCCTCGATCAATGCGCGTTCGCGCTCGTCGACATGCCCATCGGCCTTGGCTGCCGCCACCAGCGCCTTGAGGATCGCCTGGCTGTGCTGTTCGGCCTGCGCAGGAGGCAGGCGATCAAGGGTCTGCGGCTCGCCCTTCGGTGCCGAGGCCTGACTGGCCTGCCAGTTGCCATACGCCTTGTAGGCCAGCACACCCAGGGCGGCCAAACCGCCATAGGTCAACGCCTTGCCACCATACTTGCGCGCCTTCTTGTTACCCAGCAACAACCCCATGGCTCCGGCAGCCAGCGCGCCGCCTCCGGCGCCCGAGAGCAAGCTGCCAAGCCCGCCGCTCTTGGTTGCCTTTGCGCCAGTCACACTGCCAGCCTGATTCTGCAACAGGTCCTTGCCGGATTTGAGTAGTTGGTCGAGCAAGCCACGGGTATCCATTTACAACCTCCAGGAGAGGGACGAAAAACTGCCGTCCAGATTAAGCCGATCAGCTTTCTTGCATACCGGTGTATTTGCTTCTGGATGTTGCACCCGACGCAAAACACGCCTATTGATAAAAACGATATAGACTCACCAATCCCATAAAAACTCATAAAAGCCAACGCCATGATGACCTTGCGCCAGATCCGCCATTTCATCGCCGTCGCTGAAACCGGGTCCATTTCCGCCGCTGCTCAAACCGCGTTCATTTCCCAATCAACCCTGACCCTGGCGATCCAGCAACTGGAGCAGGAGATCGGCGTCAGCCTGTTCAACCGCCACGCCAAGGGAATGACCCTGACCCACCAGGGGCATCAGTTCCTGCGCCAGGCCCACCTGATCCTCGCCACGGTCGACAATGCCAAGCGCAGCCTGCAGCAGAGTACCGATCAGGTCGCCGGGCAACTGACCATTGGCGTAACCAGCCTGGTCGCCGGTTACTACCTGGCCGACCTGCTGACCCGCTTCCAGCGGGCCTACCCGAATGTCGATATCCGCGTGACCGAGGACGAACGCCCCTACATCGAGCACCTGTTGGTCAACGGTGAAATTGATGTCGGGGTACTGATCCTGTCCAACCTTGAAGACCGCCTGGCCCTGCAGACCGAAGTCCTTACCCACTCCCCCCACAGGCTCTGGCTGCCCGCGCGTCACCCCCTGCTCGAACACGACAGCATCAGCCTGGCCGACGTCGCCTGCGAACCACTGATCCAGCTCAACGTCGATGAAATGGAACGTAATGCCCAGCGTATCTGGGCAGGTGCCGGCCTGCAGGCCAACATCAGTCTTCGCACCGCGTCCACCGAAGCGGTACGTAGCCTGGTGGCCGCTGGCCTGGGGGTTTCGATACAGCCAGACATGACCTACCGCCCCTGGTCACTTGAGGGCGACATTATTGAGGCCCGCCCCTTGGCCGACCTCAACCAGACCCTTGACGTTGGCCTGGCGTGGCGCCGAGGTACGGCAAGGCCAGCCCTGGTCGACCCCTTCCTCACCGTGGCACGCGAACAACCCTCCGGACGCAAGCCATCTATTTAATCGAACGCAGCCTTCAGTATTTAGAATTTGTAGACCTAGCTCATGGCCACTAGTCTCTCTGTGACGAGCACGCAAGGCCCCAGGCTTCCCGACGAAGCACTTGGCACCGACAGAACAAGAGAGAACTCGCACTATGGCTGGCACGCCCCCACTGCTGACCCATCTGCTGATTGACGGCGAACAGGTGGCCGGTCACGGTCGGGCCGAAGCGATCCTCAATCCTGCGACCGGCGAGGTGCTGACCCAGGTAGCCGACGCCAGCACCGAGCAGGTCGAACAGGCCATTCAGGCGGCTCAACGGGCATTTGCTGGCTGGGCCCGCACAACACCACAGCAACGCTCCAGCGCCCTGCTCTCGATTGCCGATGCCATCGAAGCGCAGGCAGACCTGCTGGCACGCCTTGACGCCATGAACTGCGGAAAACCCCTGCATTTGGCACGCCAGGACGACCTGACAGCCGCCATCGACGTGTTCCGGTTCTTCGCCGGGGCCGTGCGCTGCCAGACCGGTCAACTGGCCGGTGAGTACCTGCCCGGCTACACCAGCATGGTGCGCCGTGATCCACTCGGTGTGGTCGCCTCGATTGCGCCATGGAACTACCCGATCATGATGGCCGCCTGGAAGATCGCGCCTGCGCTGGCCGCCGGCAACACCGTGGTGTTCAAACCTTCCGAGCACACACCACTGTCGATCCTGGCACTGGCCCCGGCGCTGGCCGAACGCCTGCCACGCGGGGTACTGAATATTGTCTGTGGCGGTGGCGAGGGGGTTGGCAGCCACTTGGTCAGCCACCCGGCGGTACGCATGGTGTCGTTGACCGGCGATATCGTCACCGGCCAGAAAATCCTCCAGAGCGCGGCCAAAACCCTGAAGCGCACACACCTGGAACTGGGCGGCAAGGCACCGGTGATCGTCTGCAACGATGCCGACCTCAAGGCCGTCGTCGAGGCTGTACGCACCTACGGTTACTACAACGCCGGCCAGGACTGCACCGCGGCCTGTCGCATCTATGCCCAAGCCGGCATCCATGATCGGCTGGTCAGCGAGCTCGGCAGCGCCGTTTCCAGCGTACGCTTTGCCGGCAAGCGCGATGCCGACAACGAGATCGGCCCACTGATCAGTATCCGCCAGCGGGACCGGGTCGCAAGCTTCGTCGAGCGCGCCCTGAGCCAGCCCCACATTGAACGCATCACTGGGGCTGCGGTGCATTCCGGGCCAGGTTTCTTTTACCAGCCGACCCTGCTGGCTGGCTGCAAACAGACCGACGAAATTGTCCAGCGTGAGGTATTCGGCCCGGTGGTAACCGTCACCCGCTTCGACGAACTGTCCCAGGCCGTGGACTGGGCCAACGACTCCGAATACGGCCTGGCCTCATCGGTATGGACGCAGAACCTGGATAAAGCCCTGCAGGTCGCGGCTCGACTGCAGTATGGCTGCACCTGGATCAACAGCCATTTCATGCTGGTCAGCGAAATGCCTCACGGCGGGCTCAAGCGCTCCGGGTATGGCAAGGACCTGTCCAGCGACTCACTGCAGGACTACAGCGTGGTCCGGCACATCATGGCCCGCCAAGGCGAACCATGGGGTTAGACCCGCAGAACCGCACTACGCTAATAAGAAGTAGATCAGATAACGCCTTCACTACTGCCCCGACCATAATTTAAAGAAGAGGGATAACCATGTTCGTGAACAAGACTGCAGTGCTCAGCTCCCTGGCTACCGCGCTGCTGGCCAGTGCCAGTCTGCAAGCGGCCGAACCACTCAAGGCTGTTGGCGCGGGTGAAGGCCAACTGGATATCGTCGCCTGGCCCGGCTACATCGAACGCGGCGAAAGTGACAAGAACTACGACTGGGTAACCGGTTTCGAGAAAGAGACCGGGTGCAAGGTCAGCGTGAAAACCGCCGCGACCTCCGACGAGATGGTCAGCCTGATGGCCAAAGGCGGTTACGATCTGGTCACCGCCTCGGGCGATGCCTCCCTGCGCCTGATCGTTGGCAAACGCGTACAGCCGATCAATACCGCACTGATCCCCAACTGGAAGAACCTCGATCCGCGCCTGAAAGATGGCGCATGGTATGTGGTCAACAAGCAAGTCTATGGTACCCCGTACCAATGGGGCCCGAACGTGCTGATGTACAACACCAATGTGTTCAAGCAGGCCCCGACCAGCTGGAGCGTGGTGTTCGAACCGCAGAACCTGCCAGACGGCAAACCCAACAAGGGCCGGGTCCAGGCCTACGACGGCCCTATCTACATTGCCGACGCGGCGCTCTACCTGAAATCGGCCAAACCGGAACTGGGCATTCAGAACCCCTATGAACTCACCGAAACCCAGTACAAGGCCGTGCTTGACCTGCTGCGTCAGCAGCAACCGCTGATTCACCGCTATTGGCATGACGCAACCGTCCAGATGAGCGACGTGAAAAACGAAGGCGTGGTTGCCTCCAGCTCATGGGGCTACATGGTCAACGGCCTGAAAGCCGAGCAACAGCCTGTGTCCTCGACCATTCCCAAGGAAGGCGCCACTGGCTGGGCGGACACCACCATGCTGCATGCCGAAGCCAAGCACCCCAACTGCGCGTACAAGTGGATGGACTGGTCATTGCAACCGAAGGTCCAGGGCGATGTAGCGGCCTGGTTCGGCTCGCTGCCCGCCGTCCCTGCGGCCTGCAAGGCCAGTGAACTGCTGGGCGCAGAAGGCTGTGCAACCAACGGCTTCGACCAGTTCGACAAGATCGCCTTCTGGAAGACCCCACAGGCCGAAGGTGGCAAGTTCGTGCCTTACAGCCGCTGGACTCAAGACTACATCGCGATCATGGGCGGTCGCTGACAGCTTCAGGTGCCGACCTTGCCGAAGCAGTGACAACCCTGCACCGGCAAGGTCAATGCCTTGAGAGACACCTTACATCGATTTCAGCAGTCCAGGCGTTGGGCGCGCTGCGCGCCCTTACGCCTATCCGGAGCACCGCACCATGACGCTTGCAGTCCAGTTCACCCACGTTTCCCGCCTGTTCGGCGAAGTGAAGGCCGTAGACCGGGTTTCCATTGATATTCAGGACGGCGAGTTCTTCTCCATGCTGGGCCCGTCCGGCTCAGGCAAGACGACCTGCTTGCGACTGATCGCCGGTTTCGAACAACCCAGTGCCGGCTCGATTCGCATACACGGCGTGGAGGCTGCCGGCCTGCCGCCCTATCAGCGTGACGTCAACACGGTGTTTCAGGACTATGCCCTGTTCCCGCACATGAACGTTCTCGATAACGTCGCCTACGGCCTGAAGGTCAAAGGCGTCTCAAAAAACGAACGCCACGCCAGCGCAGAAGAAGCCTTGGCCATGGTCGCGCTGGGGGGCTACGGCGCGCGCAAGCCGGCACAACTGTCCGGCGGTCAACGCCAGCGCGTGGCCCTGGCCCGCGCCCTGGTCAACCGGCCGCGCGTACTGTTGCTAGACGAACCCTTGGGCGCCCTCGACCTGAAGCTGCGCGAGCAGATGCAGAGTGAGCTGAAGAAGCTCCAGCGTCAGTTGGGCATTACCTTCATCTTCGTCACCCACGATCAGACCGAAGCGCTGTCGATGTCTGATCGCGTAGCCGTATTCAACCGAGGGCGCATCGAACAGGTCGATACCCCACGCAATCTTTACATGCAGCCGGCCACCACGTTCGTCGCCGAGTTCGTCGGCACCTCCAACGTGGTCCGCGGCGAGCTGGCCCAACAGCTCAATGGCAGCAACCTGCCGTTCTCCATTCGCCCGGAACATATCCGCTTCGGCGAAGGCCCCTTGGCCAGCCATGAGGTACAGGTCAGCGGGCTGCTCCATGACATTCAGTATCAGGGCAGCGCCACACGCTACGAACTGACGCTGGACAGCGGCCAGACCCTGGCAGTGAGCCAGGCCAATAACCAGTGGCAACCCCAGTCGCCGGTATTTCAGCCTGGCCAACGCCTGACAGCGCGTTGGGCCCGCGAGGCCATGACTGCCCTGCAGGAAACCGCGTTGCACGAGGGGCAGTAAGATGAGCCTGACCCTGGATAAACAGGCACCCGCACAGCACGAGTCTGCGCTGCGACGCTTCTCCAACCTGCTCTACCGACGGCCGAACCTGTACCTGGCCTTGCTGCTGGTGCCGCCACTGATCTGGTTCGGGGCGATTTACCTGGGTTCACTGCTGACGTTGCTCTGGCAAGGGTTCTACACCTTCGACGACTTCACCATGGCGGTCACCCCAGAGCTGACCCTGGCGAACTTCACCGCCCTGTTCAACCCGTCAAACTTCGACATCATCCTGCGCACCCTGGGTATGGCCGTCGCGGTCTCCCTGGCCAGTGCAGTGGTGGCATTCCCGATTGCCTACTATATGGCGCGCTATACCAGTGGCAAGACCAAGGCCTTTTTCTACATTGCCGTGATGATGCCCATGTGGGCCAGCTACATCGTCAAGGCCTATGCCTGGACCCTGCTGCTGGCCAAGGGCGGGGTTGCCCAGTGGTTCATTCAGCAACTGAACCTGGAGCCGGTGCTGCATGTCATCCTCGGTATTCCGGGCGTTGGCGGCAGCACCCTGTCGACCTCGCACCTGGGCCGTTTTCTGGTGTTTGTCTACATCTGGCTGCCGTTCATGATCCTGCCGATCCAGGCATCGCTGGAACGCCTGCCGCCCTCATTGCTGCAAGCCTCGGCGGACTTGGGCGCCAAACCCCGGCAAACCTTCATGCAGGTCATCCTGCCGCTGTCGATACCGGGCATTGCCGCCGGTTCGATCTTCACCTTCTCGCTGACCCTGGGCGACTTCATCGTGCCGCAACTGGTCGGCCCGCCCGGGTACTTCATCGGCAGCATGGTGTATGCCCAGCAAGGCGCTATCGGCAACATGCCGATGGCCGCAGCCTTTACCCTGGTGCCGATCGTGCTGATTGCCATCTACTTGTCCATCGTCAAACGACTGGGGGCCTTCGATGCACTCTGAAAAAGCGTCCCTGGGCCTGCGCCTGGCTGCCTGGGGCGGGCTAGTGTTCCTGCACTTCCCGATCCTGATCATCTTCCTCTACGCCTTCAACACTGAAGACGCCGCCTTCAGTTTTCCGCCTCAGGGCTTCACCCTGAAGTGGATCAGCGTGGCGTTCTCACGCCCCGACGTGCTGGAGTCAATCAAGCTCTCGTTGCAGGTCGCATGCATGGCCACCCTGATTGCCCTGGTACTGGGAACCCTGGCCTCGGCTGCACTGTACCGACGCAGTTTCTTTGGCAAGGAAAGCATCTCGCTGATGCTGATCCTGCCGATTGCCCTGCCTGGCATCATCACCGGTATCGCTCTGCTCTCCGCGTTCAAGCGCCTGGGCATCGAGCCGGGTATTTTCACCATCGTCGTCGGCCATGCCACCTTCTGCGTGGTGATCGTCTACAACAACGTCATCGCTCGCCTTCGCCGAACCTCGCAAAGCCTGATCGAGGCGTCCATGGACCTGGGTGCCGATGGCTGGCAGACCTTCCGCTTCATCGTTCTGCCCAACCTGGGCTCAGCCCTGTTGGCGGGCGGGATGCTGGCCTTTGCCCTGTCGTTCGATGAAATCATCGTCACCACCTTTACCGCCGGCCATGAGCGCACCCTGCCGATCTGGCTGCTCAATCAGCTCAGCCGGCCACGCGATGTACCTGTCACCAACGTCGTTGCAATGCTGGTGATGATGGTGACCATGCTGCCGATCCTTGGCGCCTACTACCTGACCCGCGGCGGCGAAAGCGTTGCCGGCAGCGGCAAATAACTCCTGGAGGACTCGAACATGCAAACCAAACTGCTGATCAACGGCCAACTGGTTGCCGGCGAAGGTAGCGCCTACCCAGTGATCAACCCGGCACAGGGCAGCGTGCTGGTAGAAATCAATGAAGCCAGCGAAGCGCAAGTCGACAGCGCCGTCCGCGCGGCAGACCTGGCCTTTGAAAGCTGGTCGCAGACGACGCCGAAAGACCGCTCACACCTGTTGCTGCAACTGGCCGATGCCATCGAAGCGCATGGTGGCGAGCTGGCAAAACTGGAGTCGGACAACTGCGGCAAACCGTACCACGCGGCCCTGAATGACGAGATCCCGGCCATTGCTGATGTGTTCCGCTTCTTCGCCGGTGCCAGCCGTTGCCTGAGCGGCTCGGCGGCGGGCGAGTATTTGCCGGGGCATACGTCGATGATCCGTCGCGACCCGATCGGTGTTGTTGCCTCCATCGCTCCCTGGAACTACCCACTGATGATGGTCGCCTGGAAGATCGCCCCCGCGCTGGCCGCCGGCAATACCGTGGTGCTCAAGCCCTCGGAACAGACCCCTCTGACGGCCCTGCGCCTGGCCGAACTGGCCGCACCGATCTTTCCGGCGGGGGTCCTCAACATCCTGTTTGGTTGTGGCCCGAGTGTCGGCACGCCGCTGGTGACTCACCCGAAAGTGCGCATGGTCTCGCTGACCGGCTCCATCGCCACCGGCGCCAACATCATTTCCAGCACGTCCGACAGCGTGAAACGCATGCACATGGAGCTGGGCGGCAAGGCACCGGTCATCATCTTTGACGACGCTGACATCGATGCCGCCGTCGAAGGCATCCGCACGTTCGGCTTCTACAACGCTGGCCAGGACTGCACTGCCGCCTGCCGCATCTACGCCCAGAGCGGTATCTATGAACGTTTTGTCGAGAAACTCGGCAAGGCGGTGTCCACCATCAAGTACGGCAAGCAAGGCGACCCCAGTACCGAACTCGGCCCATTGATCACCGCCCAGCACCGTGAGCGCGTTGCCGGCTTCGTCGAGCGCGCGATTGCCCAGCCACATATCCGTCTGATCACGGGCGGCAAATCAGTGCCGGGCCATGGTTTCTTCTTCGAGCCAACCGTACTGGCCGACGCCCAGCAGGACGATGAAATCGTCCGCCGTGAAGTGTTTGGCCCAGTGGTTTCCGTGACCCGTTTCGAGGATGAAACACAAGTAGTGGCCTGGGCCAACGACTCCGACTACGGCTTGGCCTCCTCAATCTGGACCGCCGACGTGGGCCGTGCACACCGTATCTCGGCACGCCTTCAGTACGGCTGCACTTGGGTGAACACCCACTTCATGCTAGTCAGTGAAATGCCGCACGGCGGGCAAAAGCTGTCCGGGTACGGCAAGGACATGTCGATGTACGGGCTAGAGGACTACACCTGCATCCGCCATGTAATGTTCAAGCACTGACCGCCCAAGCGCAGGCAAGCCCAAATGGCAGCAGCGGGCTTGCCTGCGATGCTTTCCAGAGCGTCGACGATGAAGGCTCGCCTTCAATCACGCAAATCCGACTCGTGAATCGGCTGCTCGCGGCTGGTGGCTCGCTGGTATTGAGCAGGCCAGACCGCCTTGTTGCCGCCCAGGTCATCATCGGCATGCAGCGGCCAATAAGGATCGCGCAGCAGCTCTCGGGCCAGCAGGATAATGTCGGCCTGACCAGTGCGCAGGATATGTTCGGCCTGGGCCGGCTCGGTGATCATGCCCACTGTGCCGGTAGCGATTTCCGACTCCTTGCGTACCCGCTCGGCAAATCGGGTCTGGTAGCCTGGCCCGATCGGGATTTCGGCATGTACGGAGGTCCCGCCGGAGGACACATCGATCAAATCGACCCCCAGGGCTTTTAGGCGTCTGGCCAATTCGACGGTTTCATCCGGGTTCCAGCCATCCTCGACCCAATCAGTGGCCGACACCCGTACGAATACGGGCAGATCACGGGGCCAGACCTCACGGACAGCTTCGGTGACCTGCAGCGTCAAACGAATTCGGTTTTCAAAGCTGCTGCCGTACTCATCACGGCGCTGATTACTCAAGGGCGACAGGAACTGGTGCAGTAGATAACCATGGGCGGCATGCACCTCGACCACTTTGAAGCCGGCCGTCAATGCACGCTTGGCCGCACTGACGAAGGCCTGAATCACCTCGTGAATCTGCGCCACGCTCAATTCACTGGGGGCGGTGTGCTCAGGGTCGAAGGCAATTTTCGACGGCCCCACCGGTACCCAGCCACCGTCTTCGGGTTTGACGCTGCCACGCTTGCCAAGCCAGGGCCGATGGGTGCTGGCCTTACGCCCGGCATGCGCCAACTGAATGCCGGGTACCGCGCCTTGGGCAGTTATGAACCGGGTAATACGTTGCAATGGGGCGATCTGTGCATCGTTCCACAGGCCAAGGTCCTGAGCGGTGATCCGGCCTTCGGCGGTGATAGCAGTCGCTTCAGTAAAGACCAACCCGGCACCACCGACCGCGCGGCTCCCCAGATGTACAAGATGCCAGTCATTGGCCAGCCCATCCGCGGCCGAATATTGGCACATGGGTGATACGGCGATTCGGTTGGGCAGGGTCAGTTGGCGCAGGGTGTAGGGCTCAAGCAGCAAGCTCATGGGGCACCTCTCAAATTAAGTGGTAAGGCTCCAGAGGCATTGATCGGCCGACCACAGAATCTTCCCCGCAGGCTCTTCGACCCGATCAACCCTTTTTAGAGCCTAGACCACTTTGCTCCCTGCAATCAGCGCGGCTCCATATGGACGATCATCAATTGCACGGTTTCCTGCCCTCGGAACTCGTTGAGGTCGAGTTTGTAGGCCAGTTCCACCCAACGCACGGTAGGGTTGGGCCAGATATCCCGATCAATGCCAAAGGCAATACCGTCGAGCTTGACCGAGCCACACTCACTCTTGAGCACCACTTTCAGGTGGCGCTCACCCACCACCCGCTGCTCGACCAGTTGAAACACCCCGTGAAACAGCGGTTCAGGGAAGTGTTGCCCCCATGGACCGGCATGACGCAACGCCCGCGCCAGTTCCAGGTGAAACTCCTCAGCCGAAAGGCTGCCGTCGGACAACAACCGACCGGTCAGGTCTTCTTCACGCAATTGCCGACGCACTTCCTCATCAAAGGCTTGAGCGAACGCCGGAAAGTGTTCTGCCGGTAATGACAGACCGGCCGCCATCGCGTGGCCACCGAACTTGCTGATCAACTGAGGATGGCGAGCAGCTACCGCGTCCAGTGCATCGCGGATATGGAACCCCGGCACCGAGCGGGCCGAGCCCTTGAGCATCCCCTCCCCGGCATCGGCAAAGGCGATGGTCGGGCGGTGGTAACGCTCCTTCAGTCGCGAGGCGAGAATACCGATGACGCCTTGGTGCCAGTCAGGCTCGAACAGGCACAGGCCGAACGGCATCGACTCCAGTGGCAAGTCCTTGAGCTGGGCCAGCGCCTCACGCTGCATGCCCTGCTCGATGGATTTGCGGTCCTGGTTCAACTCGTCAAGCTGGGCCGCCATTTCCTGCGCCTGGCCCGCATCCTCGCTGAGCAGGCATTCAATGCCCAGGCTCATGTCATCCAGACGCCCGGCCGCATTGAGCCGTGGGCCGAGAATGAACCCAAGGTCAGTCGAGGTAATACGCCGATGGTCACGTCGGGCCACTTCCAGAATGGCCTTGAGCCCAGGCCGGGCCCGCCCGGCGCGGATGCGCTCCAGGCCCTGATGCACCAGAATGCGGTTGTTCGCATCCAGCGGCACAACGTCAGCGACGCTGCCCAGGGCCACCAGATCAAGCAGTTCGCCGATGTTCGGCTGCGGCCGGTTGGCGTAATGCCCGAGGCTGCGCAGCCGCGCCCGCAGCGCCATCAGCACATAGAAGATTACCCCTACCCCGGCCAATGCCTTGCTCGGGAAGGTGCAGCCCGGCTGGTTCGGGTTGACGATGGCATCCGCTGCCGGCAGTTCGTTGCCGGGCAAATGGTGATCGGTCACCAATACCTTGAGCCCGGCGGCCTTGGCTGCCGCCACGCCCTCGACACTGGAGATGCCGTTGTCCACGGTAATCAGCAACTGAGGCTGACGCTCCAGGGCTACTGCAACGATTTCCGGGGTCAGGCCGTAACCGAACTCGAAACGGTTGGGCACCAGGTAATCGACGTGGGCCGCCCCCAGCAAACGCAAACCGAGCATGCCCACCGTGCTGGCGGTCGCGCCGTCGGCATCGAAGTCACCGACAATCAGAATACGCTGGCGCTGCTCCAGGGCTTCGACCAGCAGGTCGACCGCCGCATCAATACCCTTCATCTGCTGGTACGGCAACAGGCGCGCCAGGCTTTTATCCAGCTCGGCCTCGGACTGCACGCCACGCGCAGCGTACAAACGGGTCAACAGGGGTGGCAGATCGCCAAGGAAAGGCAACGTGGTCGGCAAGGGCCGCGGTTCGATACGCATGGGGCTAAAAGGGCTTCTCTGGCATTCGGGAAAACGAAGGGTGGGCTCAGACGCGCTCGCCGAGCAGCCACTCCAACTGAACTTCATGCTGACCGCGATCATCGGTGACGAAAATGGTCCCTTCACTGATCATCACGTCCCACTTGATTGCACGAGGCATGTCCGTGGCCAGCGTCTCCAGCACGTCCTGGGGCACCGCTGCGATGTTGACGTTCTTCAGCCCCTTGACCGCATCGACGACCTTGGTTTGCCAGACACGCAAGCTGCCATAGGCCAACAGGCTGGTGCGCTCTGTGCGTCGCGAGCACCAGGTCAGGCGATCGGCATCTGGCTGACCAACTTCAATCCAGTGCAGGACACGATCATCCAGGCTCTTTTCCCAGAGTGCCGGCTCGTCGACGTCCGACAAGCCTCGGCCGAACGCCAACTGCTCGTTGTACCAGAAGGCATAAGCCAGCAGGCGTACGGCCATGCGCTCTTCGGTTTCCGAAGGATGGCGGGCGATGGTCTGCTTGACGCTTTCATACACACCGCGATCGAGGTCAGTAAGATTCAGTTCAAACTTGTAGGTAGTGGACGGCTGGGCCATGAACGGGCTTCTTGCGAAAAAAGAAAGTCGCCCAGTCTAACCGATCTCGACACCCAGTCCCTTACAAACCTGCGCCAGAGCAGTATCTGTCGTCGCACAGCTGTGATAAAAACAGTGCTCTGCCCAGTTGCAACGGATGCCTAATGTCTACGCCCAGCAAACCACTCGCCGGCTTGAAAGTCATCGAACTTGGCACCCTGATCGCCGGCCCCTTTGCCTCGCGTATCTGCGCCGAGTTCGGCGCCGAGGTGATCAAGGTCGAGTCCCCGGATGGCGGCGACCCGTTACGCAAATGGCGCAAGCTGTATGAAGGAACCTCGCTGTGGTGGTTCGTGCAGGCACGCAACAAGAAGTCGCTGACACTGAACCTGAAACACCCCGAAGGCCTGGGCATCCTCAAGCAGTTGCTCAGCGACGCAGACATCCTGATCGAGAACTTCCGCCCCGGCGTATTGGAAAAGCTCGGGCTGGGCTGGGACACCCTGCATGCACTAAACCCGAAACTGGTCATGGTGCGGCTTTCCGGCTTCGGTCAGACCGGCCCGATGAAAGACCAACCCGGCTTCGGTGCCGTCGGCGAGTCCATGGGCGGGCTGCGCTACATCACCGGTTTCGAGGACCGCCCGCCTGTACGCACCGGCATCTCCATCGGCGACTCCATCGCCGCCTTGTGGGGTGTGATTGGCGCACTGATGGCCCTGCGTCATCGCGAAGTCAATGGCGGCCAGGGCCAAGTGGTCGACGTTGCTCTGTATGAAGCCATCTTTGCCATGATGGAAAGCATGGTCCCGGAGTTCGACGTGTTCGGTTTCATTCGTGAACGCACCGGCAACATCATGCCCGGCATCACACCGTCATCGATCCATACCAGTGCCGACGGCAAGCACGTGCAGATCGGCGCCAATGGCGATGCGATCTTCAAGCGCTTCATGCACGCGATTGGGCTCGACGACCTGGCCGACGATCCGGCACTGGCCAGCAACGATGGCCGCGACCTGCGCCGTGACGAACTCTATGGGGTGATCGACCGCTGGGCCCAGAGCCTGCCACTGGACGCCCTGATGCAGACGCTGAACGACGCACAAGTGCCTGCCAGCCGCATCTACTCTGCCGAAGACATGTTCAGCGACCCTCAATTCCTCGCTCGCGAGATGTTCCTCCAGGCCAGGCTGCCCGATGGCAAGCCCTTCAAGATGCCTGGCATCGTGCCCAAACTGTCCGAAACGCCCGGCTCAAGCGATTGGGTGGGGCCCGAGCTGGGCGCCCATACCGATGCCCTGCTGAAGGACCTGGGCTATGACCCAAAGGCAGTCGCCCGCCTGCGCGAGCAGGGCGCGGTCTGAACAGGGCGCGCAAACGGAGCATGCTCGGCGCTGTGCTGGGCATACTGCTCGGCATTGCCCTGCCGACTTCCGCCTCGGCCAAGGAAACGCTGACTTGGCTGCTGCGCGACCTTCCGCCACTGACAATCTTTGAAGGCCCACAGAAAGGCCAGGGTGTGGTCGACCTGTTACTCAAAGAGCTGATCGCCAATATGCCCGAGTACGATCACAGTATCGTCAGGGTGAACCGCGCACGTGCCCTGCAAATGCTGCAATCGCCGACCTTCACCTGCGACCCGACGTTGATCTGGACACCTGAACGCGACCGCTATGTGACGTATTCAATCCCGAACCTCGGCGCATTGAGTAACGGCCTGGTGGTGCGCAAAAAGGACGCCTCGCTGATCACGCCGTTTCTCAAGGATGGCAAGGTCGACCTGGAAGCGCTGCTTGCCAGTCGCTTGCTCAAACTCGGCATCGTCGCCGAACGCAGCTACGGCCCGGTCATCGATGACATGTTGAAAGCCGCGCCTCAGGAGACCCTGAGTCGACACTACGGCAACGATGCCGTGACCAACCTGCTGCAGATGCAACATCTAGGGCGCCTGCACCTGTTACTGGGCTATCTGCCGGAAATCCGCTACCTGAGCAAACAGCAGCAACTGAACGCGGACCACCTGACGGTATACCCGCTCAAAGGCCTCCCACGCTATCAGTTCACCCACGTCGGCTGTTCAGATACCCCGCAAGGTAACGAAGCCATCAAGCACATTGATCAGTTGCTGCAGTCACTGCGTCAGGACCTGATGCCAACAGCCTATGCACGCTGGCTGGATCCGGAGCTGCGCGACAGCTACCTGAATGACGCCCGGCACTTTTTCGATCAGCGGGCAGCAGACGCTGCGGCGCAGACGCCTTGAGTCGACATGAGCGACTGGGGCCGTGCGCTGGCACATGAATACCCTTCACGGTAGCGACGCAACTGCTGGTCCAGAGCCGGCACCGTAACAGGCCATGGCAGGCCACCCAACACCCATACCCCTTGCGCGCGCGCCCTGCTGCAGAGGCTCTTGGGTGACGTGGGATCTACCTCACCGACAACGAGCAGCGCCCTGACGCCTGAGTGATCGAGCAGGTACGCCAGCAATGCCTCACTCGCCTGCTCAGACATGGCGTCATCGCAGATCAACAGGTCGACCTGCTTGCAACGCGTCAGTACGTCCATGGCTGATGCCAGGGTATCAGCGGTGAGCACGTTGAACACCCCATTGGCGTTGAGCATTTGATGCAATGCCATCAGCTGAAAGGGCTGCTCTTGAAGCACCAGTACATTAAGGGATTGCATGGCGGTTTTCCTGTAGCAGGCGTGATCGGTCGAACACGCGGGTACACTCTAGAAAACCCCTCACAGACATCCCATAGGACAATTCCGAAACGCTGCCGGGATAAGTCCACAATCAACTCACCATAAACGCGAGCGAAAAAAAACCCGTCAAATGACGGGTTTTTCTCTTCTCGGATCAGCCGATTACAGCGGCTTGCCGCGATTGCCATGCTGGCTGACGAAGGCTTGTACAGCCTTCAGGTCATTCGCCAACACCGTGCATTTCTCTTCACGGCTGAACAGATCGGCCAGGTGAGCCGGCAGCTCAAGTGCCTTGCCAACACCCGCCCTCTCGACCGCTTCCGGGAACTTGACCGGGTGCGCTGTGCCCAGCACCACCATCGGAGTGTCCAGGCTACGACGGCACTCACGAGCGGCTTTGACGCCGATGGCGGTGTGCGGGTCGAGCACTTCGCCGGTCTGGGCAAAGACGTCAGCGATGGTCTCGCAGGTTTGCGCGTCGTCGACCGCCAACGAGTCGAACAGCTTGCGCGCTTCAGTCCAGCGATCCTGCTCGACGCTGAAACCGCCGCCCTGCTTGAAGTTGTCCATCAACTCAGCGATGGCCGCACCGTTACGCCCATGCAGGTCGAACAGCAGACGCTCGAAGTTCGACGAGACCATGATGTCCATCGACGGCGACAGGGTCGCGTGCAGGGTTTCCTTGACGTACTGATTACCGCTCATGAAGCGGTGCAGGATGTCGTTGCGGTTGGTCGCGACGATCAGTTGGCTGATCGGCAGGCCCATGTTACGTGCCAGGTAGCCGGCGAAGATGTCACCGAAGTTACCGGTTGGCACCGAGAAGGCAACCGAACGCGCCGGGCCACCCAACTGCAGGGCAGCGTGGAAGTAGTAGACGATCTGGGCCATGATCCGCGCCCAGTTGATCGAGTTG
>JAEAMF010000458.1_pt1 | contig 51475 bp, 44 predicted proteins | sample 8958721 | NCBI WGS metagenome assembly JAEAMF01 (sample SAMN16933255, study PRJNA681124) | bioreactor sludge metagenome | isolation source: anaerobic bioreactor treating anionic surfactant - SDBS | place: India: Bengaluru | collected 2019-02-28
TCGCTCTTGCATTTTATTTCCAAAATCATCAACTCAAGTCCGACAGACTCCTAGGTATTTTTATAGGGCTTCAGCCGTTCCTTGAGGCTGCTCATGGCGCGAAATATCAATGATTCAACCGCCGACACCGAACACCCCAGCGACCGGGCGATCTCACCGTAGGACAGCCCTTCAAAACGGAAGAGAATGACCGCCATGCGCTGCCGGTCTGGCAGTCCGGCGAGGGCATGCTGAACCGCCTTTTTCAGTTCCTCCTGCTGCAGCCTTTGCTCGGCGGACGCATCCTGCCCTGCGCCTTGCGATGATTGATCAGCAACATCTGCCGCTGACAGGGCGGGGTCCAGGGCGCCGTCGTACTTATGCTTTTTCCGGCCGCGGTGGAAATTAAAACAGTGGTTGGCGACAACCTTGTAGAGCCAGGTTTTGAACTGGGCGCGGGGCGCATAACTTCCCGCGGCCCGGTATATTTTAAGGAAAATGTCCTGGGCCAGGTCTTCCGCTTCGTGGTGCATGCCGGTGTAGCGGTAGATCATGCGCATGACCGGCGCCTGGTGCTTTTCCATTAAAAGTCTGAACGCACCGGTGTCACCCGATCCCGCCCTGAGCATGAGCTGGTTGTCGGGATCAGCAAGAAAGCTGCTTTTATCGTTCCGTTTCCATCTCACTTAACCGGGCTATCGCCTCCATGACCATGCGGGTAAACGCCGGCGCCCCGTCCGCCTGCTCGGCATAGAGCGGGGTACCAATGGTAATGGTTACCCGCTTCCGCAGTTTTTCCCTTCCGTACACAATACCAACGGGGATGAAGGGTATGGGCGCGGGGTATTTCTCCCGCTCCTGGAATGTAAGGATCATGCCGATCAACCGTGACTTTCCCTTCCCCATTGCTCCGCGGTAGTAGGTTCCCTCGGGAAAGATGACCACCCGCTCCCCCTTTTTGAGAAGATCAGCAAGGTATCTGAAAGACTCCATGCTTTTTATCGGGGCCTGCCGGTTGAGGGGAATACCGCCGAGCGCCCGTAAAAAATGGCTTATGAAAGGAAACCTGAAAAGTTCCTGTTTGGCAATATAGTTAAGCTGCACCCCGGAAAAGGCAAGACCGATGAGCGGGATATCCGTCCAGTACTGGTGTTTGGGGAGAATGACCGCAGGCCCGGCATCAGGCAGGTTGTCTCTTCCGGACACCTCAAGGCGATAGCAAACGGCGCACCAGCAGGGGACGATCACTTTCATGAGACCGTAGACAGGGTTCCTCATCGGAGATCCGGGCGGCATCAATGTGTCTGTCATGGGCTTGGTTCCCCTTGTCGTGCGCTTGATGCTAAAACCTTTTATGGATGCATGTCAAGGAAATGTTTGTCTTGATTATTGCTGCAATTTTTTCTATAATTAGTCGTGCACACGCGAATGCGCATAAAGCGCGCGTGAAGAAAAGTTCAATTTTATCATATAATTGCCGGTGTTGCCCCGGCGCGGCGGATGAACCGGCACGGAGCGTGAGAGACGGTGAGTGAGTTGCTGCTGGCAGAACGGGACAGGCAGATCCTGACGTCGGTGATCAATGAATATATTTTGACCGCGGAACCGGTGGGGTCGCGCAACATCTCCCGGCGCTATGACATCAACCTGAGCTCTGCAACCATACGGAATGTCATGTCCGACCTGGAGGAAATGGGGTTTCTTCACCAGCCCCACACATCCGCCGGGAGGATTCCCACCGAAAAAGGGCTCCGCTTCTACGTGGACAGCATATTGAAGGTAAAGAGCCTCGATCAGCGGGAGAAGGACCGTATCAGGAAACGCTATAAATTTTCCGAACTGGAGGCGTCTGACCTCGTCAAACAGACATCGGAGGTGCTCTCGGTGCTTTCCCGCCACGTCAGCATTGTCTCGGCGCCGAAACTGGTGGGCACAGTCCTCAAGCACATTGAATTTATCAAGATAAGCAGCAACCGCATTCTGGTTATCTTCGTTTCCCAGTCGGGATTTGTGCAGAACCGGATTATAGAGGATAAGGATGATATTGCCCAGTCCGAGCTGGACAAATATACCAATTACCTGAGTGAGGTGCTGGTGGGGGTGAGCCTGGAGCAGGTGCGCGGCAGGATTGCCGAGGAGATGAAAAATCAAAAGGCGGCCTACGACCGGCTGCTCTCCCGGGCGCTGGAGTTGACGCAAAAGGTCTTCGGCAAGGAGAAAGAGCCGGAACTGTTCATGGAGGGCCAGGTCAATCTGCTGGAGTGCCCGGAGTTTTCGGAAGTGGGCACCATGAAAACCATTCTTCAGGCCCTGGAGGAAAAGAAGCTGCTGTTGCATCTGCTGGACACGACCATGGACGCCGAGGGCATACAGATATTCATCGGCTCGGAGGTCCCGGTCTCGGACATGCAGACCTTGAGCGTGATTACCTCGCCCTACCGGCACGGCGAGAAGGTGGTGGGCGCGCTGGGGATTATCGGCCCCACCCGGATGAATTATCTGAAGCTGATACCGATCGTCGAATATTCAGCCCAGCTGCTTACTGAATTTCTCAATGGCAAAGGCAGCCAGTTATAAGAAGGAGCGTTTCCATGACCAGAAAAAAGAATGACCATGACGACGACATACACCCGGCAGACGTTGCGCAGGGCGCCGGCATACCGGCGGAAGATCCGGCAGGGGGGGAGGCCGGTGCGCACGGCAAGCGGGCTGCGGGTAAGCACCTGCAGGAAGAGCTGAAAGCCAAAGAGGAGGAGATCAAGAACCTCAATGACCGGCTGCTGCGCACCCTGGCCGAGTTTGAAAATTACAAGAAGCGCACCACCAAGGAAAAAAGCGAGCTGCTGCAATATGCCAATGATGAAATGAGCCGGGAGATGCTGCGGACCGTGGACACGCTTGAGCTTGCCATAAAGCACGCCCGTGAAGCCAACCAGGCGGAAGGCATCATTGAAGGCATTGAAATGACCCTGAAGCAGCTGCTCAAAAGCCTGGAACGGTTTGGTGTCACCGGATTTAATTCCCTGGGAGAAAAGTTTGATCCGAACCGGCACGAGGCGATGCTGCAGGTGGAAAGCGCAGACCATGAACCGAACACCGTCATCGATGAGGCGCAGAAGGGTTATTGCCTGCGCGACCGGCTGCTGCGCCCGGCCCAGGTTACGGTGACCCGGGAGCCGCAGGGAGTGGCGGAAGAATGAGCGGGGAGATACATCCGGAATCCGAAGCACGAAATGCCAAACAGTGCCAAAATCCAAATAGCAAACGCTCAAAACTGCAACCTCGAAAATCATGAAGGGCGAAGCACGATGCATGATACGGGATGCACGATGCAGGTCAAAGAAGCCCCGATGACCCTGAACCCTGTACGCTGTTCTTTTGACCCTGCACCCTCGGCCCTGAATCCTTCTGGCGCTGTCAACTGAAAACTGGTCACTGTCAACTGAGTCCTGCCTCCTGAGTATGCCTGCTTTCAAGCGCGATTATTATGAAATATTGGGCGTCCTTCCCACCGCAAGCCAGCGGGAAATACAACGAGCCTTTCGTCGCCTTGCCCTGCTGCATCATCCCGACCGCAATCCGCACGACCGCACATCCGAAGAGAAATTCAAGGAAATAGCCGAAGCATACGGGATTTTAAACAATCCGCAGAAGCGAAACTCCTATGATGAGCGAACCGCATCCGCCGCCGGTTCCGCTGACGAGTTCCGGCGCGCCGGCGCAAGCAGAGGCAATGGCGCAACGCCTTCCAATGAATTGCTGCGGGATGTTTTCCGGGATATCCTGGGCTATCCCATCAGGAGTCGACAGAAGGGAGCGAGGGGTGAAGATCTCAGGTATCACCTTTCCATTCCTTTTGAAGTCGCCGCGCTGGGCGGGCAGGTCGAAATAAACATACCCTATTACACCATGTGCCCGTCCTGCCAGGGACTCAGGACAAGGCCCGGCAGCATCTTCAAGCAATGCCCCCGCTGCAAGGGAACGGGAACGACAAACGTGAAGCGGGGGAAGCGCAGCGAGGAAGCGGCGTGTAAACAATGCGGGGGGAAGGGAAAGGTTATACGAAAGCCCTGCATGTATTGCAAGGGGAAGGGCAGGCTAAAGCAGCCCCGCCTGCTTGCCTTCAGCATTCCGCCCGGGGTGAGAACGGGCGCGCGGCTGAAGATGCTCAACCGGGGCAACCGGGGCACCAACGGAGGAGCGGCAGGCGACCTCTACATTGTGATCAATGTGAATCCCCATCCCTTGCTGGACCGGGAAGGGGATGATGTTGTGTTCCATCTTGCCATCAGCTTTTCCCAGGCGAGCCTTGGAGACCGGGTGACCGTGCCCACCCTCGACGGGGATGTGGTGATGGACATACCGCCCGGGACCCAGCCGGGTGAGATTCTGCGCCTTAAACAGCGGGGCATTCCCTCCGCCCGGGGCGCCGGGCGGGGTGATCAGCAGATCATCATCCAGGTAACCACACCCCCCAAATTAACCGCACGGCAACGAAACCTGCTCAGGCAATTCGCCCGGATGGATTAGCGGGCTCTTGAAAAACATCCATCAGTTGTGCGGCTCAAAGGGGGGCTTTTGACGCCTAGCAGATTGTTGAAAAAGTAGTTTTTCGCAGGCTGTTCAAAAACATCCAGATGCAAGTCACGCGAAATCCTGAGGAATGAGGCGTACATGCAAGTACGCTGCAGTGACGAAGGATGAGCGTGTAACGCAGGGGATGGGTGTTTTTCAAAAGCCTGCGAGAGACAGCCTTCGGCAAACACGTTGTCAACAACCGGTCAGACCGCGTCCTCTGCATCGCTTGCCTGTTCCGGTTTGTTTTTTCTTCCGAAGACCCTGGCCACGATAACGCTTATTTCGTACAGCACGAGCAGGGGCGCTGCCATGAGGCACTGGCTGAAGACATCGGGCGGGGTGAGAACGGCGGCAACGATAAAGATGATGACGATGGCAAATTTTCTCTGCTGGCGGAGCATCCGCTCGGTTACCAGACCCAGCTTGGCAAGAAACAGTATGAACACCGGCAGCTCAAAAATGACGCCGAAGGCGAGCAGTATCTGGAACGCAAAGGAGAGATACTCCTTCATGGCCGGCAGGGGTTTCAGCGTGTCGGTGCTGTAGCTCATGAAAAATTTGAAGGAGAAGGGAAACACCACCAGGTAGCAGAAGGCGACCCCGGCAAAGAAGAGCAGGCTTGCGGAAATGACGAAGGGAAAGACGTACTTTTTCTCATGATCGTACAAACCGGGGGCGACGAAGCACCAGATCTCCCAGAGAATGACCGGGCTGGCCAGGATCAGGCCCGCGTAGAATCCCAGCTTTAAGTAGACGACAAAGGCCTCGGTCAGGCCGGTAAAAATGAGCCAGCTTTCGGAAGGAAGCTGGTCTTTCAGCGGCTTCACCAGCAGGTCGAAAATATCTGCGGCAAAGTTGTAGGAGAGTAAAAATCCTGCGACAACGGCAATAAGACAGATGATAATTCTTCTGCGGAGCTCTTCCAGGTGGCTGGTAAAGGGAATTTTTTCGTCGGCCATGAGCAGGCTCAGCCCTTGTCCTCTTTGTCAGTTGCTTCCGGCGCGGCCGCGGCCGGCGCATGCGACGGTGCAGGTGCGTCCGGTGATGCCTTGGCCTGCCTGATTTCCCGCACCAGCCGGTCCCGTTCTTCCCGCAGACCGTTTATATCCAGATCTTCCTTCAAATCATCAGCGGCGCGTTTAAATTCACCGATGGCCCTCCCCAGCGCCCGCGCCAGGTCCGGCAGCTTCTTCGGCCCGATGACGATCAGGGCCACCACCAGGATAACGATAATTTCCTGCATTCCGACGCCAAACATAACCGCACCTCTTCTCCCAACCAGGATAACAGAATACCTATAACCTTTTCCTCGGCCTGTCAAGCGCTCTATTGGATGAGTTCTTGTAATATGACGGCCGATCTGCTATAGTCCGCCCGAGCGCTGGTGCAGAAGCGCATGGCATGGCCGGGCCATTGGAGCTCCCGGTGCGCTGCCGGCAGCGCAACTCTCATCATCCCCGCAGCACCAAACCCGTCAGTGAAAGGCACGGCATGGCGCCCAAAACCGCGGTTGTCAAAGACTCCATATACCTCCAGCACCGAACCGGAGACTATCATCCCGAGAGCCACCACCGGCTGGAGGTGATCTATGATATGCTCAAGGAAACCAGTCTCCAGGGGAGGTTCGCCGAGCTTGCGCCGCGACCGGCTACCGAGGCGGAACTGGAACTCAATCATTCCCCGGACTATGTCCATCAGGTCGCCGGAACCGCGGGACGGGATTTTACCAGCCTGGACCCCGACACCAGCACCTCCCCGCGCTCGTGGGAGGCCGCCCAGATGGCGGCAGGAGGGGTTCTGGTGGCGATCGACCGGGTCCTGCAGGGTGAGTACGAAAGCTGCTTCGCGCTGGTCAGGCCGCCGGGCCACCACGCGGAAAAGAGCTGGGGCAAGGGTTTCTGCCTTTTTAATAACATCGCCATCGGCGCGCACTATGCGCTCAAGCAGTACGGCCTGGAGCGCATTTTGATCGTGGACTGGGACCTGCATCACGGCAACGGGACGCAACATTCATTTTATAATGACCCGCGGGTGCTGTTTTTTTCCACCCACCAGTACCCCTACTATCCGGGGAGCGGCAGCCTGGCTGAGGCGGGCGAGGGACGCGGCGCCGGGTTTACCGTGAATGTTCCTCTTGCCGGGGGACAGGGTGACGGGGACTTTCTGGAAATTTACCGGGCGCTGCTGAAGCCGCTGGCGCTTTCGTTCAAGCCGCAGCTGGTGCTGGTCTCGGCAGGCTATGACATCTATTTTGATGATCCCCTCGGCGGCATGGAAGTCACGCCCGAAGGTTTCGCGGCGATTACCGGCTGTATCATGGATCTTGCGCAGGCGACCTGTCAGGGTAAAGTGGTGCTGAGCCTGGAAGGGGGGTATCATCTGGAAGGTCTGCGCAAATCGGTAAAAGCCACCATACAGCAGCTGGCGGGGGTCGCCATCGCCCAAGAGAAAAAGGTGGAAGGAAAAGTATTGGGCAGTACGGACAAAATCATTGAGGCGGTGAGGAAGGTCCAGAAGGACTACTGGAAGTGTCTATAGGGGGTGCAGGGTAAAAAAATGTAACCACGAAGAGCACGAAGGAAAAACTACAAAGCTCACGAAGGAAGAAACCAAAACGTTATATATGACAATTCTCAGCCGTGCATGCGCGACTGAGAATTGAAAAGTTCAGCGTTTTTGGTTGCTTGCTTCGTGTACTCATTCTTGGCTTTTTCTTCGTGCTCTTCGTGCTTACTTTTTTTAGTTGGTGGTTAACAGGAATGCCTCATTAACCGACGACCTTGTACTGCAAACTGTTTTCCTCCTTCTACAGCTCCGAATTTACCCGGTATCCTCCCTGCGCCTTGTCGCGATACAGCACCTTATCCGCCTTGCGCACCAGCGTGTGTTCGTTTCCGATGAGATCACTGGTGATGTCGGCAACCCCGGTGCTTACCGATATGGTATGGAATGAGCTGTCGATGCTGACCGGATGACTGCTGACGGTCTTTTTGAGCCGTTCGGCCAGGATTGCCGCTTCCTCCGCCCTGGTCTCCGGAAGTATGACGGCGAACTCATCACCGCCATACCGCGCCAGAAAATCAATATCCCGGATGGAACTCTGCAGCTGCGCCGCCAGCACTTTCAGCACGCTGTCGCCGGCTTCATGGCCATAGGTGTCGTTGATCGCCTTGAACCCGTCCACATCAAGCATGATCAGCGAGAGTGGTTTCTGGTATCGCTTGGACCGGCGCAGCTCCCGGTCCAGCACCTTCTGAAATGCCCGGCGATTGTAAATGCCGGTCAGCTCATCGGTGATGGCAAGCGACTGCACCTTCTGGTGCTCCGCGGCATTTTTCAGCGCCAGCGCCATCTGGTTGGCAATGGTTGAAATAAGCTGCATCTGGCTTCTGCCGGGTTTCTGTGCTCCGGTGAGTCCCATGATCCCCAAGACGTTGCCGGCCACCTGCAGCGGCAGAAACCGCGTGTTATCAACGGCCGGGAGCGTTTTTTCAGCATGCGCCCGGTGATGGCACTTTATTTTAATCACCCGGGTTTGCACATCGCCGGGATTCAGTTTTTTACCGCAATAGCGCGCGTATTCCCGGATGGCGTCGCCGGTGAGCTGTTCCACAATTTCAACCCGTATGGGCGCGGCGCAGGTGCACACGCTCAAGAACAGCTCCTCACCCAGCGCGTAGAAAAAGGTTACCAGATCATCAACAAAAAGCTCGTTGAACGTGCTGTTGACAACCTTCTCAATCATCTTGTGCGCATCAAGGGTGGAATTGATCTGAAGGCTGAGCTGATTGAGCAACGTGAGCTTTTGGTTGATTTTCTTGAGGGAGAGCTTTTCTTTCCGCAGCTTCTCACTCTGCCGTTTGAGCTCGCTGTTGGTTTTCTTCAACCTGCCGTCGATTTCCAGAATTTTGAGAAGCGCCCGCCTGCTTTCAAGTCCCTTATGGACAATGTCCCTCAACTGTTTGCGCTCGACCGGTTTGGTAATGAAACTGAAGGCCCCTTCCTGCATCGCCGATACCACCGACGCAAGGTCCGGTTTCGTCGCCATGCAAATGATGCAGCTCTTGCAGTTGGAAGACTGTATGTCCTTTAGGATGTCAATGCCGCTGACAGCCGGCATTCTTTGCTCGATAAAAATCAGATCAAAATCATCACAGCTCGTATGCAGCTTTTCAAGCGCCAGCATTGAATCAGGCGCTACCTCGACCTGAAGGCCCATGCTGGTAAGCGCCCGGGCCAATCTTCCCGTGCCTTGCAAATCATTATCGATGATCAGAACCCGATGTGCATCCATTCCTCCCTCCTCCTATGATAATGGTATGCACAAGAGTCATCAGCATATCGCATGCCATGATGAAACAATTGTTAAAATGAGCATGGATATGCAGTGCCATTATTTTAACTATTGGTAATGAAATAATTTTTTAGAAGGGGAAGCGAGGGGCGTGGTTTAGTAATATGGATGAATAATAGTCAAAAATATGTTGTGTGACAAAATTTTGACTATTCATTAGCTGTATTTATTTCAAAAGGGGTACAAATCGGAGTGGCACGTACCGGGGCGGGATGAAGGCGGACGCGATTTGAGCCTGCAGGTCCCCTGCCCCAAATAGTGTCATGTATGACATGCGGAAAGGAAAAGTTCGATGGTCAATGGCGGGTCAGTTCGGCAATAACGAAATCCTGCAGTCCATCCTCGTAATCGAGCACCAGCCCCTCCAGTCTTGATGCCAGGTGTGCCTGGATAAGCAACAACTTCAGACCTTCATGGGTCTTTACCACAAAATCACCCCGCTTTTCTTGGTCCAGTATCAGGTCGAGCTGGCGCGGCGCCTTGGGGTTGACCGTGATCCTGATGGCCATGCACGGATCATGGGTGTTTTCATGCAGGGCTTCAACCAGTTTTTCCTTTGCCTGGGGTGTTACAATCAGCATAGTGCCCTCCGTTCAGGAGTGTTCCCGTGGCCCGGTGTGAGCCGGGCAGGGGCGCATCAAAGATGGGGATCTTTCCCGTAGCACTATTACCAATCGACCGCAGTCAATAAACCTTTAACCTTTTCTTCAAAACCGGCGTTTTTCTCAGGCGCGCTGCACAAGCGTGGAGTGGAACAACGGGGGCAAGCCCTGATTGCGGCGGGGATTGCACAAGAAAAGGGCTTGCTGTGCTGTACACAATATACGTTGATCCTCTGAGCGCCTTGTAAAGCACCCATTCCGGGACCAATCAGATGAATGCGCCGGCGCCTCATTCCGCCAGGCACATATCACTGGAGGCTGTTGAAAAACTCAACCATGTCCTGTTCCGCTATAAACCATCTTCCCATTGCCTTCTGCCCGCGGAGTCTGCCCTGCTTTATATAATTTCTGATGGTCACGGTGGTCACGTTGAGCTTTTGCGAAAGCTCGGAGACCGAGTACAGTGTTTGTCCGCTTATGGTGATTGCCATACTGTTACCTCTCACTTCTATTACCCCCCCTTCTTTCGATAAAGAAAGAACATATTTCCTTAAAAAAAGCAACCCCCGGCGGGAATATCGTTGGGGGCAGAGCAATGACGCATTTCCTCAGAGCCTGGATAAAATCGCTCTATGGCAAACAATTGCCCATCACCCCACGGAGGAGAAGAATGGGGCAATGGGCATTGTCTGGCATATTTGGTCCGCTGGGACCTGACCTCATCAGAAGGCGGATCACCGCTCAATAAACGTTTTAAGGTGCTCGCTCCGGGCCGGGTGACGCATTTTCTGCAGCGCTTTCGCTTCAATCTGCCGTATTCGTTCCCTGGTCACATCCATGTCCGTGCCGACTTCCTCGAGGGTGCAATCGGCCTTTTCGCCCAGACCGAATCGCATCCGCAAGACTTTTTCTTCCTTGGCGCTCAGGGTGGAAAGCAGCTTTTCGGTATATTCCTGCAGGCTCTTGTAAATCGCCGCTTTCCCCGGAGAGTCACTTTTCCTGTCCTCGATGTAATCATCAAGTGAAGTGCCGCCTGCATTGCCCACCGGCTCCGCCAGCGAGAGCGGAGGTTTCGCAACCCGCAGGATGCGCAGCACCTTTTCCACCGGGATCTCGATCCTTTGGGCGATCTCTTCCGGCGTGGGCTCCCTGCCGGATTCCTGAACCAGCGTCCGCGACGCCTTGATCAGCCGGTTTATGGTTTCAATCATGTGCACGGGTATGCGTATGGTGCGCGCCTGGTCGGCAATGGCCCGGGTGATCGCCTGCCTGATCCACCAGGTGGCGTAGGTGCTGAACTTGTAGCCGCGCCGGTATTCAAATTTATCAACCGCCCTGATGAGTCCGATATTGCCTTCCTGGATGAGGTCGAGGAACTGCAGCCCCCGGTTGGTATATTTCTTGGCCAGGCTAACCACCAGGCGCAAATTTGCCCTCACCAGTTCATCCTTTGCCACCCTGATCTTGATCACCCCTTCTTCGATGGATTTCACCGCCTTTTTTAAACCGGGGGCGTCAAGGGTGCACTCGGCTTCAATGCGCCTGATTTTATGCTGCGCATTGTGTATCCTTTGCTCATACTCCGGCACTTCCGGCGCCTGAATACCGGCAGACCGGCCCGGCTGCTTCTCCCGCTTCATGCCCTGTCTCAACTGCCTGCGACACTGCCTGATCTGCTCGAGCGACAAACCCGACTTCTCCACGCAGTGGGCAATCTCCCCTTCCGCCACTTCCAGTGCTTCGGCCAGCCGCTTTAATTTCTGGGTAATATGCCCTATCTGGCCCTTATGCAGATTAATGCCCTGGAGCAGGTTGACAATGGTTTCGCCGGTCTCATTGATGGTGCGCAGGAGCGCCCGCTGCCGGTTCACGGGTATGGTCTTTTGATCAAGCCGTCGCTTGAGCAGCGCTCTTTTCTGATCATACTTTTTGATCTTTTCGATCAAGCAGAGCACCTTGCGGGTATAGTACCCTTCATCAATTTCCATCTCATCATCGTCCAGCCCGTTGACAATCGCCCGCACGGAAATCTCGCCGGCCGTCAGCCGTTTTCCTATGCGGATAACTTCACTGACCGTCAGAGGGGTATTCACAATCACCCGCGCAATATCTCTTTCACCTTCCTCCACCCGCTTTACAATTTCAACTTCCCGCTCCCGATCAATCAGCGATATGGGGCGGATCTGCTGCAGATACATCACCAGCGGATCGTCGGTTGATTCGGCCGATTCTGTCTCAAGCTCTTCTTCAGTATCTTCATCGAATTGCTCCGGGTTGTTTTTCCCGGCAGTCCATGAATTCTGCCCATTCCTCGTCCCGCCAGGGACGGTCAAATCCCGGTCATCGGCTCCCATAAGCAAATTATCAATCAAAACATTTTCCGGCAGGGAAACATCAGCGGGTTCATCCACCGCCAGTCCAGCAGAACCTTTCTTTACGGTCACAGATTTGTCCCTTAGATTGGTTTGCTTTTTCAAGTATCTGCTCCTTTTGATGTTAGGATTTATATGGGAATGACAAACCCAACACTAAAGATTGACGACATAGCAATAACATTCGTTAAGCAATCCTAATACCAAGAATATAATTTGTATTATTATTGGCTTTATAATAATTAAAGCATTGATTTATATTGTTAATTGTTAATGGGTCGTAAAATCAAGCTGGTGAATGAAGGACCCTGTTTTGCTCTTTTAAGTCCATGAAAATCCCGCATTGTAAAAATATTCGGAATAACAGTAGATTACGCCTGCACCCTCCCGCACAAACCATGCATTTCGAACCCCTGATTGCTTATATAGTTATTTTTAATGGGATAAATTTTCAGATTCCCTGGCATTGCCAAGAGGAAGCGGTGGCATCGATGATGTAAAGAGGACTATATAAATGTGGGGGCGACCGGCCAGTCGCCCTTACAAGGTTTGCAAGAAATTAAAACCCCTCGTCCTTATGGTAGGGTGAGGGGTTGAATGCGAAGGAGCATCCTTTTGCAGTCAGAATTCAAAATGAAGGTAAATAACTATACTCCACCTTTTGTTTGAAATAGTTCATAAAAGAGATGTACGGATCTCAACCATCGTTCCCATTACTCCATGCCGTTCCTCTCTCTCACGTTGGTTTCCCTTCCAAATCCGCAATCCGAAATCCACAATCGCTCCTCATCCCCCGTCAAAGGGAAGCATGATGGTAACGGTATCGCCCGCTCGAAGCGGGGTGGAAAGATCCGCCACGGAACGGCAGGTTTTGTCATTGACCAGCATTAAAAAGGGGACGATCGCCCCGGTGGTTCTGTCCTTTATCTGACGCTCAAAGGCCTTCCCGTAGGCCCGGCACAAATCATCCAGCAGGTACCCCAGGGTGGCGTCCTCTTTCGTCTCATGCTCAATTTCCGGTTTACCCACAATGTCCCGCAAAGTGGCAAAGGTTTTAATCTTCAGTTTCATCGGGATCTCCGCTCCGCCTGCTGTTCACCGCGTTTGTGATCGGTTGAAGCATCCATCCATTAGGCCAGCCGGTCCGCCAGAAAGCTGGTGATGTCCTGCACCGCAACATTAAACTCTTTCAGCGGGGGCTTCTCGTTCAGCACACAATTAAGGTGCGCCAGGCATTTGGTGCAGGCAGTCAGCAGTGTGGCCGCGCCGGTCTGCTCAGCCTCTTCAAGCTTCTTGACCAGAAGCGCCTTGGATTCGGTTGAACATCCAAGCCAGGCGGAGATGCCGCAGCACTGGCAGTCCTCGCGGCTGTTTTCCAGCTCGGCCACCCGCACTCCCTTCACCGAGGCGAGGAGGTTGCGCGGGGGATCAAAGACCTGCAGGTGCCTGCCCAGCCGGCAGGGATCGTGATAGGTGACCGTTCCCTCTCCCTTGAAGGAAAGCTTGCCGAGGTGGCGCTCCAGAAACTGGCTGATGTGCAGCACTTCGACATCCAGGGAATAGTCGACGGCAAAGGTGCGGGTGCATTCGGCGCAGCTGGCCACCAGGGTCTTGATGCCGCTCTCCTGAATCGCCCGGGTGTTGAGCCGGCGCAGCCCGTCAAATGCCTCCTGGTCGCCCTGCCACAGCTCGTCATGGCCGCAGCACTTAAGGCCCATCACCCGCGGGGTCACCCCTGCCGCGTTCATCAGCTTTAATGCCGACTCCCCGATGGGGCGAAAGCTGGTGCCCACCTCCAGGAACGAATCAAGAAAATCAATGCAGCCGGGGAAGTATCCCACCGGGCTGGTGTCATCGCGCTCGCCCTTGAAATCGGTGGGCACGCCGCTCTTCCCGGGAAAGGTGAGCATCAGCCGGGAGACCAGATTGAACACCGACTTGTGGGCGATGCAGTCAACCTTCGGCTTCCGGCCCCGCCGCGCGTCTCGCATAAAATCGAGGTATCCCACGCCCTGGGGACAGTACTGGGAGCACTGGCCGCAGGTCAGGCACGACCAGAGGTCGATCCCCTGCTGCGCCAGCAGCGTCTTTTCCAGGTCGCGGCGGGGTGAATACCTGCTCACCAGCCGCTTGGGGCAGATGCCGGTGCAGAGGCCGCATTGATAACAGGATGTGATGCTCATGGTTTTATGTCACCTGCACATGCCCGTGCTTCGAGCGCGCTCGCGCTTGCCTCGGCCAGGCAGAGGGGAATGTCCTTCATGCCGCTGGCCGCACCCGCGACATAGACCCCCGCGGCGGCGGTGGTCACCGGTGGTTCCGCAATCGCAAAGAAGCCCAGGTCAGTGAGCGGCAGGTGGAATTGGGCCGCCAGCTCACCGGTCCCCGCCGGGGGAACTCCCCCGATGGCAAGGACCACCAAATCGGACCGGAGCGTTTGTGATTCGCCGGTAAGGGTGTTTTCCAGCTCAAGGGTTAGGCAGTCCTCTGAGGCGGTCACCCCGGAAACGCGCGACCGTATAAACCGGATGCCTTGCTCCCGCGCCTCGGTATACAGGTGTTCGTAGAGGTACGGGGTGCGGATGTCCATGTAGAGAATGTTTATCTCGGCCCCGGGGTACAGCGCTTTTAATGCCAGGGCTTCTTTGATGGCATAGGTGCAGCAGAAGTATGAACAATAGCGATTGGTCCTGCGGTCCCGCGATCCCACGCACTGCAGAAAGGAGATTCTCCCCGGCGCGGTTCCCTGCGATGGCCGCAGCACCCTGCCGTTACTCATCATCTCTTCCAGCTCAAAGGCGGTGATCACGTCTTTCAGGCGTCCGTACCCGTACTCCTCAATGACCGCGGGGCCAAAGGGATCAAATCCGGTTGCCAGCACCACGCCGCGCACCTCAAGGGCCGTGCCGTTTCCTGACAGCTCTATGCGATAGCCGGACGGCAGCGCCGTCACCCGCGCTATCTGTCCGCCGGTTATCACCTCAATATTTTCTTTTGCGATCATGGTCCGGATGGCGTTGAGCAGATCGGCTGCCGATTCCCCCTTCGGGAACAGCTTATGGAGGCGTCTCAATTTACCCCCCAGTTCTCCTTCCCGCTCCAGCAGCGTAACTCTGCCGCCCAGCCGGGAGAGATCCAGGGCCGCCTGCATTCCGGTAATCCCGCCGCCCACCACCAAAAAACTATTCATGGCTTCCGTTTGTAATCCCGTCGCCTTCCCGGAGCAGACAATCTACTCAGGCAGGCTTGCACTTTTCCAGCAGCGCGCTGGTTTTGATTTTATGCCCCGTGTCCAGCCCCAGCTCCTTCGCCGGGATGCCCAGCGCCAGGCCGAGCAGCTGGGTGTAAAACACCACCGGGGTGTTCAGGGTCTTGTTGAATTTTCGCTTGGCCATCACCTGCCCCAGGTCCAGCTGCCTGAAGCAGCCCGGGCAGTTGACAATGATGGCATCCACCGCCCCTTTCTGTTCCACCGCCTTCACTGCGAAGGCATAGGAGGAATCCTGGTTGTGCGGCAGCAGCAATGAACCGCAGCAGTGCTCAAATCCCTGGGGCGGCACGGTTCGCGCGGTGGTCGCCTGCACCATGTCCTCCAGCTTGCGGGGATAGGCCGCCTGGTCAAAATGGAGCACGTCGCTCGGCTTCACCAGGTGGCAGCCGTTGTGGCAGCCGATGGCGCAGCCGCTTAAGTCCAGCTTGTTCCGCTTCCTGATCGCCTCCAGCCCGATGACATCATAGAGTATCTGATGAAAGTGGTACACCCGGGCCTTTCCCTGCACGGCCAGGCCGATTTCCTTCAGGACGGCATTGACCTTGTCGCGCACATCTTCTTGTTCCAGCTGATGGGCGGCCTTGCTCAGCGTCCCGAAGCAGCCGTTGCAAAGGGTTACGATGTCCAGGCCCCGGGCCTCGGCCAGGGCGATATTACGGGCGGCAAAGGCGAGCATGGTGAACCCGTCGATGGGTCCGGCCAGCACCCCGCAGCAGCCGAAATCCTCGATATCAGCGATGGAGATGTCCAGCTCCTTCATCACCGCCCGGGCCGACAGCTCGTAGTTGGGCGCCTGGAGGGGAATCACACACCCCGGATAAAAGGCGTAGCTCATTTACAGTCCCTTGCTGAATCCGGTCAGCGCGGCAATCTTTTTGTAGTCCTCGGAAACATTCTCCTTCAGGGGAGGAAGTCCGAAGGCCTGCCGCTGATTTCTGGCCGCGCTGGTGATCTCGCTGTTGCGGCCGCACTTGAGCAGTATTCGGTTCATGTCCTTGATCGATTCCGGCGCAAGACCTTTGGCATAGGCGATGTTGGTGGCCGCCTGCACCTGGTAGAGCGGCTTCACCTTTTGCGGACAGCGCTCATAACAGTTGTAGCAGGTGGTGCAGTACCAGAGTGCGGGATCGGCAAGGTCAATCTCCCCGTCCATGATCCGCTTCACGATGGCCCGGACATTAAATTCCGGCAGATAGCGGTTGACCGGGCACCCGCCGGTGCAGGTGCCGCACTGGTAGCACTCATAGAGGTTATCGGTGCCGTAATACGTGTGCAGTTCAGGCCGCAGATCCATATCCGCTTACTCCTTGCAGATAATCGCCGCCTGTGCCGCGGCGGCCGTGCCCTCGGCCAGGCAGGCTCGTATGTCCTTGGGGCCGCCGGCCGCGCCGGCGACAAACACCCCTTTGGCCCGGGTAAACACCGGCGCCGGCTCACAGGCAAAGAACCCTGATTCCTCGGTTGCAATCCCAAGCGATTCGGCCATGGATGCCGCGTCGCGCGGAGGTTCCGCGCCGACCGAGAGAACCACCATGTCCGTCTCCATGAAGCGCAGCGCGCCGTCAAGTGTGTCCTCGTACTGAACGGTCAGCCCGCCGTTCTCCCGCCTGGGCCGCACCGCGGCGGGCTTGCTCCGGATGAAGCCGATGCCCGTGCGGCGGGCGGTTTCATACTCCAGCTCGGCGCAAAACGGGGTGCGAATGTCCATGTACAGCACCTCCACCCGGCACCGGGGAATCCGCTCCTTGACCTGCAGGGCCAGGTGAACCGCGTACATGCAACAAAACGCGGAGCAGTAGGTGTGGGTGCGCAGCTCGCGCGAGCCGATGCACTGGATGAAGACCAGCGCGCCCGGCTGCTCGCCGTTTGAGTTTCTGAGCAACCTGTCCCCCTTGAGCTTGTCCGCCAGCTCCACGGCGGTAATCACGTCCGGGTGCTTGCCGAACGCGTAGTGCTTCATGGCCGCGGGATTAAACGGGGTAAAGCCGGTGGCCAGAATGATCGAACGGCACTCCACCTCGTGTGTTCCCTCCGGGTTCTTGAGCGATGCCTTGAACCGGGGATAGGCGCCCCCCAGCGAGATAATCTCGGTGCCGGTGAGCACGGTGACCCGGGATGAGGAAGCGATTGCCTGCGCCCGTTGTTCGATCAGTTCCGGGGCCGGCGTCCCGCCCCCGAAGGTTGCCCCCAGGGACTTGAGGTTGCCGCCCAACCGATCCTCGCGCTCCGTCATGATAACCGCTACTCCCGCACGCGCCAGGCTGGCTGCTGCCTGCAAACCGGTAATCCCGCCGCCCACCACAAGCACGCTACTCACTGGTCGGCACTCCTTCCCGTTTCATGGGCCCCAGGCCCTTGAGATCTTCGGTAAAATCGCGCATCACCTCGGCGAACTTCCCCCCCTCCGAGGCGGATATCCACTCAAGGCGGAAGCGCGCCGTCTCGATGCCCATCTGCTCCAGATAGCGGGTGGCGTTCTTTATTCTTCTCTCGGCGTTATAATTACCATCCTGGTAATGACATTCGCCGAGGTGTCACCCGGCCACCAGCACCCCGTCGGCGCCGTCGATGAACGCGCGCAGGATCATGGTGGGGTCGATGCGGCTCGAGCACATGACCCGGATGATCCGCGCCGTGGCGGGATACTGCAGTCGGCTCACGCCGGCCAGGTCGGCGCCGGCATAGCTGCACCAGTTGCAGCAGAACGCGACGATGCGGGGAGTGAAGTTGTGCTGTTCATTCATTGGATACCTTCTCCATCTTGACTGCTGCCTGATCAATCATTGCCTCTATCTGTTCGGTGGTGAAGTGGAGCGGGGAAATGGCTCCCACCGGACAGGTCGCGGCGCAGGAACCGCACCCCTTGCAGGAGGCGGGGTTGATCGTCGCCTTGCGCGCGTTGAATGCCAGGGACTCCAGACGCACGTCCCGGTCCTCCAGGCTGATCGCCCGGTAGGGGCAGACCTCAACGCACAGGCCGCACCCCTTGCAGCGCTTTTCATCGATGACCGATATGTTTGCCTCTGCCTCAACCTTTCCCCGGGCCAGCAGGATCCCGGCGCGCGAGCCCGCCGCGTTGGCCTGGGCGATGGTCTCTTCGATGTGCTTGGGATAGTGGGCCATGCCGCAGAGAAAGACGCCTTCGGTGGCAAAATCAACCGGGCGCAGCTTGACATGGGCCTCCAGGAAGAAACCTTCCTTGCTCAGCGGGACCTTAAAAAGCTGACCCAGCTCCTTGTTGCTTTCCGGCGGCACGGTAGCCACTGAAAGCACCAGCAGATCGGCTTCAATGGAGAGCCGCGCATCAAGGAAGGGATCCCGGGCGCTGATCATCAGCCGGTCTCCATCAAAACCGGCCTCGGGTTTGTTCTGGAGCGTATAGCGGATAAACACCACCCCTGCATCGCGCGCCTTCCGGTAATAGTCCTCCTTGAATCCGTAGGTCATCATGTCGCGGTAGAGAACATAGACATTGACCTCCGGGTTGCGCTCTTTCAGCGTCAGCGCGTTTTTTACCGCCTTGGTGCAGCATATCCGGCTGCAGTAGGGGCGCTCCTCGCTGCGCGATCCCACGCACTGGATCATCACCACGTTTTTTGCCTGCTTGATCCGGGGGCTTTGTTTCTCCAGCTCGCCCTCCAGCTCTTTCTGGGTGAGGACGCGGCCGTCCTTTCCGTACCCGTATTCGTTCGGCTTGAATTCCTGCGCCCCGCTGGCAATGATCGCCGCGCCGTGTTTGATCTCCACCGGTTCCTTCCCGCCCTTTAAGGCAACGGTTGAGGTGTAGCTTCCCACATACCCGGAGACCTTTTGGAGCTCGGCCCCGGTGTGCACGGTAATGCGGGGATGCTTCATCACCCGGTCGACGAGCGATGCCAGGTATTCCTGCACATCTGCGCCTTCAAGCGTGCTGTAAAGGGACCGCGCGATGCCGCCCAGCTCCGATTGCTTTTCCAGCAGGAAGACTGAAAATCCCTGGTCGGCAAGGTTGAGGGCGCTCACCATGCCGGCAATGCCCCCGCCGATAACCAGCGCGGAAGGATTGAGCTCCAGGGTAAGCCGTTTGAGCGGCACGATCAAGCCGGCCCGCGCCACCGCCATGCGCACCAGGTCCTTGGCCTTCTCGGTGGCGGCCGCTTTATCCTGCTGGTGCACCCAGCTGCACTGATCGCGGATGTTGGCCAGCTCAAACAGGTAGCGGTTCAGTCCCGCCTCCTGGATGGTTTCCTGAAAAAGCGGCTCGTGGGTGCGGGGCGAACATGAGGCGACCACCACCCGGTTGAGCTTGTGCTCGGCAATGAGCGCCTTGATTTTCTCCTGGGTGTCCTGGGAGCAGCTGTAGAGGTTCTCTTCCGCGTACACCACGTTGGGGAGTTCCCGGGCAAGGGCAACCACCGATTTCACATCCACCACCGAACCGATATTGATGCCGCAGTGGCAGACAAACACACCGATGCGGGGGGTCTGCCCCGACACGTCCAACTCGGCGGGGAGCTTTTTCTCCTGCACCAGCATCTTGCGTGCGGGACTGAGCAGGGCCGCGGCAAGGCCGGCGGCGCCGCTTGACTGGGCCACCGTTTCCGGGATGTCCTTGGGCCCCTGGAAGAGGCCGGTCACAAAAATCCCCGGCTTGCTGGTATTGAGCGGGGAGAGCGTCCCCGAGCTGCAGAACCCGTGCTGGTTGAGATCAATCCCGAGCGCTGCGGCCAGCTCCCTGCTGCTCCGTGACGGCTCCAAGCCCACCGAGAGCACCACCAGCTCAAACTCCTCTTCCTGTATCCTTCCCTCGTCGCTGACGTATTTTATCAGGAGGTTGCGCGTGTCCGGCAGCTCCTTGACCGACGATACATTGGAGGGAACAAAGCGTATGCCGTGCTTGTCCCGCGCCTCGGTGTAGTATGCGTCAAAGCCCTTGCCGTATGCCCGGATATCCATGTAAAAAATGGTGATGTCCATTGCCGACGCATGTTCCTTGGCAATGATCGACTCCTTGACCGCGTACATGCAGCACACCCCGGAGCAGTAGCCGTTGCCGTACTGGAGGTCGCGCGAACCGACGCACTGGATGAAGGCGACGCGTTTGGGCTCGGCCTTGTCCGACGGCCGCCGGACGTGTCCCTCATAGGGGCCTGAGGCGGAGAGCAGCCGCTCGAACTGGATGCTGGTCACCACGTTCTCGTAGCGGCCGTAGCCGAAGGGATATTTCCGGGCCGCATCGTATTCGTCAAACCCCGGCGACAGGATCACCGCGCCCACCGGGAGCTCCCGCACTTCCTCCTTCATCTCAAAGTTGACCGCCCCGGCCTTGCACACTTTGACGCAGAGCTGGCACTTGCCCTTGGTCAGGTAGCGGCAGTAGCGGGGATCGATGTGGTAGACATGGGGCACCGCCTGGGGATAGGGGATGGAGATCGCCCGGCGCTGGGAAAACCCCTCGTTGAACTCGTCGCTCACCTTCGAGGGGCATTTCTCGGCGCAGGCGCCGCAGGCGACGCATTTGGCCGGGTCCACGTATGACGGCTTGCGCAGGACGGAAACGGTGAAGTTGCCCGGCTCCCCGCTGATGCCGGTAATCTGTGAGTGGGTGAGGATTTCAATGTTTAAGTGCCTGCCGCACTCCACCAGCTTGGGGGACAGGATGCACATGGAGCAGTCGTTGGTGGGAAAGGTCTTGTCCAGCTGGGCCATGGTGCCGCCGATGACCGGAGAGCGTTCAACCAGGTACACGAAGTACCCCGCGTCCGCCAGGTCCAGCGAAGCCTGCACCCCGCCCACGCCCCCTCCCGCCACCAGGACGGATCCGACTATGGTGCGCTCCCGCGTCGCTTCCGGCTCTGTCATGCAGCAATCATCCTTCGGTGTGCGAACTGTTGGGTGTGCCTTAATGTGTTGAAATACTTACAGTATAGCGGGCTGCGGCACAACAAATCGCCATCGGCAGCCGACACTAAAATCCCTGAGATGATTAACATGCTGCGCCCTTGACTGTCAAGTGCAATCAGAGCAGATAGAACAGCTATATCCGCAGCTTGGCTCAAAAAGGGAAGGGTGTTTTCTTCTCTTCGGAATCGGCCGCTTCGGATGTCCCCCAGAACACAAAGCTGACTTTTTGCTCCTGTCCGGTTTCATTGATCAATTCATCAAGCGCCATGGAGCCGGCAATGGAGCGGTCGAAAAGCAGGATTCCTTTTGCGGAAAATGCGTAGCGGTAGTGCTTTGTTTGTTTGATGACAGTGGCGGAAAATTCCGCGGTGAACATAAGGCCGTCTCTCGTGCAGGTGCCGGAGGATTCCTTGAAGTCAACGCCGGGAATCTGTATCTCGAAGGCGTTTGCGTCGCCGAAGACAAAAAGGGATGGGGAAATGGTGTGGCCGGGAGAAAGGCTGACGAAGCTGGTTGAAAACGTCAGGGGAACTGCTGCGCTGGTCCCTGCACTGCGACCGCTCTCCTTCGAATCTGCCGCCGGACCCGCTGCAAGGGAACCGCTCTGCAATGCCAGCATCAACAGGCAGAGCAAGGTTCGCATGCAACCCGTACCCGCGTGTGACCATTGCGATTGCATATTCGCTGTCCGCGTGCATGTTTTGGGAGCACCATGATAGACTGGAAGGCAGATAATCTCGCAACGTGCCCTCCCCCAGCGCTTCAGCACCCTCACATGGGGGCGGCACATGCTGCGCTTACCGGGTGCTGAGCGCTTTGATGGTTTCTTCCACCTCCTGGCTGCTGACGCTCTGCCGCAGCGCTTCCATGCGCTTCATGACCTCGGCAAACCGCACGCCTTCCGCCGCGCTGATCCACTCAAGCTGCAGCCGCTCCTTCCGCATGCCCAGTGTTTCCATCTTCTTGTGGATTTTGGCCACGCGCTTTTCCGTCCAGTGATTTGCATTGATGTAGTGACAGTCGCCGATGTGACAGCCGCTCATCAGGATGACCGGGGCGCCCTTTCTGAAACCGCGCCACACGAAATCCTCATCAACCCGGCCCGAGCACATGGTGCGGATAATCCGCGCATTGGGCGGATACTGCAGCCGGGAAACACCGGCAAAGTCGGCTCCGGCATAGGAGCACCAGTTGCAGGCAAAAACCAGCACCTTCTCCCGGGGGCTCTCAGCCAGCATTGCGTCGATCTGCCCGGTGATCTGCTCGTCGGTGTAATGATTCATGATGATGGCGCCGAACGGACATTCGGCGGCGCAGGTGCCGCAGCCGGCGCAGGCCGCCGCCGTGACCACGGCGGGGGCCTTTTGCTTGGTGTTGACCGTGATCGCATTATAAGGACATACCTCCGCGCACTTGCCGCAGGACCGGCAGTGCTCCTCGACCACGGTTGAAATGATGGGCTCGGTGGTGATTTCGCCCCGGTGCATGAGCCGGATGGCCCTGCCGGCGGCGGCGGAGGCCTGGGTCACCGATTCCTTGATGTCCTTGGGCCCTTCAGCGCAGCCCGCAAAAAAGACGCCCCGGGTGGCGGCATCAACCGGCTGCAGCTTGGGATGGGCTTCAAGAAAGAATCCGTCCGGCGTGAGCTGCAGCCCGAGCATCTCCTGCAGCCGGTGGGTTTCGGCCGCCGGCTGCACCCCCAGCGCAAGAACGAGCATGTCCAGGTCGTAGCGGTCAATCCTGCCGGTGGCGGTGTTCTCGACCGCGACCTGCAGGCTTCCGTCAGGCAGCTCCTTCACCGTCCCGGGAAGGCCGCGCAGGTAGTGAACGCCGAGGCGGCGGCTGCGCATGTACAGGTCCTCGAAGCCCTTGCCGAAGGCGCGGATGTCGATATAAAACACCTTGATGCTCATGTCCGGGTAATGCTCCTTGAGCATGAGGGTGCTTTTGATGGTGTTCATGCAGCAGATGTTGGAGCAGTAGGTCCCTCCATTGCGCAGCGAGCGCGACCCCACGCACTGGATGAATCCCACCGAGCCCGGCCTTTTGCGATCTGTCGGCCGCACCAGTTCGCCCTGGGTGGGCCCCCCCGCGTTAATCAGGCGCTCCAGTTCAATGCTGGTGACCACGTTTTCAAACCGGGTGTAGCCGTACTCGTCAAGCTCCGCCGGGTTGTAGGGCTCGACGCCGGTGGCCACCACGATGGTTCCCACCTGTTCGGTCAGCTCCTCGTCGGACATGTGAAAGTTGATGCAGTGCTTCTGGCAGACCTCCAGGCACTTGGCGCAGACCGCCGGATTGAAGCCGAGGCACTCCTGGCTGTTGATCATGTAGGAGGACGGCACCGCCTGGGGAAAGGGCTTGAAAATCGCCCGGCGCGAGGAAAGCCCGGCATTGTACTCATCCGGCCGCACCACCGGGCAGACGTTCACGCAGTCCCCGCAGGAGGTGCACTCGCGCTCATCCACGTAGCGGGCGCGCTTGCGCAGGGTGATCTTAAAATTGCCGACCGAGCCCTTGACGTCGACCACCTCGGTGAGCGTGTACAGCTTGATGCGGGGATGTCGACCGACATCCGTCATTTTGGGACCGAGTATTCATATGGAGCAGTCCATGGTGGGAAAGGTCTTGTCCAGCTGCGCCATCAGCCCGCCGATGGAGGGCTGCCGTTCCACCAGGACCACCTCGTAGCCGCTGTCGGCAAGGTCAAGGGCGGCCTGGATGCCGGAGACGCCCCCGCCGATCACCATGGTGCGCCGGGTGAGCGGCAGCGTCCCCTCCTCGAGGCTGCAGAGCGCGGCGGCCCGGCTGACCGCCATTTTCACCAGGTCGATGGCCTTCAGGGTTGCGGCCCCGGGATCGTGCATGTGCACCCAGCTGCACTGCTCGCGCAGGTTTGCCATTTCCATAAGGTAGGGATTGAGCCCGGCGCTCTGCATCATCTTGCGAAAGGTGGGCTCATGCAGCCGGGGCGAGCATGACGCGACCACCACCCGGTTTATCTCCGCCTCTTCGATGTCTTTGGCTATTTCCGTCTGACCCGGGGTTGAGCAGGCATAGGCGATGACCTTGGTCAGCACAACCCCCGGCTCGCCTGCAGCGGCTTCGGCAACGCGCGCGCAGTCAACCGTCTGGGCGATGTTCATGCCACAGCGGCAGACAAAGACCCCGATGCGGGGTGATTGCGCCGATGCGGCGGTTGCCGGCGTCACCTGCTGGCTTTGCGTTTTCATATCCGTTTCCCTTTTGCACGTAAAGAGTGACCCGCAACCGGCGGACTTACTCCCACCTGATGGTCCGGGCAAGCACGCCGGTCAGGTCCATCATCTCCATTGTGATATCGTTTCCCCTGAAGGGATCCTCCATGGCGCAGGTAAGATGAATCTGGCACTTGGGGCATGAGGTCACCAGCAGATCGCTGCCGGTTGCGCGGGCCTGCTCCAGTCGCTTGACCTGCAGCGCCTTGCTGTACGCGTCGCACCCGGTCCAGGCGCTGTTGCCGCAGCAGATTGAGGCGCGGCCGTGGTCCTGCATTTCCCTGAAGCTATCCTGACCAAGCCGTTCAATCAGCCGGCGGGGCAGATCGGGCCGGCCGTCAAACCGGCTCAACCGGCACGAGTCCTGGAAGGTCATGGATCGGCCGAGCCGGTTGAAGGCAACTTTTCCCTTGCTGATCTCCCGGTCGAGCAGCTCGTAGAGATGAATCACCTCGACGCCGGTCTCGACGCCGAATGCCGGGTAATCGTGCTTGAAGGTCCAGTAGCACTCGGGGCAGGACGTCACCACCTGCTTGATGCCCCGCGCGCGCAGGGCCTCCACGTTCAGCCGCGCCAGGCGCAAAAAACTGTCGCGGTCGCCGGACCAGAGCAGATCATGGCCGCAGCACCGCTCATCGGAGAGCAGCGCCGGGCGCATATCGAAGAAATTTAACAGCCGCAGGCTGTCGGCCAGGATGTCCCGCGTGCGCAGGTTCAGGAAATTCTGAAAAAAGAAATCAAAAAATGCGGCGCAGCCGCCCCAGTAGAGCATGGTGCTGCCGGGATCAATCGCGATGTCCGGGGGAAGCCAGTCCCACCGCCGCGGGGTCAGCCGCGGCGCAGCGAGCGTTCGCTGCAGCGTCTGGAAAAAGCCGGCATGGGCCTGGGCCGGGCGGTCGCCGCGGTAATCCAGCGATATGCGCAGGTCGCGGACAAATTCCGAAAAGCGAACCGCCGACGGGCACCGCTCGTAGCACATGCCGCAGGTCAGGCACGAGGCAACCGCATCCTTCACCGCGGGCGAATCGGTATCGCCGGCAATAATCGATGAAGCCAGCGAGCGGGGCGAAAACGCCTTTCCCGACAGCGACAGCGGGCACGCCGATGTGCACTTGCCGCAGTCCTGGCAGGCAAACACGTCGTGCCGCTGCACAATGCCGGTCAGCGGCTCCTCAACCGGCGCTTCCGGCGCGGATGCCGCAATCGGGGTTTTGCCCAGCGCGCGAATTTCCGCGGTGAACCGTTTGAGAAATGCCAGCATGCCCTCATGCTCGTCGGGCAGAAACGTTTCAAAGCGCAGGCGCTCGCGGTTCAGGCCGAGCAGGCCGAGGATTTCGCGGGTGTTCCCGATGTTCTTCTCCGAGGTCTCGGTGCCGCTGCCGTAGCGGCATGCGCCCGGCCGGCACCCGGCAAGGGCCACGCCGTCCGCGCCGAGCTCAAAGGCCTTCAGCAGCAGGGCCCGATTGATGCGGCCGGCGCAGGGCACCCGGACCGCCTTTATTTCATCGGGTATATCGGCGGCCTGCTCCTGCAGGGTATGAAAGGCCGAGTGCGGCCCCCAGTTGCACAGATAGAGCAGTATGGTAAACGTATCCTTCATGGGTTGATTCCCGCCTCCGAAGGCAGCAATGCCTCCTCCAGCACCCGTTCGAGAAACGCGTGGTTGCGGAACGGGCTGTCGGCGGCATTCGAGGGGCAGACCGAAATGCAGTTGCCGCACCCTTTGCACAGGGCGTCATCCACCGATGCCACCCAGCCGCCCACGCCGTTCTGTTTATAGCTTATGGCCTGATACGGGCAGTACCTGCTGCACCTGCCGCAGCCGCGGCAGATGCTCTCGTCCACCACCACGGTGAACCCGCGGCTCGATCGCGGACCCTGGGGCATGCTCGCGGCGGCAAGCGCTGCCGCGGCGGCGCCGCGTTCGCGGTCGGACACCTTGATGCCCGCCGGATCGGCGATGTACAGTCCCGACACCGATGTCGTGCCCGGATACATGAACGGAACGCCCACGCGGCCCGCCTGCTGCATCGATGAAATGATGTCGCGCCCGGGCAGCTCGGCCTGGTAGATATGCTTTATCTCTTCAGCGGCCTTCGCGCTCATGATGACCGCTCCCGCCTGAATAAACTGATCGGCGCCGGCCCCATCCTGAAACAGCACCTGAAAATCCCCGAGCATGCCGCGCACGCCGGTTACCCGCGCGGCGCTGAAGCAGTGTATGCCGGGATGCCCGGCGGCATCCCCGTCTTCCGCCCGGTTGAACCAGAAGACCTCGTACCCCATCTGCGCGAGCACCTGGGCGCTGTGCGCCGCGGCTTCGGAGCTGCCGATGACGGCGGTGGTAAAGTTGTAGTTTCGCGCCGGAGAGGGCAGCGGCTTCAACATCCGCGCCCGTTCAATGGAGCTGTCGATCAGCTCCCGGAAGCGGGCGAGCGCCCGCTCCGGATGCATGCGCGCCAGCCGCAGCACTTCGCCGCGCAGGTTGCACATTTCAACCATGGACCGGCTCACGCCGGTTCCGGTAAAGAGCGCGGCCTTGAGGCGGCTGCGCTGGTCGGTGCAGGAGCTGCAGACAAAATTGAGCGAGCAGCATGCGCATGAGGCAAGCACGACCCTGGTTATCCCCTTTTCCCGGATGGAGCGCAGAATGGCGGCAGCTCCTTCATCAATGCACGCGGCGGTGACGCTTTCGGCGTGCACGATCCCCTCCCGCCGGGGCAGCTCATTGATAGAGGCGGTCATCTCCTCAAGCCAGCCGAGTGCGTCGTTGCATCGGCAGGCAAAGACGCCGATGCGCATGTCGGATGACAGCGCCGGGCCGGGAGGTGAAAATGAAACGCTGTGCCCCTTGGACCTCTGCGGGCTTCCGCCCAGGATCATCATCGCCCGTGAGGCGGCGGCAAAACCGCGCACCACCAGGGAAAGGGTGTCCGACCCCGCGCTTTTGGTATCGTAGGCCCTGATGACGTCTTCTCCGGATATGCGATGGCCCGCGGCGGGATCGGCGATAATCACCACCCCGGCATTTTCAACGACTTCACGGGCGGGCTCATCGTGGGTAATCGCGCCGATCTGCGAGCAGGCGACGGCGCACTGCAGACACTGTGAGCAGATGCCGCACTGCAGGCACCGCTCCGCTTCCCGCGCGGCCTGGTCGGCGCTCAGCCCCTGCGCCACTTCACGAAATGTCGTGCGCCTCGATTCGGGATGCAAAACCGCCATTTCCTCGCGGGCAAGCCGCGGCGCAGCGGCGGGAATGGGCTGATAATCCCTCTCATCCGGCCTTTGCGGCGGCGGGGGCAGGAAGTCCTTCTTGAAAACCGTCTGCAGAATCGAGCGCGCTGCATTCCGTCCCGAGGCCATGGCCTCAACCACCGATGTCGGTCCGGTAACCGCATCCCCTCCAGCCATGATGCGGTTCAGACTGGTTTTCATCCGCTCATCGATTACCAGGTAGCCCTGCCGGTTTACCTGCAGCCCGGCGCCCGCCGTGGGCGTAAGCGGACCGGCCTGGCCGATGGCGACATAGGCCCGGTCAAATGAAAGCTCCTGCTGCGTGCCCGCGGGATCGGTGACCGGCCAGGCAATGCCGTTTGCATCGGGCGGACCGGGGATGGTTGGAACGCAGCAGATCTGTTCAAGCGCGCTCCCTCCTCCCTTGAATGCGACCACGCGCAGTTTATCCCGGATGGTGACGCCCTCCGCGATGGCATCGGACACCTCTTCAGGATCGGCGGGAATGGCGTCCCGCGCAAACCAGGACAGCACGGTTACCGCGGCGCCGAGCCGCACCAGGGCGCGGGCCAGATCGAAGGCGCTGTTGCCGTCTCCGATGACCGCAACCCTGCCCTGCACCTCGCTGATCTCGCCGCGGTACAGCCGGTTCAGCGCGGCAAGGCAGCCGTCAACCCCCGGCAGATCCTCACCGGGCACGCCCAGCTTCCGGTCGAGCCAGCTGCCCGTGGCCAGGACGACGAACCCGAACTTTTTCAGCAGATGGTCTAGCCCGTGGGAAAGGTCGACCGGATGACCGGTCACCAGCTGTACGCCGAGGTCCTGTATGTAGCGCATATCCTGATCGAGAATGTCGTCCGGCAGCCGGTACCGTCCGATGCCATAGCGCAGCAGGCCGCCCGCGAGCGCTTCCTTTTCATACACCGTTACCCCGCAGCCGTTCCGGGCGAGCTCCGCGGCGGCGGCGAGTCCGGCGGGACCCGAGCCGACCACGGCGACTTCTGTTTTTGGCGAAGTAACCGGGGCCGGTCGGTCCGCGGCGGCGGCGCCATTGGTTACCGCCGCGCTGTCGGTGACAAAGCGCTTGAGCGTGCGAATCGCAACCGGCGCATCAATGTCGGAGCGCCGGCATGCCGCCTCGCAGGGATGGGTGCAGATGCGCCCGCAAATGCCGGGCAGCGCGTTTTCCCGGCGGATCATCTCAAGCGCCTCGGCGTATTTGCCCGCCTGCACCAGCGCGATGTAGCCCTGCGCGTTCACGCCCAAGGGACAGCGTTCCTGACAGGGGGGCGTCTTGGCTTTTTCAATCCGCGCCCGGCCGGGAATACTCCGGCGGCTTGCAATGCGTATCGCTTTTTCCCCGTCGGGCAGGTTGACCGGACACGCTTCAAGACACCTGCCGCAGAGCGTGCATTTTTCGGGATCGACGAAGGTCTGCTGCGGGGTGATGCGCACGGTGAATCCCTGGGTGCTGTGCTTGATGGAGTTGACCGTGGCCGGCATAAAAAGCCTGATGCCGGGATTACGCAGAATACGGATCAGCCCGGGGCGGTGGGCGAAATTGAAGCGCACCCCCGAGGCAAGGCGCCACTCGTCGCGATAAAATTTCTCGTTCAGATCCGGCTCGCCGTCAACCAGGGCAACCGGCACGCCCAGCTCGCCGAGCTTGTTGGCCGCGGCGATGCCTGCCGGGGTTGCACCCAGTATCATGACCCGCTGCAGCCTGCTTTTTTTACGACTCATGCCGTCTTCCCCGTCTTGTCGGCCGCTTTTTTATCGCGGGTCTTCATCGTGGCGACGCCGTAATCCCATCCCCGGGTAAAGGCCTTGCGGTTCAGCTCTTCGGTTCCCCGGGGGACCATGGATGTCACCGCATCCTCGGCCGCCTTCCGGGAAATGGCCTTGGCAACCGAGGCAAAAAAACCGAGCATGACGATATTGGCAATCATGGTGCGGCCCATCTCCTCGGCCATGCGTGTCGCGGGGATGCCGTAGCACTCCAGCCCGCAGTCGCCGGGCCGGACCAGGTCCTGTTCGATCAACAGCAGCGTGTCGCTTTTTGCCGACCCCGCGAATTTTTCAAACCCGCTCTGCGACATGGCGACAAGAATGTCAGGCCGCCGCACATAGGGATAGCGAATCGGGTCCGGCGAGACGATGACCTGCGCGCTGCAGAAGCCGCCTCGCGATTCCGGCCCGTATGATTGCACCATGGTGCTTTCCCGGTGGTCGCCGATGGCTGCCGCCCGGCCGACAATGCTGCCGATGAGCACAATGCCCTGCCCGCCGAATCCGGTAAAAACAATTTCTCTTTTTTCCAACCGCGCTGCTGTCATGACGGATTACCTGAGCGATACATGTTTGCTTGCCGCTTGCAATGCCTTCGAGTTGTTGAAAGCAACCTGCGCAGGCTATTCCTTGCGGTACAGCCGGTCATACATATCCTGCCAGGTGGGCCGATCCTCGTCGATGAAGGTGCCCAGCACGATGCCTTTCTTCATATCCAGAGTCGCATCCGCGGGACTGATGCCGTTTTTGATCAGGGTGCGGTTCTGGTAAATGGCCAGGGTGTCAAGCGGCTTTTCCTTGTTTCTGCGGCCGTAGTTCACCGGGCAGGGGGAAAGCACTTCGATAAAGGAGAACCCCTTGCGCTGCAGGCAGCGCACGATCGATTCCTTGATGTCGCGGGTGTGCAGGATGGTCCAGCGCGCGACATAGGTGGCCCCGGACGCCCAGGCAAGCAACGGCAGGTTGAAGGGAGACTCCGGGTTGCCCGAGGGCGTGGTGGTGGTCCGCGCCTGGCTGGGGGTTGTGGCCGCAACCTGCCCGCCGGTCATGCCGTAGTTCAGGTTGTTGATGCAGATGACGGTCATGTCGATGTTGCGCCGGGCGGCATGAATGAAATGATTGCCGCCGATGGCAAACAGGTCTCCGTCGCCGCTGAAGACAATCATGTTGAGCGCGGGATTGGCGACCTTCATGCCGGTGGCAAAGGGGATTGCCCTCCCGTGGGTGGTGTGAAAGGAGTCCATTTTCGCGTAACCGGCGCCGCGCCCCGAGCAGCCGATGCCGGACACCATGACCGTTTTGTCCACATCAACCCCGCTGGCCTTGATTGCCTGGAGGCATGAGGAAAAGGCGGTCCCGATGCCGCAACCCGGACACCATATGTGCGGCATGCGATCGGTGCGCAGCAGGTCATCCAGCGGATGCACCATCTCGCGGTTCCGGTTGTCAAGCTTTTCAGCCATGGGATGAGAAGGCCTCCCGGATGGTTTTCACTACGTCATCGGGGGAGATGATGGTTCCCCCCGCATGTCCGACCAGAACGGCGGGGACCCTGTCCCCGGCGCAGCGCTCAACCTCAAGATGCATCTGCCCCAAGTTTATCTCCACCGTCACAAATCCCCTGACCCGCGCGGCCAGCTCCCGTATCTGCTTTTCCGGAAACGGCCATACCGTGATAAGCCGCAGCATGCCCGCCTTGATGCCTTCGCGCCGCGCATCCTCAACCGCGGCGAACCCGGTGCGCGCCGAGCACCCGTATGAAATGATGGCAATCTCGGCATCGTCAAGCATGAATGCCTCGGTGCGGACGATGGCATCAAGGTTGTTCCGGATTTTTCCGGTTATCCGGTTCAGCATGGCCGCGTGCGCCTCGGCATGCATGGCCGGGTAGCCCTGCTCGTCATGGGTGAGCCCGGTAATGTGCACGCGATAGCCGTCTCCCGCGGCAGGCATGGGGGCGATGCCCCCCGGCCCGGCCAAAAACGGCCGGAATCGCTCTTTTGATCCGGAAGGCTTTGTGCGAAACGCGGTTTTTATCTTTTTCGCGTCGGGAATGACCACCCGCTCGCTCATGTGCCCCACGATCTCATCGGTCATCACCAGCACCGGAACGCGGTAGGTTTCGGAGAGATTGAAGGCATCAATGGTTTGGTAAAATATTTCCTGCGGCGACATGGGGGCCAGCGCGATGATTTCATACGGGCCGTGCGAACCCCACCGCGCCTGCATCATATCGCCCTGGGCGCCGAGCGTCGGGAGGCCGGTCGAGGGCCCACCCCGCTGCACGTTGACGATGACACAGGGGGTTTCGGTGCAGAGACCGAGCCCCAGGTTTTCCATCATCAGGCTGAAGCCGGGGCCGGAGGTGGCGGTCATGCTCTTGACCCCTGCCCAGGAACCGCCGAGCACGGCGGCGATGGCGGCGATCTCATCCTCCATCTGGATATAGGTGCCGCCGACCTCGGGAAGGCGCTCGGCCAGGTGCTCGGCCACTTCGGTTGCCGGAGTGATGGGATAGCCCGCGAAAAATCTGCATCCGGCGGCAACGGCGCCTTCGGCGCAGGCCTCATCTCCGGTCATAAAGTGCTCGCCGGTAAGCACGGTCTTGTCCGCCATAATTACCTCTTACGCTTGCTCCGGGCGATGGTGTTCGAAAAATGGCGCCTTATCATTGGATTCAGGTGCGCGGGTTTTTTCACCGCTGGGATCTTCAATTGAATAGATGGCAAATTCAGGGCAAATAATTTCGCAATAATGACAATTTACACATTCATGGGGAAGCGCCGCATGGGGAGGATGATATCCCTTTTTATTGAATTTATCTGAAACCTCAAGCACGTTTTTGGGGCAGAAATTGATGCAGTATCCGCACCCCTTGCATCTCTCTTCTAATATAAATACAATACCCCTTTTAACTTCAATGCTTCCCGAATCAAGGGGTACCCTCCAGAAATCCATGGACCCTTCCCCCAAAAAATCTAAAGATCATTATTCTATTCGTGTTGTCGCAGGTTAATTATTCGTCTATTATACAGAAAAAGTCAACCACATTTTTTAAAAGGCTGACTTTTTGTTAATACCCCCCAATTTTTTGCGGGGGGATTAGATTATATGTGGATTATGCAATCAAGGAGCATGATAACAAACAGTGTATTGAGGTCAACCAATTGCAGGGCGCTCATTTCACAGAGGAATGTAGTTTCATTTCATTCTGGTTGGAGGTGAATTGAAATACCGTCTTGACAGTACGGTGGAAAAGACATAGAAAGACGGCAAAGAGAATGATGTTTCTTAAATATTTAATGGTGAGCCCTTTATGCCTGAGGTGATGATCGAGAACAAGAGCTGTTACTATGGCGTCTCCCGGCGCGCCCCCGAAAGCGGGCCTGCGGCGGTGTGCATTCACGGCTCCGGCTCGGACGGCATTGTATGGTCATATCAGCTGAGCCGGTTGAGCAGCCGCTACCGGATCATCGTTCCCGACCTGCCCGGTCACGGCAGGTCCGAGGGCCTGCCCCTCGACTCGGTGCCGGCATACGCCGCGTGGCTTGAACAATTCTGTTGCGCGCTTCATCTGGACACGTTTTTTCTGCTGGGCCATTCCCTCGGCGGTGCGGTTGTCCAGGAATACGCCCGCAGCTATCCGCATCGGGTTCGGGGCATGGTGCTGGTTGCAACCGGAACGCGCTTTATGCTGTCACGCAGCTATCAGGAGCAGTGCGAAAGCGGTGTGCCGCCCCGGGATGACGGCGCTGCCGATGGAGAGAACCAGGCAGGGCCGTTTCAAGAAGGCTACGAACTGCTGCGCAGCCAGTGCAGCAGGGCCTTGCATGAGGACCTGCTGGCGGCCGCACGGTTTGACAGCTCGCAATGGATCGGCTCGCTTGAAGCCCCGGCGCTGGTTATCTGGGGAAACCGGGATGCGATCACCCGGCGGGGTCTGCCCGAAGAGCTGGCCGGGAAACTGCCCCGGGGCCGGCTGCGGGTCATTGAAGGCGCCGGCCACGTGGTCATGATTGATGCGCGAGATGAATTTAACCGGCTGGTTGCTGAGTTCATCGAGCAGCACCGCACGGCGGCCGGAGCATGACGGCACCGGCGACCGAGCCCCCGACCATTCAAATCTTATTTCCCGACTGCGTCTCCACCAGCTGCTGCAGGATCGCGGAAGCGGAGGATACCCTTGATCCCGGGGAGCATGCCGCCATTGCGCATGCGGTTGCCGGACGCCGGCAGGAGTTCATGGCGGGCAGGCATTGCGCCCGCCGGGCGCTGCAGCAATTGGGTATCGCCCCCGGCCCCCTGCGCAAACGATCCGATGGCTCCATTGCCTGGCCTGAAGGTATTGTCGGTGCGGTATCCCACAGCCACATCTGGTGCGGTGCGGCTGTTGCCAGGAGATCTGATGTCGCCGGTATCGGGCTTGACATGGAAACCATCGCTCGCGTTGGAGAAAAACTCTGGCGCCGGATCCTGACGCCGGAGGAGCGCAGCTGGATTGCCGGGCAGCCGGCGTCAGAGATGCAGCAATGGGCGGCGCTCGTTTTCAGCGCCAAAGAAGCCCTCTACAAATGCATAGCAGCGCTTGTTCTGCCAAGAATCGGCTTTATGGACGCCGTCATCGTTCCCGGCCCGCCGTCGCAGTCTTTCACGGTGCGCCTGAATGAGCCGGTCGCTGCACCGCTTCCCCGGGGACTGAGCCTGCGGGGCCGTTTCTTCTTTTATACCGGCTCGGTCTTCACCGGACTGGTGCTGGCCTGAAGCGCCTGATACGGAGCTTTTCAGTTGACATTTTAAGGCTGCTATTCTAGTGTCATGTCTTCAAAACTCATCGTTATAGACCAGCAATAAACCCGTCGTTGTAAGAATTGTTTTAAAAGGAGGTAGATGCGAATGGCGAAATGGGCTTTTCTTTTTCCGGGACAGGGTTCGCAGTATGTGGGCATGGGCAAGGATCTCAAGGATAATTTCAAAGTAGCCGCGGATGTTTTTGCGGAGGCGAATGAGGCCCTGCATGAGGATCTGGCCAAACTCTGCTTTGAAGGTCCCGAGGACGATCTGAAACTGACGCGTAACACCCAGCCGGCGATCCTGACGGTGAGCATTGCGGCGCTGCGCGTTTTGCAGGCCGAGGCGAATCTTACTCCCGCCATGGCGGCGGGACACAGCCTGGGTGAGTACAGCGCGCTGGTTGCCGCCGGGGCGCTGCGGTTTGCCGACGCAGTGGCCATCGTGCGCCAGCGGGGAACGTTCATGCAGGAGGCGGTTCCGGTCGGCGTGGGCGGCATGGCGGCGGTGCTGGGCATGGAGACCGATCAGCTGGAGCAGATCTGCAAAGAGAGCGCCGAGGGCCAGTGCGTGGCGCCGGCCAATTACAACTGCCCGGGCCAGATTGTCATTTCCGGGCACATGGAGGCGGTCCAGCGGGCTGCGGCAAAGGCTGAAGCCGCGGGTGCCAAAAAAGTGGTCATGCTGCCGGTCAGCGCACCGTTCCACAGCGCGCTGATGAAGCCGGCCGCCGAGAAGCTGGGCAAGGCGCTTGAATCGATCGCGGTGCAGGAGCTTAAGACACCGGTGCTGTCAAATGTCGAGGCGGATTTTTATCCCTCATCGAAAGAGGTGAAGCGGCTGCTTACCGAGCAGGTTGACCATCCGGTACGCTGGATAGAAGAGATGGAAAAGATGATTCGGGAAGGGGTGGACAATTGCGTGGAGATCGGACCGGGCAAGGTGCTGAACGGCCTGGTGCGCAAGATAAGCCGCGCAACCAAAATCCAGTCCATTGAAAACCCTGAGAGCATCAAGGAGTTTGTGGCAGGATTAAAATAGAATGCCGCAAAAAAGTGTTCCGCGGCGAGCGCGTGTAAAAAAACCGGCCCCCGAAACGAGGCCGGTTTTCTGCGTCAGGATTGTGCGGGGGCCTACTGGTCAGCCATCATCTTGGCCACCAGGTCGACCGCCTGGTTAAAGGTCTTGACTTTATCCTGTTCATCCTCGTCAAAAAACAGGGACCACTCGTCTTCACACATGGTGAAAAATTCAAGCCGTCCCGATGAGCTCAGTCCCTGATCCCGCATTGAGGCGTCCGGGTTTATGTCTGCCACCTTGTTGGCCATGGCCCTTTTGAGGAAGCCCATCATTTTGTCCGCTAGTTCCTGTCGTTCCATGGTTGTCTCCTTATCCGTGCGATTTTCGCTCGTACTATAATAATTCTATCTTACTTCCCGTATTTATCCCAGTGGGATTTGAACAGGGCGTTTTCATCGGGCTTGTTTTCCGGAATCGGCGAGGATACCCAGGTGTAGTTGACCATGTGCTTCCAGGTGATGTTTTCCGAGACAATGTTGTTGCCCCAGGTGCCGCAGCTTAAGGACATGGTAAAGGGCATGCCGTTGGTAAAGGATCCGCTGTTGGCAAGGCACTGCGGCTGCCGGACCATCATCCGGCTGACATGGGCCATTTCCGCCAGCTCTTTGATCCGGTCCTCATTGGTGCTGTGGATGCTGCAGCAGTGGCCTTCGCCGCGCACGGTCAGGATCTTTTTCAGGTAATCGAGCGCCTCGCTGAAGGCGGTGAATTTCCACAGGGTGATGACCGGGGACAGCTTCTCGTCGGCAAACTTTTCCGTGCTGACCGGATTCTCCCCGATCACCATGAGGAAGGTGGTGTTTTCCGGAACCGCGATGCCGGCGATCTCGGCGATTTTTTTGGCTGACCGCGCCACCACCTTGTCGTTGATGTGTTCGCCGTCCGGCCAGATCGCCGCTTTCAGCTTCGCTTTTTCTTCCGGCGAGCACAGGTAGCCGCCCCGCGCCTTGAAGCCGGCCAGCATGCCGTCCCATTGTGAGGTATGGATCACCGCCGAATTCTCCGCCGAACAGGAGGTGGCATTGTCAAAGGTTTTGCTCAGAAATATTTTTTCCGCGGCGTCGTTGACGTCGGCGGTTTCGTCAATAATGCTTACCGAGTTGCCGGCCCCGACGCCGTAGGCCGGCTTGCCGCTTGAGTAGGCCGCCTTCACCGACTGGGTGCCGCCGGTCGAGATGACCAGGTCGGCCGCAGCCATCAGGGCCTGAATGTCTTCAATGTAGGGCCGTTCCATGATCTGCAGCAGATCCACCGGCGCGCCGACTTTCTCCAGTCCCTTGCGCATAAACTCAACCGCCAGCGTGCTGCAGCGCCGGGCGATCATGTGCGGAGCAAAGATAATGGCGTTGCGCGTCTTCAGGGCAAACACGCCCTTCACCATCGGGGTGGCGGTGGGGTTGGTGCATGGGGTCGGCGCAAAGATGACGCCGACCGGCTTGATCACCTTGAAAATACCCTTGGCTTTGTCCTCGTCGACGATGCCGGTGGTCTTCACGCCGGCCATGTCCCGCAGCGCCCCCAGCACCTTGTTGCGGTGCTTGGCCAGCTTGTTTTCATAGACCCCCATCTTGGTTTCCTTGACTGCCATGTCCGCGCATTTGGCGGCGTTTTCAGGCTTGATCGCCTCCCAGGCGGCAGCCAACACCATTTCATCAACTTTTTCCTGGGGCCAGTGTTCCACGACGGCCTGGGCCGTGCGCGCCTTTTCCAGCAGTTGTTGCAGTTCTTCCTTCATGATGCCTCCCTGCGTGTTAGAATGTTTCCCCTCGGACAGCACGCTGCTGCTATGCTTTAGCGGCGGCCTGCACCGTCCCTGCGCGCCGTCAGTTCCCCGTTGACCGAGGAAAACCGATTCCCTTCATCATAATGCAAACGGACCGGGAATGTCGCGTGATGTCCCGAGCGCATCCCGAAGCGCTGAGCCGGTGATCGATATGGAAGGTAAAAGCACGTAATCGCTGGTTTTAAAGCAGAGGTCGGCAGGGAAGACAGCGCATTGCAGCAATGCCGCCCTTGTCCGTCAGCTGTGTATGCTTTCTACTCCTCTTTCGGCACCGTGCACATCCTGCATGATCGGGTCAATAATGAGTTAACTCATTTTTATTTTTATATATACGCAGGAAACGCATATGTCAAGAATTAAAAAACGGGGCTTCGCCGCTCTGCGGGGGCCCTGAGGATGGCGCAGCACGCCTGCCACCGGTTGGTTTAGTCCAACTTTGCCTTGATAAACAGGGGCGCATATGCTAGAAAAACAACCGTTCAGGAAAGGCATGCTGTATCCCTGATCACCCGGTTAACTCCATGGGAGCGAGACGAAATCTGATGGCCGAACCCTACACGCCGCATGAGATAGAGCAGAAGTGGCAGCAGCGCTGGGAGCAGACCCGCGCCTACCACGTGAGCGAGAACGCTGATGCGAAAAAGTACTATCTGCTCGAAATGTTCCCCTACCCGTCGGGCCGCATCCACATGGGGCACGTCAGAAACTATTCCATCGGGGATGTCATCGCCCGCTACAAGATGATGCAGGGCTATAACGTCCTCCATCCCATGGGATGGGATGCCTTCGGCATGCCGGCGGAAAACGCCGCCCTGGAACGGGGCATCCACCCGGCACAATGGACCTACGATAACATTGCCTACATGAAGGCCCAGCTGAAACGGATGGGATTCAGCTACGACTGGGACCGGGAGATCGCCACCTGCGACCAGCTCTATTACAAATGGGAGCAGTGGCTCTTCCTGCGCATGTATGAGCGGGACCTGGTCTACCGGAAGAAATCGCTTGTCAACTGGTGCGGCAAATGCCAGACGGTTCTGGCCAACGAGCAGGTGGAGGGCGGCGCATGCTGGCGCTGCGGCTCCGAGGTGACCCAGAAGGAGCTGGACGGGTGGTTTTTCAGGATCACCCGGTACGCCGAGGAGCTGCTCGACTGCTGCGACCGGCTCACCGGCTGGCCCGAACGGGTCATTGCCATGCAGAAGAACTGGATCGGCAGGAGCATCGGGACGGAGATTGATTTTCCGGTGGAGGGGCGCGCGCAGCCCATAACCGTCTTTACCACCAGGCCGGACACCCTTTTCGGGGCAACCTTCATGAGCCTGGCGCCGGAAAACCCGCTGGCGCTCGAGCTTGCCCGCGGCACCGGGCAGGCGCAGGCAGTGCAGGCCTTCGTGGAGAAGGTGATCAGGCAGGATAAAATTGTCCGTTCCGCCGAGGACCTGGAAAAGGAAGGGGTGTTTACCGGCGCCTACTGCATCAATCCGGTTACCCGACGCAGCATGCCCATTTTCGTTGCCAACTTCGTGCTCATGGAATACGGGACGGGGGCGGTGATGGCGGTTCCAACCCATGACCAGCGGGACTTCGAGTTTGCCGCCAAGTATGGCCTGGAACGCATCGTGGTCATCCAGCCCGAAGGGAAGCAGCTCCAAGCGGAAGGCATGTCCGAGGCCTACCTGGACGACGGCATTATGGTCAATTCCGAACCATTCAACGGTATGCACAACCGGAAGGCCATGGATGCCATTAGTGATCACCTGGAAACAACCGGCCAGGGCAGGCGGACGGTCAATTACCGCCTCAAAGACTGGGGCATCTCGCGGCAGCGTTACTGGGGAAATCCCATCCCCTTCATCCATTGCCCTGCCTGCGGAACCGTGCCCGTCCCCGACGAACAGCTCCCGGTCATTTTGCCGCGGGAAATAGAAATCAAGGAGCTGGGCGGATCGCCCCTCAAACAGTGCGCCGCATTCGTCACTACCGGCTGTCCCCGCTGCGGCGGCGCTGCGTTACGGGAAACCGACACCATGGACACCTTTGTGGAGTCCTCCTGGTATTTTGCCCGCTATGCCTGCCCCGGCCACGATCGCGCTCCGTTGGACCGGCCGGCGGTTGACTACTGGATGCCGGTTGATCAATACGTGGGAGGCATCGAGCATGCCGTTTTGCATCTGCTCTATGCCCGGTTCTTCACCAAGGTCCTGCGGGACATGGGACTGGTGGGGGTTGACGAGCCCTTCACCAATCTCCTCACCCAGGGCATGGTCTGCAAGGAAACGCTGCGCTGCGAGGTGCACGGGTGGCTGTACCCTGAAGAGGCGGACCAGGGCCTTTGCAAACAATGCGGCAAGCCGGTCACCGTCGGCCGCATTGAGAAGATGTCCAAAACCACCAGAAACATTGTCGATCCCCAGACCCTCATCGACCAGTACGGCGCCGACACCGCCCGCCTGTTCTGCCTCTTCGCCTCACCGCCTGAAAAAGACCTGGACTGGAACGAGCAGGGGGTGGAAGGGGCGTTCCGGTTTCTCAACCGCGTCTGGAGAATGACGGTTGATCACCTCGACCGGCTCAAGCCGGTCAAACCGTTCAGCGGTGCGGCGCCCGCCGACCCGGACCTGCGGAAGCTGCGGCTGAAAACCCACGCCACCATCAGGAAGGTGACCGGTGACATCGAAGACCGCTTTCACTTCAATACCGCCATCAGCGCGGTCATGGAACTGGTCAACGCCGTCTACCAGCTGGACATCGCCGCCGTCCGCGACGCAACGGCGCTTGCGGTCATCAAGGAGGCCGTGGAGGCGGTGATCATGCTGCTTGCCCCGATGGTTCCCCACCTGGCGGAAGAGCTCTGGGAACGCCTGGGCAACCGGGGAAGCATTTTTACCGCCCCTTGGCCCGCCCATGACCCTGCGGCCATCGTTGAGGACGAGATAACCATTGTGGTCCAGGTGAACGGCAAGCTGCGGAGCAACGTCCTGGTGCCGGCTGACGCCACCGCTGACGAGATACAAACGCGGGTGCTGGCCGACGGCACGCTGCAAAAATGGGTTGCGGGCGCCGAGATCAAAAAGGTGATCGTGGTGCCGAGAAAGCTGGTTAATATCGTGGTGAAATGAGGTCATCGTGAAACGAGCAGCGGCGGCAACGGTAGCTATGGTTATGTTCTGCCTGGCGGGGTGCGGCTACCATTTCATCGGCCAGGAAAGCGGCGCATTGTCAGGCATTCACACCATCGCCGTACCCTACTTCGTCAACAAGAGCTTTGAGCCCGGGCTGGAGCGCTACGTGACCGAGGCCCTGGTGGATGAATTTGTGAAAAGCAAATTTGTCAGGGTGGTTGACGAGTCGGAGGCGGATGCGGTGCTCCGGGGACGCATCGATGAATTCAGCGAGTCGGTCATTTCCTATGACCGTGACGACCGGGCACTTGAATACCGCACCCGGGTATCCCTTGATATCACCCTGGAACGAAAAGACACGGCGGAAGTCCTCTGGCGGAACAAGGGACTTTATCATTTCGAGGAGTACACGGTTTCGTCCGACCTGGCCACCACCGAAGCCAATAAGAAAATCGCCCTGCAAATGACCGCCGCCGAACTGGCGGAGCGCATTCACGACAGCATAATTGAGGGATTTTAAAGTCCGATGAAGCCCCTGGAGCTGCAGAAGGAGCTGGAAAAGGGAACCATCGCCCCGCTGTATCTGTTGTACGGGGACGATGTTTTCTTGATTGACCGGACGGTGGACCAGCTCAAAACGCTGCTGGTCGATCCCCGCGCCGCAAGCTTTAATTGCTCCCTCTATTATGGAGGGGAAAGCGAACCCCGCCAGGTCATCACTACAGCCCAGACGCTTCCGCTGGCCGGCAAGCGCCGGCTGGTGGTGGTGCGGGAAGCCGACCAGTTCAAATCATCATGGAAGGAGTTTGCGACCTACTGCGAACACCCCCTCGCTTCCACCTGCCTGGTCTTCTGTTCCGGCGTTTCAACGCTCAAGGCGGACATCACCTCCCTGTTCAAGAAAAACGGCGCGGCGGTGCGGTTTTATCATCCCTTCAGCAGCGAAATGCCGGAGTGGATCCGGAGAATGGCCGGGGAGCGCCATAAGAAGATAAGCAGGGAAGCGGCGGCGCTGCTGGGGGAATCCCTGGAAAATGACCTGCAGCGCATATCCAATGAGCTGGAGAAGATTGCCCTCTACGCGGGTGAACGGAATGTCATCGAACGGGAGGATGTGGAGGCGGTGATCGCCGCGGTCAGGCAGGTAAGCGTCTTCAGCCTGACCGACAGCCTTGCCGGAAAGAACCGGGTTCAGGCACTCTCGATATTGCAGCGTCTCCTGGAAGCGGGTGAACCTCCCCTGAAAATCCTCGGCATGATCGCACGCCACTACCGGTTAATGGCGCGGGCGGGGGAGATGGTGCACAACGGCATGGCGGCACCCGAGGCGGGGAAGCAGCTGGGCATCAGCACTTTTCATCTCAAGGGGTTTGCCCGACAGGTGGAAACCTTTGCGCCGAAGCAGACGCAAAACTACTTCAGCATTCTCTTTCAGTCAGAAAGAAAACTCAAATCAAGCAGGATCAGCGAGAAAATTATTCTGGAGGATGCGGTCGCCCGTTTGTGCGCCCTCTGAGAGACCGCGAAACGGCGACGGCCGCGTTCAGACGGTAAGCTGTTTGTTAACCCTTTTGGTAAGGCGGGATATCCTGCGCGCGGCTGTCTTCTTGCGCATGACGCCCTTGGAGGCAGCCCTGCTTATGGTGGAGATGACCTTCTTTAATGCCGGCACACTCTCATCCCGGTTCTTTTTCTCCAGGACGGTGCTGAGATTCTTAATCCCGGTCTTGACCGATGATTTGATCGCCCGGTTATGCTGGTAGCGCTTTTTGTTCTGCCTCGCTCTTTTTTCCGCGGATTTATGTCTGATCATTCTTTTTCGTCTCCTGACCGTTAAATAGGGCGCTAATCTATCATTTCCCCCCCGGATGTCAAGAACTTTTTATCCGCTTCCATGCAAAGGAACAGGCCTGAAACCGGGAGAGTGCCAATGAACGGCAAAAACCGTATCCATACCTGCTTCTCATGCGCCGTTTTCAAAACCAGCATCGGCTGGTTCGGCCTGGTCATGGCACGGGGAAAAGTATGCAGGCTCGATATCGGATATGATTTGCCGCGTCAGCTCAAACGACACATCAGGAATGCCTTTGGTGACGACATTTGCTTCAAGCATTCGAATGCAATGAAAATGATCATACAAAAGCTGCGGTGTTACTGTTCCGGGCAGAAAGTCACGTTGAGCCGGATCCCGCTGGACTGGTCATCGCTCACCCCTTTTGAGAAGAAGGTGCTGCGGGCTGCCGCCCGGGTTCCCCATGGATCGGTTGATACTTACGGCGGGCTTGCCCGAAAGATAAAAGCGCCCCGCAGCGCACGGGCGGTGGGAAACGCCCTGGGCCGAAACCCCTTCCCCCTGCTCATTCCCTGTCACCGCATCATCAAGGGCGACGGGAGCATCGGCGGCTTCTCGGCTCCCCGAGGAATAAAATTAAAAAGCACATTGTTAATCATGGAGCGGTTGGCAACGACCGGATCGTCCAAATAGAAAAAATGCACCACATGAAAATTTCCAACAAATTCGAGTTGATAATAAAACGACAAGCGTATAAAAAGAAAAATATCTTGACAAATCAAGCTATTTATCAATATAATATGCTAGATTAATTTGATTTTTCCCTTTCAGATTATCAGAAAATTTAGATGCAAAACAAATAAAAAATGATCTGCCTTGGTCCAGCGAATATTAAAATGCTCATTAAAAACTTATGTATCATATTACGTGAAAGGAGGTGAGGGGTGCCGTTCTATTCATTTTCAATCCGGTTCAATTCTAATATGGAGGAGGTAGAAAGATGAAAAAGCTTTCAGTTGTATTGATGTTCGGTCTTGTCATGGGGCTTATGGCAGGCCCGGCCTTTGCGCAGAGCTATTGTCAGGACGTCCTGGAAACAGGCAATCCCGGCGGAAGGACAACCGGTCTCAAAACATGCGATACGGTCAATCCGGAAACCCTCAATCCGGGGGATACCTTTTCCATAGACATCTGGGCAGCTGAAATACCTGAGCCGATTATCTCGAGCGGATTTGAGATGTTCTACAATCCGGCCCAGGTGAGTCTCCTCAGCGTTGAGGCGTATGACGGCGTTGACATCGCCGGCGGCCCCTGGGATGGAACGGCCACCCTCAAGATACCTGAGGCATACGGACCGGGGTCCTTCGTCCTGGCCGTGGTGCAGTTAGGCACCTGCCCGGTACCCGATGCGGGCGGTGACGTTATCGTCGCCAAGCTAACCTTCCAGTGCCTGGCAAACGGCAGTTCCGGCATTTCTGTCAAAGGCATAACCGGCTTTGACACAACCGTCGGATGTACCAGTGGCGTCGTCTATGATGCTTCAATGGGTACCAATACGCTCACCGTTACCCAGGGATCAGCCGGCTGCACCACCAATGAAGAGTGCAGCGACGGCATTTACTGCAATGGTGCCGAGACCTGCAACATCGGTAGCGGCGAGTGTCAGCCCGGAACCGCGGTTGTCTGCAATGATGCGATTGCCTGCACCACCGATTCCTGCAATGAAACCACCGACAGCTGTGACTACATCCCCAACAACGCGGCCTGTAATGATGGGGCTTACTGTAATGGCGCCGAAGTGTGCACGGCAAGCGGCTGCGCGCCCGGCACGCCGGTCAACTGCCCTGACGATGGATTGTTCTGCAACGGCACCGAGTCCTGTAACGAAGCAACGGATTCCTGCCAGAGCAGCGGCGACCCCTGTACGCCACCAGAAGTGTGCAACGAGGATACGGACACCTGCGCTGTGGTCGGATGCAGCACGGATGAAGAATGCAGCGATGGTTCGTTCTGTTCCGGCGTTGAGACCTGCAATACCAACACCGGGCAGTGCCAGGCCGGAACGGCGGTCAATTGCAATGACAGCATTGACTGCACCATCGACTCCTGTAATGAAGGTTTGGACCGATGCGACAACACCCCCAGCGACGCAGCCTGCAGCGATGGCCTGTTCTGCAACGGAAACGAGATCTGTGATGGTGAGGTCGGCTGCCAGCCCGGAACGCCGGTCAGTTGCCCCGACGATGGATTGTTCTGCAACGGCGACGAGGATTGTAATGAAGCTACGGATTCCTGCGTCAGCAGCGGCAACCCCTGTACCGGCGCCATTTGCAACGAGGAAACAAACAACTGTGATCAGCCGCCGGGATGCCAAGTAGACGATGAGTGTGATAACGGATTGTTCTGCGACGGCGCGGAGCGGTGCGTTGAAGGGTCCTGTCAGAATGGAACAGCAATTGATTGCAGTGACGATATAGCCTGTACCACTGATGCATGTAATGAGTCGACTGATAGCTGTGACCATGCACCTGACAATGCGGTGTGTGATGACGGAAACTTCTGCAATGGCAATGAGGTCTGTGACCAGCAGAGCGGCTGCCTGCCCGGGGAAGCGGTGAGCTGCGCAGACGACGGATTGTTCTGCAACGGCACCGAGTCCTGCAATGAGGCCGCCGATTCCTGCCAGAGCAGCGGCGATCCCTGTCCGCAGGGCACGGTTTGTAATGAGGCTACCGACGCCTGCGACGAAATACCGGTGGAAGGCTGCACCTCCGACGCGGAATGCGATGACGGCATCTTCTGCAACGGCAAGGAAAAATGCAGCGTTTCTTCATACAAAACATCGGGCGGAACGCCTCAGCCGCCGGTTCCCGGCGTCTGCATAGCCGGAACACCGGTTGACTGCAGCGACGGCGTGGACTGCACCATCGACGCATGTAATGAGGCAATGGATAAGTGCGATCACGCCCCCGACAATGCGGTCTGCGATGACGGGAATTTCTGCAACGGAAATGAGGTCTGCGCTCCTGATTCCATCATGTCCATTGCAACGCAGGAGAGCAGCGGCAGCATGAGCGGTTGCAAGCCCGGCGCAGCGGTCAACTGCCCGGACAACGGATTGTTCTGTGACGGCACCGAATCCTGCAATGAAGCCAAGGATTCCTGCACCAGCAGCGGCAATCCCTGCACCCCGGGCGTCACGGTGTGCAATGAGAAAACCGACACCTGCGACCCGGTGGGCGGCTGCACCTCTGACAAAGAATGCGATGACGGTATTTTCTGCAACGGCATCGAAACCTGCAATGCCTACGTAAAGGCGACCGGCACCAACCCGCCGGTTACCGGCGTATGCCAGGATGGCATTCCGGTCGACTGCAGCGACGGTCTTGACTGCACCATCGACTCCTGCAACGAAGAGAAGGACTCGTGCGAGCACGCCCCGGACAACGCGGTCTGCGACGACGGCAATTTCTGCAACGGAAACGAGATTTGCGATCCGTTAAAGGGCTGCCAGGATGGCGCAGCCATCAGCTGCCCGGATAACGGGTTGTTCTGCGACGGTACCGAATCATGCAATGAAGCCGCCGATTCCTGCCAGAGCAGCGGCAATCCCTGCACCCCGGGCGTCACGGTGTGCAATGAGAAAACCGACACCTGCGACCCGGTGGGCGGCTGCACCTCTGACAAAGAATGCGATGACGGCGTTTTCTGCAACGGCATCGAAACCTGTAATGCCTATGCAAAGGCAACCGGCACCAACCCGCCGGTTACCGGCGTATGCCAGTCCGGCATTCCGGTTGACTGCAACGACGGCGTGGACTGCACCGTCGATTCCTGCAACGAGGATACCGACAGCTGCGTGAATACCGCGGACGATGCCTATTGTCCGGATGACGGCAAGTTCTGCAACGGCACCGAGTCCTGCGATGCCGAACAGGGCTGCAGCTCTACGGGCAATCCCTGCGCAGCCGGAACGGTGTGCAATGAGGAGAAAGACTCCTGCGAAGTGAAGGAGATCACCGTTAAGATGGATATCAAGCCCGGATCCTGCCCGAACCCGCTCAATCTGAAGAGCAAAGGGGTGCTGCCGGTCGCCATCCTCGGGTCAAAGGACTTTAATGTAAAGGACATCGACCCGGCGACCATCATGCTCAGCAGGGAGGGCATCCCCGGAGGAGTGGCTCACATTCGCTACAATTATGCGGATGTTGCCACGCCTTTCGAGGGTGAGCTCTGTGACTGCAACCGCCTCTATGGCGATGGGTACAAGGATCTGACGCTTAAGTTCAAGAAAACAGAGGTTATCAGCGAGCTGCTGCTTGCGGAGGTGGCCGGTGAAACGGTTCCGCTCACCATTACCTTCAGCCTCAAGCAGGACAAAGGCGGCGCGGACTATTCTGCCGAAGACTGTCTGAAAATCCTTAAGAATAAGGAAAAGAAGATTAAGTTCCGGCGCGACAAGAAGTAAGTCGGGCTGACCGGAAGAGCACCGCACGCAACAAAGGGCTGACAGCAACGGCTGTCAGCCCTTTGCGTTGACTAATTATTCTTGACAATGGCAGGCAAAACAATTTACATTCAACCGGCAAGCAAGCAAGGCTGCCCCCGTAGCTCAGTCGGATAGAGCAATGGATTCCTAATCCAGAGGTCGCACGTTCGAATCGTGTCGGGGGCGCCAGTTCAAACCGGCCGTTGAACCGGGCGGAAGTTCGCTGATCGGATTTAATCGGCCCTTGACTTTCCGGGCGTTTTGTGATTACATATAATAAAGCGAGCAAGGTAGATAGATTTTAGGAAGGTGGAGTTACATCCATGCCTTGAGGGCTACTCACCCAGAGAATCTATCTACCTTTTATTTAACGGCCGCGTTTTAAACTTGACAATTAACCGGTTTTATGAATAATTCTCCCACTTTGTTAATCATTGGTAAAGGGGTACATCTTGAAGCAGACTTATCAACCGAGCAACATCAAAAGAAAAAGGACTTTCGGCTTCTTAACCAGAATGAGCACCAAGGCCGGCAGAAACGTCCTCAATAGAAGGAGGGCTAAAGGAAGAAAGAGGTTGGCCGTCTAGTCGCCCCGCTTGTATTTCTCTCCCTTCCTTGCTGCCGCCTGTATTGCCAACGCTCAGCCTCATGAAAACACACGGCCTCGGCAAAGAGGAAAAGCTGCTCAACTCGCTTGAATTTAAAAGTGCGCTCAGCAGGGGGTCGGGCCCAAGCACCAAACATTTCAAAATATTTATCTGCCCCAACAGCCTCATGCGCCGGCGCTTGGGCATTACTGCCAGCCGGAAAGTGGGATCGGCCGTTCAGAGAAACCGCGTCAAGCGGCTCCTGCGGGAATATTTCAGGCTGAATAAAACGCGACTGCCCCATTCCTCGGACATCCTGTTCATTGCAAGAGCGGGTGCAGACAAGCTTGATTATGCGGGGCTCCGCAACGAACTGGACGTTCTTTTGACCCAGGCGGCCCGGGCCCGCAATGGTCAATAGCCCGTTGTAATGGTTACCCGACTGGTCATCACCCTGATAAAACTGTACCAGGTATGCCTCTCACCCCTTACCGGTTCTGCTTGTCGGTTTACCCCTTCGTGCTCCGCCTATGCCATGCAAGCCTTCGAAGCCCATGGGTTTTTCAGGGGGTTGGCACTAACCGTGGTCAGGATTCTTAAATGCCAACCTTTTCACCCCGGCGGAAATGATCCTGTCCCCAAAACCTAAGGCGTTTATCACATGGAAAAAAGAGCTTTACTTGCCATTACGCTTTCCCTGGCCATCCTTTTGCTCTGGCAGTTTTTGTTTCCTCCTCCCAAGCCGGTAAAAACAGTAAAGCAGCCTCCCTCCTCACAGGAGCTGAATCAGGAAGCGCCGGTTCTGCCGGAGGAAAAATCGGGTGTGCCGCTCACGCCGGCACAGGATGAAGCTCCGCCTGTACCCGCGCTTTCAGACAAAGGACCGGCTGAGCTGCCGCCGGAGCAGGAAGTCACGGTTACGACGAAACTGTACACGGCCCGTCTTTCATCACAGGGTGCATGTCTGAAAACATTCGACCTGCTCAGCTATACCGACCACGCGGCGCTGCCTGCAATCTGCTCCGTGTTTCCCTTCAGCCGTTTCTATGACACGAGCCTTATCAATGCTCTGCCAGAACGCAAAGAGCTGGTAAGCAATCACGGCACCGCCATTCATCCCTTTCAGGTCACACTCGACGGCATCGACTCCGGGCGCCTGGCGCGCGCCCCGTTTACCCCCAGCGCCGGTTCCCTCTCCCTGACCGACAGCGGCTCGCAGGGGGAAATAAGCTTTTCCTGGACATCCCCCGAGGGCATCACCTTCACCAAAAAGTTCGCTTTTTTCAACGAGAGCTACTATATCGACTGCCGCTTTACCATAGAAAACAACTCAACCCGGCCGCTGCACCTGAGCCCTGCCTTTGCCTGGCCGCTTAAGATGAATCCTGCAATGCAAAATTCCGGCGGCGGGTTCTTTGGCGGGGGCAGCGGCGACATGGAAAACTTTCTCTACCTCATATCGGATACGCTCAATCGAAAAGCGGTTGCCGATATAAAGGAGAACAAGGTTTTCTCAGGTGATATCAAGTGGGCCGGTTTTGAGGAAAAGTATTTCATCGAAACATTCATCCCCCTTGAAACCGCCGATGTGAAGCTCACGCTCCTGCCACCGGCAAACAACGAGGCATCGTTCCAGCTGGCATATCCCCCCACCGACATCAAACCTGGTGACCGAACGGTATTCTCCGCCATGGCGTATCTCGGGCCCAAAGACTTTAGCCACCTCGAGAAGGGTCCGGGCGGGCTTGGAAAAATTCTCAGCTTTGGCTGGCTCGACCCGGTGGCCAAGCCCATGCTGTACATTTTGAAGCTCTTTTACCAGGCCATCCCCAACTACGGGCTGGCCATCATCCTGCTTTCCGTCGGCATAAAAGTAATCTTCTGGCCCCTGACCCACAAGAGCCAGAAATCAATGAAGGAGATGCAGAAGATCCAGCCCAAGCTGGCCGAGCTCAAGGAAAAGTACAAGGACAACAAGGAGGAGCTCAACCGCAGGACGCTTGAATTCTACCGAGCCAATAAAGTCAATCCGCTGGGGGGATGTCTGCCCATTCTGATCCAGATACCGGTCTTCTTTGCCCTCTACCGGGTGCTGCTTAATTCCATCGAGCTCCGCCACGCCCCTTTTATAACCTATTGGATCAATGATCTCTCCTCAAAGGATCCCACGCTCATTTCCCCGTTGCTCATGGGCGCGTCCATGTTCATCCAGCAAAAGATGACCCCCACCGTCGGGGATCCTGCCCAGGCCAAGATCATGCTGGTCATGCCGGTCATGTTCACGTTTATGTTCTTAAGCTTTCCCTCGGGGCTGGTCATCTACTGGCTGGTGACCAATGTCCTGTCCATTGCCCAGCAATACTACATCAACAAACATGCTGCATAGCAGCCGGAGGTTACCGACCATGTCAACTATCGAGATCGAAGCAAAAACCATGGAAGAGGCGCTCGCCAAGGCCAGCGAACAGCTGGGCGCATCCCGTGAGCAGCTGGACGTCGAGGTGCTATCGGAAAACGCAAACAAGCTCTTCGGGATCATCGGCGGCAGCAAGGTGAAGATCAGGGCTTCCATCAGGGAGGCGCAGTCCGGGGAGGGGTGCGCCGGGCTGGCCAAAGAGGTGCTGGAAAACATCCTTTACCGCTTCGGGGTCAGCACGGCCGTGGAGGTCACCGAAGACGACGAATGCATCAACCTTGAAATCAAGAGCGACGGCAGCGGCATTCTCATCGGGCGGAAAGGCCAGACCCTCGACGCGCTGCAGTACCTGGTCAACAAAATCGCCCGGCGCTCGCCCGCCGCGACCAAGCAGATCATCATCGACACCGAGGGATACCGCCGGAGAAGAAAGGATGCGCTGGTCGAGCTGGCTCATCGACTGGGCGAACGGGCCAAGGACAAGGACATTCCGGTCAGCACCAGCCCGCTCAACCCGTTCGAGCGGCGCATCATCCATCTGGCGCTGCAGGACGACCCCGCACTGACCACCCAAAGCAAGGGGGAAGGCGTATACCGGAGCGTGGTCATTTCCACCAAAAAGTCTGATGCCCTGTAAGCGCCGCCCTGCCTATGCACAGCAGAGATGACACCATCGCCGCCATCGCCACTCCCGCCGGCATGGGGGGCATCGGCATCATCAAAATGAGCGGACCCCGTTCCGCCGCCATCGTCGAGCGCCTCTTTCAGCCCCGTCACGCCTCCTTCCCGCTCGCAAGCCACCGGCTCTATTACGGAGACATGGTTGATCCCGCCACCGGAGAGATCCTGGACGAAGTCCTGGTCTCCTTCATGGCGCGGCCGCGCAGCTACACCCGGGAGGACGTCATTGAAATCAACTGCCACGGCGGATACCAGGCGCTGCAGTCGATTCTTTCCCTGGTGCTTGCCGCCGGAGCGCGGTTGGCAGAGCCGGGCGAATTCACCCGGCGCGCCTTCCTCAACGGCCGCATTGATCTGGCCCAGGCGGAGGCGGTCATCGATCTCATCGAGGCAAAAAGCGCCGCCGGGGCTCGCCAGGCGGCACAACAGCTCACGGGAGCCCTCTCCCGGGAGATCGGCGCCCTGCGCAGCGAGCTGCTGCTCGTGCTTTCCGCCCTGGAGGCGTCAATCGAGTTTCCCGAGGAAGAGCTGGACGTCCCCTCCCCCGGAGAACTGCTGGCGCAGACCGGTTCCCTCATCGCGGACCTGACCGCCCTGCTGCGCACCTTCGACCGGGGACGGGCGCTGCGGGAGGGGGTGTGCACCGTCATTGCCGGCAGGCCCAACGTGGGCAAATCAACCCTTTTCAACCGACTGCTCGATGCAGAGCGGGCGATTGTCACCCCCCTGCCGGGAACAACCCGGGACTTCATCGAGGAGTCGCTGGTGATCAAGGGCATGGCGCTGCGGCTGGCGGACACGGCGGGCCTGCGCGACGCGTCGGACCCGATTGAGGAAGCGGGGGTTCGGATCACCAACCGCCTGCTGGATCAGGCGGACCTCACCGTGCTGGTAATCGACGGAAGCGCCGGTCTGGACGCAGATGACCTGGAGCTGTTCCGACGGCTTCGGGAGAAAAAGGTTATCGTGGCATGCAACAAGGCGGACCTTCCCTGCGCGGTTTCCCTGGAAACAATCCGGGCTTCCCTTCCGGAAAGCCCGATAGTAAGTGTTTCCGCCCTGCGGGGCACGGGGATGGAAGCGCTCCAGCAAGCGATTGCCGGAGCCGCGCTCTCCAACGGCGGCGCCGCCGCCTCTCACACCGTAATCACCACCCTGCGGCACGCCCGCTCGCTGGAACAAGCGCTGGAAGCGCTGCAGAACGCGGAGCGGGGGCTGCGCGACCACATCCCCCCGGAGTTCGTCGCATCCGACCTTCAGCTCGCCGCACAAAACCTGGGAGAGATTACCGGCGAATCATACTCTGATGAGGTGCTTGACGGCATCTTCAGCCGCTTCTGCATCGGGAAGTAAACGGACCCTAGGAGTCTGTCGGACTTGAGTTGATGATTTTGGAAATAAAATGCAAGAGCG
>JAEAMF010000459.1_pt1 | contig 51433 bp, 48 predicted proteins | sample 8958721 | NCBI WGS metagenome assembly JAEAMF01 (sample SAMN16933255, study PRJNA681124) | bioreactor sludge metagenome | isolation source: anaerobic bioreactor treating anionic surfactant - SDBS | place: India: Bengaluru | collected 2019-02-28
GATTTATTTCTCCTGGTAAACTAATGAGGTGCCTTTTATATGATTATCAATCTCCATTTTTTATAATGCAAGGGAAGCATGACACGGCATGAGATTGCCGCGTCGCTTGCGCTCCTCGCAACGACATGGTATGTTGTCGTTTAATAATTATGCAATGAACGCCCGGGACAACGCACTGGCAAATGAACCTTTTGAGGGAGAACGCAATGAAACGAAGCACACTGATAGCACTGGTACTGGTCCTGTTGGTGAGCGCCTTGGCGGCATGCCTGGCGCTTTTTTTTCGAAGCTCCGGCTGCGGAACTGACAGCGGGTTTGTCACCGGTGAGCGAACCATCATGTCGAATGGGGTCGAACGGGTCTACTATCTCAAGCTCCCGGAGCCGTATGATGCTGCCACCCCGTATCCCCTGATATTCGGCTTTCACGGTGCGAGCGGAGACTACACCAGTTTTACCGGGGGATATTACGATTTTCAGCGTGTTGTCGGCGAGGAGGCAATTCTGGTCTATCCCAATGGGCTTGCCAATGATGCCGGCCTGACCCAGTGGGACCAGGAGAATGATCTCATCTTTTTCGATGACCTGTACCGGGAACTGGAGGCGAATCTCTGCTTTGATACCAGCCGGGTGTTCGCGGTGGGTCATAGCGCGGGGGCGGGTTTTGCCCACGCGCTGGGGTGCAAACGCGGAGATATCCTGCGGGCGATCGCTCCTGTGTCCGGAGCCCTTTTGGATCATGACAATTGCGTCGGCCAGGTCGCGGTGCTCCAGATACAGGGCGCCAATGACGATTTGGTTCAGCTGAGTTTCATTAAACCAACCCGGGACTACTGGATTGCAATCAACAGTTGCAGCAAGGAACAAACCGGCGAGGGCATTGACCCGGTCTGCACCGCCTATGGCGGTTGTGATGCGCCGTTCCCGGTGGAATATTGCGAGCATGCGGGCGGGCACGAGTGGCCTGACTTTGCCAGTGATGCCATCTGGAACTTTTTTCAAGCGCTGCCTCCCTCTGTCCCCTCGGACAAACCGGGTACGGGGGATGTTGACAATCTGGGTAAAGGCGTCATTAGCTTCAGCGTGCACTATCCCGCCGATTTTGTGGGCACGCCGGCAAAAATGGTGCTGGCCCTCTATCCGTATAATACTACTCCCCCGCTCTCAACCGCCCCTTCCTTTGTCCTGGCGCTTGATGTCCCGCTGGGGGACTACCAGCTCGGCGAAATTACTGAATACACTGATGTGGAGATAAGCCTTCTGGGGTTGGACTATGGTGACTATGCGCTGACCGTGGTGGTGTATGTGGAAGGGAGCAGCTATCCCATGCCCACCAACGGCAAGGATTACCAGGGTTTGCAAAATGTTACCATCAACAGCAGCAGCATAACGGTTGAAACGCCGTTCGAGCTGGCGCCGGTGCAGATGAGTTTTTAAGTAGCGGCACGTCGTTACTTATTCATGTAGCACGAAAATAGATTTGGGACACCCCCTCACCCTAACCCCTGGTCGCCTTAGGCGCCGCCAGAGGCGGGTAAACCTCTCCCCCGGTGGGGAGAGGGGATCAGTATTTTGTTTGAAGATACGTAGGGGCGACCGGCCGGTCGCCCTTGCGTTTGGGGATAAGGAGATCCCGAGCCAATACAATGGAGGGACGCGCTGCGTCGCGTCCGAACAACTTGTGCGGCCATGACGGAGCATGGCCCTCCATCGCTTCTCACCGGTTTAGTATGGTTTGTCATTTCGAAGAAGCAATGCGACTGAGAAATCTTATAAGATTTATCTCATTCGTTCGAAATGACAGCCAATGGAAAACAAGGGGCGTATGGCACTACGCCCCTGCATTCTCCCCGATGGACATCCGTTCGACGTACGCATTATTACCCTGCTATGCCGCGTCATTTGCTGTTGACACCAGTTTTTAAAAAATATAGAGTACGCGGGTCGCCACACGTTCATTGGTGCGCCAGGGATGCTCATGGATTATCCAAAACTGCGACAGATTGATATTTTTCCGTTCGACGCATCCGGTCAGAAAGCGATCGGATTGCGTGATCCGGCGGTCATGAATGACCGGGTGCTGGTCATTTCCTATCCCGCTTTTTTTCTTGTCAGCCTGTTCGACGGCACGCGTTCCCTTCAGGACATCAAGGCTGAGTACATGCGGAAATACGGGGATATTATTTTCACCGAGCAGCTTGAAGAGATGGTTCAGCAGCTTGATGAGAATTATCTTCTGGAGAGCGAGCGCTACCAGACCTATCGGCTTCAGATGGAGAGCGAATGGCGGAGCGCGCAAATCCGCGATGCAGCCTTCGCCGGCAAAAGCTATGAGGCTGACCCGGACCGCCTGGTTGAGCAGTTGGATGGATTTTTTACTGATGTTCGTGGTCCGGGAAAACCCGTACCCGGAAAAGCAGAAACCCCGGTCAGGGGCCTCGTCGCGCCGCATATTGATTTTCAGCGCGGCGGTCCCTGCTATGCCTGGGCTTATAAAGAGCTGGCTGAATCGCCTCAGCCCGACCTCTTCATCATACTGGGAACCGTACACCTTCCCACGCTCAACCCCTTTATCCTGACGAAGAAGGATTTTGCAACACCCATGGGGGTGGTTCATAACGCATCTGATGTAGTGGATGCGGTAGCGGCATCGGTATCGTTTGACCCTTTCCAGGATGAGCTGCTGCACAAAGCCGAACATACCATCGAGTTCCAGGCGATATTCTTACGCTATCTCTTCCGCAGCGCTGCGCCGTTCCGCATTCTCCCCGTGCTGTGCGGTTCATTTCATGATGTGATAGGCGGCAGTCTCCCTGCGGATCAAAAGCCGCACGTGGGCGAGTTTATCAACGCCCTGCGGGAAGCGGTGGGGAAGGCCGGCTGTTCATCCTGTTATATTGCCAGCGCGGACCTTGCCCACGTGGGACAGCGTTTTGGCGCCGCCGCCGCGCCCTCGCCGGCTGACCTTCATGAGGTGGAACTGCAGGACCGGGCGATGTTATCCTGGGCGCAACGGATGGATGCAGAGGGATTTTTTGATTTTGTCAGGAGGGAACGGGACCGCAGGAACATTTGCGGCCTTCCCCCCATCTATGCCCTGCTCAGAGCCATGGACGCCGGGGAGGGAAAGCTGCTTGATTACCGGCAGTCGCTGGAACCGGGGGGCGGTTCGGCAGTGACCTTCGCCAGCATGGCGTTCAGGTAGGGGGGGGAGAACATTTTGGATTTCGGAATGCGGATTGCGGAAGAAAACCAGGAGCTGGAAAGCAGTATCCAAAACTCCAGTACTCCATCACTCCAACAGGAAACAGGTTAATAACCCGGTAGGAGCGGCTTTAAGCCGCGAAAGATGGAATTCAGGAGGCAGGAGGTGGTATTCAATACTCCAATACTCCACTACTCCATCTCTCTCAGAAGTCAGGAGTTGGGAAATCGGGATTCAGAAGAAGGAAAATCTAGCGTAAGGAGCAAACAATGGCAAAGAAACATGATCTCATCGTAGTGGGCGGCGGCACATCCGGACTGGAGGCCGCAAAAACAGCAGCTCAAAACGGACTGAAGGTGGCGCTGATTGAACGCAAAACCCACCCGGCCAAAATCTACCGGGCATGCGCCCAGATGTTTCTCCTGAACATGGATTCATTTTATAATGAGCACATGTACTTCTCCCGCGAGCAGAAGAAGTGGATCTTTCCGGTGAACAACTTTACCGTCAACTACCGGGGCAACTACCGTGAATTTTACGCGCTTCATTTCGTCGGCCCCAATGCAACCGACCGGATCGAGGTCGGCGACTATGAGGCCAACCAGTCCGGCCGGGGAACCCCGGCGGTGGTCTTTGATAAGGGCGCGCTGCTCGGCGGCCTGTACGAAGAGGGGCTGGAGGCGGGGGTGAGTTATTTTCTCGATCGAGGCGTGGTTGACGCGCGCAAGACGCCGGACGGCATCGAGGTGAGGACCGACAAGGGCGAACGCTTCCTGGGCACCTTCTGCATTGCCGCGGACGGGGTCAATTCGAGGATGGCCAGAATATTCGGAATCAACCGGGAGCGGGTTTTCCTCCACACCTCCAGCGCGATCAGCTATTACGTCACCGGTGTGAAATTTGAGCGCTCGGAGATGATCTGCCTGGGCCTCAGCCATGATACCGGCGGCCTGGGGGTGATCCAGTTCTGCCTGCTGCCCAGCGTGTACCGGGAGGACGAGTACTGGCTTTACATCGTGGGCGAAGAACGCTTTGACTACCTGGTCAACCGCAGCCCCTTTAAACGGTGGTTTCACAATTTGCAGGTGACCCACAAGCGCTGCGCGGTCACCAGCAACTTCAGCCCCGCCCGGGAGCCGTTCAAGGACAATGTTGTGTTTGTAGGAGACAGCGTCTGGTTTGCCGAGGCGGAGAACACCGGGGCGCTGCTTTCAGGCCACAAGGCGGCGAACGCTGTAAGCAAGGCGCTGCATACCGGTCAGATAAACCGGGAAGGGGTAATTGATTACATCGAGTGGTGGAAGCGCAATTGGCCCGAAACCCACGACTACCGTGAATTTCTCGGCTATCCGGTGTTCAACCGCATGTTCAATGAAGAGGAGCACCTTTATCTGCACAAGATCGTCAACCAGAAACTGCCCTGGACGGTCAATCCCTTCAAGCTGTATCAGGGCCTCATGCAGGGAATCAAGCCGCACATGGAGCAGATACAACAAGAAAAGCCCGACCTGGCACGAAAGATACTCGGGTTCAAGCCGGCGATGACGCCCATTGCCATGCGGCGGGTTGCGCGTGCCGGCTATCCGCCACTGTAGGAAGGAAATGTGCTGAAAGGGTAAGAATCGATCCCGGCATTAACCTCGTAGGGGCGTATGGCAATACGCCCCCATAGAGCGCTTCATAAAGACATGTACAATGCTCCGCAGCTTTGCTGTGGAGATGAATGGGATTCCCTCTCCCCTGGCGGGAGCGGGTTGGGGTGAGGGGGAAAAGATCGTGTCACCCCCACCTTAATCCTCCCCCATCAAGGGGGAGGAGATTTTTTTTAGCATTCAATATCCCTCAGCGCTGCTGCGGGGATGAAGCATACTTGCCCCGTGAGACTTTTCACATATGAAAGGATGACATTCCGAACGGATGTGAGAAATCTTATCTCTTTGGTTTTATTCAAATAGAAAATCAAGGCACGAGGTACTGCTTAAACCAACCCAGGCTTACGGAAATTGCTTGCTCACGGTGCTCGGGAACGGTGATGCTGTGATCGGCGCCGGGTATGATCTCCAAGTGCCGTGGCTCCCGGGCCCGCTCATAAAGCCGGCGGGCGTGGCCAAGTGGAACGGTCTCATCGCCGTCGCCATGGATGATAAGCAGGTTGCGCACCCTCGGCACAATCGATTCCGCAGCATAAAGACGCGCATCCTCGAAAAATCCTTCCCTGATTATGCCGCCGCAAGAAAGCGTGATCCCTTCACGCAACTCCTCAAAGCTGAACGGAGTTGCCCAGGCGGCGACAGCTTGTATTTCGTCCCGGCCGGACGCTACCAGCAGCGACACAAACCCGCCCATGCTGCTTCCCAGCAAACCGATTGGCCGAGCGCTTCCCGGCAGCCGACGCTGCATGAAATCAAGGGCGGCGAGCAGGTCCTCTTTCCTGCCGGTCACGGTGGTGTCAGCGATGTTGCCGTCGCTCTGGCCGCAACCGCCGAAGTCAAAACGCAGGACGGTGAAGCCCTCTTCCGCGAAGCGTTCCCCCAGGGCGATGAATTTATCACTGTCCTTGTTGCTCAGGAGGCCATGGCTGGTAATGATGCACCCGATGTTTTCGCGGCAGGGATGATGGATAATCCCTGAAAGCATTCCGGCCGGTGAAGGAAAGGAAACGGCTTCTTGTATCATGACGGGCTTTCTTTCTGTCGATGCTGTTATGTGCTTAGTTGATTTACATGATGACATGGAGGGGCGACCGGCCGGTCGCCCCTACGAATCCGGAGGCTATGTGAGAGATAAAAAAACCACACCCTCGCCCCTTGGGGGGAGAGGGATGGGGTGAGGGGATAAAAAATATACACTATGACCAATGCGGGGTGATGTTAATCGTTGTCAAGTGAATCGGGCGGGGCCGCGTCCGCTTTTGGCGCACCGGCATCCGCGGCGGCGTCTTTCTGCTCAGCTTCCTTTTTCTCTTCTTCCTTCAGATCTTTGACCGTCTTGTTGATGGTGTCAAACTGGTATTTGCCGATGAGGAAGATCGTCTTTTTCGCCTCATTCCTGGCGTAATACTGCCCCTTTTCCTCGTTCTTCCTGCCGATGTGCAGCTTCTGCTCTATCTGGTCCTTGAGAATCACGGCGACGGTAAGCTGCGGCTTGTCCAGCTCATATTTTGCCGCATCATAGTCTTCGGCAAACCCGAGCGCGCTGAGGGTGGCGAGGGTGTTGAGGGCGTTGTTGACCGTTTCCTGGTTTGCCTTGGCCTGCTCAGGTTTGATCAGGTGCCATTCGTCCTTGTCATTTTTCTCCAGGACGATCTCGCCGACGGCTGTTTGTAAGGTGAGTCGGGTCACCATGTCGGAAGGAAAGTTGAAGATGGTTTTGTCCCGCCAGCTATCCACGGGCTTGTCGAAGGTGGAGCTGACGGCTGCTACCTGGATAACCTCATCCGATCCTTCCTTCCTCACGTAGTTGCTGAAGAAGTCAGCGCCCATCTTCCCGACATAAAATTGGGCCAGGGTTTTCCCCGCGGCATCGAACACCTTGACCTCTATGCCTTTTGCCGGCGTTACCTCAAACAAATCCTGCTTTTGCGGATTCTTTGATGCTATGTTTTCGCGCCTGAAGCCGGCCACGGTTTCAATGGCGTTTTGAACCGCTTCCGGATCAGCGGTGAAACCATCGGTGCCGCTTATCTGCCAGGCGTCTTCTTTTTTCTCCAGAACCACTTCTCCCTTTGCGCTTTTTACCGCGAGCTTTGCCGCCGCCTCCTTCGCGAAGCCGGGGAAGAGGGTGGGAACACCCTGCGCTTTTTTGCGCGCCTGCTCCGACAGGGGTCCTTCAAAAAGATAGACGAAGACCAGCAGAATAAGAAAAAGTCCAAAGAGGATGACGGTGGTTTTTGTCTTCATGTGAATATGGAATTCTGGAGTGCTGGAGTAATGGAGTGTTGGATACTGCTCCTGACCTTCGCGGCTTAAAGCCGCTCCTACCGGGTTTATCAAATACTGGAGTGATGGAGTAGCGGGGTGCTGGAGTTTTGGCTACTGCTTTTCAACTCCTGGTCCCCTTCCGCAATCCGCATTCCGAAATCCGAAATTTACTCCTCCTCCTACAGCTCCACCGGCCCGCTTTTCTTTTTTCTCCTTCTTACATAAAAGCGCACGATGCCGAAGAGGGCAAGCAGCAGGGGAACGCCGAACATGTTAAGAGATTTGACCAGCGTTTTTTGATATTCGGTTGTCTCCCGGAGCGGCCGGTCGGTGGCGCCGCGCGAGCGGATCCCGATGAGCTGCTCTCCCAGGGTAAGCCAGTCGATGAGGTTCAGAAAGAAGACCTGGTTGTCGTCAAACTGGCCAATCACATCGTTGGTGATAAAGCGGGAGTTGCCCACCACCACGATCCGCGTTTCAGGGCTTTCCCTGATGGTATCCTTCTGAGGAGGCGCTTCGGCTCCGTCCGCCCTCTTCTCCGCCGCCGGCACCGGTTTGTCGGCAAAGAAGCTTTTGAACTTCCCGGCGGCGGCAGCCGCCAGCAGGTAGCTTTGCATCTGTGTGCCCGGCTTGATGAATTGCTGCTGGGGATCGAGCAGGTAGAAACCTTTTTGTAGCCAGGACGACTCCGTGGATTTGGCCAGTTCGGTTATGGCTATGTCCGGCTTTTTCTCAGCTGCCACGGTGAGTGAGCTGACCCAGGGCAGCACCAGGGACTCCAGCATGCTCACCGCGGGATTATCGGCGGCGAACCCCTCGCTCACCACCTTGACCCAGAAGGGATAGGGTATGCGGAAGGTCATGAAGCCGCTTCGAAAGGCGGCATAGGCGTTGGAGGCGTCAAGCACCAGGTTTTCCTCGACGGTGATGCCGTAATGCTGCAGGAGATCGTTGACCGCCGGCTTGAATCCGGTTGCCTGCAACCCTTCCCGCATTTCCACCGTGTCCACCAGGAAAACCGCCTTGCCGCCCCGCATGATAAACTGGTCAATGGCATATTTCTGCCGGTCGGTAAGATCGCGGGGGCCCGCCAGGATCAGGGTGTTGGTGGTATCCAGCGCCTGCTCATCATCCAGCGTGATAGGTGAAACTTCATATTGCTTCGAGAGGAGCTGGTTGGCCGCCTGGTACTCCTGCTGATCCGGCGACTGGGGCTTGCCGCCGACATACAGGCCCACCTTCTTGGTTTCCTTCGAGGTGACCTTCACGATGGCGGAGGTAAGGTCATACTCCAGGTTCTTGGTGTCGCTGATGAAGGGGATGACCTCCTTCTTGTCGGCGTAGAATATGGCCATGCCCAGGTAGGCGTTAGTGAGCTGCGCCTGGTCCTTTTCGATGATATTGAGCTGCACCTGGGGGATGCCCATGAACCTGAGCTCCTGCTGCAGCGCGGGATCCTCGGTGGGATCGATGGCGGTTACGGCAATGTTGCCCGCGCCGTACGCCTTGTATTCATCGAGCAGGTCGGTGATGTCGCGCTTCAGATTGACCAGGTAGGAGGGGAGCTTTTGCGAAACATAGAGCTTGATGTTGACCATGTCGTCCAGGCCGGACAGGGCCTGCCGGGAGGCCGGGGTGAGGGTATAGCGCCTGTCCTGGGTAAGGTCGATTCTGCTGAAGTGGCGGTAAAAGAAAAAATTGAGCACCGCCAGGATGCCGAGCACGATCAGGGCGATGACGGTAAAGTTGGTGGTCTGCTTAATGCGCCGCCGCGAGGCGGACGAACCTGCTACTTCCATTTTCTGCTCTCGACTGCAAGGGTATTGAGAAAGAGAAAGAAACCGATGATTGAAAGATAGAAGATGATATCACGGGTATCGATGACCCCCCGGCTGATGCTTTCAAAATGCGCCCCCAGCCCGAGATAGGTGAGCAGGGGGGCTGCCATGGCCGGCGCCGACATTAAGACGAGGTCCTCGCCGATGATGAGAAAGGCAAAACAGGTGACGATGGCGATGATGAAGGCGATGATCTGGTTCCGGGTGAGGGAGGAAATGAAGAGCCCGATCGCCAGGTAGGCCGCTCCCATGAGCGCGGCGCCCAGGTACCCGCCGATGATGGTGCCGGTCTCCGGCCGGCCCAACACGTACAGGGTGATCACCAGGGGAAAGGTGAGCATTACCGACAGGAGCATGAAGATGAATCCCGATAAAAATTTTCCCAGCACCACCTCGTAGTCCTTGATCGGCAGGGTCATCAGCACCTCGATGGTTCCCATTTTCTTCTCTTCGGCCCACGAGCGCATGGTGATCGCCGGGGCGAGGATGAGGAAAAGCCAGGGCAGGATGCTGAAGAGCGGCCGCAGGTGCGCCTGGCCGAGCAGAAAGAAGGTGCGGAAGAAGAGCCAGGTCGAGAAGAGCAGAAAGGTGACGATAAATATGTAGGCGATGGGGGAGTTGAAATAGCTCCGGAATTCTTTCTGGAAAATGGTAAGAATGTTTCGCATGCGGTTACGCTTCCCCGGTGGTGAGTTGCAGGAAAATATCCTCGAGGTTGGCCGTGTCCTTGTGGAGTTCGGTCAGGCTCCAGCCGTTTTGCGCGACCAGGAAGAAGAGCTGCTCGCTTATGTCCGCGCCGGGGGGGCTGACTATCTCGAAGTGATTGAGGTCGCCGTCGCTGTCGCGCGCGGTTTCCACCGCCTTGACGTTGTCCAGCGCCTTCAGCTTTTCCCGGATCGGCCCCTGCGGTCCCCTGATGGAGATGTGGATGACTTCTCCTCCCCGTGCCTTGGACGCCATTTCCTCGGGCGTGCCGCTGCCGACGATCTCACCCCGGCTGATGATGATGATGCGGTCGCAGGTGGCGGATACCTCGGGCAGGATGTGGGAGCTTAAGATGATGGTTTTCTCCCGGCCGATATTTTTTATCAGCTCGCGGATTTCGATGATCTGGGTCGGATCAAGGCCGATGGTGGGCTCGTCGAGAATGAGGATGTCCGGATCGTGGAGCAGCGCCTGGGCCAGTCCCACCCGCTGGCGGAACCCCTTGGAAAGCTCACCGATCTCCTTGCGCAGCTCTCCGCGGAGGCCGCACAGATCGACGACGCGCCTGATCCGGTCGCGCCGCTTCGCCGGGGGGATGCCCCTGATGCTGGCAATGAATTCCAGGTAGTCGACGATCCCCATGTCCATGTACAGGGGGTTGTTTTCCGGCAGGTACCCGATCTTCTTGCGCACCTCCAGGGAATTCTCAGCCACGTCGAAACCGGCGATGGTCGCGGTTCCGGAGTCGGCGGGATGGTAACAGGTGAGGACGCGCATGGTGGTGGTCTTCCCCGCCCCGTTCGGGCCGAGAAATCCCAGCACCTCACCCTTTTTTACCGCAAAGGTCACGTCCTTCAGCGCCCGGGTGGGTCCGAAATTCTTGCTGAGATGGTTCGCTTGTATCATGGTATTTATTATATGAAACGGGATTGTTGGCTCAAAGGTCATCAGTTCATCCTGGAATAAGCGGGCTTATGTTCCGCATATATATAATTTGAAGACGGATTTTAAGAGATGCGCCATGTCTTGTCAAGCAAAAATACCGCTTGCTTTCTCCCCTTGACGTTGTTGTAGGGGCGACCGGCCGGTCGCCCTTACTTTTTCTGAATGGTTGAAGTTGAATTGTGTTATAGTAAGCGTGGCAGCACGCATTGCTTGAAGTGCGCGCGATGCCGCACTCGCATGAAGTTTTTTATCAGGAGCGCAGGATTGTTATGACCCCCTCACCCCATCCCTCTCCCACAGAGGGGAGAGGGGGTTATTGATTCTCTCTTCCAAAGATATGGTTACATGCAAATGGTTCCCTTGCCCCACCGGGGGAGAGGGTTAGGGTGAGGGGGTATACTAAATCTGTTTTCGATCAAATTATTAAGTGAGGAAGAGAAATGAAAAAAATGATTGTGATTGCAGTATGCATTTGTATCCTGCTGACCACTTCATCCACGCACGCTCAACCGGCTGGTGATCTCCTGCGCGAAGGGGATGTCCTCTGGCAGGCGAGGGCGGAGGAGGGTAAAGCCCTTGCGTCAATCGCCGCCTACAAGCGGGCGCTTGCGATCGATGGAAATAATTATGAAGCCTGCTGGAAAATTGCACGCTCGTACTTTTTCATCGGAGACGGCCTTCCCGAAACAGATGAGATGAGGGAGCGGCACCGCGAAATGGGGGAGCTGGGGATGCCCTATGGGAAAAAAGCGCTGACCCTTAATCCCGGCGGCATTGAGGGGCATTACTATTATGCCTTGTGCATAGCCGAGTACAGCATCGGCATCAGCATCGTCAAGGCGCTGGCCAAGGGCCTGGGGCCCGAGTATGAAAAACACGTGGGAAAGGCGATTGAGATGGACCGGCATTACGATGGCGCCGGCCCGCTGAGGGCCATGGGCAGATACTGGTACAAGCTGCCCTGGCCCAAGCGTGATCTTAAAAAGTCCATACGTTATTTAAAGGAAGCTGCGGAGGCTGCTCCCTACAGCATGCGCGGAAGGGTCTACCTGGCGGAATCGTATCTGAAGGGAGATGAGAAGGAAGTGGCGCGGGTGGAACTGCGCAAGGCACAGGAGGCGCAGCCCGACCTGACGCGTGAGGTCGATGCGGCCCGCTGGCAAAAGCGGGCAGGGGAGCTGCTCAAGCAAAATTTCTAGCACAGACTGTTGGGATGTTCTTTCATGCCTGAGTCATAATGTGTCGCCGCAGGCTTGAGCCTGCTCGCGTTGCAACCGACCGTATTGCTTAACCTGCCGGCACAACAGGGAAACAACACAAGCTGAAGCTTCCGGCTACGCGGATCGCAACTCAAGCTGCCCCTGCCATTACAAGAAGGTTTTACGTTTATCCGGTAGGAGCGGCTTCAGCCGCGATTTTTTTTCGTACCCTTTCGAGCAAAGGACAATGCCTCAATAAAATAAATGTTTTTACATTGTAGGGGCGACCGGCCGGTCGCCCTGCTGATTTCGCTTTGATTCTTAATAAGTTGACCGGTAAGTACTAATACTCATTATAATGGTTTTTAACCGTGAAAAAAACATGGGCTGGGAGATGAGGATGCTTGAGGCAGCTTGTTAGATGACGTAGGGAAGGGATTTATTCATCTCAATTTTTTCAAGGTCAAGGTTCACATCATACACCAGTATTTCCACACCCGTGCTGCAGGCGCTGCGGAGCGCCTTCCCGTACGCCGGATCAATATGATCCGCCGGTCTGAATTTCCCGGCGTCCATACGCTGCACCAGGTAGAACATCACGCACCGGCTCCCGGCCTTCGCCTGCCGTTCCAGCTCCTTGAGGTGTTTTTGGCCCCGGCGGCTGACCGCGTCAGGAAAGAAGGCCGTTCCATCAACAACCAGGGTACAGTTCTTGATTTCCACATAGCATTGTTCCCTGCCGTTTTCCAGGAGCAGATCGATGCGGGAATTGGCGCCGTAGCGCACCTCGCTGCGCAGGGTGGGATAGCCGGCAAGCTGCGGAAGGCGTCCCGCCATAACTGATTCCCTGACCAGGCGATTCGGCGCCAGGGTGTTCACGCCGACCAGCGTTCCGTTCATCCGGGTCAGCTCAACCGTATAGGGGAGCAGGCGATGAGGGTTATCGCTGCGCGACAGGTATACTGCGCAGCCCGGTTCGCAGCATCCGGTCATGCTGCCGGTATTGGGACAATGGGCGGTGGCGGTTCGCCCGTTCTTCAGCCGGACGTCAAACAGAAAACGCTTATAGCGCTTGATCAGCACTCCCTCGATGAGCCGCGGCCACTCCATCTGCTGTTACCCCTTCCCGGAGGTGATCGGTTGCGCGAACAGATCGTACTCGGAGGCGCCGGTGATAGTTGCTTCAACCATCGCGCCGGGGGATACATTTCCCCCGGTGAGGTAAACAATACCGTCAATCTCCGGGGCCTGGAAGAAGGTCCGGCCGGTAGCAGTCCTTTGTTTGCGATCGATGCCTTCAACCAGAATCGTTTGAGGTGAGCCGATGAGCGCCCGGTTTTTTTTGAGCGAAATGCGCGATTGGGCGGTCATGATTCGGTGATAGCGCTCCTCGACAACAGCGGGCGGGACTTTTGTCCCCATGCGGAAGGCCCGGGTTCCCTCCTCATCGGAGTAGCGGAACGCCCCCAGGTGCTCGAATTCAGTCTCTTTTATAAAGTCCAGGAGACGGTTAAAATCATCCTTGGTTTCTCCCGGGAAGCCGACCATGACCGTGGTGCGCAGCCAGAGTGAGGGAATGGTCTCCCTCAGTTCGCGGATGAGCTTTCTGATGCCCGCGCTCTTCTTTTTTCTGCCCATCTTGAAAAGAACCGGATCGCTTATATGCTGGAGGGGCAGGTCAATATAGCGGCAGACCTTCTCCTCATCCCGTATGGACTCGATCAGGCTTTGTGAAAAATGGTCGGGATGACAGTAGAGCAGCCTGATCCAGGCGAGTCCGTCTATGCGGCACAGCCTTCTCACCAGCGCTGCCAGGTCTATAGCGGTGTCGAGGTCGCGGCCATAAAAGGTGGTGTCCTGGGCGATGAGATTTATTTCCTGTACCCCCTGGGCAACGCACCGGCGCGCTTCCGCCAGAATGGTGCGGGGGCTCCTGCTGCGGTACGGGCCCTTGATGGCAGGAATGGTACAGAACGCGCAGCGGTGGGAGCACCCTTCGGCAATCTTGAGATACGCGGTGTGGGAGGGCGTGGCGCGCAGGCGGGGCGCGACGCCGCCAGTGATGGATGCGTGCCGACTGACGGTGGGATCGGTACACCGGCTGTCCGCGGATTTGTGGTGTCGAAGCAACTGCGCGATGCGGTGCAGGTCGGCCGGTCCGATGATCAGGTCCACACCGCTCAGATCAGGGTCGGCGGTGAAGAATGACGCGCCATAGCGCTGGGGGAGACATCCCGCGACCACAAGCGTCCTGCAGGCGCCGTTCCTTTTAAGCTGCAGGAGGGAGGTGATGGTGCCCACCGCTTCCCGGACCGCTTCCTTGATAAATGCGCAGGTGTTGACAATGATGATTGCCGCTTCTTCCCTGCGGGTGGTGAAGGTAAAACCGCAGCTCTGCAGGTATCCGGCGAGCACCTCGCTATCCACCAGATTTTTCGGGCAGCCCAGGCTTTCTAAATATACTTTTTCCTTCAACGCCATGATTCCTTCTTGGTAAAGTCGGGGACAAAACAGTCCTCCACTTCCTCGGGGTACTGGCACCATCCCTGTTCAAATCCGTAGTGCTCGAGGAGGTCCGCGGTGAGCCGGTATTCTTCGGGGGTAAGCTTTCGGTTGATCTTCTCGAAGGCATGCGCCCGGTAGGTCGGAAAATATTGCCCCATGAGGCTCAGGTGCACGTCCGTTCCCAGCGCATCCCTGATCAGCTGCAGCACCGCCCCGGTGCCGGCGAGGCCATCGGGGAGGACCAGGTGGCGGATGATCAGGCCGCGCATGGCGATGCCGTCACCGTCGGTCTGGAGCGGGCCGACCTGGCGATACATCTCCTTCAGCGCCGCCCGGTTGAAGCCGGTGTACTGCTGTGCCCCGGAAAGTTCGCGGGCGGTTTCATCGTCCCCGTATTTGGCGTCGGGCAGGTAGATGTCAATGATGCCGTCAAGCAACTGCAGCACCTCCGCCCGTTCATAGCCGTTGCTGTTATAGACCAGCGGCAGCGAGAGGCCCCGGGCGGCGGCCGTTTTGAGCGCCCGCATGATCATGGGCAGAAAGTGGGTGGCGGAGACGAGGTTGATGTTGTGGCACCCCTGCGCCTGGAGCGAGAGCATGGTATCAGCCAGGGCGTCGGCATCAGCCGGCGCGCCCAGACGTTCCTGGCTGATCTGGTAGTTCTGGCAGAACAGGCAGGAAAGGCTGCAATGGGCAAAAAAAATGGCGCCCGATCCGCCGGTGCCGGTGAGGACCGGCTCTTCGCCGAAGTGGGGCAGCGCCTTGCTCACGACCGCCTCCGCCCCTGCCCGGCAGAACCCTTTCTCGCCGTTGAGCCGGTTCACCCCGCAGGCCCGGGGGCAGAGGGCACAGTTCGCCGCAACTTCTTCCAGGGCGTGTATCCGTTCATCCAGCGCGCCGCCGGCGCAAAGATCCGTGTAACGCGGTACCCGATGCATGGGTAATCTTTCTTTAATGAATGGAGCGCACGATCATGCGCCGTCGATCAATACATTTTCTTGTTGAGCAAGCCCCCTCACCCTAACCCTCTCCCCGAGGGGAGAGGGGATTAAAATGATTCGAGTGGTTATAGAAAGAGAGATCACTATATTATACTCCCGCGTCCCAGTGGGGAGAGGGCTGGGGTGAGGGGGAGTGTGCGGCCATGACAGAGCATGGCCCTCCATCGCCAACCGTCATCCTGCAGCTATTCCGGGTCATCCGCCCGGCTTTCCTCCGGAACAGATTCCGGCGCCGGGAGCGCGTCCCCGCCATCGGCTGGTTCATCTGCCATTCCCGCGGTCTTTTTACCATCGATGACCTTGCGCACCAGCGGCGGCATGGAGATATCATCAAGGTTGAAGCGGGACAGCGCGTCCGCCAGGGTGTCGATTTTTTCGGAGAGGGTGAGGCTGGTTTCGATCAGCACCACCTGCTCCTCCTTCAAGCGGTAGAGCCCTCCCCGGGAGTAGATGCCCAGCTTCCGCAGGTTCTGGTAGGTTACCTTGAGGGCGAGCTTCTCAGCGATGCCCTCCAGGTGCTGTAACAAGGCGGATTCGTTCATAGGGTTCCTGCTGATTGTGATGGCGCGGCCGGACCAATCGCCGGCGCGGCTGGTTATGGCTTCAGCGCCGGTTCACCCAGCTTTTCCTCGAATTGCAGCCGGTGCTGTTCGTAGGCGGCGGTCAGGGTTTCCAGCTCATCGAACAGCCGGTCAATGGTTGAGCGGCAGTGATGCATGGATTGGGAAATCTCGACTATTTTCGCGCCGCTGTTGAGCTGCGATGCTTTGAGCATCTGCTGGTTCAGTTCACTCAGCCGCTGTTCGCCGGTTTCAATGTCCCGCTCGATGCGCTCGATGCGCTGCTTGAGGGGATTGAGAACGCGGGAGCGTTCGCTGATGAGGTCCGAGCGAAGGCGCCGGCGGTCCTTCTTGCTGAGCAGGTCGGGGGATTTCGGTTTGCGGGCTTCCTTGCGCGCGGGATTGTCTGCCTCGTTCTCCTCCCATCCTTCTTTGTCGAGAAAATGCTGGTAGCTCCCCTCAAAGGCGTATACCTCTCCGTCCCGGAACACGATGAGTCGCTCGGCCAGCGCGTGCAGAAACATCTCGTTGTGGGTGACCATGATCAAGGCCCCGGGGAAGTTGTCCAACGCGGCGAGCAGGGCGTCGCAGGATTCCATGTCCAGATGATTGGTGATCTCGTCAAGCAGCAGCAGGTTGAGGGGCGTTGCCAGCAGCTTGCCGATCATTACCCTGCTTTTCTCCCCCCCGGAAAGCACGCTGATGGGCTTGAGTGCGTACTCATCATCAAACATCATCGCGCCGGCGATGTTCCACGCGGTCTGCCGGTCAACATCGCCGTACGAGGCGGCGATCTCCTCCACCACGGTCCTGCTGTCGACCAGGCTGACGACGTTGGTCTGCTCGAAGAAGCCCTTGGTGATGCCGGGGCTGTAGGTAATGGTCCCGCCGGAAGGGACAAGCGCGCCCGCCAGCAGTTTGATCAGGGTGGTTTTGCCCTTGCCGTTTTTTCCGACCACGCACACCCGGTCCTGCGGTCCGACGGTCATGCTGAAATTCCGGATGAGCGGCGGACCGCCGGGATAGGAGAAGGAGAGGTCCTTCACGGTCACCGCATATTTACCCCTGAAGGGTTTTTCGCGAAAGGAGAAATCAAGCGTCTTGAGCTTTTCGAGCTTTTCCTTCCTGCCCATTTTTTGCAGCAGCTTGACCCGGGATTGGACGAGATTGGCCAGCCGGGCCTTGGCGCGAAACTTGGTTATGAACTGTTCGATCTCCTGGTGGCGGCGGTCCTCGTTGAGGCGGGTTTTTTCGTAGATCTCCTCGTCCTGGGCAACCTGGGAATAGAACTTTTCGGTGTTGCCTTCCATCTTGCGCATCTTGCGCCGGTGGATTCCCACGATGTGGGTGACGATGGCGTCCATGAAGCTCCGGTCATGGGTGATGAGCATCAGCTCATGGGGCCAGCTGCTGAGGTACCGCTCCACCCAGCGCAGCGAGGTGATGTCCAGGTAGTTGGTGGGCTCGTCCAGCAGCAAGAGGTCCGGCTCGGCCAGCAGGGTCTTGGCCAGGTTGAGCCGCACCTGGTGCCCCCCGGAAAAGCCGGCGGGATGGCGCAGCATGTCATCAGCGGAAAAGCCCAGCCCGGAGAGGATTTTCTCCACCTTCCAGGTATGGTGGCGCTCCCCCGGGGGAAGGCCCTTTTCCCCCTCGGCAAGCACGGTGTCTTCGGTAAAGGCCAGGTGCTGGCGGACATAGCCGATGCGGTAATTGCGGGGAATGGTGACGCCGCCGCGGTCGGGCTGCTCTTCATTGACGATGATGCGCAAGAGGGTGGTCTTACCGTGGCCGTTCCTGCCCACCAAACCGACCCGTTCGCCGGCGTTGATTTTAAAACTGGCCTCCTCAAACAGGATCTGTTTGCCGAATGCCTTCCAGAGATTTTCTACACTGATCATATCGTATCTGCCATGGGGTACGCTCAAGCGTTGCGCCGTGCCGTTCGCCGGGGCCGCTCCGCCCTGCCGCCGTTTCCCGAAGCGTGCGGTACCAGGCGGACCGGCGCGTTTCACCGGTTGGCATGCGGCGCGTGCTCATCGCAGGTGTGACTGGCCGTGGGAAAGCTGGTGCGCGGCGCGCGGCCGCAAACGGCGATGGCCGCGCTCTGCCGGGGGATGTGAAGAATCACTTCTTCAGAACGCGGGCAATTTCATCAACCAGCGGCTTTGAGCCAACGTAGAGCGCGGTGCGCTGGTGAATTTTTTCCGGAATCCGGTCCAGAATGGGGGTGCCGGTTTCATCGACCGCATCGCCGCCCGCCTCGCGGCAGATGAAGGAAACCACGGCAGCCTCATACATCAGCCGCAGCTTGCCCTGGGGCCGGTTCTTTTTGGGATCAGGATGATTGACGATTGCCGGGTACATGAACATTCCGCCGTTGGAGAGCAGGCGGTGGAAATCGCCCGCCAGCGCGCCCAGATAGCGGAAGGAGTATTTGTTTTCATTCTCGGCGATCCATTTCTGAACTTCCGGGGCAAAGGTGTAGCGGTTGGCCTCGTTAAATGAAAGCTCCCAGGTTTTCTTGTTGCCGGGAAGGTTCATCCGTACCGGCCGAACAAAATTCATGGTTTCATCGATATGAAACCGCCAGGCGCCTGCCTCGCGCAGGGCAAGGGTGAAAGTGCCGGTCGGGATGACGAACATGCCGGCGGCGATATAGTCCTTGCCGGCGCGCAAATGCTCATCTTCCGGGCCCTCGAGATTCCGCTTGGCGATGCCGAAGAGGAAGCCGACGGGCAGTCCATGAGACACGTTGGCCGAGCCGTCCAGGGGATCAAAATAAAAGAAGTACCGCCCCTTGTCGCTGGTCAGCGGGATGATTTCTTCTTCCTCCTCGCTAACTGCGTGGATGACCCGTTCGGTGGTCCTGAGGTAGTGTATGACAATCTGGTGGGCGATCTGGTCCATGCGCATGACCTCCTCACCCTGCACATTCACCACCCCGGCCATCCCGAGATTGCCTTTCAGGGCGCCGGTGAGATAGTAATGCTGAATGTGCTTGGCCGCGCTCATCACCGCATCCATCAGAATTAAAAAATGGTAGGTGCGGTTATACTTTTCCTGGTGATGCAGCAAAAAATTGAGAAAGGTTTGTTCAAACTGGATCATGACGTTCTCCCTTTACCGTATAGAGGTGACCAGGCCTTGAATGGATTTCGCGCGCATCCGGTGCCGTCATGCACCAGGCAACCATAAAATAAATGAGCAAGCGGTGTCAATCAAAATGATGGTCTCCGTTCCGGGGGAAGGTGCGGTCGGACGGGGAGGGGGTGACGGCGGTTTCCATCCATGCCCGTATCTGCTCCTGGAGCTTGCGCGCCTCATGCTTGTAGCGTGCCTGGGGGAAGGCACGCTCGGCCGACCGCGCCTTGTCCAGCGCCTGTTCCGCGGTTTCCCGGCTCCCGCTCTTTTGCGCCTGCTTGAACAAAACGTCCCCCCATTTTTTCAGGACAAAGCCGTCTTCCTGCGGCAGTTTTGCGAGCACCTGCATGGCACCTTCCAGGTCCCCGCCGTATTCGCGCGGTTCCACCTCTTTGCGCACAATGGCCATGATGGTTTCCCATTCCACCAGCCTTTTTTTTCTCACAAAGTGCATGCGATCCATGTTGTCCATGCGCGCCGGCGATCCATCAGCGCGGCCTCACCAATCCGCCCCGTTTCCGCTTCGTTCACCTGTAGAAGAGATGAAGATGTATATATAGCACAGGCGAGGTTATTGCACAAGCATTGTGTAGCGGGGATGCCGGCCGGGAGGGGAGGGCGCACCGCCGACGAAACCGGGAGGAGCATCCCCGGAAATGGCCGGGTATGGTCGGCACGTCCCCTCACCGCGGCTGCGCCGGCGTCAAGTTTGCCGGTGAAGCTGCCGATGATATGAACAGCATTAAAATCAACCGGATGAGCGGCGCATCCCGCGGCCGGCCCGACCCGAAGAAGCGCCGGGGAGCAAAAATGTATTTTTTTTGGTTTACATTTTTTCGACCCTATGGCACTATCCCCTCAGAATGATTCATAGAAACGGGGAAACGTAGGCAGAGGAATATATATGTTTAAATATTGCATGGTAATTATAGGGTGCTGGTGCGCTGGGCTGACGGCCTGTGCCCACCATACGCCATACGGCGATGAACGTTCCGGCACGATCTCTGACGGCATCTACCGCCGGTCGGTTCCCGACGATGAGGAACATGCGGCAACCGACGAACCGGGCGGGAAGGGCGGACGGCCGGGACGGAGCAAGGCGGGGCAGGACGCGAACCAGCGCCTGGTTGATTCGGCCCTGGAGCTGTATCAAAAGTCGCAGGAGTACTGGGACCGCGGGGACCTGGAAAATGCGCTCAATGCCCTTGACGAATCATATGCACTGATCGTCAGGGTGGATCAGGATGTGGATGAAGCCATCCTGCAACAAAAGGAGGATTTGCGGTATACCATTGCCAAGCGGATTATGGAGGTGTATGCGTCGCGGCTGAGCGCGGTCAACGGCCCGCAGGATGCCATCCCCCTGGTGGTGAATAAACATGTTGAGGCGGAACTGGCCGCCTTTCAGGGACGGGAACGCAACTTTTTCATCAACTCCTATGTGCGATCGGGACGGTTCCGCCCCGACATGGTCAAGGCGCTTCGCGAGGAAGGCATGCCGGAAGAGCTTTCCTGGCTGCCCCTGATTGAAAGCGGTTTCCAGACCAATGCCCTGTCCACCTCCCGCGCCCTCGGACTGTGGCAGTTCATTGCCTCAACCGGCTATAAATTCGGCCTGGAGCGGAATGAGTGGGTGGACCATCGCATGGATCCGACCCTGTCAACCCGGGCGGCGATCGCCTACCTGAAGGAATTGCACGGCATTTTTGGCGACTGGACGACCGCGCTTGCCGCCTACAATTGCGGCGAGGGCACCGTCCTGAGAATCATCAGGAGCCAGAAGATCGGGTACCTCGATAATTTCTGGGATCTGTATGAACGCTTGCCCAGGGAAACCGCCTCCTACGTGCCGCGGTTCATCGCGGTGGTTATGATCATGAAAGATCCGGAGCGGTTCGGTTTTAAATTGCCTCCCGCGGAGCAGCCCCTGCAGTTTGAGGAGGTGATCACCACCCGGCAGATGCATCTGAATCAGATTGCATCGAGCCTGGACGTATCTCCCGCCGCCTTGCAGGCCTTGAATCCTTCATTGCGCAGAGAAGTGACCCCGGGTGAGTCATATGCGCTCAGAGTTCCGGCGGGCAAGGCCCAGGTGCTGAAGGCAAGCGTTGACGCCATCCCTGCTTGGAAGCCGCCGGTTGCCGTGGCGGCGGCCGCTCCCGCCGCGTCCGCCTCGTTTCATACGGTGCGGTCGGGGGAGACGCTTTCAAGCATCGCTGATCGCTACGGGACTTCGGTTCAGACCATCATGGGGTTAAACCGGCTCAAGAAAAGCGGCTACATCGAAAAGGGCTGGAGGCTCAAACTGCCGGCCGGCAGGAAATCGCCGGCGGCGGGGCAGGTTGCCGGGGTCAAGCAGGCGAAGTCACAGTACGTGGTGAAACGGGGTGACACCCTTTGGAAAATTGCCAACCGGTTCGGAACCTCCGCCAAAGAACTTCAGATGGTCAATCAGCTGCGAGGCACCGCACTTTCGGTGGGGCAGGTGCTGCTGATTCCCGCCGGTCTGGGCTCGTAACCGCATTACGCCGGTATCCATCCCCGGTACACACACCGTTGTCGGCACATCCGGTATCATCCCGGCGCGAGGGCATGCGCGCCGGCGCACTCCTGCCCGGAGAGGGGCGACCGGGAATCAGATGCATTCATTGCGGGCTATAATGAAATCAGGACCGCCCGCCGTTTCGCGGTAGTCAATCATGACGCCGCTCAACCGCCGCGCCAGGTCAGGGCGAATCAGCAGTACCGCGGCGCCGTTTTTCGCCTGGACCACCTGGTCTCCCCGTTTTTTCCTGTCGAGCACCAGCTCCAGTCGGTTGTGCGCGGGACGCGCAGGCGTAACCCGCAGGGCTACCTCCGGTTCGGCAGTGTGTCGCTTCAGAACTTCCTGCAGCTTTTCCTTTGCGGTGGCGGTGACGACGAGCATAGGTCTCCTCCCGGTGTGAATACGGATAGCTATCATATCGGCGCATTTGCAAAAAACATGAGCAAGCGGTGCCATGCCCGGTCCGGGCGCATGCGAGGCAGAACCAGTGAGAATGGTACGATTTAAAACCGAGACAAAAACCGGTTGTGGAATTTTTACCGAAGGCATCATTCAAGAGGTTGAGCATGCGTCACCGGATTGCATGCCGGGCGGATTGCCGTTTGATCACCGGCGCCCCGCCTTTACCGGGACATGCTATCAGCCGGATGCCGTGACCCTGCTGGCGCCGTGCCGTCCTTCCAAAATCGTCGCCGTCGGACTCAATTACCGGTCTCACGCGGAGGAAATCAGGATGCCGCTCCCCGATGAGCCGCTGCTGTTTCTCAAGCCGTCCACCGCGGTTATCGGCCCGGGAGGGGTCATCGCCTATCCGTCCATGTCGCGCCGCGTTGACTATGAGGCTGAGCTCGGCGTGGTCATAGGAATGGAGGCAAAACACGTGAGCGAGGGGGACGCGCGGCGATACATCCTGGGATACACCTGCTTCAATGACGTGACCGCGCGGGATCTGCAGGGCAAGGACAAGCAATTTACCCGGTCAAAAAGCTTTGATACCTTTGCGCCGATGGGCCCATGGATTGAAACCGAACTGGATCCGGGCAATCTCACGGTGCAGTCCTATCTCGGCGGCGAGCTCAAACAATCGGGCACGACCGCTGATCTGGTATTTTCGGTCGATCGGCTGCTCTCGTTTATTTCCCGGGTGATGACGCTGCTGCCGGGGGATGTGATTGCCACCGGCACGCCCGCCGGCATCGGACCGATGCGGAGGGGAGATACCATTGACGTTGTGGTCGAGGGGATCGGCAGACTGCGCAATACCGTTGCCGGCAGGTGAACAAGGATCCCCGCCGCTCTGCGAGACTGCTCAGGCTTGAGGATGTGCGCACGATTAAAAAAATAGATCATAGGGAGGGACGCGCTCCGTCGTCTCCGCATACATAACCAACCGCCAACCCACCCCGATAATCTTTCTTCTTCGTTTCATAGCATACCCTTCCAAAGCCCCGAAACCGCTGGCAGTCAGGCAAAAGGCATTCACTGGCTTTTCACAATATACTGTATTAAAAGTAAAAAAAATACAATATATTGATTTTTTTCTTGACATAAAAATGAATCTTTATAATATGTAACCTATAACCTAATGTATTATCGTTTTTTTTACGGAGGGACTTGTTTTCCACACGATTTAACCCCGGGAGGTCCGGAAGCGATGCGCCGTCAAAATATGGTGGTGGTCGCGGTCTCAGCTCAATATGCTGTATATACGGGGCCGGGACAGGTGATGGCGCGACGAGGAGCGGGACCGGAGGGGTTAAATACAACCGGCTGTTCAAGGGGGGTGATGCAAAAACAGTCATGCAACTGCACGCAGGTTTCTGTAAATAACTTAAGCATGATGCGAGGAGGTGATTACAGTGGGAAATAAAGTACTGCGCAGCATTTATCTGGATGTGGCACAGGTCGAACGGATCAAGAGGCTCTCGGATATAACCAAGGTGCCCCAGGCGGTTTATGTTCGTGAAGGGCTTGATCTTCTGCTTCGGAAATATGAAGAGAAGATGGGGGCTGACGCGCAATCGTATACCGCAGAAGAACAGGCATAGTTTCAAACCTGCCAGGGTATGGTTCCATGGCGGCGGCAGGCGGGCACTATTTGTCCTGATGGTGCCATGACCATATCCTGATGCATGGTATGCACAGAGCCGGGCAGGGCTGGCTTTTCACTGTCTGCTTTAAGAGTGGCACGGTGTCGGCGGGAGAAGGAGGAGCATATGCGCACTATAGCCATTGTTAATCAGAAGGGCGGTTGTGGGAAGACCACAACCGCGATTAGCCTTTCCGCGTTCCTTGCCTCCAGCAATAGAAAGGTGCTCCTGATTGATCTGGATCCCCAGTCGCATGCGTCGATCGGTCTGAACGTCAAGGTGGAAGAGCTGGAAAAGAGCGCGTATGACATCTTTGCCCGGTCAAAGGAATCGAGGCTCGAGGATGTCATGGTGCCGGTGGCTGACCGGTTGGATCTCGTCCCCTCTCAGGTTGTCTTGAGCGCCGTTGAACAGGAGCTTGCGGGAAGGCCGGGCCGCGAAGGCATATTGTTGCGAAGCGTGCAGCAGACGGCGCGATTGCACGATTACCTCATCGTTGATTGTCCTCCCAACCTGGGCATGCTGACGGTGAATGCGCTCAGGGCCTGCAGTGAAGCGCTCATCCCCATCGACATGAGCGTTTTTTCGCTCCAGGGGGTCGCGCGGCTGATGGAGGTGGTCGCGCTGCTCAAGAACGGCTGCGGGCATGAGATTTCCTGCCGGGCCCTCGCCACCATGTGTGATACCCGCACCCGCTTTGCCGCGGAGCTGCTCAGCAACATCCAGGCGTATTTTGGCGACCGGGTCTATAAAACCGTGATACACGCAACCGTGAAGATGCGGGAGGCGGCCGGTTTCGGGCTGCCCATCACCGCCTACCATCCGCGCTGCCGGGGCGCCCTGGATTACCGGGCCCTTGCCGATGAAGTCATCGCGGAAGAGAAGCGGATCGGGAAGCTGAAAGCCGCAGACAATGCGTCGGGACCGCAGCTGACCGATCAGGGGGTCGTTTTTACCTACTATGATCCGGTCGCGCGGGATGTGCAGATCGCCGGTGATTTCAGCGACTGGAAGCCGCTCAGCAATCCGCCGGTCAGGCGGGGAAACGAGGGGGTCTGGCGGGTGAAGCTTGCGCTTGACCCGGGACAGTATCAGTATAAATACATTGTTGACGGCCAATGGAAAATTGATCCAAACAATGATGAGGTGATCACCGACGAGGCGGGCGTCAGCAACTCGTCGCTGCGGGTCTCCTAGCAGGCTGTTGAAAAAACACCCCTCTGCTGCGTTACGCTCATCCTTCGTCACTGCAGCGTACGTTCATGTACGCCTCATTCCTTAAGGATTTGGCGTGCCTTGCATCTGGATGTTTTTGAACAGCCTGAGGAAAACTACTTTTTCAACAACCTGCTAGTGTGATGTCCCAGAAGTTCATTACATGCTTGACCTCGACATCAGCCTTGGTTGCGAGCCCTTCGCGTGCGCTCAGGATAAACTCCGCGAAGCAATTTCATGCCGTGTAACATGCTGTGCTCATACAATGAGATTGCTTCGTCGCCCGCCTCCGCGGGCTCCTCGCAACGGCTTCCTGTTATTATAAGTTATTTTTGGGACACGACTCTCGCAGCATCGCCGGCGATGATCCCCGAATGCCCGGGTATATGCCTATGAAGCAGACAAAAAAATTGGGCAGGGGCTTGGAGGATTTTTCCCACCTCTTTCTTTCCGCACCGGATTCCGGCGTTGACGCTGCCGATTCAAACAAGGTAATGGAGGCGCACGCGGTGAGTGAGGCGCCGGCGCGAGCGCGCACCATATGCATTGCCGGAGAACGGGGCGCGGGTGAAAAGGTTTTTTTAACCGTCCGCCTGGCCGCCGCCTTTGCCGGCCAGGGGAAACGCGTGGTGGTATTTGACGCGGACTTGAGCCTGCCGCGGCTGTGCATGTTCATGGACGGGGCCCCGCCCAATTCGCTGCTGCAGTTGATAGCCCGTCCGGCGAAGGGAAAGGCTGCGTTGCCGGAGCGCGACGGCATAACCCTGGTTACGATCGATGCCGATATTGCAACCGCCGCCGCCCTGGCCCCGGCGGAGCGTCTGCCGCTCATGGACGCCATCAGGAGGAGCCTGGGACAGGCCGGCATGGTCCTGGCGATGCTCTCCGGCGATTTGACCGGCGGGACACGAATTTTTATCGAGGCGGCGGATGACATCGTGGTGGTTACCCCCCAGCCGGTGGCTGAAATGATCAACGCCTACGGCCTGATTAAAAAGATCGTGCAGATCGATGAGCACGCGCGGGTGGGCATTGTAACCAGCAGAAGCGCCCTCTATCATCACGCGGACGGGGTGTTTGAGAAGATGCAGCGGGTGGTGAAGAAGTTTTTAAACAAGCCCCTGCTCAATTACGGCTATCTGCCGGATGATCAGGGCATCAACCGATTTCTCAACCGGGACAAACCGGCCGCACCGGCAACGCATTCTCCTGAAACCGAACGCTGCCTTCAGGCCATTGCGCAATCACTTGCGGGCGGGGACCTGACGCCGGCAGCGCATGCGCCGGAGGAACAAAAGACGGCCCTGGCGGAAAGGCTGTTCGCGTGACCATCGAAGCCATGAAGCAGGAATGCCACCATGACCGTGACCATTAAAAAGATCGATGTATTCACCAAGGAGGAAATAACCGCCCTGGTGGCTGAGCAGCATAAGGCCCTGGACGATGGCCTGGAGCTGATCGGCGAGCGACTGGGTAAGAAAGGCGAAATGCCGTGGGACCTGGTGGGGATTGACAGCGACAAAAGGCTGGTGCTTATCCAGGTGGAGGCGCTCACGGCGGACCGGATCCTGTCGGCGCTGTTGCACCGCCTGGACTGGGCATGGGAGCATCTGGATGCCATTGCCCGGATGTATCCGGATCACGCAATCGACTGCAGCCGCCTGCCCCGGGTCGTGGTCATCGCCCCTGCATTTTCCCCCGCACTGCAAAGGAGCATGGGCTACCTGACCTACCGGGTGAGCATCAGCCTCTATGCCTATCGCTATATCCAGACCGATGCGGGGAAGGGACTGCTGCTTGAGCCGGTGATGAAGGGGGTGAAATACGACCGGATGCCGAAAAACGAGAGCGTGAAGGTCAGGGTCCTTGAGGTTCCCGCGCCCGCCAAGGTTACCACCGAGGAGATAATGGAATTTCTTCAGGAAGGCGCCGGCTAGGGTAGCGCGGCCCGGTTGCTCGCCGGCTCAGTCGACGATTAAAAGGCAGTTTTCCTCGCCGAAGGGATTGGCCACGTGCTCGGAACACTGCGGATCGTTTTCCCATCGGCCGTCAACCAGAAAGCGGTATTCGTAACGGCCGGGCGACAGGTTGAGATTGATCTTCCACACCCCTTTTGCCCCCTTCTTCAGGGGATTGACCGCAGGTTCCCAGGAGTTGAAGTCCCCCGCCAGCTGGACGCTTTGCGCATCAGGCGCTCTCAAGGTAAATGCCGCTTTTTTTGCTCTCTTCCTTCCCGCCGTTAAACCGGTTGACTCTTTTTTCCCTACCATGCCCCACCCCCCGTTCTTTTCACTGCAGCACCGATTGTATGGTGAACGCGCGTGACGGTGAACAACCCGCCTGCCGCACTGATAATGAAGCCATTCTAACAATTTGCCCGGACATGTCAATGGCTAATTTGAGCGGAGGAACCGCCGCGCGCCGGGGAAAAACGTCAGGCTGTGTTTTTGGTGCTTGACAAAACATATTATTTATGATGTTTTATCGCGATACTTATGGAGAGGAAGCTCGTCATCACCATCGACGGTCCGTCCGGGGCCGGCAAAAGCACCCTAAGCAAGCTGCTGGCTGAAAAACTTGACTATACCTATATTGACAGCGGCGCCCTGTACCGGGCGGTGGCGCTGAAGGCGCAGGAGCAGGGAGCGGATCCTGATGACGATGAGGCCCTCGGCCGGCTGTGCGGCGCTCTGGTCATTTCCTTTCGCCGGGAACATGACCGATTGGCGGTGCTGCTGGACGGCCGGGACGTGACCGACACCATCCGGGCGCCTGAAATCAGCATGCTTGCCTCCCGGGTATCCGCGCGAAAGTCAGTGCGCGATGCGCTGCTCGATGTGCAGAGAAGGCTGGGAGCGAAGGGCGGCATTGTCGTGGAGGGGCGCGACATGGGGACGGTGGTGTTCCCCGACGCCGACGTAAAATTCTTTCTCCATGCCTCTCTGGAAACGCGGGGGAAAAGGCGGTTCCAGCAGTATCGCGACCAGGGCAGGCAGTATGACATCGGCACCATAACCAGGGATATTGAGCGGCGGGATAGCGATGACAGCGGGCGGGCGCTTTCGCCGCTGAAGCCGGCGCCCGACGCCCGCATAATTGATTCAACCGACATGAGCATTGAAGAGGTTGTGGCAGCGATGCTGAAGGCGGTGCATCGGCAGCTGTCGCCCTCTCCAAAATAAAGAACCGGGGGTATTACCTAATGACAGAGTATGATGATGTTCGTTCCGAAGAGAAGGTGAAAGAGATTCAGGAAGCAGGTGGAGTCGGATCTTCCGATGAAGTCCAGCAGGCAGGGGGCTTTCAGGAGATCCTGGATAGCACGATCAAGGATCTGAAGGAGGGGGAAATCGTCCAGGGTGAAATCATCCAGATTACACCCGAGCATGTCATCGTCGACGTGGGATACAAATCGGAAGGCCGGATTCCCATTTCCCAGTTCAAGGACCGGGAGGGAACCGTGACCGTCAAGGTGGGCGACAGCGTGCAGGTGTACCTGGACCAGTGGGAAGACGATGACGGGGAGATTGTGCTTTCCAAGGACAAGGCCGATCAACTGCGAGTGTGGGAAGAGATCAACAAGGTGATTGAGAAAGACGGCGTGATCGAGGGTAAAATCAACGCGCTGATCAAGGGCGGGCTGGCGGTTGACATCGGCGTCCAGGCGTTTCTGCCCGGCTCCCAGGTGGACCTGCACCCGGTCAGAGATCTGGGCGCCCTCATCGGTAAGATCTTCAAGTTCAAGGTGCTCAAGTTCAACAAGAAGCGGGGTAACATCGTTCTCTCGCGCCGGGCGCTTCTGGAAAAAGAGCGGGAAAAGCTCCGCAAGGAGACCATCAGCACCCTCAAGGAAGGGGATATCATTGAAGGGATGGTCAAGAATATTACCGATTACGGCATCTTTGTCGACCTCGGCGGGATTGACGGGCTGTTGCACATTACCGACATCTCCTGGGGGCGGGTGACCAATCCGGCGGAGATGTTCAAGGTCGGGGAAAAGATCAAGGTCAAGGTGATCAATTTCGACCGGGAAAGCGAGCGCGTTTCCCTGGGCTACAAGCAGATTAGGCCGGATCCGTGGTCAAAGGCCGAGGAGAAGTATCCGGTGGGGGCCAGGATCAAGGGCCGGATCGTCAACATCACCAACTACGGCGCCTTCATTGAGCTGGAGGAAGGCATCGAAGGGCTGATCCACATATCCGAGATGTCCTGGATTAAGAAGATGAAGCATCCCTCGCAGCTCCTTTCCATCGGTGACGTGGTGGAGGCGATGGTGCTGGATCTGGACGTGCAGCGCAAAAGGATCTCCCTGAGCTTAAAGCAGCTGGAGCTCAACCCCTGGGTGATCATGGAGGAGAAATATCCCCCCGGCACGGTCATCGAGGGCAAGGTGAAAAATGTGACCGACTTCGGCATCTTCATCGGATTCGACGAGGGCATCGACGGCCTGGTGCACATTTCCGACATATCCTGGACGCAGAAAATCAAGCACCCCTCCGAACTCTATAAAAAAGGGCAGGAGGTGCGGGCGGTGGTGTTGAGCATCGACAAGGAAAATGAGCGGTTTTCCCTGGGCATCAAGCAGCTGGAAAAGGATCCGTGGGAGGGCATCAACGAGCGGTTCCAGCGGGGTCAGCACGTGACCGGCACGATTACCAATGTTACCAGCTTCGGTATTTTTCTCGAGCTGGGAGAGGGGATTGAAGGGTTGGTGCATGTGTCCGAGCTGGGCGACATCAAGGCGCAGAACGTCAAGTCCGGCGAGCAGCTTTCCGCCGTGGTCACCAACATCGACCGCAAGGGAAGAAAGATGAGCTTGAGCATCAAGGAGCTCAAGGACATGGCGGAAAAGGAAGACGTGGCGGCGTTCATGGATAGCCAGTCGAAGGGCACGACCGTCCTGGGGGAGAAACTGAGGGCACAGCTGGGTTCGGTGATGCCGAGTGAAGCCGCGGAAGCACCGGCGGCGCCGGAAGCCGACCAGACCCCGGCTGAAGAAACTGCGGTTGTCCCCGACGCCGAACCGGAAAGCGAAACATAAGGAGGAGGCGGGGCTGCCGCCGCGGGATGCGGCGTCACCGCCTTCGGTGCAGCCTATGAAGCGTTATCCCATCACAACCGCCTTGCTCCTCCTGCTTGGCATCTGCGCGGTTTTTTTTGCGCTGGTGCTGGCGCTGGGATATGTCGGCGAAGAATATTCCTACGGGCTGGGCGGAGAGAAGATCGGGATTATAAAAGTCGAGGGCACCATTGTAGAATCCGAATCCACCATTGAGAAGATCGTCAAGTACCGCAAGAACAGCGGGATCAAGGCGATCATCCTGCGCATTAACTCCCCCGGAGGGGTGGTGGCGCCGCCCCAGGAAATATATCAGGAGATCAAGAAGACCTCTGAGGAAAAACCGGTGATTGTGTCGGTGGAATCAGTCGCCGCCTCGGGGGGCTACTACATTGCCTGCGCCGCGGACATGATTGTGTCCAATCCCGGCTCCCTGGTGGGGAGCATCGGGGTGATGATTCCCATTGAGAACATCGAGGAACTGCTGCAGAAGGTCGGTTTAAAAAGCAAAATCCTCAAGAGCGGCAAGTACAAGGACATCGGGTCGATGACCCGCCCCATGACCGAGGAGGAGGAGGCCATTCTCCAGGAGCTGATCGATGACAGTTACAATCAGTTTGTCGACGCGGTCGCGGAAGGGCGGAAGATGAAGCGGGAAGAGGTGTTACAGCTTGCTGACGGCAGGGTCTTTACCGGCGCCCAGGCGGTAAAACTCGGACTGATCGATAAGCTGGGCAATTTGCAGGACGCGATTGATATAGCTGCGGGGCTGGTGGGCATTGAAGGGGAACCGCAGGTTGTCTATCCCAAGAAGGAACGGCCTTCCATTCTGGACTTCATCTTTGAACAGACTGCCGCGAGCATCGCCCGCGTCGTCGAATCGGCGCTGCGCGGTGTTCTGACCGGCGCGCTTACCGCTCCCGCCTCCTAGCCGGCATCTCATTTCACCCCCCGCCTCTGCCGGAACCCGTCTCTCAGGCCTTGTCCGTTGATCGTTACCAACCCACAGCAGCGTGTGGCATCCGGCGCGTCTCATCAGTGCGCATAAACCCTGAAGCGAAGGAGGCGGCATCATGGAACAGGAATCTCAGCAGTTTTTCAAGGATTTCACCCGGTCGATACAGCATCTGGCCAAGGAGGCTCCGGACACAGTGAAGACCTTTAAATCGCTGCATGATCAGGTGATGAAGCCGGGGATCCTGGGAACCAAAGAAAAGGAATTCATTGCCTTGGGCATTGCCGTTGCCGGTCACTGCCTTCCCTGCATCCGCCTGCACACCCGCGCGGCGGCCGGCGCCGGCGCGAGCCGGGCGGAAATTCTCGAGGCGGCATCGGTGGCGGTGGTCATGGGCGGGGGGCCCGCCTATACCCATCTGCCGGAGGTGATGAACACCCTGGACGCCATGGGCATTGAATAACCCTGCGGATGAAGGGAGGATGTATGGCCATTGTGGAAGTAAGCATCGTGCCCCTCGGTCTGTCCACCACCAGTCTCAGCGGACAGGTTGCCTCGGTCCTGCAGCCGCTGAAGGAATCCGGCCTGCGCTACACCCTGACCGCCATGGGCACCATTATTGAGGGCGACCTGGAAGCGGTGATGCAGTGCCTGCTCCGCATGCATGAAGTGCCTTTTGCGCACGGAGCGGGACGGGTCTACACCACCATTAAGATCGACGATCGCCGGGATAAAACGGCAACCATGGAGGGCAAAATCCGCTCGGTGCGGGAAAAAGAAAATCGTGGGCCGGCCGGCAACGATTGATCGAGTGCACGGGTCAGGACGCGTAGTTCGCAATTGACAAGGTGCTCAAAGTTATGTAGTTTTGAGCCGGGCAGCGAGATGGCATCGTCTCGCGGCAATGGGTGACAGCGGGTATGCAGCATTCCATGGAAAATGTACAGCAACATCTCGAGAAACTGGATCATCTGATCGACCAGGGCTGGGAGCTGGAGATCATCAAGTTGATTTCGGCGCTTCATCCCGCGGATATCGCCGACCTGATCGACGCCCTGGATGAAGAGAAGAAGAAAAAGCTCTTCGGACTGCTCCAGATAGAAACCGCCTCCGACGTGATCATGGAGGTTGATGATCTATCGCGGGAACTGCTCATCGAGGACATGCCGCAGGACAAGCTTACCCGGATTGTCGACGACATGGAATCGGATGATGCGACCGACCTGATCGCCGAGCTGCCCCGGGAGCAGGCCCAGCACATCCTCGGACACATTGACAAGGAGGATTCCGAGGAAGTCCGGGAGCTTTTGAAGTACGATGCGGAAACCGCCGGCGGCATCATGCAGCTGGAGCTGGTGGCGGTGCCGCAGGGCGTCTCGGTGCGCGATGCCATTGAGCATATCCGTTCGTCCGCCGGCGAGGTGGAGGACCTGCACCATGTGTTCATCGTCGATGAGGCCCACACGCTGGTGGGGGTTCTCCCGCTGCGCAAGCTGATTCTGGCCTCTCCCGCCAGCACCGTCGGATCAATCATGGATCCCGCGACCATCCGGGTCACCCCCGACGTGGATCAGGAGAAGGTGGCGGAGATATTCAGAAAGTACGACATGGTGTCGCTGCCGGTGGTCGATCATGACGGCAGGCTGCTGGGGCGGATCATGGTGGATGACGTGGTGGACGTCATCGAACAGGAGGATTCCGAGGACATCATGAAGATGGCCGGCATCCCCGAGGAGGACCTGGTCTACGGAGGCCATGTCCTGGCCATCACGCGGGTGCGGTTGCCCTGGCTGATTACCAATCTCTTCGGCGGTCTGCTGACCGGCTATTTGATGTGGCTCTTCCGGGTTGCGCTCCACGAGGTGCTGGCCCTGGTGACCTTCATCCCGGTGATCACCGCCATGGGCGGCAACATCGGCATCCAGTCATCCTCGATCATGATCCGCGGCTTCGCCATCGGCCGGGTTGATTTCGGCAACCTCCGGAAATTTTTGTTCAAGGAGATGCGCATCGGCCTGCTCATGGGGGTGGCCTGCGGCCTGGTTGCCGGATGCGCCGCCGTGCTCTGGCATAAGAATCCGGTCCTCGGGCCGATCGTTGCCCTGGCCATGACCATCGGCATCACCACCGCCGCCTCCATGGGCACCATGGTTCCGGCGTTTTTTAAAAAGATGAAAATAGATCCGGCCATTGCCGCCGGACCCTTCGTGACCACGGCAAACGATATCGTGGGCATCATCATTTATCTGAGCATCGCGACACTGTTTCTGAAATTCCTGGCGTGAGCGCGGCAGGTACCCCAGTGCCATACTACAAGACCCCGGCGGTGATCCTTCATTCCCTCGACTTTGCGGAATCGGACAAGCTGGTGACGCTGTTCACCCGGGATTTTGGCAAGCTGCGGGGCATTGCCAAGGGGGCGAAGCGGAGCCGGAAGCGGTTCGGCAGCGGGCTGGAGCCCCTGACCTGCAGCGCCGTCTGCTTTTTTGACCGGGAAAAAGCCGCCCTGGTGCGGCTCGACCACTGCGATATCGTCAATTCCTATCCCCACCTGCACGGTGACCTGCTGCGGCTGGGGTATGCCGGCTATATCGCCGAGCTGATCAGCGTGACCGCGGCGGAACGGGAGAGCAGCGGCGAGCTGTTTGTCCTGCTGCTCAGCTTTCTCGAGCTGCTCAACCAGCCTTCCTTCCGGGAGGAGTTCGTCCGCGTGTTCGAGCTGCGCCTGCTGGCCCTGGCCGGCTATCAGCCGGAGCTGTACCGCTGCGTCATGTGCCGCAGGGAGGCGCATGACCGCCACCGCCACTGGTTCTGCCAGAGCAAGGGGGGGCTGATCTGCGGCAATTGCCTGCAGGATTCGCTGGATCACGCCCATCTTTCCTGGGGCACCATCCGGACGCTGCAGCGGGCGCAGACGATTGAGCTCGCGAAAATCAATCGACTCTTTTTTTCGTCCCAGGCCCGTGAAGAGAGCAGGAGGATACTGCCCCCGTTTATCGAGTACCGCATAGAAAAACCCCTCAAGTCTCTCCGACTGCTGAAGCAGCTGGAGGGGAAAGGGGAACCACCCGTTAACCGCCTCGCGGCAGACAAGGCAGGAGCACCATGACCGTTGAAATGGATAAGATTGTTTCTTTGTGCAAAAGGCGCGGCATCATCTTTCAGAACAGCGAGATTTACGGCGGCATCGGCAACACCTGGGACTACGGGCCCCTCGGCGTTGAGCTCAAGCGCAACGTGAAGGAGGCCTGGTGGGATGCGGTGGTCTACCGGCGCGACGACATGGAAGGACTCGACGCCGCCATCCTGATGAATCCCACCACCTGGCAGGCCTCGGGCCATCTGGAAAGCTTCACCGATCCGCTGGTCGACTGCAAGAAGTGCAAGCATCGCTTCCGGCTCGATGACATCGGCGGCGCCGCCTGTCCCGACTGCGGGGGCGAGCTCACCGAGGCGCGCTCGTTCAATCTCATGTTCAAAACCTTTGTCGGACCGGTGGAGGAGGAGGCGGCGGTCACCTATCTGCGCCCCGAAACCGCCCAGGGCATCTTTGTCAATTTTGTCAACGTGCAGAAGATGATGCGGCGCAAGATTCCCTTCGGCATCGCCCAGATCGGCAAATCCTTCCGCAACGAGATCACCCCGGGCAATTTCACCTTCCGCACCCGGGAGTTTGAGCAGATGGAGATCGAGTTTTTTGTCAAGCCGGGCACCGACGAATCGTGGTATGAACACTGGGTGGACCAGCGCTTCCGCTGGTATCTCGACCTGGGCGTCAACCGCGACCACCTGCGCCTGCGCACCCACGAAGCGCATGAGCTGGCCCACTACGCCAAGGCCTGCGTCGACGTGGAATACCTCTTCCCCATGGGCTGGTCGGAGCTGGAGGGCATCGCCAACCGCGGCGATTATGACCTGCGCAGGCACGCCGAGTACAGCCGCAAAGACTTGAGCTACTTCGACGAGGCCACCAAGGAGCGCTACATCCCCTACGTGATTGAGCCGTCGGCCGGCGCGGACCGGGCCACCTTGGCGATCCTGATCGATGCCTACCGCGAGGAGGAGGTGCGGGGAGAGAAGCGCACCCTGCTGGCGATTGCCAACCGCCTCGCCCCCATCAAGATAGCGGTACTGCCCCTGCTCAAAAACCGCGCCGACATCGTGGATCTGGCGCGAAAGCTCGCCGCCGACCTGCGCAGCGAGGGCAAGACCGTCTATGACGATACGGCAAGCATCGGCCGGCTCTACCGGCGGCAGGATGAGGTGGGCACGCCCTACTGCGTGACGGTTGATGTCCAGTCGCTGGATGACCGCCAGGTGACGGTCAGGGACCGGGACTCCATGCGCCAGGTGCGCATCCCCCTGGACGGCATCAGGGAGTATCTGAAGAAATGCTTGGCTACGGGAGGGCTGGCTGAATAGGCCGGCATGCAATGCCTAACAACATAATGCTGAGAGGGAAAAGGTATGGCTCACAAGTACGTGTATGGTTTCGGTGACGGCAAGGCGGAAGGCAAGTCTTCGATGAAGGATTTACTGGGTGGCAAGGGCGCCAATCTGGCGGAGATGAGCGCCCTGGGCATACCGGTCCCGGCGGGGTTTACCATCTCCACCGAGGTGTGCAGCTATTTTTACGACAAGGGATCCTATCCCCCGGAGCTGGAGGGGCAGGTGGCTGATGCCCTTAAGAACATCGAGAAGGTGATGGGAGCCCGTTTCGGCGACCCCAAGAACCCGCTGCTGTTATCGGTCCGCTCGGGGGCGCGGGCTTCCATGCCCGGGATGATGGACACGGTCTTGAATCTCGGTTTAACTGACAGCACGGTGGAGGGTTTGATCGCCTGCTCCGGCAACGCCCGCTTCGCCTATGACAGCTACCGCCGCTTTGTGGCCATGTTCGGCGACGTGGTGCTGGGACTGAAGCCGGAGGGCAAGGATGATATCGACCCCTTCGAGGAGATATTGGAGGAGAAAAAGAAGGCGCGCGGGATTCACGTCGATACCGACCTTACCGCCGATGATTTAAAAGGGCTGGTCAGGGAATTCAAGGGCGCCATCCGGAAGAAAACCGGCAGGGATTTCCCGGAGGACCCGCGCGAGCAGCTCTGGCTTTCCATCGGGGCGGTCTTCAAGAGCTGGATGAATGAGCGGGCGATTGTGTACCGCAAGCTGAACAATATTCCCGCGGAATGGGGGACGGCGGTCAACGTGCAGGCGATGGTGTTCGGCAACCGCGGGGATGATTGCGGCACCGGCGTGGCATTTACCCGGGACCCGGCGACGGGCGAGAAAAAGTTTTACGGCGAGTACCTGATTAATGCCCAGGGGGAGGACGTGGTGGCCGGCATCAGGACCCCCCAGAAAATAGATCAGCTGAAAAACGACATGCCGGACATCTATGCCCAGCTGGTTTCCATTTATGAAAACCTGGAAAAACACTACCGCGACATGCAGGACATGGAGTTTACCGTGCAGAACAAGAAGCTCTGGATGCTGCAGACGCGCACCGGCAAGCGCACCGGCTTTGCCGCCTTCCGCATTGCGGTTGACCAGGTGGCGGAGGGGCTGATCTCCAAGGAGGAGGCGCTGATGCGGGTGGAACCGGAACAGCTCAACCAGCTGCTCCGGCCGGTCTTCGATTACGCGGAAAAGGCAAAGGCCATAAAGGCGGGCAGGCTGCTCTGCACCGGCCTGAATGCCGGGCCCGGCGCCGCCTGCGGGAAGGTGGTCTTTAATGCGGCCGACGCCGAGCGCCACGCCAAGGCGGGAGAAAAGGTGGTGCTGGTGCGGATCGAGACCTCTCCTGAGGACATCAAGGGCATGGACGCCGCTGAGGGTATTTTGACCGCCCGGGGGGGGATGACCTCCCACGCCGCCCTGGTTGCCCGACAGATGGGGAAGGTGTGCGTCGCCGGATGCGGGACCTTGAACATTGATTACCGCAAGCGCCAGATTGAGGTCAACGGCAAGGTGATCAAAGAGGGGGACTTCATTGCCATTGACGGCTCGACCGGCGAGGTGATGGAAGGGGCGGTGAGCACCAACCCGTCGGAGGTCCTGCAGGTGCTCCAGGGGAAGGGGCTTGACGCGGCACAGGCCGGAACCTACCAGACCTATGCCCGGATCATGGGCTGGGCGGATGAGGTGCGCCGGCTGAAGGTGCGCGCCAACGCCGACCAGCCGGACCAGGCGGCCACTGCCGTCGCCTTCGGGGCGCAGGGCATCGGGCTCTGCCGGACGGAGCACATGTTCTTCGGGGGCGAGCGCATTGATGCGGTGCGGGAGATGATCCTCGCCGACGACCTGAAGGGCCGGGAAAAAGCCCTGGCCAAGCTGCTGCCCATGCAGCGTGAGGACTTCAAGGGCATCTTCCGGGCGATGAAAGAGCTGCCGGTGACCATCCGGACACTGGATCCGCCGCTGCATGAATTCCTGCCCCATACCGACAAGGAGATAGAGGCGCTGGCAAAAACCATGGGGGTGTCGGCTGACACCCTCAAAGCGAAAGTCGATGCGCTGCACGAGGCCAATCCCATGCTCGGCCATCGCGGATGCAGGCTGGGCATTGTCTATCCCGAGATCACCGCGATGCAGACCCGCGCCATCCTGGAAGCCGCCTGCGCGGTGGCCAAAGAGGGCATCAAGGTGCACCCGGAAATCATGATCCCCCTGGTGGGCCACGTGAATGAGCTGAAGGCGCAGGAGAAGATTGTCCGGCAGGCGGCCGACGAGGTGTTCAAGCAGCAGGGCATAACCGTCGAGTATATGCTGGGCACCATGATCGAGCTGCCGCGGGCTGCGGTCACCGCCGATACCATAGCGCAGGTGGCCGAGTTTTTCAGCTTCGGCACCAATGATCTCACCCAGACCACCTTCGGCCTGTCGCGGGACGACGCGGGCAAATTCCTTCCCATCTATGTCAGGGAGGAAATCCTCCCGAGAGATCCGTTTCAGGCGATTGATCGGGAAGGGGTGGGTCAGTTGATGAAGTGGGGTGTGGAGCGGGGTCGCAGCACCCGGAAGAATCTCAAGGTGGGGATTTGCGGCGAGCACGGGGGGGAACCCAGCTCAGTTGAATTCTGCCACGGGATCGGCATGGACTATGTAAGCTGTTCGCCTTTCAGGCTCCCGGTGGCCCGGCTGGCCGCAGCCCAGGCGGCCCTGAAAGACAAGATGAAGGTTGAAAAGGATGTATAAGTGAACCTCCCTCCCTTTCCCGCCTGACGTGGCGGGATTCGCCAGCCCTGTACAAGGCGGTACGTAGTATCGTTGCCATGATGCGGAGTGAACCGGTCACCATAAAAACTGTTGCACGGAAGCTGGCTGCAAATGCCTTGATGGCTCTTGCAGTCAGCTTTTTTCCCCATGCCGTTTCGGCGGATCGGTACATTCCCTATGGCGTCAGCGATATGGTCGATATCACCCAGATCAACAGCCACATTCAGGTTCGTCTCGTTTACTCCACTCCCGATAATTTTCTGCGTGACGATGTCTACGGTGACCTGGATGCCTGTTTGCTGAGAAGGGAAGCGGCGGAGATGCTCGGCAGGGTACAGGATGCGCTGGAACGTGACAAAAAAGGTTTGCGCCTGATGGTCTATGACGGGCTGCGGCCGCGCAGTATACAGTATGAAATGTGGCGCATGGTCAGAGGCACCGTTCAGGAGGTCTATGTTGCAAATCCGGAAAAGGGGTCCATCCACAATTATGGCGCGGCAGTGGATCTTACTATCGCCGATGAAAAAGGCACGCCGCTCAATATGGGCACCCCTTTTGACTCATTCGGCGAGGCCTCACAGCCCCGCTACGAAAAACAGATGCTCAAGCAGGGCCGTTTGACCAAGGGGCAGGTCGCCAACCGGCGGCTGCTGAGGGAGGTCATGCAGGAAGCGGGGTTCAGCGGGATTCCCGATGAGTGGTGGCACTTCCAGACCTGTGACCTGCAGACAGCGGTTAAGCGCTATCCGATTGTAGAGTTTTTCCTCCCCGAAGGGTCAGCCATTGACCTTTTGCGCGAGGCAGCCGATCTGCCGCGGGACGGCAATGGATATTGCCTGCTGGTAAAGGGGTCGCAGAAGAAAATCTGTCTCATAAAAGATGATGCCATCGAGCTGGTCTTTGACGCAGCCCTGGGCGCAGGAGGGTTGGGCAAAATGCGCGAGGGTGATTACAAAACGCCGCTCGGCGACTATCGAATCAAATGGATGGTGAGCAAGCGCGGTCCCCGCAAGGAGAATCCCGGCGGGGTCGGCAGTTTCATCGTTGACGGCAAGACCTATGCTGTGCTGGATACGGAGCTGTTTTTCGGCGACCCCACCGACATCACCGTTACAACGCTGCCGGACGGCACGCGGCGGGTTTCTGAAAACGTCCTGGACCGGAGCATCACTCCCGAAGAGATTGCCATTGCCCAGAGTGAAAAGCTTTGGACCGATGCCTACGGCGGCAGGGATGCATATGTCATGGCGCTTGATTATCCCAATGCGTTGGACCGGGCCGAGGGCAGGACCGGAAGCTGCATTGAGATCCACGCATCCATGAATCTGGAACGGGTGGGCTACCGCGCCTACGGAGGCACGCAAGGGTGTGTTGCCCTCTACCCCTCGTTTGCCAGGCGCATCTATGAGCGGGTAAATCCCGGAACTGCGGTGAGAATCATTGAGTAGGGGGCAGAGGATGAGGGGACAGGGTGGGGGGTGCAGGGGGAAAACTGCCGCTGTTATCTTCTCTCTGTGATTCACAGATGGAGTGCTGGAGTAATGGAGTATGGGGAAAAAGGCTGCTCGAAACAGGGAGGGATGCACTCCGTTGTGTCCGGTGATGATTGCTTTGCACCCAAAAACTTCTCCCGGATGTTCCTCTTGTACCGTGGTCTGCGGACCCTCGACCGTGGACGGTGGTATCGCACATGTCCCATCCCCCATCGCATATCTTCGTTGAATTCGGTCGGCGCCTATCCCCTTTTGCTAATGGAAAACTACAGCACCGCTAACGATTGAGCTTTGTCGATTCCAATACGTTGGGGTCCACCTGGTAACCGAGTGCCAGTGCCTTATCGAGATATTTTTTTGCCATGGGGTAATTGCCTGCGGCATAATAGGCCATGCCAAGATAGTTGTTTGTCTGAGCAATGGCGGGATTGATGGCAAGGGCTCTTTCGAAGGCGGCAATGGCCCTTTCATGCTTACCCTGGGCAACGTAAGACAATCCCATATTGTGGTGTGCCTCGGCATAGCGGGGATTGACCGAGAGGGCCTTTTCATAGGATGCAATCGCATCATCATACATCTTCTGAGTATAGTAGATAAGGCCGAGATTGTTGTATGCCTGCACAAATCGGGGATTGGTGGAAATGGCCTTTTGACATGCCGCCACCGCCTTCGCATACATACCCTGCATATTATACATGAACCCAAGATCGTTGTATGCTTTGGCGCATTGGGGGTCGATGGCAACGGCTTTTTCATATGCCGCGACTGCCTTATCGTACCTGCCGGCACGGTCATATGCCAGCCCGAGATTATAATGGGCGTCGGCAGCCCCGGGATTGATGGCTACGGCCTTCTCATATTCAGCAGCTGCTCGCTCATACATGCCTCTTGCATAATAGAATGTGCCGAGATTGATATGTGGATCTTCAAAAAAGGGATCGATGGCTATGGCCTTTTTATATTCATTAACCGCGTCTTCATACATGCCTCTCTTTTCATAAGCCATGCCCATATTATTGTGAGCCATCGGCACCCTTCCCGGGAAGCTCCGGGCAACGTGTGCCCACAAGGCTTCTGAATTCTGCCATACCCTGATTTGCTTTACGGTCAAGTGGCCGAGCACAATACAAAGCGGTACTGCCAGCAACCCTCCCGCGAGCGCCATGCTTTTTCTTCGCATCCCCAGGACCCATGCCTGCGACACCCCGAGGCCGGCCAGTAAAAAGATGCCGATGCTGGGTAGATACGTGTAGCGATCTGCCGCCGCCTGACTGCCGACCTGGATGATGCCCAATACCGGCAACAGGGTGATCACATAATACGCCCCGGCGGTAACAAGCACATATCGTTTCCGCAGCAGCATCCATATGCTCAGCGCGGTAATGACCACAGCCAGGATGGCGGGAATGCCATAGCGCAGGTCTACAAGGGTGATATTGCTGGAAAACGGATAAAAAGGGACCAGTTTGCCGGGCCAGATCATCTTGCCCGCATAAAAGAAAAGCGAATGAAGCGCGTTCACTAGCCGGAAGCTCAGAGGCATCCGTGCCATGCTGGCGAGCGCGCCGCCGGCATGCTGTGCCATGAAGGTGAGGATGCCTGAGACGAGGCTGAGAAGGAAGAAGGGAACCTTTTCCTTCAGCACGGATACATTCATGGTCTGGGTAGCCGGGGAAAGGGTGATGCGCCTGAGCGGGTACATATCGAGCAGCAACAATACCAGGGGGAGGGTTATGGCCATGGGTTTTGCCATGAGGGCAGCGGCAAAGAGGGCCAGGCAACCGGTGAACCAGGCCCGCCTTTTGCCGGTATCGGCGGTTGAGGCATAAACACAATAGGCGCAGAGGGTTAAAAGAAAGAAAAAGGCGCAGAGCACATCCTTGCGTTCCGCGGCCCATGCCACGGACTCGACATGCACCGGATGAATCCCAAACAGCAGGGCGGTTACTGCGGCGGCTATGAGGGCCTGTGCTTGATGTTGCCGGGACGCAGTGGACGGTGACGAAGCTTTATGGCCCATTGTGCGCTCCCTGATCATGAGTTGTAAAACCAGCAGGAACACCAGGAACGTATTGATTCCATGCAGGATACTGCTGGTCAGATGATGACCGGAGGGGTTGAGACCAAAAAGCGCATAATCGATGGAATGGCTCAGCCAGGTAAGAGGGTGCCAGTTGGCTTCATACAGGGCCGTGACCATCCAGTATAAAAAGTTGAGATTTAAGGTTTCAATGTGACTGTTTTCATACACGTAGAAATTGTCATCCCAGTTAACAAAGCTGTTGTTGAGGGCAGGAGCATACAGCAGCACCACAATCAAAAAAATAATCATGCCGCACGTCCCGGCTATTCCGGGGGACAAATATATCCAAGAGGGATTTGCCTTGCTCGGTTGCACGGTGGTGCGGTGATGAGCACTGTTACCCATAATGATGTGACCACTCCTGAAGATGAATATTTTTCTTTTCCGATGGTTATCGATATCCGGCGTTCAATGCCGGGAGAAAGCTGCCGGCAGGCAACGCCGACTATTTATCATTATTCATGCCGTATGCAAAGAATATTTGACATCATTGATTGACTTAGTGATAATGCGCTGCAATCGTTTGCGAGTACAGGCAACATATCAGCCCGGTACCGTGCATGGATTGCAACTGACATGAGCTGGCACTGAAGGCCAACATGGTGTTGGCGAAATTCTTGCGAACAGACTACTCAAAATCGAATAATGCCTGCATCATAAACGACGTCAGCGACTGGAGGCGGGTGCGTATGAGCGAAGGATTCATGAGAGGAGGTACAATGGTACCAGTAAAAAAATACTTCTGCTTTATTGTTGCATGCTTTTTTTTATCGGGGTCACTTTCATTGCAGTGTGCGCTTGCTGAAGGCGGCGCGGCTGCAACCCGCGCGGGGATGCCAAAGGGCAGCGATGCCAAGGGCAGCGTTTCCGAACAGCAGGCCCCGCACATAAGCTTTGCAGCTGCAGAGTATGATGTCGGAGAGGTGTTTGAAGGAGCGATTATCTCACATGACTTTATTGTGAAGAATACGGGCACTGCGCTGCTTGAAATTAGTGATGTGAAGCCGGGGTGAGGCTGCACCGTAGCCGATTTTGATAAGGCCATTCCTCCTGGTCAGGAGGGTACAATAACGCTGAAGGTCGACACCAAGAATAAAAAGGGTGCATTGAAGCAGATTGCCACCGTCTTGTCGAATGATCCGCAGAACCCGGTAACCAAAGTTTCCACGATTCTTTCCATCAAACAATATATTGATGTTGTGCCCAGCACCCGGGTTTTTCTGCAGGGCGCCGCCGGTGAAGTGGTCGCCAGGGAAATAGCCATAGTTTCCCGTGAGGAGCGGGTGGTTGCCATCAAGCGGATAACATCGGACATTGATGACAAAATAGAATACAAGCTCAGAACGGTGCGTGAAGGGAAAGAATATCGCCTGGACATTAAAACCCGATCCGGTCTCAGCGATGGGTTTCGGGGGAAGCTGGTACTGGAGACCGACAGTCAGAAGAAACCGACCATTGAACTTTCAGTCATGACCAGGGTGCAGCAATAACTGCGTGAACTCCTTCGCCACCGCCGGCATGGAAACGGGGATATCGCCCCAGAGCGGTCATCCCCGTTACGTTTTGCCAACGCACATCACGTTACCTGGGAACAATATTAACCGGCCGTGATCTCAATTTTCCTCGGCACTGCTTTCTCCGCCTTGGGAAGGGTGAGGGTTAAAACGCCATCAGCCATTTTTGCGGTAATTTTTCCCTGATCGATCACGTCAGAAAGGGTAAACTGCCGGAAGTAGTTACCCACCTCATACTCCTTGTGCAGCACTGTTTCCCCTTCCGCGGGCAGCGTCACCTTGCCATTGATGGTCAACTGGTCATCCTTGATATTGATGTTTACCCCTTCTTTGCCAACCCCGGGCATGTCTGCCTGAACCGTAATAACCTTGGCATCTTCATAAATATCCACCTGGGGGATAAACGTGGGCAGCCCTTTGGTTGATTCTCCCCGTCCTGCCGCCACCTGTTTTTCAGCTTTTTTAATTTCATCGGCTGTCATCGCGAATCCTCCTTTCATTGCTTACGACGTTTTAATCTCAATCTGCTTTGGTTTGGCCGCCTCTGCCTTGGGCAGAACAACCGTGAGCACGCCGTCCTTATAGGATGCCGCTATTTTTTCCGTATTGATATAAACCGGGAGATTGATAATTCTCCTGAAGCTGCCGTATTCACGCTCCCGCTGGTGGTAATTTACCTCGTTTGCAACCGGGGAACAGGTTCGTTCTCCCCGGATGGTAATGGAGTCGGACGTGGCCGAGATATCGATTTTCTTTGAATCGATGCCGGGCAGCTCGGCTCGGAGATAGAGAGTGTCCTTGCTTTCGGTTATATTGAATGCGGGATACACGCCGGCATAAAATGGTGTGACTCTGGCCCTCCCCATAAAATCACCGAATGCCTGATCAATCGCACTTCTCAGGCTTCCTACGTCAGTAAATGGATCCATCGGCTCCCGCCATCGTAACAGTGCCATGGTTTTACCTCCTTTCGCTTGTAAGAATTGCATGTTGTTTCCGCCGGTCTCCCCAGTTTTTTTATTGCCCAAACCATAAGTACCTTTTGTTTTGTGTCAAGCATGGCCGGAAAATATTTATTTGACGGCATCAATCTTTTTCCATTACAATAGTGCATGACCATCACAATGCGTGTTAAACGGGGTGTGGAGAGCGATAGGACACGCAGCCACGGCTGGTCACGCTGCGGAACATGACGGTGGCGCGCGCCAATCGCCATTGATGCGCCTGCCTGGCGTAACCGAGGCAAGGGAAGGAGAGTGCCGTATGTCCAGCTTATTCAAACGACGCGCTGTCTGCAGTGCCCTCGTCATCATTGGTGCCGCGGGAATGGCGGCGTGCTCAATGCAGCCCAGCGATGAGGCATTGACCCAGTCGGTTCAGGCGCAATTCCAGGCGGAGCCGCAATTGCAGACTGCTGCGATTCAGGTTGCCGTTTCGAAGGGTGAGGCGACTCTGTCGGGGGATGTATCCGATGATGCAGTGCGCCGCAAGGCAGTTGAACTGGCCGGCTTGACCAAGGGGATACAGAAGGTAACCGACGCCATGCGGGTAATGGTTACCGTGCCCGCGATGTCAGAGGTGCAGGTGACCATGAGCGATTCGATTGATTCGAAGACAAGCCGGGTCGGCTCCTTGTTTCGCTCCACCCTGCATGTTCCGATAACATCAGGCGATCAGGTCATAATACCCGCCGGGACGGAGGTATATGTAAAACTGATCCATGCGAAGTCTGCCGGGAGCATCAAGGGATCAAGTGAATTGGAGGTCATCCTGGACCATCTGCTTCTGGATGGTGAATCGATTCCATTGATCAGCAGCGTGGTGCGAGAGAAGGGCGCATCCCGCGGCAAGCAGACTGCAACAAGAAGTGCGATTGTGGGCGGTGCCGGCGCAATTCTGGGGGGCATTATCGGGGGAGGCAAGGGGGCGGCAATCGGTGCCAGTGTTGGCGCCGGCGGAACCCTGGCATACCAGGCGCTGACCAAGGGGCCGGAGATCCGCATACCCGCGCAGACCCGGTTGGATTTCACCCTGGCCGAGTCATTTAAAGTCCCCCGGCCCGCAGAGATTCACTAGTGTCGTGTCCCAGAAATACCTTATACTAAAAAGTCGTTGCGAGGAGTCCCGTAGGGGGGGACGACGAAGCAATCTCTTTCAATAAAAGCAGCATGTTACAAAGCATGAGATTGCTTCGCGGAGTTTATCCTGAGCGCACGCGAAGGGCTCGCAACGACGGTGTATTTCCTGACCACTTATGTAATGAACTTCAGAGGCACCACACGAGAAAAGTATTGTTGTGACCGTCGAAAATTAAGGTTTGCTATTGTCTGGTACAGTACCCCGCAGCTATGCGGGGTACTGTGCGTTATGGTGAGAAAATGAGTGAGGCTTTTTATTCGTTTCAGGCACCGGAGCGATGACCCCCTTGATCAAATGATAAAAAGCAAACATGTAGGCAAAGGTTTTGGGAATCATGAACATGCCGAACAGTTCATTGATCGGCATAAGGGACAGGGAGAGGAAGAAAAACAGAAATGAAAAAGCAAAGCCAATCCCGGCGCGGAACAATGCCGCTTCCTGCGCCCGTATGAGCGGATCTGATTCCCGCGCCAGGGCAGCGCGGGCACAACCGATGAGCTTGTAAACGGTCATGCCGCCAAAGATGATAAAAAGGGTAATATGAGGAGCCCAGATGGCAATAATATAGTTCACGCTGTATATGCCCAACGCATTGGGGATGACACCCGGCAGAATGAGGACCATGGCTGCCACCGCCAGGCCGGTGCTGATCTTGTCGTAGGATTGAAAGATGCCCTGCTGATAGCGGGCAACGATAAACAAAATCCACAGGGTGTAATAGACGATAAAGACCAGCGCGTCAAAAAACATGGAAAAGGTACGGAATTCAAAAACCGTACCCGCAACCGGTACCGGGCCGGTTGGGTTGCCGGTGTACGTGCTGATGGTTCCTCCAATCAAATGCAGCAGGTCACCCGCGAATACAATAACTGACCCGATCCAGAGACAGCACATTTGCACGCGGAGCGCGCCCTGCGTCCGGTTCCATTTTTTCCATGCCGCGGCGGCGGAAACGGACACGAAGCAAAGCCACACCATCATCAGGACCCAGGTTGCGATCAGGATCATCATCTGTGAGGTATCCATAGGTTGCGCCGCCTCCCGGACTGGATTTTACAATCCCGCCACCAAGCTGCCGGTTCCGGTTTTGGGGCAGCTTGCATCATTGAAACAGTTCTGAAGGGAAAGTCAAGGGATAAGTGAGCGTGGAGGCGTACCGGCGCCCGCGGCAGGCTATAAAAAAACCCCTTTCCCAATGCGCAAGTCTCACGCTTACGATTAATTGGGCAAGAGGTCATGTCGTTCAATGCTATTCTGTTCGGCACATCAAAAAAAATCTTGAGGGAAAAATGAGAGGGCAGGCAAGGCGGCTGATGAACGCCGCGGGCGCCATCATCGGCAACTGTTTAGATGAGGCATGTGCGAAACGTTTGTAGAATGCGGCTTCTTCTTTCTACTTTCCTGCCGCGGAGGGTAGGGCGGGACGGGTGTGGTCTTGCATGGCCAGCAGCTCATCGGTTATGCCGGGGCCGTTGCTGAGCGATGCCGCGAGGGATTTTACCTTGGCATAGCTGAGATAGGCGCTGCAGCTGTTTCGGTGCTGGCACTTTTTTTCACAAATGAGAACATTTATTTGCGGCGAGTTCTTTCTTCTGTCACAGGTAACGTAGTCCATGGTCGTGTGTCACCTCCGGTTGGTCCTGCAGCGGTTGCAATCCGCTCGGGTTTATTATACCAGGGTAAGCTCATGCCTCCGGCTCAGGTCAATGGTCAGGTCTTCATTCTTTTTGTAGCGCAGTACGCCCTTGCCCGCGACGAAGAGCCGCTGCAGCTGCAATTGACTCTCCAGCGATATGAGCACCAGGTCGCTGTGCTTCCGCGCGTGGTGGATGTCAAACGAGGGCGTGAGCAGCAGCTGGCTGCTGAATAAAAAAGGCATCTTTTCGTGATTGATCTTGAAGTCATACAGCGCCACTTCCTTCGCGAGGTCGTAGCGGGAGATGTTGATATACCCTTCGAAGCTGACCATGCGGTTGTTCAGCTTCTGGCACTTTTTTTCCGCCTCGGGTATGAGCTTGTTTTCTTCGTTGGTTTTGTGAATGGCGTTCATGGTCAGGCAGAGCGTCACCAGGGAATCCCGTCTGGACTCCTGGGGCAACTCCCGAAGCTGTTTGAATAGCTGGCGCATTTTGCGAAAGATGAGCTTTTCCTCATCGTTCATCTTGTAGTGATCCGTCTGCAGGGTAATCACATTGCCATCTTTATGTTTATTGACATGCACGGATTTGCCTCTCATTTATTCATCCCCCCCGCGAACCAGTTTGTCCAAATCTGATTTGAGGAATCGATAGTTCTTGCCCAGTTTATTGCACTTCACCTTCTTTTCCTTGATAAGCTTATACAAGGTAAGCTTGGTAATCTGGAGATAGTCACACGCCTGCTTCGTTGTATAAACCTCTCTATCTAAACCCATATAAGCCGCTCTAATTTTAAAATACTTTAAGAAATCTTATATATTCTAAAATATATTTTGTCAATCTATTTTTTACTAAAAATAATAATATTAAACTATTAATAACCCATATTTGTTCTAATAGATATAAATAGTCTTAAATATTTTAAAAACTATTTTAAAATATTCATAATTACCCAAATGAACCTATCGGCAATACTGCTCAAAAGCATGAGAAATGATTGAGTGTTCTTGATTCGTATCACGCAAATCCGAGAATAGAACTCATGGATAGTATAACCGGTAGGAGCGGCTTTCAGCCGCGAATGCATCGCGACTGAAGGCACTCCTCCCAAAACTTGAAATAGCTTTCCCAGATTTTAATACAGTTTTTTTCTCAGCCGGTTGATGCTTAGGCCAAGGGTGGCTATGCCGAGGAGGAGAAGGGCCAGGACCTGGGGCCATAAAATTGCCATTCCTATGCCCCGCAGGAGTATGCCGCGCACGATGACGGCAAAATAGTGGATGGGCATGATGTAGGTGAGATACTGGATGATACGGGGCATATTTTCAATGGGGAACATGATGCCGGAAAGGGTATTCATGGTAATCACGATGAGGAAGGTCAGGATCATTGACTGTTCCTGGGTGTTTGCAATGGTGGAAATAAAGATGCCCAGACCCAGCGTTGAAAAGAGGTAGAAGCAGGAAAGGCCCAGCAGCAGCGCGATGCTGCCCCGCATGGGAATGGCGAAAACGAGGTACCCCACGATGAGGATGAAGATGACATCGATGAATCCGATGACAATGCAGGGAATGAGCTTGCCCATGATCAGTTCGCCCGGACGGAGCGGCGTGACCTGCAGCTGCTCCATGGTGCCGATTTCCTTTTCCTTGACGATGCCCAGCGCGGTGAGGTTGGTGGTGACGATGAGCAGTATCATGCAGATGACCCCGGGCACCATGAAGTCGGCGCTGGAGAGGTCCGGGTTGTACCAGAGCCGGGTTCGGTTTTCGATGAGCTGGGTCCGGCCCCTGTCCCGCCTGACGCTCTCCAGGAAATTGCCCGCGCCGAAAGCGGCCAGGTCGATTGATTCCATGATCAGCGTGGAGGAAAAGGTCTCGGTGATGATGCGGGCATAATTGAGGGCAATAGTTCCTGCATTGGATTCGCTGCCGTCAACGATGAATTGGACGGGGGAGGGGATGCCCTTCTTCGATTTCTTTTCGAAGTCGAGCGGTATTTCAATCCCCACTTTTATGCGTCCCCGGTCAAGCAGCCGGTAGATCTGATCGCGGTCATTGACCTCGAAGTCGACCGCAAAGTAGTGGTTGTGGGCGAAGCGCCGGACATACTCCCGGCTCAGCGGCGTTTTGTCCCGGTTGAGCACGGCGGTGGGGATGTTGTGGATGTCAAAGGTGGCGGCATAGCCCAGAATGATGATCTGCAGCGTCGGCGCCAGGAGGAGCAGGGGATAGAGCTTGCGATCCCGGCTCATCTGTAGAAGCTCTTTTATGGCGGTGCTGATGATTCTTCCCAGCCTCATCGGTCAACCCACCTTCTTCCTGAACTTCAGGGCGCTCGCAGCAATGAGCGCCAGCGCGAAGAGAAGCAGTATGATCGCTTCGGGATACAGTATCGCCAGGCCCGCCCCCTTGAGAATGATTCCCCGCAGTATGACCATGTAATACCGGATGGGGAACATGTAGGTGAATACCTGTATGGGCGGCGGCATGCTCTCAATGGGAAAGATGAATCCGGAGAGAATGATCGCGGGCAGGATCGACGAGAGAAATCCCATCAGCCACGCGGTCTGCGCCGTCTGAGCCACCGTGGAGATATAGAGCCCCATGCCCAGGGAGGCTGCGATAAAAAGGGTGGAGAGGACAAAAAAGGTCAGCAGGCTTCCTCGGAAGGGAACCGCGAAAATGAGCCGGGATAGAATGAGTATCAATGCCAGGCTGACAAACGCGATGATAATGTAGGGGATGATTTTGCCCGCCATCAGCTCAATGGGTTTCAGCGGGGATACCAGGAGTCCTTCCATGGTTCCCATTTCTTTTTCTTTCACAATGGTTATGGAGATCCGGATGACGGTTATGGACATGAGGATCATGCCGATGAGACCGGGGATGAGGAAGATGGAGCTTTTCAGTTCCGGGTTGTACCAGATGGCCGGCCGGAGATCAATGCCGGGAAGCGTTGCGGGGAAAGTCACTGAGCGGCTTACCATCAGCTCTTCCAGCATTTCCCGGGAGAAGGTGGCCATGACCGCGCTGGAGTACCCCAGGATGATGTTGGCGGTATTGTTGTCGGCGGCATCAATGATGATCTGGACCGGGGTTGTCCGGTCCCGGCGGATGTCGCGAGCGAAATCCAGGGGGATGTGGAGGGCGACCTTTGCCCTCCGCCGATCAACCGAGGAAGTAATCTGTTCCATGGCGTACAGGCGCTCAACCAGATCAAAGTAGCCGGACTGGATGAACTTGTCGCTGAGCCTGCGTGACAGCTGCGATTGATCGCGGTCGAAAACGGCGAGCCGGATGTGGCTTATGTCCAGGTTGATGGCAAAGCCGAAGAGAAAGAGGACAAACACCGGAAAGAACAGGAGCATGAGCAGCGCGATCCGGTCCCGCGCGATGTGGAACCACTCCTTGTACATGACGGCGCTTATTCTTCTCAGCATGGTCGACTGCCCCGCATAGCGGCTTAGTGCCCTCGCTTGGAAAGGGCCACGAACACATCCTCAATTGACGGCGCTATCGTGCTCATCGCCTTGAGTTGGATGCCGTTTTCCTGCAGCAGGTTTCTAAACCGCGGCATGGCTTCCTCGGCGCTTTCCACGCCCAGATGAATGGCATCCCCGTAAATGTTGATGTCTTTTATCGATGCCTGGTTTTCCAGAAGCCGGAAGGCGTCATTGATCCGGCTGCATTCGATTTTTATGATGCTGTAGAGATTGAAATTGTTTTTTATCCCCTGGGGGGTGTCATGGGCAACCAGGTTTCCCTCCCAGATAAATCCGATCTTGTTGCAGCGCTCCGCCTCCTCCATGTAGTGGGTGGTAACAAAGAGGGTCATGCCGCCGCTCGAGAGGTCGTAGAGAAAATCCCACATGGTCCTCCGCGAGACCGGGTCGATGCCTGCCGTCGGTTCATCCAGAAACAGGATGCGGGGGCGGTGCACCACCGCGCAGGCCAGGGCGAGCCGCTGCCGCCAGCCGCCGGAGAGATTTGCCGCGGGATACTTGAGGTATCGTTCCAGACCGATGGTTTCCAGTGTTTCCGCCCGCCGGCACGCCGCCTCTTTTTTATCAGGGATATAGAGCGAGGCATAAAACATGAGGTTTTCCTCAACCGTGAGATCTTTGTAGAGACCGAAACTCTGGGACATGTAGCCGATGATGGTTTTAATGCGCTCGGCGTGGGTGACAACGTCGTATGTCCCCACGCTGGCGCTTCCCGCGGTTGGTTTGAGCAGGCCGCAGAGCATGCGGATGGTGGTGCTTTTCCCCGACCCGTTCGGGCCCAGAAAGCCGAAAATTTCGCCTTCCTCAATCGAGAGAGTGAGCTGGTTGACCGCAGTGACCGAAGCAAACTTTTTAGTGAGCTCGTGGGTTTCGATGGCTTTCATGGTTATTCGTTTTTCTTCGTGCGCTGGTTTGTTTATGTCAAGAGTTTTTAAGCGAGCCTCGTAAGTATCACCTTGTCC